>Ga0209933_1001349_pt1 | contig 24172 bp, 17 predicted proteins | sample ThiBiot_300_biof_FD_183944 | JGI IMG/M metagenome (GOLD analysis project Ga0209933, IMG submission 183944) | Wastewater bioreactor microbial communities from Cape Town, South Africa - Thiocy_cont_300_biof (SPAdes) | ecosystem: Engineered > Bioremediation > Thiocyanate > Unclassified | place...
TATTGCGCGTTTCAGGACGGTAAGCTCGTTCTCTTTAGGTGGAATGGGGCATGAATAGCCGTCCTGAAACGCGCAATACGGATTATAGGCTTTGTTGAAATCCAGGGTCAGTTTTCCATCCTTAATGTCGCCGGTGCGCAGGTCCATGTAGCGGCCTCCGCCGTAGGTTTCTTTGCCGGAGGTAGCATCTTTAAACGGCAGAAACAGGTAGTCGCGGTATTCGGGTACGCGCATCAGATTCAGACTCCGGTATAGAGTCATTTGATGGGGCTTACCATGCAGTACAAATGACAGCCGCGCGTAGGCCACATGCTCTTTGGTTTTGCCGCTATAGGTCGGCATGTCGAAGGGTTCGGCTTTCGTTATCCGTTCGACCGTGGCCGTAACCCGGTAAGTTGAGTCGGGCGCGTAAAACTGAACAAACGCCAGATCGTCCGGTTTCAACGGGCCGCCCGCTGTGGTCAGCAAGTCCTTTTTGTACGTTTCGCGGTGTTTGGCAATCTGCTCGGCAAAGGGCGTTTGCGCCAGTGCAACCGTCGTCAGCAGACTCATCATCAACAACAGCCCCTTTGCTATAGTCATACTAGGTAATCTATCCATCCTTACAACGGCGTATTCAAAATAGCCAGACAGGTTTTAATGCCTGTCCGCAAATTACCGAGCCGCAGGTTTTCATTCGGGCTATGCTGGTTGTTGTCCATATTCACCAGAGGAACCAACACAGCGGGTACGTTCAACTCCTGAATGAACGGTACTACGGGAACGGTTCCGCCCATCATCCGAATAATCACCGGGTCTTTACCAACGTTTTCGGTGATCGCTTTACGCAACCAAACACCCATGGGCTCGTTAATGTTCGTTCGGAAAGCGGGCGTACCGGCACTTCCTTCAAAGAAAACGATTTGGGCGTATTTCAATCGTTCTTCAGGCGTCGGGGCATGGTCCAGTACAGTAAAGCCCTGCTTCTCAATATGCTTCCGAACCAGATCGATCATCCGTTGGCCATCGGTTTCGGGAACCAGCCGAATATCGAAACTGGCAACGGCCTCCTCCGGGATAATGGTACCGGAGCCTTTTCCTACCACAGCGGCTTTCATACCCCGAATGTTGAGCGATGGATACTGCAATGATTCCTGATAATTATGCCCTACTTTTTCCTCATCAGCAATCAGCAGGGTTTTATTGATCTCCTCCTTTTTATCGGGCACGGCAGCCATAATCTTCTGGGTCGCTTCGTCGAACGAAATACCATCGTAGAAACCCGGAATCAGCACCCTCCCCTGCTCATCCTTCATCGATGCAATCAACCGGGCCAGCCGGAACGCCGGATTCGGCGCATAATTGCCAAAATGACCACTGTGCTGCTGGGTGATTGGGCCATAGGTCGTTATGGTAAATCCAGCATTACCCCGACACCCAAACGTGAGCGTTGGAATATTCGATGAATGCATCGGGCCGTCCATCACAATCATGTAATCGGCCCGAAGTTTGTCTTTATGAGCGGCCAACGCACCTTTTAGACCAGCCGATCCTTTTTCTTCTTCCGTATCGATAATCACCTTCACATGAAAGGGGGGCGTTTTGCCTTCTGCCTGAACAATGTCGAGGGCGTTCAGCAACATAATGATTGGCCCTTTATCGTCGGAGGTGGAGCGACCAAACAAGCGCCATTCATCATTAACCGTTGTTTGGGGAAGATCACCAGCCAGCGCTTTGTACTGACCAGCCCCGTCTTTCTCCTTCAGCACAGTAACGAACGGATCTTTCTGATTCCATTCATTCGCCCGTACCGGCTGACCATCGAGGTGGAAATAAAACAGAACGGTCTTTGTTGCTTTGGGAAATGTTTTTTCAGCCAGTACTACCGGCAAACTGTTCGTTTTCAGCACACTGGTCTGAAAGCCACGCTTCGTGAATGCTTTCTCGGTCCAGGCTATATTTTTCGTGATGTCGGACGGATTAATGGCATCGTTGGGAAGTGCCACATACTCGCTAAGTTCGTCGATGGCAGGCCACATCCGCTTATCGACCAGCGCATCCATTTTGGCCGCTGTCAGCTTTTGGGCGGATAGGTTACCTGAAATAAGCGTTAACATAACCCAGCAGACCCATGATAGAAATGGTACAACGGCCAGTGGGAATCGCTGGGGCATTTTCGTGAATGTAGGTTTATGTCGGGTAGTCATCAGAGGAGGTTGTATCGTATTGTACACTAGCGAATGTACGGCAACCAGACGATTAATACCAATAATCTAACCCAAACACCTCCTTATGCCATATATATCATCAGATAATTCCTGAAATTCGCAATAATATACCCCATCCTACTCAGTTATGATTGCTTCGTCAGGGCGCCCATTATGCCTTATTGGTCATGTTGTCGATTCGCAGGGACACGAATCGGTTCAGACGATTCTAGTCCAGAATGGGCGAATTACAGCGATTCAACCAGGCAAGGTGCCGTTCTCACTACCCGACCTGATCGTGCTCGAACTCGCGGATCATGAGGTACTATTTCCGGGACTCATCAACTTACACGTTCATTCGGAATACAATATTTTCCCGCTCTGGCAAAGTCCGGCTGTCTGGAGTAATCGCTTTCAATGGCGGAATAATGAGCAATATCTACGTGACATCAAAAGCTTCAAAGACTATGTCGAAGCCAATTGGGTAACGGATTATCTGGATTTTACCCGGCCGTTCATTCAAGCCCTGACAGCCGAAAAAAGCACTGTAACAACGCCGGTTATGCTGGCATCGGCCATCAGCGAAGTCCAGAAGATGCATGGGGTTATCACTGAATTACAGGCCGTTGCCGGTGGTACGACCCTGGCCCAGCAAACCATTAAACTGGAAACGAATGCAAGCTTGCCGGAACACAGGTGCCCCTACCGAACTAGGTCTGCCAGCCACCAAAAAAGTTTTTTCGGTAGTCGATTTCGTCAGACCGGGGCCTAATTTCGACCCACCGGGTAGTCCTATACGCGCTCAGGAAAATACAGCCGACTGGCCCATGATGCGCCATCCGAGCTTCAACGATTTTCTAACTTCCGTACAACAGGGGAACAATCGGTACTATGCGTCTATTGCCCATATTGCCGAAGGGCGTGCGGGTTATCTGCAAGCAGGCAAACCGGATGGATTTAGCCGACGGGAGTTTTCAGAGTTTCGACAGGCACTTGCCAGCCTTCCCAATAAAGACGCCTTGAAAACGGCTCATCTGACGCTTACCCACGCTTGTGGTCTGGATTATTCGGACCCATCGACGATTGATTTCCTGCGCGACAATCGCATTAGTATTGTCTGGTCGCCGGTGTCGAATCTGATTCTGTATCGAGATACCATTCCGGCACAAACGCTGCTTGATCAGGGCATCAATATTTGTCTGGGATCAGACTGGGCGCCAAGTGGCAGCAAACATGTTTGGGATGAACTGAAATTTGCCCGTCATTTCTGCAATGTGGTTGGGCTGGCAGTTTCCGATGCCCAGTTGCTCGCTATGGTGACCCAAAATCCGGCATTGGCTTTGGGTGATATACCAGCCGGGCGCATTCAAACTGGCTACAATGCCGATTTCTTTATTTTGCAGAAAAAGACTCCACAACAACCTCCTCTAACTGCCTTACTTACTCAGGATGATCGCTCGGTCCGGTGTACAATTGTGAACGGGCGGGTACTCTACGGCGATCAGGATCTATTCACGAATACGCTTTCGGTCGATTATCAACGCATTCCACCTGAAGAAGGTAGCGCGGCAGCTCAAAAGGCAGTGAGCATTAATTCATCGCTCAACTTCGACCTTTCCAGGTCACTAAAGCAGGTCGATGCACTGATGTATAGCTATGCATCGGAGTTTTTGCGTTCACCTAATCTGCGCCGAACCCGGTTACTCTCCACCGACGATCATCTGTATCAGACTCGTATCAATATGGTAAAAACGCATCTGGCCGAATTGATACAAAACCTAAAAAAATAGCTGACCAGGTTCAAGCTTAATCGGAACCTGGTCAGCATCCACTACTTACGGCATCAGCACCGTATCGATTACGTGAATGACCCCATTCGACTGGAAAACATCAGGAATGGTTACGGTTGCTACACCGCCCTTTGCATCGGTCAGTTCAATTTTCTTCCCTTTCTGCATAGCAGTCAGTGTACCACCCGCTACTGTTTTCAGGGTAGCTTTGCCGCCACCTGCTTTGATAGCCTTCATCAGATCCTCGGCGCTCATACGGCCCGGTACAACGTGGTAGGTCAGGATACCCGTCAGTGTTTGCTTATTTTCGGGCTTCACCAATGTTTCGACTGTACCTTTTGGTAGTTTATCGAACGCTTTGTTGGTGGGTGCAAAGACTGTAAATGGACCAGGACCCGACAGGGTTTCGACCAGACCTGCTGCTTTCACGGCGGCTACCAGTGTCGTATGATCTTTCGAATTAACGGCGTTCTCAATAATGTTTTTAGAAGGATACATAGGCGCTCCACCTACCGTCACCGTTTTCTCCTGGGCAAATGAAACCTGACTAACAGCTACTAAGCTGAGTATAGCAAATGCGATTTTAAGCGTCTTCATTGTTGTTTGACTTGGTTGATGTGTTTTGAAAGTTTACTGTGTGTCGACAACATGCAGACTTACGCACAGAATGGTAAGCTTGGATTGATGACTGGTCAAAAAAATTTACAACATCCTCAAAAACAAGCCCATACAGGCGCAAACCGTGTAGCTATTCATTAACGATGTGGCATAAAAAAAACGCCAGACAGAAGTCCGGCGCACAATCGGGTTACAAAGGAAGATGTGACGTGATAGAGGAAGAAAGCTGTACAAATATGAACAATAGACTTAACATTTCTTCATGTAAAAACACGCGAAAACAACGGTGGGAACAACGGTTTTTTTAACGGGTTTTTTCCCGTTTTTTTTACCAAAAACAACGCACTCACTAAAGAACAAACATATAATATGCTAATTACCAGAATCTTATCTGTAAATATATTTTCCCAGCTTTACGGATACCATTGCTTATGACTGGGTAAGCCCTTAGGTTTGAGCAAACCATCTAATCCATATATACACCATGAATACTCCAGTCAATAAAGAACCTTATCCTACCGATCCACTCAAACTTAAAGAAGCCTGCGAACGCTATGACCAACTCCTGGCTGAAAAAGATTTAAAAGGGTTTTATCGCGTCGACTTCTTTGATGTTGCCGAAATCAGGGCGATTCTGGATCTTTGCCAGTCTGAACATGCAAAAATCTATTACGGCATTGATGAAACAGGCCGCCACTTTTTATTCATGGCCCCTACACAGGCCGATGGTCGGGCCCGCGACGATGTTGATACAACCGTAGCTCCCTGCTGCTGTCAGATTCCGCCATGCCCTCAGGATGAGGATGATCGGTATACAAGTATGTAAATTGAGACTATGTGGGATACATATCTCTATATGACGTTATTGGGCGTAGGTGCTGGCTGGTATTTAGTCAACTACCGGATACTTACGCCCCCACTCCGAATTTTAGGTAGTGCCATTGCCATTACCTGGCTTGGCACTGGGTACAGCATTTATATAGGGGCTGTTCATCACAAACCCAATATCCATGTTTATCACATTCTTATCATTATCCAGTATGTGCTGTATGGGCTGATGTTCGAAAAACTGATCGATCAGCCGTTCGTCAAACGCATTATCCGGGTTTCGCTCGTTCTGTTTGCCCTTATATCTCTTTCGCTATCCCTTACCATCCAACCCTGGAACCAGTATAACTCCTATGCGACAACGCTCTTCAATGCCTTAATTGCCATTTGGTCCAGCTATTACTTATGGCGGATGTTTGTCGACATAAAAGTTGAAGCGCTGGAGCAGGAAGCCTCTTTCTGGATTTCGACAGGGCTGTTGTTTTCTTCCTTGGGAAGCTTCTTTGCCCAGGGATTGATGAATTATCTGTTAGCCAATACGGCTAATTACGCCATTATGGTTTACTGGATTCATGAATTAATGGATTTTATATTGTTTGTGTTTTTTTTGTTGGCTATATATATATATCTACGATATTTGCCACATACCCAACGATCTTAACGTATGCCTTCCTCTCCCCCACCCGATGTTGTTCTGGTTATTTTGGTGGGGACGTTACTTTTGCTCATCCTGGCAGGTTTTATTACCTCAATCATCTTTCTGTATAAGCAACGCCATAAGGCCCAGCAACAGGAAATGACTCGCCTTCAGGAAGTATATCAACGAGAACTTCTTCAGTCACAAATTGAGATTCAGAATCAGACACTTCTGCAGATCGCCCAGGATCTTCACGACAATATAGGGCAGTTGCTAACTGTAGTGACCATGCGCCTGAACACACTTGAAGACGACGTTCAGGAACCCGATACCCAGCAAGCCGTTCAGCAAACGCGCGACCTGGTCAAAACAATTATCCAGGAAGTGCGTATGCTTTCCAAAAGCCTCAATCAGGATGTGGTAGGCCGATTCGGACTTCTGCCCAGTTTAACGCATGAACTGGAGCGTATCGAGCGGAGCGGAAAAATAAAAACAACCTTACTTACCCAGGGCGAACCTTATTCGCTGGGCGAAAAAACCGAAATCGTGTTACTACGCATGGCTCAGGAATCGCTGAACAATGCGCTCAAACACGCAAGACCCCGCCATCTGAAACTCATAACCGACTATAGCCACGATGCCTTTGCCCTAACAATTGCAGATGACGGACGCGGATTCGATGTTGAAGAAGCCAAATCTCGCGACCTGAAGCAAACGGGGTCGGGGCTGTATAATCTTTATAATCGGTCGGCCCTGCTTAAAGGAACCTGTACCATTACCAGTCAACCGGGGCAAGGCACCCAAATTGAAATTCGTTTACCAGTTAATCCACCTATAAATGGCTCATCATTCGTAGCCAAACCCTAACTTATTCGCAGTCTACTTTCGGTAAGAAATCCTGACCCACTCCCTTACTTTGATGCCTTTCCAGATAGCCATTGTTGATGACCACCGGCTGGTAGCAGCGGGCATAGCCGATCTGATTCGAAAATTTGAGAACTACGACGTTCTGTTAATGGCCGAAAACGGTCTGGATTTACTCACCCAGCTAGACCAAAGTAGCCAGCTACCCGATATTGCGCTGGTCGATGTAAACATGCCCGAAATGAACGGTTTCGAAACAACCGAACAACTCCGACTGCGTTATCCCGCTGTACGGGTACTGGTTTTGTCGATGGAAGATCGGGAAGACCAGATCATCCGTATGATCCGAAATGGAGCCCGAGGCTACCTGCTTAAAGATTGCCGTCCGGCCGAACTTCGCCAGGCATTTGACGATGTGATGTCGAAAGGGTTTTATTATTCCGATTTCCTGGCAAATCATCTTGTCAATAATCTGGTGGCCCCCTCTACACATCCTGTCTCAACTCCGCCACAATCCTTTAACCTGAACGATCGGGAACAGGAATTTCTGACACTGGCCTGTAGTGAGTTGACCTATAATGAGATAGCCGAACGAATGTTTGTCAGTCCGCGAACTGTAGAAGGCTATCGCGACAGCGTTTTTCAGAAACTGAATGTCAAGACCCGGGTTGGCATGGTATTGGTTGCCATAAAACATAGATTAATAAAGATTTAAAAGAAGAGTGTCTATATCGGAACCATACCGACGATAGGCTGTTCGGGCTAATTTTATAAAAATCCGTTCACACGAATGCAATTGCGTTTTCATCGGGTCGACCTGCGCCTGAACCATACATTTACCATTGCCCACGATAGCCGCGACGTACAACCTTCGCTGATCGTAGAACTTCGGGACGGTGATCATCGTGGTTTTGGCGAGGCTACGGCTACCAAATATTACGGTATTACGATAGAGGGTATGATTGCCGCCCTGGAAGCCATCCGCGAGCCGATTGAAGCACACGAGCTGGCCACGCCCGAACAGTTCTGGGCCGATATGTACCCTCATCTGGAGCAAAATCCGTTTGCCCTGTGTGCGCTCGACCAGGCGGCCTGGGATTTATGGGGGAAACGCCGGGGCCAACCGCTTTACAAACTCTGGAATCTTGATCCTGCCAGTAGCCCCGTTACCGACTATACCATTGGCCTCGACACGCCCCAGCGAATGGTCGAAAAGATGCAGGAACGCCCCTGGCCGCTCTACAAAATAAAGCTGGGCCGTCCCGACGAGGATATTCATCTGGTGCAGACATTACGGCAACATACCGATGCCTTGTTTCGGGTCGATGCCAACTGTGGCTGGAGTGCCGACGAAGCCATTGCCAAATCCAGGCTTCTCAAAGAGCTGAACGTTGAGTTTATCGAGCAGCCCCTTCCGGCTGCTGACTGGGAAGGAGCCAAACTCGTGTATGAACAAAGCGCCCTGCCCGTTATTGCCGATGAAAGCTGCATCATCGAAAGCGACGTTGACCGCTGTGCCGGGTATTTTCATGGTGTAAATATCAAACTCACTAAATGCGGTGGTATCACGCCCGCCCGACGCATGATTAGCCGCGCTCGTGAACTGGGCTTACAGGTGATGGTTGGCTGCATGACCGAATCGAGCGTAGGAATTTCGGCCATTGCGCAATTGCTTCCCTTGCTGGATTATGCCGATCTGGATGGTGCTATGCTCATTGCCAACGACCCCGCCACGGGTGTTACGTTCGATTATGGCAAGGTCGTTTACTCCGTAGAAAATGGAACCGGAGTCCGTTTGTCAGGTGACCATAACTGATCGTAGCGAAATGAGCCCCTTTTTTAACATCGATCATCTACCCAACCGGACGATTCGTTACAACAGTCAGGATTATTTATTCTTCAGCGGAACAGCTTATCTCGGTCTCCCACAACGTGAAGATTTTCAGCAGCTTATGCAGGAAGCTATTCTTCGGTACGGCACCGTGTTTGGCAGCTCACGAAATGGCAACCTGCGTCTGGGTATTTACGAACAGGCCGAAGCCAGACTCGCGTCGGTAGTGTCGGCTGGGTTGGAAGAAACCCCGACAGCCCTAACCCTATCGTCGGGTATGATGGCGGGTCAGGTAATCATGAACTGGCTTCGTCGACAGGGCGTTACGTTTATTTATGCGCCCAATGCTCACCCGGCCATCTGGCACGAGCCAGCCGTTGCGTTACCCAGTGTGTCGTTCAGCGACTGGGCCGCACAATTGTCTGAACAGGTACATGCAACTCCGCCCGGCCCAATTGCTATTCTGACCAACTCGCTCGATGCTGTTTGCTCCGACTATTACCCCTTCGATTGGATTGATGCCTTGCCAAACGACCATCCGATTACACTGGTCGTCGACGATTCGCATGGGTTGGGCGTATTAAACAATGGGCGAGGTATCTGGCCGCAGCTTTGCAAAAAATCCAATGTGAATCTGCTGGTTACAGCTTCACTGGCTAAAGCCATGGGCCTTCCGGGCGGTGTTGTCCTAGGCACTACCGACACGATCCAATCCATTCGGCAGACTGCTTTTTTTGGGGCCTGTTCGCCCATGCCCCCCGCTTATCTCGATGTTTTTCTTCGGGCCGAAAACCTGTATACAGATGCCTACCAACGGCTTTGTCAGAACATCGCATTGGCCGAAGAATTGCTCCTGCCCACCGGGCTTTTTCACCATGCCAACGGGTATCCGGTCTTTTTTACTAAACGAGATGATCTCTACCCGTACCTGCTTGATCAGTCTATTCTGATTTATTCGTTTGCCTATCCAACAGCCGCCGACCGGGCCAACACCCGGATTGTGATCAGTGCCTTTCACACACCGGAAGATATTGAAACATTGGCCAGGCAGGTTCACTCCTTTAACCAATAGACCGCAGATTTTTATGATTGTTATGATTTACACTGATCTTAACAAATCATAAAAATCCGTGGTCTATCACTTCAAGCCTTCCAGAAAAGCCACACTTTGGGGGACCTGCTCCATCGAACGCGACGATTCATCTTCAATAAAGAAGTGCTTAACACCTGATTTTTTGGCCTGTTTCATTAGAGCGGCTATGCCTACATCGCCCTGTCCCAGCGTAACATTCGATTCAATATCCGAATGACCCGTCTGACTATCGGGGGTGCCGGGTTTACGGTCTTTCAGATGCATCAGAACAAACCGTTTTGGGTATTTCTGTAGCAAGGCAACCGGATCATAACCCGGCGATTTTACCCAAAACACGTCCATTTCGAAATTCACTACCTTACGGTCCAGGTTTTCGGCCAGGTAATCGAAAAAGGTACCATCCTGATAGGTTTGGAATTCGTAGCCGTGGTTATGATAGCAAAGCGAAATTCCATTTTCGGCTAAAAGTTTCCCGGCCGTGTTAAACACATCGATAGCCCGATCGGCATCATGAATCATGAATTTATCCCCAGCGTGGGGTATCCAGGTACAAACCACATATTTCGCTCCTAACGCCTTCGCTTCGGCCAGTACTTTCGGCACATTCGAATCGAGGTCCTCAAAACTGGCCCCCGTACTGACGGCTTTTATACCATTCTGATCCAGCAGTTTGCGAAAATCGCCCAGACTCATTCCGTAGGTTCCAGCTATCTCTGCCTCACGAAATCCCATTTGCTTTACTTTCGCCATCGTTCCCGGTACATCTTTCGCAAACTGGTCCCGAAAACTGTAAAGCTGAATACCGACGGGCGCGGGCTTCTGCGCCAGCGAAACCAGACTGTTCAAAAGCAGCCCAGCGAGTAGAAAGGAGAGTTTCATGAGGGTTTAGGGTTTGTAAGCAATGAATTACTTACCAGTTTGTGTTGTGAATGTACTCTCAAAAATCTTGTCGGCGTTGCCCGTCTCGAAACCTTCGCGCCGATGCTGACGGGCGATCTGATCGGCAGGTAAATCGCGAAACTGGGGAAGCACCCGACGTTCGGCAAACTCGACATACGACCCGGCAATCCGATAAACGTCGCCACCCGCAAATTCGGCATCGATCATCTGGGCCACTGTTGAAGCTTGGCGAAGGTCGCCGTCAGGGCTCACTTTAATGGTTCCTCCAGCCGTGTTGAGCCGAAAGCCCCGCCGTTCCAGAAAGGCTACGTACTCGTCGATGGTATTATAGCCCAATTTGAGGTTATGTACGCTAATGGTAAAGTGATTCAGATAATAACGGTTAAAGATAACCCAGGCAGCATACTCGCTCTCATCCAGCAGCCGCTGGTAATCCGCCAGCGTGGGCGTTGTCCAGAGTGGCTGGTGCAGGAACTGATCGACCGCAGCCGCATCGTCCAGATCCAATGAATCGACCGGGTCGCTGGTAACGGTATCGGTATACCGATGAATAATCTGTTGTGCTTCCTCCGAAAGCTCATGCACCCGCAACTCGCTAACAAAGATGCGCGGATAGTGTGGTCCGGGGGGGCTAAACCAGAAAGCGGTCAGCTTTTTCCCGGTGAAATTGAACGCATCCCGTTTTTCATATCCGTAATGCAGGAAAATCTTCTCGAACGACGCAATGCCCAGATTGGGTACGCCCATGGTCCGAAACGCAATGTGGTCATTTTCGATCTCGCTGGCCGCGCTGATAATGCCTTCATCGATCATGGCCTCAATAACTTTCTGAACATCGGGAACGCGTTCGCTATATCGTCGCATCAGGCCACCCAATACGGCATCGAGGGTCTGCGTAGTTGTTTGTTGATTGGTTAGCATGGGCAATGAATCGTCTTTTCAGGTTTTGTGGCTCAATATAATTGTTTATTGAACCGATCGGCTTTTGAAAACCAGATCGATGCGCCAACCCTTTATAGCCATGAAATTATTTCTATTTGATTAAAAAAAAATACCATAACAGTTGATTTTTTCTTTTTCAGACTTATACCTTTGCATAAACTAACTTAGTGCGTTAAGTAAAATGCAAAAGCACCTGCGCTGGTTGATTGTTTTCCTGCTTTTTATCGCCACAGGACTCAGCTTTCTGGACCGACAGGTGCTCTCCATTGCCATTCTGAAAATCCAGGAAGAGTTTAAGATTACGGACGTTCAATATGGCCTGATCAACACCAGTTTCCTGATTAGCTATGCCATCATGTTCACGCTGGGCGGCTGGCTGATCGACCGGGTAGGTGGAAAACTCGGCCTGGCGTTGTCAGTAGGTATCTGGTCGGTGGCGAATAGCCTTCATGCGGTGATGAATTCATTCACCCAGCTATTGACCTTCCGGTTCTTTCTGGGGATGGGGGAAGGCGGTTGCTTTCCGGGCGCAGCCTGGACAGTCTATCGCTGGTTCGACAAAAAAGAACGGGCTCTGGCTAACGGCATCGCCATTGGTGGCTCAGCCATTGGCGCAGTCGTAGCTCCACCGTTAACCATCTGGCTATCGGCTAATTATGGCTGGCGGGGAGGATTTTTAATACCCGGTCTGATTGGCATTGTCTGGGTAATTATCTGGTTGTTCATTCCGTGGAAAACAGAAAATCTGATTATCGAAAAAGCCAGTAAGCCGTCCGAAACGGTTCCTTTTTTACAACTGTTCAGGCAGAAAGCAACCTGGGTGTTTATCGTCATTCGGTTTCTGCTCGATCCGGTTTTCTATTTCATGATGTTCTGGATTCCGAAGTACCTGAGTTCGGTTCGTCATGTGCCTTTCGAGCAAATTGGAAGCCTTTTCTGGATACCGTTTCTAGCGCTGGGCATTGCCAACGTACTCGGTGGCTGGTTTTCGGGACAGCTAATTGCCTTTAACTTTTCAGTCAATAAAGCCCGCAAAACGGTCATGGGTATAGCGGCTATTTTGACGCTGGCAGCACCGGCCATCGAGTGGGTTTCGTCGGTCCATACAGCGGTTGCTCTCATGGCCGTGTTCATGTTTGCACATGGCTTCTGGATTACCAATTACATAACGGCCATTTCGGACATGTTCGGCCAGAAGGCGACTTCTACGGTTGTTGGTCTGTCGGGAACAGCGGGGGCCGTGTCGGGCTTACTGCTTAATCCGCTGATGGGTGTTGTGATTCAGCAGTATTCGTATCGACCATTATGGATTGCCTCGGGCTTGCTATACCCACTTGCGTTTGTGCTGCTACTCGTGCTGATTCCCCGAATCGAAGCTCTTTCGCTCGGAAACAAACGAGTTGCCCACAAACAGGGGCTAAGCGAAATAGGAGGCTAAGACACTGATTACAAACGTTATAAAACTCTTTTCCTTCAGTAGTTCGGCGTGTATAAACCTGGGCAATGATGGTTGGTAATTGTCCAGGTAACACGCTGATTATCGAAATACCTTAGGCTCTTTCTGTCATCCCGACGCAGGAGGGACCTCAAGCGTCAGGAAATTCGAGGTCCCTCCTGCGTCGGGATGACAGAAAAAGTGTAGGATCATTACCCGCAAAATCAACTTAGTGCACTAAGTTAACTATACAAAGGCATAAACTGAATATTATGAAAAATCCATCTCCAAATGGTTTGGCAGTGCAGCAAGCAGAATGGGTAAAACGTAAGAAAACACGCCCTCGCATTGGGGTTTTCGGCGTAGGTTATTTCAAATACTGGGGGCAGTTCGAGGGCTTGCTAGACGACATGATGCAAAAACAGGCCGTTTTCATCAGCAAGATTGAAGCGCTCGATACAGCCGAAATCATTGATTTGGGGCTCGTTGATGATGCAACGAAAGCGTATGAAATGGTTCCGAAACTTCAGGCGGCCAATCTGGACCTTATCTTCTGCGATATGCTCACTTACGCCACCTCGAGTACGTTTGGCGTCATCATCAAAAGCATCGACGTTCCGATTGTTCTGGTAGCCCTTCAGCCTGATAAGGCGATGGATTATAGCCGTGCCTCCACGTACATGCAGTTGTACAACGACGACATCTGTTCACTACCGGAGTTTGCGGGCGTAGCCGTTCGGATGGGTAAGAAAGTGCCCCAGATGATCATCGGAACCCTGCACGACGACCCGGCTGCCGATGCCGACATTGAAGAATATTGCCGCATTGCTGCCGTATTGCATGACCTGAAAACGGCGCGGATCGGCCATATCGGTCACCCGATTGAGGCCATGCTCGATATGCACTCCGATTCGACCATGCTTACGGCGCATTTTGGGGCACATATCGTCCAGTGCGAAGCGCATGAGATCGTTTCGCAATACCAGAAAGCCACAGAGCCCGAAATTGACGCCATTAAAGAGCGAATTCTGGCCTATTTTGACACCCCCGACCCTGTTTCGGACCCCATTTCTGAAAAACTACGCGACTCCGATCTGCACATTGCGGCCCAGGCTGCCGTAGCCCTGGAAAAATTCATCAAAGCTAAAAAACTGGATGGGCTGGCCTATTACTACGATGGCCCGGAGGGAAGCGACACCCGCGTCGTGATGTCAAACCTGATTGTCGGCAACTCGCTGTTACAAGGTGCAGGTTTTCCGATGTGTGGCGAATCGGACCTGAAAACCTGCATTGCCATGCTCATCATGGAACGATTGGGTATTGGCGGCAGCTTCGCAGAGTTTCACCCGGTCGATTTCAAGGAGGATTTCGTCCTGGTCGGGCACGACGGGCCGCATAACATCGCCATTGCCGAAGGTCAGCCGGTATTGCGCAGTCTGAAAAAATACCATGGCAAACCCGGTTTTGGCGCTGGTGTAGAATTCAAGATCAAGGAAGGGCCGATTACTATGCTCAGCATCAGTTCGACCTACGAAGGCAAAATGAAGTTCGTGATTGCCGAAGGCGAGTCGATCGCCGGGCCGATTCCCCCAACGGGCAATACCAATACGCGCGGCTTTTTCAAACCCAACGTTCGCACCTTCCTGAAACGCTGGATTAGCGAAGGCCCAACGCACCACTTCGCGCTGGGTGTTGGGCACCATGCCAAGACCATCCAGAAAATTGCCGACTACCTCAAAGTCGAATCAGTCATTATTTCTAATGAATAATGAAGAATGTATAATGGACAATGATTAATGCACAACAAACAACCCCAAGTATCTATCTGAATATCATACAGATACCTCAAATCCATTATACATTTTTCATTATCCATTTTGCATTAATCATTATTCATTACAACCGTTCTTAAACCTTAATTATTAACTCATGGACCACTTTATATTCCATCGACTGCGACTCTTAGTGATTGGCAGTATGCTGAGCCTATTGGCTGTTACGGTTGGGTTTGCCCAATCTTCTAAAGTGACGATTAGTGGTAAAATCACCACGTCGGAAGACGGTGACGTTCTTGTAGGAGCCACCGTAACCGAAAAAGGGACCACCAACGGAACCACATCGGACGCCAGCGGCAACTTCCGTATTAACGTTTCCCCCAATGCGACGCTGGTTGTCAGTTTCATTGGCTATGCCCCTCAGGAACTTGCCGTAGGCAATCGTTCACAACTTAACGTAGCGCTTAAAACCGACCAGCAACAATTGCAGGATGTGGTCGTGGTGGGTTATGGTACCCAGCGAAAAAAGGATTTGACAGGCTCTATCGTCAATCTGACCAGTAAAGATCTGGTACCTGTTCCGTCGGCCACAAGCGTCGATCAGATGATGCAGGGGAAAGTAGCGGGTGTCCAGATCACCCAAACCTCGGGCGCACCGGGCGGTAATGTCAACGTGATTGTGCGGGGTATTAGCTCCATCACAGGTGGTAACTCACCGTTATATGTGGTCGATGGCTATGCCATTGGTACAGGCGGTGGCGGGTCGGATTTAAGCAACTATGCGTCCAACTCGTATTCGGCCAGCGGGATTGCGAGTAGTAGTTCGGTCAACCGGATCAACCCGTTGAGCATCATCAATCCCGCTGATATTGAGTCGATTCAGGTCTTGAAAGATGCATCGGCAACGGCAATTTACGGTTCGCGTGGTTCCAACGGGGTCATCATTATTACCACCAAACGGGGCAAACTCGGCAAACCCACCATCAGCTTCGAGCAGTCGACGGGTATGCAGGAACTGGCGAAGAAAATGAAACTGCTCACCCCTCGCCAGTACGCGGAATACGTAGCCGAAGGGCGCGACAATGCCTGGGTATTTGCTGGCGGAAAAGCGTCGGACCCCAATAGCGTTCGGAGTACGGCCACGCAGGTAAAACCCGAATTTCGTAACCCTGGCCAATTTGCCGATCAGGGCTACGGCACCGACTGGCAGGACGTTATTTTCCAGAAAGGGATGGTTCAGAACTACCAGCTATCGGCCAGCGGAACGGGTAAGGATGTGAGCTATTACGTATCGGGCGGCTATTTTACGAACAAAGGCATCATCATTGGTTCCGATTTCAACAAGTTTACCCTTCGCACGAACATCGACGCCCACCTGACCGAGAAACTTAAAATCGGCGCTTCGTTTTCGGGTGCTCATTCGTATGGAAATTTCGCCCGCGCCGAAGGACACCTGCAATACCGGGGCTTGATTTCGGCAGCCCTCGCCAGTGATCCAACCATTCCGGTGTATAATGCCGATGGTACGCCCTATTCCGAATTTTCCAGCCCGACGGGTATTCCGGTCGAAAATCCGGTGGTGATCGCTGCCGAGTTCTCAGACAAACGAAACAACTCGAACATATTCACAAACAACTATTTGCAATACGAACTGATGCCCGGCCTTGTATTGAAAACGTCCGTCGGTGTCAACTACTCCAACAACGTTACCCGTTTGTGGAAATCATCGAAGGTAGGGTTGGCAACGAGTCGGACGGGGGCGGCAACCGCCGGGGCAACTGAGATCAAGAGCTTAAACTGGCTGAACGAAAATACCATCAACTACCGCCATAAGTTCGGCCAGCACGATATCGACGCCCTGGCAGGATATACGATCCAGAAAAGCTCCGACGAGATTTTACAGGCGGGGGCTACGGGCTTTTCGACCGACTATGTTCCCTTCCTTTCGGCCGGAACGGTATCCAACGGCACCAACTACGTAAGCGAATGGGCCATTATGTCGTGGCTGGCACGGGTCAACTACGGCTTCGCCAACAAATACCTGCTCACGGCAACCATTCGAACCGACGGCAGTTCCCGATTTGGCGCCAAAAATCGCTGGGGGACGTTCCCTTCGCTCTCGCTGGCGTACCGACTATCGGACGAAGCGTTCATGAAACCCATTTCGGTGATCAGCGATCTGAAACTCCGGGCAAGCTACGGTATTGCGGGTAATAACCTGATTCCTAACTATGCTACGCAAGGTTTGTTAGGCGTATCACGAACCGTATCGAACGGGCAAATTGTGTCGGGTATTGTACCAACGAGTCTGGCCAACGACCAACTGACCTGGGAGCAGTCGGTGCAAACCAACCTCGGCATGGACCTTTCGTTGTTCCAGAATCGCCTGTCGTTTACCATCGATGCCTACCGGGCCTATAAAAAGAATCTGCTTCTAAACGTCACGTTGCCAGCGGCCTCAGGTTTCGGCAGTTCGGTTCAGAATATTGGCGAGGTTGAAAATAAAGGGCTTGAATTGACCGTCAATTCGCAGAATATTGTGAAAGGTCCATTCCAGTGGAACACCGATTTCAACATTAGCTGGAACCGGAACAAAGTCACGGCCCTTAATTCCGATGCCGCCCGCATTGTCACGTCCGACTATCAGGTAGCACAGGTGGGTTATGCCATTTCCAGCTTCCGGCTCCTGAATATTCTGGGTATTTTCCAGACGCAGGAAGAAATCAGCAAAAGCCCGATCCAGAACCCACGCGTTCAACCCGGCGACTACAAATATCAGGATGTGGATGGCAATGGCACGATCAACACGTCGGACAAAACCATCGTTGGTACACCCTGGCCGAAGTTTACCTGGGGTTTCGGCAACCGATTCAGTTTTAAGAACTTCAACTTGAGTGTCAGTCTGAATGGCTCGTACGGCAATCAGATTTATTTTCAGGGGGGTGAAGTTTCGCTCAACGACGCGGGCGTGCAGAATCAGTTAGCCGCTATCGCCAACCGCTGGCGCTCGCCGGAAAATCCGGGCGATGGTCTTTATACACGGGCGATTCGCAACGACTATGCCTTTGGTTTCAGCGCCGGAACGACCAAGTACCTGTTCGACGGGTCCTATACCCGCATCCGGGATGTAAACTTATCCTACACCTTCCCGACAGCGGTGATTGGCAAACTGAAGCTACAGGCCCTTTCGGTTTATGCCGATGTAACGAATCTGTACACCTTCACCAAGTATCCGGGCTACGACCCTGAAGGCAGCACAGGTGGCGACAATCTGGCGAAAAGTGGTGTCGACTTTTTCTCGTATCCGAACCCAAGGACATATACAATTGGCCTGCGTGTGACCTTTTAAATGAGCGAAAGAGCGAATGAGTGAATGAGCGAAAAAATCGTTAGTCACTCTACTTCGGCGCGGGACGGCCCGTGACGTCCAATTTCACTCTTTCGCTCTTTCACTCTTTCACTCTTTAGATCTCATGAAAACGAAAATCCTGGCCATACTTTTCCTGACGGCCACCTTAACTTCCTGCCATGATTTTCTGAATCTGAAACCAGCCTATCAGATCAGCGATCAGAGCTTTTACCAGAACCAGAACGACTTCGAAACGGCACTGGCAGGTGTGTACAGCACCTTCCGAGGGCTCTATAGCACCAGCAACATACTGTACATGACCGAACTAACGACCGACAATACCGAAATTCAGTGGTCGTCGCCCTCGGCCGATGAGATGCAGATGGATCAGAACGCCGTTACGCCAACCAACGCCTTTGTTCGGGGTGTCTGGAGTACATGCCTGTATACGATCTCGCAGAGTTCGAACATCCTGAACCGGATCGATGCGGTAAACTTCGACCAGACGTCCAAGAACCGGATCAAAGGCGAAGCACAGTTTCTGCGGGCGTTCAGCTATTTCTACATGGTTCGGCTATTCGGCAATGTCCCGATTACGAACACGACCTTTACCAGCCCGGCACAGGTAGCTTCGGCTGATCTGACACTGAAGCCCAAAGAGGACGTCTACAAACAGATTCTGGCCGACCTGACAAGTGCTGAAAGTCTGCTGCCAGCTACCCTGAATGCCGATAAGACCCGCGCTTCACAGATGACGGTGAAAGCGTTACTCGGCAAGGTGTATCTGACCCAACAGAATTATGATCTGGCCGGTACGAAGTTGAAGGAAGTGATCGATTCGAAGCAATATTCATTAGTAGCTGATTATAAAACCCTGTCGACGAACGGCAATACCAACCTGGCCGAAACAATTCTGGAAGTAGATTATCTGTCGGGGCAGTCGCTGGGCAACAACTATTCGGCGTTGTTCACACCAGCCATTACAAGCATGGCTATATTTCCGAATAATTTGCAGGGATCAGGTCGGATCGTGCCGACGCTGGATGTGATTAAAGCCTATGAAACGGGGGATGCGCGCAAAGCAATCTCGGTCAATGATTCCGTCACGCTGATTGGGGGCAAGAAATCGTACAGCCGCTATGGATTAAAATTCGTTGACTTCAAGGCCGTTGATTTATCCGACGGTGCGGTTTCGTTCACGATTCTCCGCTATGCCGATGTGTTGCTGATGTATGCCGAAGTGTTGAATGAACAAGGTAAACCAGCCGATGCGCTGCCTTATCTGAATCAGGTACGTCAACGGGCTAAGTTACCGACGCTATCTGGACTATCACAAGCGGATACTCGGCTGGCGCTGGAACGCGAACGACGTACTGAATTCCTGTTCGAAGGCCATCGCTGGTTCGATCTGGTTCGTACCGGACGTGCTCAGACCGTGCTGAATGCCCATTATGCCAGTCAGAAGCTGAACTTTTCGGTACAGGATTTCGAGTTGCTATTCCCAATCCCGCAGGCCGAAATTGACCTCAATCCGGCTTTGAAGCAGAATCCGGGGTATTGATTATAAACGTAGCGTGGGTGGAAACCCGCGATCTGAGTTCATAATCGCGGGTTTCCACCCACGCTACAGCAATAAATCCATTAAACCATGCGTGCGCAACTCATAACTTTTCTCAGCACTTTAAGTATTGCCATTTTTGGCTTTACCTATAGTACCGACACGCCTAATCTGGACAATTCGACGCTGCGGGGTAAGCCGTTCAATACCATCACGCTGGAACTGTCGCTGAAGCCATTCAAAAAAGCCGACAAAGCCTATATCGGGCAGGTGGCAACGGAGCTGTTTACGCAGTGGTCATCGCTGCTGCGGCATACGGATACGGTGTCGGTGATGCTCTGGACATCCGACGGCTCCGAGATTCTGGATTATACGGGAAAGCTGAATCAGCCGCTGGAATGGGCGAAGTATATGGGCAATCCGAATACCGAACACGAAGTAGGATCAGGCCCGGCCGACCTGTCGCTCCACCAGCGTGCGCTCCTGTACATGGACAACCCACCCGCTTTTACCTACGGCGACCTCAAATACATCATCCAGTCGCTGAAAGACGCGGGCCAACGCATTACGGGGAAACCCATCCGTATTGGCGCCACCTTCGATCCGGGACCAGAGTTTGCTCACTCAGACTTCAAGTACAAAAAACACCCCGAAATTCTGGGCGGCAATGCCATGGGCCATAAAACGATGGTCAGTTGCTACTCAACCCTGAATGCTGACAATCAGGCGTATGCAGGCTTTCCGAAAGGCATTCCGGCTAATACACCCTTCGGTACCTTTCTGGGTCGTCAGAGCCAGCATTTTCTGACCGATTTGGGTTATGATTACATCTGGCTCAGCAACGGGTTTGGGTTCGGGGTAGAAGGCTGGTCATCGACAGGTGCCATTTTCGACGGGAAAGCGTTTGCGTCCGAAAAATTAGCAAACACCCGTGAGTTGATTGCGGGATTCTGGAACCTGTTTCGGAAAGAATGTCCTGCTTTTCAGATTCAGACACGGGGTACTAACCTGTCTACGGGTGCCGATCTGGCCCGTGATGGTGTCGACCTGAAGCAGATTTACAGTGGACATTACAACATGCTACCTCCCCCCAACTCGCCCTGGGCGGCACTGGATGGTGATTTTGGACTCGAAATGGTGGGGTATATGTCGCGAATGGCTGAGCTGCCCGACGAACGCTACCTGTTTCGCTATTACACGCACGACCCCTGGTGGGTAAACAGCCCCTGGCTTGACCGCTACGGACAGGAACCGCACGATATTTACCTGCCGATGGCCGTTGCGCGAATCAACGCAAAAGGAGAGATTAAACTACCCACACACCTGAATTTCCTGACGGCCGATAATACCTACGGTGAAATGCCTGCACAGGTGCCCGACGAGGTAACACCGCACATTCTGAAAGCCCGTTATGATTCGCCAACGGCACCGGGGCCACTCGTTTGGGTGTATCCGTTCGAGGAATACCATACCTGGGCTTATAAGGATGGGAAACGCCTGCCCGAAATTTACTATGGCGACTGGCTGATTCGTCAGGCCATCAACAACGGCTTTCCGCTCAACACCATCCTGTCGACCAATTCATTCCAGAAAGTGGTGGCTTCTAAACCAACCGATTTCAATGAGTCGGTACTGGTATCGATTGTGCCTGAAGCCAATTCATCGCTCGAAAAATCACTGATCGACTTTGTGCAGAATGGCGGTAAACTGCTGGTATATGGCCCTGCCGATCACGCGGGCGCTGCGTTTATGAATCTGCTGAATCTGCAAAATACGTCGGCGCTGGAGGGCGATTTCCAGGTGAGTTCAAGCATCAACTTCGATAAGCTGGACAAGCCCTATCCTGATAAGATTACCCATCGCGCTTTGTTTTCGGGCGGTGGTGTCGCTACGCAGGTAAAAAACAAAGCCGACGCGGGCACGAAGGTACTGGCGAAAATGACGCAGGGCAGCAACAGCCGTGATGTGGTGTGGGTACGCGAAAAACCAGAGTGGAAAGGCGGCAAAGTAGCTTATGTACGGGGCACCAATTCCAGCAAATTTACCGGAGGAAAGCTCCTGACGCCCGACGACCCCGAACAACTGTTTACCGGCCCGTTACTGATGCGATACGCCTTGAACGAGTTTGGACTGGACTACCGCGTCGATAAGAAAAACCCATCCGTTAAGAGCCCGGTTCTGGCTATTTCCCGTAGCAGTAACGGTTTTTTCTTCTCTGGCTATTGCCCGAACACAACCGTTACGCACCGCTTCAAAATGCCGCAGGGCGCCCCACTACTGACCGGCTACGAAACCGATTTAACAAACGGATACTCAGTCTATAACCTACCAAAAGCCTGGCATAAGGAAAGCCGATTTTTTGTAGAGCAGCCGGATGGCATCGTCTCCTGTCAGGAAATGACGTCCGGGGTTCAACACATGAAACGCTGTGTACGACTGACGGGCCTCAAAAACGCTACGGTACGTATTTACCCCGATGAAGGTGTTACTGACCAGGGGCTTCATGTGTATGCGAATACGGGCTATCCATGGGGGAAAAAGCCACAGGCTGCCTTCAAGCCCGGCGATAAGAAGTACGGTAATCACTATGTCGTTGAACACGCCACCGGCGATTTGGTGGTGTTCTGGTGAAAATAGAACCGCACGAGCGGCCCCGACAGATTATTATGATTCTTATGATTTACTCAGATCTTCTCTGTGCTGTCGGTTACTGTGGTGTCGGTTACTAATAACCGACAGGTGAGGTTTCTTAAAACCGAATAAGGCAATAGGTTTTGAGAAACCTCACCTGTCAGATGAAAGCATCTGACACCACAAATTTTAAAAAATTCTCCCGGTCATGAAATTCATTTTTACACTTCCAGTTATTGGGTTGTTTGCGGCTATGGGTTTGTTTCAGAAGCCCATTCCGAAAGCCGATACAATTATCTATGCATCACTGAAAGAAGGGTTCAAAAATCCCCCCATCCACGCCCGGCCCAAAGTGTATTGGTGGTGGCTGAATGGGTATGTCGATACGGTTCGGCTGAAAGAAGAGCTCCAGGCCATTAAAAAAGCGGGAATGGGTGGTGTCGATATTTTTGAGATCGGCCTTCCCCCTGCCAGCGATGCCAACCGGATGATTCCGGCAGGGCCTGCCTTTATGGGCGATACCTCCGTAAGAACCATTGCGATGGCCATCCGGGAAGCCGGTAAGCTAGGACTGGAGGTCGGGCTGAATCTGGCCAGTAGCTGGAATGCGGGTGGCAGTTGGGTACAACCACAGCATGCCGCCAAAACCATATACTTCTCGAAAGTTACCACGAAAGGAGGTGACCAATCGTCGATTAAATTGCCTTTCCCGACCATTACGCCCGACCGACTAGGCAATAAGCGACCCATTGCGTATCGGCCCGATGGCAAGCCTGCGTATTATGAAGAAATTGCCGTAATCGCGCTACCCGCTGGTCAAAATGCCCAATTGGATACGACAAACATCCGCAACATATCCGCTTTTTTCGACCCAAAAACCGAACAGCTAACCTGGAAAGCACCTGCTGGAAACTGGGACATCTATCGGTACATCTGCTCCAATTCGGGTGAGCAACTGATTCGTCCGACACCACATTCGGTTGGGCCAATCATCGACCATTTCGATTCGACGGCAACCCGGATGCATGTGATGTACTTCATCGAACGCCTGAAACCTTTGCTCGGCGATTTCAGCAAAAGCCCGCTGAAAAACCTATACCTGGCCAGTTACGAAGCCAAGGAATTTACCTGGACGCCGACCCTGCCAGCCGCTTTCCGGAAACTGCATGGGTACGACCTCTATAAGTTTCTGCCCGCCATTTTCAACAAAGACTGGTATCGACCCGAACTCGCAAAATCGTTTCAGTTCGACTTCGACAATACGCTGTCGGAACTAATGATCAATAACCATTATCGGAAAGCAAAGGAAATCTGCAACCGGCATGGTTTACAGATCATTTCGGAATCGGGCGGGCCGGGTCACTTGCATCACATTCCGGTCGAAACGCTGAAAGCGCTGGGAGCACTGGACGTTCCTCGCGGAGAATACTGGTATAACCGGGAGTTCTTTATGGAGTCTGATAAAGATAGCCTGGTCGACATGATTTATCTGGTGAAGGAGATTGCAGCCACATCGCACATCTACAAACGCGGCATCGTCGAAGAAGAGTCGTTTACCAGTTACTGGGACTGGCAGGAAGGCCCTTCAGACCTGAAACCCCTGGCCGACCGGGCTTTTTGCGAAGGCATGAACCGACTGGTTATTCATGGGTTTACGCACAATCCGTCGGGCATGGGTTATCCGGGTATTGCATATTTTGCGGGTACCCATTACAACGACCGAAACGGCTGGTGG
>Ga0209933_1001354_pt1 | contig 24104 bp, 21 predicted proteins | sample ThiBiot_300_biof_FD_183944 | JGI IMG/M metagenome (GOLD analysis project Ga0209933, IMG submission 183944) | Wastewater bioreactor microbial communities from Cape Town, South Africa - Thiocy_cont_300_biof (SPAdes) | ecosystem: Engineered > Bioremediation > Thiocyanate > Unclassified | place...
GCGCCGATGCAGAGCGCCACCGACAAGATGATGTTCAGGGCGGCGCGGCCGAGAGCGCCGTCTCTCAACAGATCGAGCGTCTGCAGGCTGAAGGATGAAAACGTCGTATAGCCGCCGCAGATGCCGATCATCACGAACAGTCGGAATTCATCGGAGACCGGAAAGCGCCCATGCGCCAAGGTGAGCGTTCCGAAAAGCCCAATGATGAACGATCCGGTGATATTGACGATGATCGTGCCCCAGGGCAGCTGGCTGCTGATCGGCAGCGCGAACAGCGACACCAGATAGCGCATCAGCGTTCCGAGCGCTCCGCCGAACATGACGATCAGGCATGTCGTGAAATTCATATGGCTCTCCTTACCTCATTCCGAACGAATGCGGCCTCGCCAGGAGTCATCAGCCATAGCGGCGGTTATCGGGGAACCCCATCCCCATCGACGGCTACTCATACACGAAAACCTGGGAAAACTAAAAGGTCTCAAGCAGTAAAAAAGGCGGCCAGCCGCCGGGCGGATGAAAAACAGCCAAGGCCGTGTCCTGCGGCGGATCAACGAACACCGACGGACTCGCATCGTTTGAGATGAAGTTCGCCGATATCGATTTCGCCATAGACCATATCTATCGCGATGCGATGCCGTGGAGCAAAAATACAACGCTCCAACATTTACGAAAACAATTCCAAAATGTCGCCTTGGAGCCTTTCAGAAATTCGATATAGCCAATAGGCTATCAAAACATAGCCATTCGGCTATATTGCGGTCTCTGGGGGGAGTCCTATGCGTTCGAAAAACGTCTGTGCGTCCGCGTGCATTGCGCTGGCGATGACATCTGCCGGCGGCCTGCATGCGCAGGAAGCTGGTGTCACCAATCAAGGCGCGTCCGAAGTCACGCTCCCGCCCGTCGTGGTGGCGGCGCCGAAGCAGCGCATCGCGCAGAAGCCGAAAACGAAGCCCAAAGGGACGGATACGACGCAGTCAGGCACCACAAGCGGCCAAGCCGAAGACGTCGACGTTGAAGGCGTGGGCACCGACGGAGGCTTGAGCGGCAACGGCCTGCCTGGAACCGCAGGCGTCTTCACGCTCGGCCAGATCGACATGGTCGGCGGCACAGCCATCACCAATGAGGCCATGTGGACCTTCTCGAAGACCACACTCGATCAGGCCTTGGCATTGGCGCCGGGCGTCGCGGCGTCGAATTCCGGCGGCAGCCGTAACGAGCAGCTGATTTTCGTACGCGGGGCCCCGGCGGCATGGGCGGCGCAATCAACCTCGTGACCAAGAAGCCGACCAAGGCCGTCGAAGGCGAAGTCCAGAGCGGCATGATGTTCGGGACCGATGGGCAATACGAAGGCTACAAGACCTACGCCTCCCTCGGAACACGTCAGCGCGGATACTACGCCCAGGTCAGCGGCGCGCTGTTGGACACCGACGGTTGGTTCATGTCCAACGACTTCAAGCCGACCCCGGTCGAAAACGGCGGCGAACGCGATCATTCCTATAAAGACAACTGGCAGATCAGCGCGAAGCTCGGCTTAACCCCGAACGCAACGGACGATTACTCCATCAACTTCGTCCGTATGAACAATGCCAAAGGCGCGCCGTACCACGTGACGGACCCTGTCGCCCAGCAGCGCTATTGGGATTGGCCGGATACCACTCAACAGAACTTGTACTGGCTCTCGCACACCAAGCTCGGCTCAGCTTCCTTCGTCGAAACGAAAGCGTATTACACGACGTTCCAGGACAAGCTCGTGAGCTACGATGATCCGGCGCAGACGACCCAAAGTCTGCCGAAAGCGTTCATCAGCAATTATGATGATTGGGCCGGTGGCGGCAGCATTCTGTTTGGAACCGACATCACGCCGTGGGACACGTTTAAGGCTACCTTCCTGTATCGCCGCGATCAGCATGATGAAACCCAGGCGTACAACATCAGAGGCAGATCCTGCGGATCGACAAAGCCCTGCTTTCAGGAACCCACCCAGACCGACCTGGAAGACACCTACTCGATCGCCTTCGAGAACACGATTCACGCGACCAACCGGCTCGATATCGTGACTGGCGCAAGCTACGACTGGCGCAAACTATACACGGCCGAGGAATTCACGACCGACCTCGGCATGTTCGAATACAACAAGAAGAATTCGGACGCTTTCAATTGGCAAGGCGCCATCGTGTATCGTTCCGACGACTTCAACACATGGCATGCCAGCGTTTCGGATCGCACGCGCTTCCCGACGATCTTCGAGCGTTTCAGTTCACGCTTCGGCGGCGCGACATCCAATCCGGATCTCGAACCTGAGCGATCCATCAACTACGAAGTGGGTTGGACGGGAGCCTTCGCACGCAACAGCCAGATGTCCGCGGCGATCTTCTACAGCGACGTCAGCAATCTCATTCAGTCGGTGCCGTATATCTGCCAGGATCCTGCTTGCCAGGGACAGGCCGTCAGCCAGAGCCAGAACGTCGGCGACGGAAACTTTTACGGCGTAGAGTATTCGATCGACTACGCGGTGAGCGACAAGCTGCTCGTCGGCGGCAACATCACGTGGCTGCAGCGTGACATCCACAACCCGTCGAACCCGGCCTACGAATTGACCGGGATGCCGAGGGTAAAGGGCATCAGCTATCTGACTTACAAAATCACCGATGCGTGGAGCATCACGCCGAACGTCGAATTCGCATCGGATCGCTGGACGGTCAATTCAGCCGGCACGCTCTATTACAAGACAGGCGCATTCGCCCTGGCGAACTTCCAGACCGAATACGATCTGACCGACAAGACGAGCCTGCTGTTCACAGCACGCAACATCCTCGACGAGAACTATGTCCTGACCGATGGCTATCCTGAGATGGGACGTAGCTTCTACGCCAACATGCGCACGCAATTCTAACCGGATTAGGTTCTTCGCTATGAAACGTTCAATCTCCCGTTTGCACGTATCATTGCGGCTCCTGCCCGTTGCCGTTTTCGCGGCAACGGGTTTTCAAGGCGCCGCCTCGGCAGAAACGTGTACTGCCTTCAAGTGGTCCGTTGCCGCTGACTTGACCCTGATGGCGGCGCCGGAAGCGGTGACGGTCGCCTCAGGCGGCGCAATCGCGTCCGTTCCGAGCAAGGCAATCCAGCTGCAGCTTGAACCGTCGCCAGGCATCAAATTCCCGGCAGCATCCGGCATCAAAAAGCAGGCGATACCCCAGAACAGCTTTTCTGGATGGTTCAAGATCGACGCCATCGCCAAGCCTGGTCTTTATCAGATCACGATACCTGATCATTCCTGGATCGATGTGGTGCAGAACGACGAACTGGTCCAGTCCACGGCTTTTTCCGGCGACCAGGAATGCAAGACGCTGCGAAAGAGCGTGCAGTTTGAACTCGGCTCAGGGCCTGTGATCGTGCAGATCGGCGGCTCTGCGGAAAAGTCGATGAAGCTGACGGTCCGCGAGGCCGATAAGAAATGATGGTTCGGGTCGAAAGACTCCCGATTGCGCGCTGGCTTCGCCGAAGCATCGCTTGCCTTTACAGCTGCGCGGCCGTTACGGCCGCGGCAGCTTCCTGCATTACGCTTCAATCTGCGCAGGCTGAAAACTTAAAGACGCGCGAAAAACTCGGAGAAGCTCTGTTTTCCGACAGAAACCTGTCCTTCAGCCGCAAGCAGAACTGCGTGAGCTGCCACTCACCGGAACTGGCATTCACCGATCCGAGAGTCCTAGGCGAAATCCAAGGCGCAGTGTCACGCGGTGGCGACGGCCGCTCGCTGGGTGATCGCAATTCACCGACGCTCGTCTACATCCGCACGACGCCGGCGTTTCATATATCGTCGACACGCGAGGCCGTCGGCGGAATGTTTTGGGATGGACGCGCCGGAACACTCGAGGATCAAGTCCGCGACCCAATTCTCAATCCGGTGGAAATGGCCATGCCGGACGAGGCAAGCATCGTCGACCGCCTGCGCGAGAATGCAGACTACCGCGCCGCCTTCGCCGCGCTCTACGGCGAGGATGCGCTGGCCAGCACGCCGAAAGCGATCGCCGCGCTCAAAAACGCCCTCGCGGCATTTCTCGACACGCCCGAATTCGCTCCGTTCACCTCGAAGTACGACCGTTCATTACGCGGCGAAACTTCGCTTTCGGAAACCGAAGCACGTGGCCGCGACCTGTTCTTCTCCAACGACGGTGCGGGCTGCAATCGCTGCCACGCAAGCGCAGCCGCTGGCGCTCGCGATGAAGTGTTCACCAACTTCGGCTATTTCAACTTGGGCGTGCCGCGAAACGCAGTCACGCGGCGCCTGAACGACAGCAAACCACAGCGCGTTGATCACGGGCTCATGGAGAATCCCGCAGCCGCGCATGGCGCGTTCGACGGAAAGTTCAAGGTTCCGACACTTCGCAACGTCGCCATCACCGGACCCTACATGCACAACGGTATTTTTCAGGACCTGAAAACCGCCGTGCTTTTCCACCTGCGCTCATCTGATACCACCAGCGCCAAAACCAATCCCGAAACAGGTTCCGTTTGGGACAAGCCCGAAGTTCCCGCGAATATCGCAGATCTCGGATCTCGCTCGCTCAGCTCCTCAGATGTCGACGCACTCCTAGCGTTCCTAAAAACACTCACCGATCGCAAATACGAGAACCTGCTCTCGAACTGATCGAGCAGATGCTTCTGAATAGCGCGCCGCTTTCATCGGCCAGCCGCTAGCGATGGACATGGAGATCGCCTCACCAATATTTCTTCGCGACACAATCCAAAAAGAATAATTAAGCGTCATCCTCAAAAACTTGCTCTGCAAAGTGCGCTCACCGCTCCGACGGTTCGCTCCTGACTGCGACGCAATGCGGCCGAAACCCTACAAAAGGCACGCGCATCGCAAATTCAAAACGGAAAGAAAAGGAGGAGACGTTATGACGAATTATTCAAAGCCTCAGCGTCAGGTTCCGCTCATCCTGCTCGCAAGCGCTCTCTGCATTTCTTCTGCATTTGCCCATGGCAAGAAAAATGATGACCTCGGCCCCTTCATCGTGGGTGAACAAGGTGTCCTTTACGAAGGCGGCGTTTATGACGTTCAGCCATCGGCTGGCGCTCCGACCACAATGTCCGGTCAGATGCATGTCTTCTATCAGCTTCCGCTATCGCCAAACAATCACTCGTGGAATTGGAAACGAACCAGCCGCCTTCCGATCATCATGATCCATGGCAGCCAGCAAACTGGCGCAAACTTTCTCGGGACACCTGATGGTCGTGCCGGCTGGGCATCATACTTTGTCGCTCACGGATGGCCTGTCTACGTTATCGACCAGCCGGGCCGTGGCAAATCCGGCTATTTTCCAAATGCCTACGGACCTCAAGCGGCGAACCCAAGTCCAACGACCGTCAAGCAGCAATTCACTGCACCGGAATTGACGTCGCCATTGGGCTGGCCGCAAGCGATCAAACACACCCAGTGGCCAGGCGGCCCGAAAAGCGGCATTCCTGGAAACTATGCGTTTGATCAATTCTTCGCATCGCAGGTCGCGAACATGCCGAACGGCGATCAGGCGCTTGCCCTGACAACGGCCGCCGTTACCGCACTTATCAAGAAGATCGGCCCTGCGATCATCATGACACATTCGATGTCCGGCCCCGAGAGCTGGTTTATTCCGCAGGCAAATCCCGGCATGGTGAAAGCGATCATCGCAGTTGAACCATCAGGGAACTCCAGTCTCACTGGTGATACGGCACCTGCAACGACGTGCGGTTTGTCGAATGTCTGCCTTACGTTCAATCCGCCGGTCGCAAGTCCCGCCGATCTTGGATTGACCAAAACGCCTCCTCCCGCTGCAGGCGTTCAGGGACAACCGGCCGCAAACTTGAAGAGCTGCTGGCTGCAATCGGGCAAGGTCGTTCACCAGCCAACGGGCTTGAAAGGCATTCCGATTCTCATTCAAACGGGCGAAGCTTCATATCACGCTGGATATGACTATTGCACCTCGGCGTTCCTGACCCAGGCAGGCATACCGAACACATATTTGTATCTGCCGACCGCAAAGATTTACGGCAACGGGCATATGCAGATGCTGGAGATGAACAACCTGGACATCGCCGCTCTTGACGAGCAATGGCTAAGCAAGGCTCTCAAGGTTCACGACAACGACATCGCTTGGGGAAGATAAAATTCTCCGCGAACACAAAAGGCGGCCGCGCACAGGTTTGCGGCCGCCCCACGAGTAACGAGCGATCAGACTTTACCAGCAGGCCCCCACGCGATGCGGGCCGCAGTTACATGGAAAGTGCCTATCGCGATCGACGTTCCGGACAATCCAAGTCTGAAGAATGTCCGCAAGCTCGAGATTGTTGTTGTCCATCATCAGCATGTGACTGTTGCCCTTGATGCCGAGATCCGGCAGCAGCAGGAACTGCGCATTGCCACCCGCTTGCTTGAACGATGCGACGGTAGCTTGGCATCCTTGCCGCCGATCATCGCCGTTCGCACCCACGGCACCGACACTGTGGTCGCCCCAGAACGACAAGTACGGCACTTTTGAAAAGGCGTTCTTGATATCTGCGTCAGCGACGGGCGTGCATCCGCCTTCAACCGAAATCAGACCTTTGACAAGGTTAGGACGCTTGACGACGGCGCCGAGACCCAAGACTCCGGATTGCGAGTGCACGATCAAAATCGCCGGCCCGACTTTATCCAACAGCAATGCAAGAGCATTCGTGGTGTTGGCAGTACCGCCGTTCAATGTCACCTCGGTGTTAGGAACGAGCTGAGACTGATATTGGTCCATCGCCTGCAATGGAAACCGCTGATCGGGCCATGCCTGACCGTAAGCAGGTCCGAATAGAAAATTCACCCATGCTCCCTCACGCGGGTAAAGTTGAAAACCGGCTGCGGGGATCGACGCCAGATTATTCTGCGCAATCGCCTGATTGACGGCAGTGGGATTGAATCCCGACCGGCCTCGACCTGCTTGATCGACGACGTAAACGGGATAGCCGTGGCGCACGAAATACGTTGCCCATCCTTCCCGCCCATCAGGAGTCGTTTCATAAGTATTGCCGGTATGATTTGACCCATGCACCATAATGATCGGTAGCTTCTTGGAGCCAGTCGCCGGGATGCGGTAATGGACGAACATTTGATTGATGACGTACGTCCCGGGCGCATTCAGGCCCGTTGGCGTGGAACTCGGAAAGTCGCTATGGGCTTGCTCTCCGCCGATGAAAAACGTGCCCTCGTCAAGCAACGTCATGGGCTTGGCCAACGTATAATGGGGTCGACTCTGATTCCTTTTGTCGTTGTCACGCGACGAAGACGACGCCGCGCCGGCCGTCATGCTCAGTAGCGCCGAGCACACCACAGCTGCTCCCACAGCAAATCTTCTATCAAAATGTTTCTTTGTCATCTGTCTCTCCGAGTTGCGTAAGCTCTTATTCTGCGGGATCGCAACGGAGCGTCTTGGGGGCTTGTGAACTCCACTTGGCGCCAAGTGTATTCGGCGATTGAGCACGCCAAGCCTGCAACGACGTGGAGCGGAAGATGAGGCCTATTTTCGGAAATCCCTTCGCAGGAACTCCAAGAGCACCTATTGCATTGCAGCGAAGAATGCCGTCAGCATGGGGACGATTGGCGCGCTAATAACCTTGAAAAATCTCGCGAACATGAAATCTTCTTCGACACGAAAAACCATACTGCCCGCATCCCGAAAGCGAACATGATCAAGGTCGAGATTGATCCGATATGGCGTTTCCAGCACGACGGCGACGCCCAATCCATGAAGATCATGCTCGAATTCCTCACCGAAATTCGCGCGACCGGAAAGATTACGGCAGCGGCCGACAGAGCCGGCGTTTCTTACCGGCACGCTTGGAATTTGATTGAGAAGTGGTCTGATTTCTTCAAGATGCCGCTCGTTGTCCGCAAGCAAGGAGCGGGAACACAACTTACCGACTTCGGCGAAAAACTTGTGTGGGCCGGACAGAGGTTGGAGGCGCGGCTGCGACCGCTGCTGCAGAACCTTTCGCAAGAACTCGAAACCGAAATCAACGAGCTGCTTCCGAACGGTCCTCTGATATTGCGAGTTCATGCCAGTCACGGATTTGCCGTGCCGAAGCTTCGCGAGCTATTGGGTCGCGAACCCAAGATCGGCATCGACTTTCGATATGTGAGCAATCAAAACTCGCTCGCTTCTCTCGCGCACGGCGGATGCGATCTCGCCGGAATGCATTTGCCTCAAGGCAAATTACGCCAGCGCGCGATCACCGCGAACAAGGAATGGCTCAACCCGAACACGCACCGCGTCATTTCCCTGGTGACCAGAGAGATGGGCCTGATGGTTCAGCGCGGAAATCCGCTGCAAATTTCCAATCTCGAAAGTCTTCGCAATCCGTCCGTTCGCTTCGTCAATCGCGAGCCTCACTCCGGAACCCGATTGCTGTTTGATCAACTCCTGGCGCAGCATCGCATGGATGCTTCGTCCATCCGAGGCTATGAGCAGTCCGAGTTCACCCACGCCGCCGTCGCTGCATATGTCGCCAGCGGCCTGGCCGATGTCGCCTTTGGCGTTGAATCCGCGGCACGCCAATTCAATCTCGACTTCGTTCCGGTCCTGACCGAGGACTACGTATTTGTCTGCCGCAAACAGATCCTCAAATTACCGGCGATGCAGCGCGTGCTCGAGATCATGCGCGGGAAGGAATTCCACGCCGCCATTGCGGCGTTGCCGGGCTATCGCGTCAAGGACGCCGGCGCCATAAAGACAATCAGCCAAGTCTTCCGCAATTCGGTATAACGCGGCGCGCGCTCGAAAAATTTCTAACCCCTCTGGCAGGTTCTCATCGATGAAGGGAATGCTCGCACGGCTCGGCTGGTTGGGCTCCGCAATACTCTTCATCGTGGTCGCTCTCGCAATTTTTTATGGCTCCGGTCGTTTCCGCAAACATGCCTTGCGAGCGTCCATTCTTCAATCCGACCCCGCACGTCTGGAGCGCCTCGGCCGCCGATTGATCGTCGGATACAAGGACGTCGCAAAGGTCAAAGCGCTCGTCGAAAAGCGCGCAATCGCCGGCATATTCCTCACCACACGCAACACACAGGATCGCACTGCCGATCAGATTCACTCCGAGATCGAGAGCTTGCAGGCGATCCGAAAGGCGCAAGGCTTGCCTCGCCTCATCGTTGCCGCAGATCAGGAAGGCGGTATCGTTTCGCATCTGTCGCCGCCGCTGGCAGCTCAGCCTTCGCTTGGTGCGACGATCTCCAATCTGAATTCCGATGACGAACGGGAAAAAGCGGTCAAAGCGTATGCCGCAACCCAAGCTCGCGAACTGCAGACGCTGGGCGTAAACATGAACTTCGGACCGGTCGTCGACTTGCAGCCGTCCGCCGCTCCCGCCAACGACAGCGGAAGCCGGATCTACTCACGGGCGATTTCCAGCGATCCCGAGATCGTCGCGAAAGTTGCGGTCTGGTACTGCGAGACGCTCGCAGAATTCGATGTCACGTGCACGTTGAAGCATTTCCCGGGCCTCGGGCGCGTCGCAAACGATACGCACGTCGCAGCCGGCGCACTCGCGACTCCCGAACCGCAACTCGAGCGTGAGGACTGGCTGCCGTTTCAGCGCCTCAAGAACGATCCCCGTTTCGCTATGATGATCGGCCACGTGCGCGTCGACGCGATAGATCCGACGCTCCCTGCCTCATATTCTTCCGAGATGATCGACAGGCTGCTCCGCGAGCGCTGGAAGGTGGATGCCTTGCTCGTCACCGATGACTTTGGAATGGGAGCGATCCTCGAGTCGAAAGAAGGTATCGGCGAAGCGGCGGTCAAGGCACTCAATGCGGGCGTTGACCTCGTCCTGCTGTCCAACTCTGACAAGCATTTCGATACTGTGATGACGGCTTTGCTCGCAGCCGATAGCAAGGGCCTTATCCGCAAGGACTTGGAATCAGAGACTTTTCGCAGGCTTGTTCGCGCGTCGGAGCAACGTTAGCTGCACGCCGCGCCGATGTTCCGGCACCGGATCGTCCGTATCCGTTGTTTCTTCCACTCGATTGAGAATTCCCCCTCATAAAGTCACTGTGTTGTGGATCAAACGACCCACCCCCATTCCGAATCACTAATAGTCGCTCCGTGCATTTGCGGAGCTGAGCATGCTGGGCAAATCTCTTTCAGACGCCACCGAGTACGTCGAACAAAGAACAGCTGCCGCGGCGGTCACAGCTCGTGACGCGCTGCTGCCTGTCGCATTCACGTTCGCTCTGATGTCGCTCGTCGCCCCAAAGTTCAGCCACACCCTATTGCCGGCCGCGTTCGCTTGTCTCGTGCTGTTACACGGTCGCTCCGCCCGGCAGACGACGACGCAGCCGATGTCCTCCGGCTCCGGTTTCACGCCCATTTATTTTGTTGCTGCGACCCTGTACTTGTTCGCTCGCGCAGTGACGGCGCCTCAACCAGCGAGCGCTTTGGCGCTACTTGCTGTTTTCGGCGCGTTCCTGGCGATGGCCTGGCAGATGAGCCGGACGCTCACCGGACTCCATCCGATTGATCAGCGAAAACTCACTCAAGGTCTGCTGGCTGGAACATTGGTCGGCGCCGTTTATCTGGTCGCCGAGCTCTTGACCTCGCAATCCATCGTCACGTCCGTTCTCAATCATGTGCCCTTGCTGGCAGGCGGACGAAAAGGCCATTTCATATTTGCAGACGATAGGATCCAATCCGTCCGCACGTACGTTCTCAATCGCAACATCGGCGTTTTGAACCTGCTCTTCTGGCCCGTGCTGCTCATCGCGGCAAACGAAGCCGAACGCTTGAAGGACCTCAAAAGCAAGCTCTACGTCTATGGCCTGTTTTTCGCGACGTTCTACGCAACCTTCCTGTCGGTCCATAAAACATCGAAGGTCGCGCTGTTGTTGGCCTGCGCCGTTTTCGTTCTGAGCAAACTATCGAAGCGGGCGGCGCTATCGGCAATGACCGTCATCTGGATGCTGGCAACGCTGGCTGTCGTCCCCGCATCTCGCATCGCCTACGACAACGGCCTGCAAAATTCCACGGCGCTCGCCGGATCGGCGCGAGCCCGCATCGTCATCTGGAATTTCGAGGCCCAGCAGATCCCCGAGGCCTGGCTATTCGGCCGGGGCATTCAAAGCGTGATTTACTACGACCAGCTCCAAGCTCCGACCGCGACTGTCGTTCCCGGCGAGCTGAGCGCGCAACGCAATGGCCACCACTCGCACAACATCTACCTGCAAATCTGGTATGAATTCGGTGCAGTCGGCGCGCTGCTGTTCTCGATCGCCGGTCTCCTGATTTTGCGGCGAATAGCATCGATGCCCGCCCGATCGTTCCCGTTTGCGATCGCAGCGTTCGCATCAGTAACCGCCATCATGGCATTCAGCTGGGGCCTCTGGCAGCATTGGTATTTTGCGGCGGTATGCATGAGCGCAGCTGCTCTGGCGTTGGCCAAGAGCGCAGGCGAGAGAACAAGCGGAATGCGCGGAGCCTCAGAAACGCCTTCGCGAACAATCTCACAGGCTTGACGAAGAGATACTTCCGGCTGGGCCGCACTCAGGCTCGAATAAACCGGCGCCGCCCGGATGGCCAAATATGCCGTTGGTGCCTCAGGAGGGGGCGTGCAGGTCAAGTTAGATCAAGCGGTTAGAAAGAAAGGTTACGAAGCTTTTTCCCGTATCGTCTCGTCCGCTCCCGTAGAGCGGGCGGTACTTTTTGCTAAAAATGAACCGCAATTCGATTGCGAAGGCGCCTAATCAAGCCGTCAGATTTTTTAACTTCGACCTGCTGAAACATGGAGAGGAAATCAGAATAAGCCGCTTCTGGAGGCATCAGTTCTCTACCGCGCGGCGTATCGAAATTCATTTCATTCACGTGCGGGGCGACCGTGTGAAATTCATTCGCGTAACGATGAGCCAGCTTTTTTCCATATTGTTGTAGATCGTCAGCAAGCCGCGCAGCGAAAAACGCTAAATTGTTGTTGGTGTCGTATATGTGGGAAATGGTCTGAGGATAGGTTTCATCTCGACCATCTGCCATTGGGAGCCCAAGATAAAGGGCAACCCGCGCTTCCGGCGGTATCGCACGAAATTGACCGCAAAGTTGGTTTCGCCTTTGGATCGCAAGATTGAGGTCTCTGAGCGCGTTCTGCACCGCCATCAACAATCCGATCGCCCGAGCCCCCGCACTGACTTTGTGAGGGACAAGTGTCGCAAGGGTATCGATTGGGACATACAGTTCTGGGAGTTCAACTAGATTGGCTTGCAGCACAAATACCTCGGGTCCGAGAGCTTCACCTGCTTGCTGTCTCTGCCTCGCCTCCTCAAATCTCACTTCCTCAAGAGCAAAGTCCCTATGAAGGTCGAGAACGTGCTGCCCCTTCATCACGAGCGCCTGGTTCGAGATCAAGCCTGACAGCGCGATTGCCGAGTTGGTACTTCGCAGCTCATCTAAAAGTTTCGTTCCTCTCGCTTTCCGGGTCGCAATCCGATCGGCAACGATAGCACCGGCCAAGGCGCCAGCGAGTGCGGCCATAAAGTTCGAGTTCACCAGCGCGACGAACTTGCTCCACCAGCTATCGACAATAGGAGAAAGCTGCTCTGCTATTTTGAAAATCCATTCCATCGACAGTCCTTAAGCTGCGTCGGCAAATCCAAGCACAAATATTGGATCGCTACCGGCATAAGACGAAATCGGCAAAAGCTGCTGCGGGAGTGTCGCTGGTTCCGCTCGTCCTGGAAGGCTCTGGGACGGGACTACCGCTGCCTGATTGCATTGAGGTTGTATTTCGGTTGGAAATCTTACAACCGCGCAAATTCAAACAGTTAGGAAGCCCGCAAGAAGTCAGTGAAGCGAAAGGTTAGGAAGTCAGTATACAGAAGACGCATTCTAACTAATTGATTTTGGTGATTTTTGGTGCCTCAGGAGGGACTCGAACCCCCACACCCTTGCGAATAGCAGATTTTGAGTCTGCCGCGTCTACCGTTCCGCCACTGAGGCTTAGCCGCCCGAAACGGGCGAGAAGGGGCGATCTACACCGGCCTGCACGCCTGCGTCAACGCGTGAGACGGGCTATTTCAGCGTATGAGTGACGCGGCCCGTTCCGTGGTGGTGCTCCACGACCTGAATTTCGTCGCCAACCTTGATGCCGCGCGACTTATAAGCCAGTACGCGGATCAGCGGCCCGTGATCGAGTTGAACGATCACGTTTTCTCCTTCGGCCTCGGCCACGCTCGATTTCGTCACCAGCGGCTCGATGTCGGTCACCTTGCCATGGACGTCTTTGTTGTCGACCTTGGTGTCGAGCGTCTCGTAGCCGAAGGCCAGCCCGATCGCCGCGACAATGCCGAGACCAATTCCGAGGTACTTCGCACGATCGAGCCATATGGCTCGATCCAGTCGCCGCCGAACATCTTCGCGCACGGGTCTCTCTCCCTTGAAGCCGAGCCGCCTGTATCAGAACTCACCGCGCCATGTCATCCACTGCATGGGGGTAAATCTATGATCGGCGACGCCGCGTGGCCGCCGGGCCTGCGAACGTCATCGGCCGGCGCGGCAAAACCACGATAAAAATCAAAGCGAGAATAAAGGCGCGTCAGCTCGATCCGATCGGTACGGCCTCAAGCCGCCGCGCTGGTGTGCTGGTCAACCAGCTGCACGATATCCGCCATGATGTCGTTCAGCTGGAAGTCTTTCGGCGTGTAGACGGCCGCAACGCCGAACGCTTTCAAGGCCTTCTCGTCTGCTGGCGGAATGATGCCGCCGACGATCACCGGCACATCGTCGAGGCCTTCCTTGCGCATCCGCTCCATGACGTCCTTGACGAGCGGCACATGCGACCCCGACAGGATCGACAGTCCGACGACGTGCACCGCTTCGTCGACGGCAGCGCGCACGATCTGCGCGGGCGTCAGCCGGATACCCTCATAGACCACTTCCATGCCGACATCGCGCGCACGGACGGCGATCTGCTCCGCGCCATTCGAATGGCCATCGAGACCCGGCTTGCCGACAAGAAACTTGATGCGGCGGCCGAGGCGATCGGACACCTCGTTGACGGACTCGCGAACGGTTGCAAGCTGCGCCCCCTCGCGCACGACGGCCGCTTGCGCGACGCCGGTCGGGGCCCGGTACTCGCCGAAGACCTTGCGCAGGATCGTGCCCCACTCGCCCGTCGTGACACCGGCTTTCGCGGCGGCGATGGACGCATCCATGATATTGATGTCTTCCTTCGCGGCCCGCTCGACCTCTGCCAGCGCCGCCGCAACCTTCTTGGCGTCGCGATTGGCTTTCCAGGCCTTGAGGCGCCCGATCTGCTCGGCTTCGACAGCCGGATCGACGACCATGATCGCATCCGTTCCGCCCGACAGCGGCGACGGCTCTGTTTCCTTGAAGCGGTTGACGCCGACGACGGTCAACTCGCCGCTTTCGATCTGCGACAGCCGGCCCGTGCCGCTTTCGACAAGCCGGCGCTTCATGTAGTCGATCGCCGCGACCGCGCCGCCCATCTTGTCGATCGTCGCGAGTTCGGCTTTGGCCTCTTCCTTCAGAGCCGCCACCTTCTTCGCGATCTCGACCGAGCCGTCGAAAATATCGCCGTATTCCAGCAGGTCCGTTTCATACGCCACGATCTGCTGCATGCGGAGCGACCATTGCTGATCCCACGGCCGCGGCAGTCCCAGCGCTTCGTTCCAGGCGGGCAACTGAACGGCACGCGCACGCGCGTTTTTCGACAGCGTCACCGCCAGCATTTCCAGCAGAATACGATAGACGTTGTTCTCAGCCTGCGGCTCGGTGAGACCGAGCGAGTTGACCTGCACGCCGTAGCGGAAGCGCCGGTGCTTGGGGTCTTCGACGCCATAGCGATCGCGCGCAATCTCGTCCCAAAGCTCGTTGAACGCGCGCATCTTGCACATCTCGGTGATGAAGCGCATGCCCGCGTTCACGAAAAACGAAATGCGGCCGACCACGTTGCCGAATTCTTCCGGCGGCACCTCTCCCGATGCCTTGACGGTGTCGAGCACGGCGATGGCCGTCGCCAGCGCGTAAGCGAGCTCCTGCACCGGCGAGGCGCCTGCTTCCTGCAAGTGGTACGAACAGACGTTCGTCGGATTCCACTTCGGCACGTTCTTCGTCGAGAAGACGATCGTGTCCTTGATCAGCCTGAGCGACGGCTGCGGCGGAAACACGTAGGTGCCGCGCGACAGATATTCCTTGATGATGTCGTTCTGGATCGTGCCGGTAAGCTTCAGCCGCGACGCGCCCGTCTGATCGGCGACGGCGATATAGAGCGACAGCAGCCACGCCGCGGTCGCGTTGATCGTCATCGACGTATTCATCTGATCGAGCGGAATGCCTTCGAGCAGTGTCAGCATGTCGCCGAGATGCGAAACCGGAACGCCGACCTTGCCGACTTCGCCCCGCGCCAGCTCGTGATCGGAATCGTAGCCCGTCTGCGTCGGCAGATCGAAAGCGATCGACAGGCCCGTCTGACCCTTGGCCAGGTTTTTCTTATAAAGCTCATTAGACTTTGCGGCGGTCGAGTGACCGGCATAGGTCCGAAACAGCCAAGGCTTCTCGCGCTCGACCTTGCCGTCTTTTGCTTTGGCTGGACTTGCAGTCTTGGATTCGGACATGCGGACGGCGTCTCTCGGCTCAGGAACAGTCGCTAGGATCAGGGGGTGTAAGGTAATAGAATGTCGCGGAAACGCAAAAACGGCAGTTCGCCGCGTTTTGCCGACTTGATAACGCCCGGCTTATACCAAAATCAAGCTATCGGTTCGACGGCAAGCGCCGGGCCGGTGAACGGGCGGCAACCGGCTCGATACGCGCGCGGCGCGCCTGATGTTCGAGCAACAGCGCCCAGAGCCAATTAATACTTACGATCACGAGGAGTGCAGCCACCACCCCGACCGCCACCGTCGCGGCGGTATTGGTATCGCGATCATAAGTCAGCGAGACCATCGCCCTCCGAAATCCGATCGGAGCCAGAATTCCTCCGAGCAGCAAAAACGGCACGGACACAATGGCCAGCAACGGCGCGTGCACGATTTCCCGGATGAACCAGAAAACGGCGGCCACGAACGCTGCAGCGATATAGAACGTGAACGCGTCAGTATCTCTGATCTGCCACAGCAGGTCTTGCATGTCGGATCATCCGGTCGAAAGGCGTGCGGCGAATGTGCCGGTGGCAAAAAGTATCAGTTCTTGTACACGCTAAAACCTAGACGTCCCCGGTTAAGGAGTTCTTGATCCTCGGTTAACGTCTGGTTTTAGCCCCCTTCATTGCAGCGCAAAAACGTGCTTCATACTGCGACCCCCTTTACCGGACCGCAGGGGAAGCGCGAAGAAGAAGAGCCAGAACGGACCCTCATCGCGGGGAAAGTCGGGAGAAGCAATATCAATGGCGAGCCAAAACGTGGCAACAAAAAATGAGGCGGCGGCCGCTGCCCATCCGCTAGAGGCAGGAGTCAAAAAAGACCTCTACGAGATCGGCGAGATCCCGCCTCTCGGACACGTACCGAAGAATATGTACGCCTGGACGATCCGCAAGGAGCGGGAAGGCGAACCCGATAAGGCCATGCAGGTCGAGGTCGTTCCGACGTGGCAGCTCGATAGCCACGACGTGCTCGTTCTCGTTATGGCGGCAGGCGTGAACTACAACGGCGTCTGGGCTTCGCTCGGCAAGCCGATTTCGATGTTCGACGTCCACAAGAACCCCTACCATATCGCGGGCTCTGATGCGTCCGGCATCGTCTGGGCCGTCGGCTCCAAGGTGAAGCGCTGGAAGGTCGGCGACGAAGTCGTCATTCACTGCAACCAGGACGACGGCGACGACGAAGAGTGCAACGGCGGCGATCCGATGTTCTCGCCGAGCCAGCGCATCTGGGGCTATGAAACACCGGACGGCTCATTCGCGCAGTTCTGCCGCGTGCAGGACCGCCAGCTGCTCGAGCGTCCGAAGCATCTGACCTGGGAAGAGAGCGCCTGCTACACGCTGACACTCGCAACCGCGTACCGGATGCTGTTCGGCCATCGTCCGCACGTCCTGCGTCCCGGCCATAACGTGCTCGTCTGGGGCGCGTCGGGCGGCCTCGGCTCCTTCGCCGTGCAGCTTTGCGCCACCTCCGGCGCCAACGCCATCGGCATCGTGTCCGAAGACGACAAGCGCGATTACGTCCTGCAGCTCGGCGCCAAGGGCGCGATCAACCGCAAGGACTTCAATTGCTGGGGTCAGCTTCCGAAAGTCGGCTCGCCGGAATACGGCGAGTGGCTGAAGGAAATGCGCAAGTTCGGCAAGGCGATCTGGGACATCACCGGCAAGGGCGTGAACGTCGACTGCGTCTTCGAGCACCCGGGTGAATCGACGATCGCCGTCTCGGTGCAGGTCGTGAAGCGTGGCGGCATGGTCGTCATTTGTGCCGGTACGACCGGCTACAATCTGACGATGGACGCACGCTATTTGTGGATGCATCAGAAGCGCGTCCAGGGCTCGCACTTCGCGAACCTCGCGCAGGCTTCGCAGGCCAACAAGCTGGTCGTCGAGCGCCGCATCGATCCCTGCATGTCGGAAGTTCTGTCTTGGGAACAGATCCCCAAGGCCCACATGCGGATGATGCGCAACGAGCACAAGCCCGGCAACATGGCCGTTCTCGTCTCGGCTCCGACGACCGGACTTCGTACGCTCGAGGACGTCATCGAAGCCGGTCCCCGGCAAGGCTAAGGCCATCCGCACCAAGGCTTATGCCTCGGCCTGAAACCAATGCTCTATCCCCTCCCCTCGACGGGAGGGGATAGACCCTCAAGCTCTCAGCTCGGCGAACCACCTTGAAAGGCCGCGCGCTCGGCCGCTTCACGCCGCATCCGCTTCATTTCGCTCACGCCGCGATTGAACTCCGCGCCAAGCAAAATCGTGATCGCCGTAAACTGAAAGAAGATCAGCGCGATCATCAGCTGCGACAGGCCTGCGTAAAATAGAGAGTAGTTGGTAATCGCGAGATACCGCGACCAAAGTCCCGCCAGCGCCAGCCAGAGCACGATCGACAGCAGGACGCCCGGCCACACGTCAGCCAGACGACGCCGACCGGCCGCAAGCCATAAATGCAACGCGCAGAGCTGCGCCGCGATCACCGCGCCGGCGAGCCCGTATCTGACGCCCGGACCCAGCGCCGTCGAGTCGAAGAGGCGCTTGACCCATTCCGACTCGAACTGCGACGCGATCGCCGGACCGACGACGCTCGGGCCGACGACGACCGCCCACGTCAGAACCAGCGTCGAAATCGCGCTGACGAAAACAAACAACATGCTGATCAGCAGGCACAGCGGATACGGCCGCTTTTCGTGCACGCGATAGGCCCCGTTGAGCGCCGCACGCAGCGTCTCGATCGCGCTCGTCGCGAAGAACAGCGCCAGAAATCCGCTGGCCGTCAGAAGATCGATACGCCGCGATCCCATCACCGCTTCGATTTCCGGCGCGATGCCCTTGGCGACCGGCTCAGGCAAAATGGCGAAAAGCTGATTGATGGCATCCTGCGCAAGTTCCCGCCCGCCGAACACGCCGGACAGCGCGCCCAAGAAGATGCAGAAAGGGAAGATCGACACCACGAAGGAAAACGCGACTGCACCCGCCATGGCGAACCCGGAATGCTCGTAGAGCCGATAAATGGCTTCGAACAATCTGCGCGCGCGCTTCATCGTTTCTTTAGTCTCCCGGCCTGCCGTTCGCCGCGGAACCTAGTTGTTGAGGTTCCAGAGGTCCATAATTCTTAAAGCAGCTCTTCCGCTCGGGCTGCATTTCAGACACAGGTTTTTCTACCTGCGTCCGATCCGTTAACCGCCAGCCCTCGGGCTGCCCCGTGAGGCGGCCGCACGAGCCCCGGACCGCCAAGCTGCGGCTCAGTACCGGTTGCGGCGGACGACCAGTTGGCTTATTTCCGGCCGCTAGTAAACTGTTCGTGGCGTGGCGAATGAGCATCGCGGCTCGAGCCAACGCTCCCAGCTATTTTCAGGAGAAATCCATGTCCGTCGCGCCCTTGAAGGCCGGAACCTCTATTCTGCACGCCGGTTCCGAGAAACTGATCGAGCGCTGCGGCGAAGCCGTCACCGGAGCCGATCGTATCCTGCAGGCAGCGAAAGCCGGCGTCCGCGTCAAGATCCAGGAAGCCGGCGGCATCGACAACGCGCAGCACACCGCGCACGGGCTCGCATGGCTTGCGACCGCCGTCGAAGGCCTCCGCCAGATGCATGACTGGGCGAGCCGCCTCTCCGGCGAAGGACGCTTCGGCGAATTCGAACAGCTTCTCCTGATCGCGGCCTTCGCAGAATACGGCGCCCAGATCTCCAGCGGCATTCCGATGAGCCAGCTCGAGATTGCCCGTCCCGACGCGCTCGGCGTGCCGAAGGCCGATCTCCGCCGCTTCGAAGATTCGATTGCCGATCTCGTTGCCGAAGGCGGCTCGGAACCGGTGAAAGCGCGCCTCGGCGAATTGATCGCAGCGCAGCCGGAAGCGATGACGTTCGGCGACACCGGCCTCGACGAAACGCACGCCCAGATCCAGGATCTGATGCGCCGCTTCTGCCTCGACGAAGTCTATCCGCACGCGCACGAGTGGCACCTGAAGAACGAATACATCCCGCTCGACGTCATCGCGAAGCTCGCCGAACTCGGCGTCTTCGGATTGTCGCTCCCGGAAGAATTCGGCGGCATGGCGCTCGGCAAGGAATCGATGTGCGTTGCCTCTGAAGAGCTGTCGCGCGGTTACATCGGCGTCGGCTCGCTCGGCACGCGCGCCGAGATCGCGGGCGAGTTGATCCTGCACAACGGCACGCCCGAGCAGAAAGAGAAATACCTTCCGAGGATCGCATCCGGCGAAATCCTGCCGACCGCCGTCTTCACCGAGCCGAACACCGGCTCCGACCTCGCCTCGCTTAAAACGCGCGCTGTGAAAGACGGCGACGTCTACAAGATCACCGGCCAGAAGACGTGGATCACGCACCCGGTTCGCGCCGACATCATGACCGTGCTGACGCGCACCAATCCGAACGAGCCGGGCTACAAGGGCCTGTCGATGTTCATTGCCGAAAAGCCGCGCGGCTCCGACAAGGACCCGTTCCCGGCCGAAGGCATGACCGGCGGCGAGATCGAGGTTCTCGGTTATCGCGGCATGAAGGAATACGACATTTCCTTCGACAATTTCGAAGTCCCGGCGGCCAATCTTCTCGGCGCCGCTGAAGGCCAGGGCTTCAAGCAGCTGATGAACACCTTTGAAGGCGCGCGCATCCAGACCGCAGCCCGCGCCGTCGGTGTCGCCCAGTGCGCGATGGATCTCGGTCTCAAGTACGCGCTGGAACGCAACCAGTTCGGCAAGGCGATCTACGCCTTCCCGCGCGTCCGCAACAAGGTCGTGATGATGGCCGTCGAGACGATGATCGCGCGCCAGCTCACCTACTTCTCGGCACGCCAGAAGGACGCCGGACGCCGCTGCGATCTCGAAGCGGGCATGGCGAAGCTGCTCGGTGCTCGCGTCGCGTGGGCCAACGCCGACAACGCGTTGCAGATCCACGGCGGCAACGGCTTCGCGCTCGAATATCCGGTGAGCCGCGTGCTCTGCGATGCGCGCATCCTCAACATCTTCGAGGGCGCCGCCGAAATTCAGGCGCAGGTCATCGCACGCCGCTTGCTCGAAAACGCCAACTGAGTGACAGCCTTAGCAAGGGAATGAGGAGCCGAGTCCGATGAAATTCGCAACGGCAATCCTCATGGCGGCGCTGACCTTCACAGCCAGCGCCCCGACCCTCGCCGAAGATGACGAAGGCGCACCGGCAGCCAGCTGGACCGCCGTCGAACTCAACGGCAAAGCGGTCGATGGACTGACGCTCGACTTTACGTCGGACAAAGCCTCAGGAACCGGCGGCTGCAATCGTTTCACGGGTCCGATCAGCATCGAGGACGATGCGATCCAGATCGGACCGTTGGCGTCGACGAAGATGTTCTGCGAAGGCAAATCCGAAACGGAAGCGCAGTACTTCGCCGCTCTCGAGGCCGCGCGGTCATTCACGACCGACGGCGCTCTCGTCAACCTCAAGGACGAGAACGGCAAGGTGATCCTGAAGTTCAAGAAGTGACCTTCGCGCCTAAAGCCGTTCCGACCCCGCAGAATTTTTGCGGCTTTGCAGTTGCGTCCGTGAGCCTATACACGAGGACGAACACCGTCCTCGATTCACGTTGCTAACCGGGCTTTCATGGCACGCTCAATTCTCATCACCGGATGCTCGTCCGGCATCGGCCTCGACGCCGCCCGAACGATGAAACAGCGCGGCTGGCGCGTAATCGCAACGGCCCGGAACGCCGAAGACCTCACCCGCCTCAACACGTACGAAGGCCTTGAAGTTCTGCGGCTCGAATTGGCCGATCCGCAATCGATCGCAACCTGCGCCATTCGCGCGCTGGAACTGACGCACGGACACCTGGATGCGTTGTTCAACAACGCTGCGTACGGTCAACCGGGTGCTGTCGAGGATTTGACCCCAGCGCTCCTGCGCGAACAGCTCGAAGTCAATCTCGTCGGAACGCACGATCTGACGCGACGCCTCATTCCGTCCATGCGCAAGAACGGCGCCGGACGCATCGTCAATTGCTCTTCGGTCTTGGGAATGGTCGTTGCGCCGTATCGCGGTGCCTACTGCGCGTCAAAGTTCGCACTCGAAGCACTGACGACCTCGCTTCGGCTCGAACTCGAAGGCTCCGGCATCGCCGTGTCGCTGATCGAGCCTGGCCCGATCCGCTCGCGCTTCGTCGAGCATTCCGTCGCGCGGCTGCTCGCGACGATCGACATCGACAATTCTCCGCACCGAGACGTCTATCGAACGCGGCTGGAGCAGATGAAGGCCGGCGGCCAGATATCGTTCAAGCTCGAGCCCGAGGCCGTAAGCAAACGCCTGATCCATGCTGTCGAAAGCAGCCGTCCGAAAGCGCATTACTACGTGACGACGCCGACGCTGATTGCCGCCGCGATGCGCCGCCTGCTGCCGCAGTTCGGCATCGACTATTTCGCCCGGCGTTTCTGAGCCGCCAACGATCCCGCCAGTTTGGCCCGCCAAACGCCGAGCTTCTCCTCAAGCGATTTCGTGTAGAGCGGGCTCGACGACGGCAGATCGATCATCGTGCAGGCTTGCTCCGGCACGTGCCCCGGCTTCACGACATGGCGGCGGAACAAGTCGCGCGCCTTCTGGCCGTTGAACGCGATCGTCCGGATGTTCGGATGGTCGCCGAGAAATGCCGCGAACGGATTGACGGTCGCATTCCGAATGGCGGCGTCAGAGCTTCCGATCCGCTCCGCGCTTTCCAGCACATCCCAAAGCGCGCAACCGTGACGCTTCAGAAGAGCGATCCGCGCAGAATAGTCGGACGGCACGGCCTCGCCAAAAATCGCGGCAATCAGCGGCCAGAAATGATTGCGCGGATGCCCGTAGTATTGCTGCAGTCGCAGCGATTCCTCGCCCGGCAGCGTGCCAAGAATAAGTAGATGCGCGTCCGCCGTGACGATCGGCGGAAAGCTGTATTTCGCCTTCACTCCCGGCATAACGCATCACGCCCGATGATAAGGGTGCCCCGATAGAATGGTCGCCGCGCGGTAAAGCTGCTCGAGCAGAACGACGCGAGCGAGACCATGCGGCAACGTCAGCGCACCGAGCGATAGCGTCATTCCTGCTGACTTCAAAACCTGCTTACCGTGCCCATCCGGGCCGCCGATCAGGAACGCGCACGTCTTGACCGCGCCGTCGCGTTTCTCGCCGAGTGTGCGCGCAAAAGCTTCGCTGCTGACGGATTTTCCCGCAGGATCGAGCGCGACGATGAACGTGTCGGCCGCCAGATCCTTCAAAAGCCGCGTGGCTTCATCTTGCTTGCGCTCGTCGGCGCTCGCCTGGCGGCTTTCGTTCAGCTCGCGAATATCGATCGGACCCAATCCGATTGACCGGCCCGCGCCGTTGAAGCGTTTGGCGTAACGATCAGAAATCGCCCGCTCCTCGGCGTCTTTCAGCTTGCCGACGGCGAGGAGCGAAATGCGCATGAAAACCGCCCGCGGTCACCAAGCGAACCGCGCAAAACAACGAATAGGAGCGCGCCGCGACGCCTGGAGTGCTTCCGGAAAAGAGGGAACCGGTTTTCCGATAAGAAGCACGACAAAACAAAAACCTAGAGCCGATCCGCGATTCAACGAAAAGCGGAAAGGCTCTAGTGCTGCGAGCTGTCGCCGCGCGAGGCATCGGCGGGGATATCCGCCTGCCACATCTTCTCGAGGTTATAGAACTCGCGCACCTCGGGCCGGAAGACGTGGACGATGATGTCGCCCGTATCGATCAGGACCCAATCGCAGGAGTTCAATCCCTCGACCCTCACGCGAGCCTCACCGCGCGCTTTGAGCTTGTCGCGCAGCTGCTCGGCGATTGCGCCGACATGCCGGTCGTTACGGCCGGACGCGACAACCATGAAGTCGCCGAGTGAAGACTTGCCTTTGAGAGGGATGGAAACGATTTCCTCGGCTTTCGCGTCGTCAAGCCAATGGACGACGTCTTCGAGGAGAGCGGCCGCATCCGGCGCCTTGGCGGCGGACTGGGCTTGAGAGCTGCCCTTGCGGGCGGCCTCGGCTGTGGTTCGGATCAAGCGGTAAGCATCCTTTGCTGATTGGTCCCGCATGTCAGACGGCCCGGCCGATTCCGGGTCAGCGATATATTAAACGGCGTCGCCTCGGCCCGCAAATGAATTCCGGAAGCCGTCTGTCGTGGAAACGTCATAAATTTTAATGACTTAACTGACGTGCTCTGGCGCAGAGCGCGCGGCGCTACGCAGCGCGGTCGACGAAAGGTCGGAAAGGCGGATCGTCAACAGCGTCCAGGCCGGCGGCTTTCTGGCAGCCAGTCCACGGGCCTCGGATTCAGGAATGCGCCAGCGCGAAAGCGCGAGAGCGGCTGGCGACGACAGGCCTCGCAACCGCCAGCCGGGCCGGTCCACCACTGCGATCGGCATCAGATCGGCGATGCTCCGCCAATGCTGCCAACGGTCGAAGAACGCGAGATTGTCGGCACCCATCACCCAGACGAAGCGCACGCCAGGAT
>Ga0209933_1001356_pt1 | contig 24068 bp, 28 predicted proteins | sample ThiBiot_300_biof_FD_183944 | JGI IMG/M metagenome (GOLD analysis project Ga0209933, IMG submission 183944) | Wastewater bioreactor microbial communities from Cape Town, South Africa - Thiocy_cont_300_biof (SPAdes) | ecosystem: Engineered > Bioremediation > Thiocyanate > Unclassified | place...
GTAAAAGTTTCCAGGAAAGTATAAATGATATGGCTTCCAGTCTTCCAACCTTGAAGCAGGTAAAATTTAATGAAGCTTTATACATTCTGAAAACCTTCGGGGTAGAAGCAGACGGCGACATTGCAGAAATCGCAGCTCTCGGAAAACTTCTCGACGGTAAAAAGACAGCAGAAATCTTTGCAATGGCCGATCAGGTTGCCCAGAAAAACGGCATTGCATGGAGCAGTACGGCGCCACCAAGCTTAGGAGAAATGAACATTTTCGGTAACGAGGTTGCTTCTGAAAAAGATCCTAATGATGTGGACGCAGCGGCTCTCAATATTGTGGTAAGGAATATTGCGGGTGATAGCCTGACGGGTTCAAAAGGATTAATTGTAATTCCGCAATTGGTTGATAATAACGGCAACAAAGTCAGTTTCGAAGGAGCAGCTTTGGAAACTATTATGGAAATTTCCAGCGGAGGCAACAAAATCTCAACGTCTAAAAACCTGATGCAGGATCCTGCATTCAGAGGATTCACCATCATGTATTCAAAGCTCCCAAAAGAAAAAATCTTTGAAGATAAAATCGATGTAAAATTGAGTGTTAAAACAACTAAAAAGTTGTTACAAATGATCAAGACAGGAATTCCTGTAAATGGCAATGCCCTTTACACTCCGCCGGCTCCTGTTGCTTCTGATTCTACTCAGGTTAATCAAAATCCTGAAGTCAATCCACAAACCGGAGAAACTATTCCACCTCCGGCTCCAGCAAAAAACACAGCTGATCCAAAAGCAACGGTAACAAAATTTCTTAATAATTTATCCTCACAGAATTTCAAGGCGGCCTATGAATCAGCTGATAATCCAAACTGGGGATCATATGACAAATTTTCTAACCCTAACTCAGGCTTTGGTTCGGTTAAGAATATCAGTGTTAAGAACATTTCTGTTCCCTACAACAAAGATAATTCTGCTAATGTTAACGTAACGTATGATGTGACCGACAAAAATGGGAAAACAACTTCACTCAATGTCACTTACGGTCTGAAAGCTGTTAATAACAACTGGAAAATCACCACTTATAAAATCAACAACTAAAACAGAAGATGGCATCCGCAGAATTGATTAAAAAATTAGAAGACACAATAGAAAATATTCCTGACTTTCCGATTCCGGGGATTCAGTTCAAAGATATTTGTCCGATTTTTCTTCAGCCAAAGTTATATGAGGAAGTGATTGCTGATTTAGCCAATTTCAGTCGTGGAAAAATTGATGTCGTTTGCGGAATCGAAAGCCGTGGTTATCTCTTCGGGATTGCCATTGCCGTTGCTTTGGACGTTCCTTTTGTTTTAATAAGAAAAGCAGGCAAATTACCACCGCCGTTTATCGGAGAAAAATATGATCTGGAAATCGAAATGAAAACAGGTCATCTTAAACCCGGACAACGCGTTCTGATCCATGACGACCTATTGGCAACAGGCGGAACTACGGAAGCTGCAGCGAAGTTAGTTTCAAAGCAAGGGGCAATTCCTGCACAATTCAGTTTTTTGATTGATTTGAAAGATCTGAATGGTGTGGAAAGACTCAAAAAATTTGACGCAGAAGTTTATTCTATTCTGAAATATTAAAATATTTTAACCATCAGAAAAAGAAGTTTTTGCATATCAAAAGGAAAACATTAAATTTGCACTCTATTTATTAAAAAAATTATGGCAAACCAGCATAACAAAAATCACGAACAGGAAGGAAAGGAAACTGTGGAATTCTTCAAAGACCTTGATAAAGAAGCACTTAATATCGAGTCATTTTTGGAAAAAAATGCAAAAGCACTCAGCATCGCATTTGGAGTTCTAATTATTGCAGTTTTGGGGTGGTTCGGATATCAGCAATTTATTATTGGTCCTAAAAATGAGGAAGCTACAAAAAGTTATCTTGCCGCTCAGAAAAACCTAGCCGATGGAAAAGAAGGCCTTGCTCTTGGTGGAAAATCCGTTGCGAACCCAGGTTTCATTGGAACTTATGAAGAATATGGGAGTACAAAAGCTGGTAAACTATCTGCTTACAATGCCGGTCTTATCGAATTCAAAAAAGGAAATTATCAGAAAGCTTACGATCTGTTAGATAATTTCAGTTCAGATAACAAAGTTTTGGTAGCGCTTAAATATGGTGCAATGGCAGATTGCCTATCCAACCTTAACAAAGCTGATGATGCATTAGCAATGGCTGACAAAGCTTCTTCTGCTTCAGACGATGCTTACACATCTTATTATTTCACAAAAAAAGCGGGAATGTTAGCTTTGGCTCTTAAGAAAAATGCTGACGCTAAAAAATATTTCGCCACAATCGATGAAAAATATCAAGACTATGACAACGGGCAATCCGATGCTTTCATAGAAATGACAAAATATTACTAAACAATGGCAACAACTAATCTATCAGATTATAAGCCACTCAACATATCCAATGCCGATGAATATTCTATCGGCATTGTTGTTTCTGAGTGGAACGATTTTGTAACCTACAACCTGAGAAACGGCGCAGTCGAAACGCTGAAAGCCGAAGGTATCAAAGAAGAAAACATTCATATTTATTATGTTCCCGGCGCATTCGAGTTGAGTTTTGCAGCAATGAAACTTTGCCGCTCCAACAAATTTGCAGCAGTGATTGCAATTGGCAACGTTATCCGTGGGGAAACGCCACATTTCGAATATGTTTGTTCAGGTGTAACTCAAGGGATCAAAGATTGCAACATATTGACAGATACACCTGCGATTTTCTGTGTTTTGACAGACGACACCAAAGAACAATCCGTTGCCAGAAGTGGTGGAAATCTTGGTAACAAAGGCGTAGAAGCAGCTGTTACGGCATTGAAAATGATTGACTTCAATACAAAAGTTTCTTTATAATAAAATTTCCAGAAGCTTAATCCCGCTGGTAGTTTAGTCGAAGAGTACTTTCTTTTGTTTTTTCAGATCAAAAAGAGAACAAGAAAAAGGGGTGCCGGTACTATCGGGCTATTGACAAACAACGGCATAATTTTTCGTTATAGCTATAAAAGAATTTCTTAATTTTAAAAACACAAAATATCAATCATGAAATGGACAAACGATAGAAGTGACAATGTTGACGACAGACGCGGCTCAGGGGGCGGCGGTGGAATGCTTGTTGGTGGTGGTTTGGGAACGATTATTATCGCGGCAATAGTTTTCTTTCTTGGTGGTGATCCTTCTGCAATTCTCAATAATGAAAGTAATTCTACGCCACAACAGACCGAACAGAGACAACTTTCTAAAGAAGAGCTCAACATCAGAGAATTTGTAAGAATGCTCACTAAAGAAAATGAAAAGACTTGGACAAATGTTTTTAACCAAAACGGAATCCAGTTCAGACCGGCAAAAGTTGTTTTGTTTGAAAGCGTAACCCGGTCAGGATGTGGAACTGCTCAATCAGAAATGGGTCCTTTCTATTGTCCTAATGACCAAACGATCTATATGGATATGAGTTTTTTCAATGAGCTGCAACAGAAATTCGGAGCTAAGGTTGGGCAATTTACAGTCGCCTATGTTCTTGGCCACGAATATGGGCATCACATTCAAAATCTGTTAGGAACATTAGACAAAGTAGACCAGCTGAGACAGAGCGGAAGATATTCTGAAACAGATATGAACAGAGTTTCTGTTGCCAACGAGCTACAAGCCGATTTCTACGCAGGATTATGGGCCAAGCAAACGGATAGCCGGGAAAAAATCTTAGAGCCGGGCGATATCCAGGAAGCAATGAGCGCTGCAGCAGCAGTTGGTGATGATAATATCCAGAAAAGAGGCCAAGGTTACGTGAATCAGGAAAGCTTTACTCATGGTTCCTCAGCTCAAAGAGAAGAATGGTTTATGAAGGGTTATAATACCGGAGACATCAGACAGGGAGATACGTTTAATGCGTTACTGAAATAATTTCTGTAATGTTATAAAATAAAAAAGCATCAATTTTAAAATTGATGCTTTTTTTAATCCTTTTATTATTAAAACAAAAACGACTGAAATCAAATGATTAACAGTCGTTTTAAGTACCCCAGACGGGACTTGAACCCGTACGTCCTTGCGGACACAGGATTTTAAGTCCTGCGTGTCTACCAATTCCACCACCAGGGCAAAGTAGAAAATGAGCGAAAAACGGGATTCGAACCCGCGACCCCAACCTTGGCAAGGTTGTGCTCTACCAGCTGAGCTATTTTCGCATAAAAAAAATTCCTAATTACTTAGAAATTTTTATCGTTGTGCGGATGAAGGGACTCGAACCCCCACGCCTCACGGCACCAGATCCTAAGTCTGGCGTGGCTACCAATTACACCACATCCGCATTATTGAAGAACTTCTTTTCTTTCGTTTTGGTGAGTGCAAATATATAACTCTTTTATATTCTCTCCAAAATAAAATCAACATTTTTTTAAAGTTTTTTGATTGGACGATTTTTGATTAACATCAATACTTTTTATTACCTTTACACTCTTAAAACATTTTCGAGATATGGAATTAACAGGAACGATAAAGAAAATTTCTGATTTACAAACTTTTAACAGCGGATTTCAAAAAAAAGAACTGGTTCTTTTGACTGAAGAACAATACCCGCAGCCTATTAACATTGAATTTTTGTCAGAAAAAGTTGATCTTCTAAACACCTATAAAGTTGGAGATAAAGTAAAAGTTCATATCAATATCAGAGGTAGAGAATGGACCAGCCCTCAAGGTGAAGTGAAGTATTTCAATTCGATTACAGCTTGGAGAATGGAAAAGGACGGTTCATCTGATTTCAATGAACCAACTGAAGCCGCACCTTCTCACAATTCACCTGCAACTGAAAACAAGAATGTTTTTGCTGAGGATGAAGATGATGACTTACCTTTCTAATTTATAGGAATAATTATCACATACATCCCTGCATTTTAAATTAAGTGCAGGGATTATTTTTGTAAATGCAATATTTGAACTAATGATCTGGCTGGATTCTGATGACATATCTTTTCCCGACCCGGAACTGTATGACCCTGAAAATGGTTTGGTTGCTATAGGCGGTGATCTGAAGCCGAAACGGCTTTGGTTTGCTTATCAATTAGGATTATTTCCTTGGTATAACGAAGATGAGGACATACTCTGGTGGTGTCCCGATCCAAGATTTGTTCTATATCCGGATGCAATCAAAATTTCAAAATCGATGAGAAAAATTCTTAGAGATAATGTTTTTGAGTTTACGGAAAATGAATGCTTCGAAGAGGTGATGCGAAACTGCAAAACTTCAGAACGAAAAGGACAAGACGGAACCTGGATCAATGAAGAACTTATTAAATCATTTGTTACGCTTCATCAATTTGGAAAAGCAAAAAGTTTTGAGGTTTGGCAAAATGGAGAATTGGTGGGAGGTTTTTATGGAGTACAAGTCGGGAATGTTTTCTGTGGCGAAAGTATGTTCTCCAAAGTTTCCAATGCTTCGAAAGCGGGATTTATCCATTTCACAACCAAATATCAAAATCAATGGGAATTGATCGATTGCCAGATCCATTCCGAACATCTGGAAAGCCTTGGTGCGAAAATGATTCCAAAACAAGACTATCTCAAACTCTTAAAACAACAAAAGCCTTGAATACTGAAAAACAAAAATGGATTCTATTAATAGCATTATCTGTCATTTGGGGATCATCATTTATACTGATAAAAAAATCACTTGAACATTTCAACCCTTTTGAGGTTGGCGCATTACGTGTTTTAATTTCCGGAATCGTTCTAATGCCTTATGCAATTTCTAAAATCAGGCAATTCCCGAAACAACATCTTAAATGGCTGATTGTTGCCGCACTTTCCGGAAACTTCATCCCGATGTTTTTATTTCCGCTGGCCGAAACAGAAATCAGCAGCAGCATTGCCGGCATTATCAATTCTATGATGCCTATTTTTGTGATTATTGTGGGTTCCCTGGTCTGGAAATTCTCAACAACGAGAAAACAACTTATCGGTGTGATGATAAGCTTTGTCGGTGCATGCATCCTGGCTCTCGGAAGCGGTGAAAGCGGTGAGATCAAAATCTACCCCATCCTGTTACTGATTTTGGCAGTTTTGTTATATGCAATCAGCACAACGACAGTAAAATCAAAATTACAGGAAGTTCCTGCAACGATAATGTCTGCATTTGTATTTTCATTCGTGCTGTTTCTCCCATCGTTACTCGCGTTGGTATTTTCAGGATTTTTCAAACATTTTGAAATGAACCAGGACAGTCTTACAGGATTAGGATTTGTGGCGATGTTATCCGTTTTCGGGACTGGACTGGCAATGATGATGAACTATAAACTTCTGAGTATCTCTACTCCACTTTTCGCTTCTACAGTTACTTTGTTAATGCCAATTGTGGCCGTGATCTGGGGAATTCTTGACGGCGAAACTTTGACGACACTTCAGTCTGTTGGAGCATTGATTATTCTGGCCGGATTGATATTTTTGAGAAGTAAGCCTAAATCAGTTTAAATTAAACTATTCTTCAATAGAATCTTTTGACAAAATATATTTGTTCAGCATATGATCTGTTAACTGATGCAGTTCTGTATTATTATCAGGATTTTTTCCGTCCGCAGTAAAAAACTCAACTTCATTCTGATATTTGGAATACCAAATTCCTTTTATTGATCTAATTGTATCTGACCGGGTAATTTTTTTGAAATTGGCTACTTTTTTAGGATCAATTGCAACCAAATTATCTTTAGTCTGATGACAATCTTCCGGGATGTATTCTTTTCCATTCCAATACATACACTGCTTTGACAAAGTTTGAAGCAGTCCCAGTCCTTGTCCAACATTTTGTGTTTCCGCAACCTTATCATCAGCTTTATACATTTTGCTTCCAACGACCAGGCTTCCACAAAGGATGATGCCAATTATTCCAAGATTGCTTTGTTTGGTAAGAAACTCGGGCATCTTTATAACAGGTTTATTAATTATCGTAATTACTAGTTTAGAAATAGCTTGCTGAATTGTGTGTTCTATTGTTTTCCATTCTGAGCGGTAACTATCAAAATTATCATAGCCTAAATATCTGCTTAGATTATCAAGAATAGATCTTTTTATATTATAATCTTCCTCATTTTCCACAATCGTCTTATAATAAGTTTCAAAAGATTTATAACTCAATGGTTCAAATTCATCTTTTAAAATTTGTTCGAGATGTAAAAGAATTCCATTAAAAGATGTCTCTGTTGCTTCACTTGAGGCCTTTTCATAGACTTCTTGTAAAAGCTTTTTTTTCTCAGGTAAAAATTTTGGCATACAAAAAAATATTGGTGAAAAATAATGTGTTTATTATTAAATCCATTACGGATTCCCGTAAAAAAACTTTCCAAAAACTTTCCAAAAACTTTCTAACCCTCACTTTCATTTCCGCTGCATCTTTGTCACAGAAATCAGTGATAAACAAAACCTTACGAAAACAAAGTTACAAAACTGGTTTCAAAAAACAACCTGATAAGACGGAGGAAGATCTCTGGCTTGGGAAGCAGATATTTCTCTTCCGTTTTTGAAGGTTACTTCCCAAAAATTTAAGAAGCGCTTCTTTTTTCAACAATGTGTAAACATGCTTGCGGCCTGTGTCGCAGGGAAGAACACGAATGTCAATTTTTAAATTTTTAAAACAATGTTAAACTTACTTTTAATATTATTGGGATTAATTTCAAATCCTTCAAGTTCAAATACTTCTAACTGTGGAAATGATGACGGCACAACAACCACCGTTGCGCAGCCAAATCCGGCTGATACCGGAGGGGATGATGGGCATATTCCAATTAAAAAATAATCTTATAGGCGAAAGATAATCTTTCGCCTATATTTTTTAAATTAGGTGAAAAATAAAATGTGAAAAAAAAATATTTATATATATTAATTCTGATTTTTTCCTGCTCTCAAAACAAGAATGAAAAAAAGCAAGATAATTCTTATTATGATAATGCTTTTAACTTATTAGCTGAAAACAGATATAATGAAGCCTTTAAAAATTTTAGCCTTGCCAAAGATTATTATCTAAAACAAAAAGATAGTTTTGGTGCTGGGAAATGCCTTATAAATATGGCAATTATACAAGAAAAATTAAGCGATAACTTTGGAAGTCAAGAAACTAGCTTATCAGCCATCGGTTATTTTGACGAAAAGAATCCTCTACATCAAGAATATTCAATTGTAAATTATAATAGTTTAGGATTAGTTTCTAGTAAACTTCAAGAAAATGAACAAGCTATAATTTTTTATAATAAAATTCTTAAATTTTCTATTCCTGACTCTATAAAAATAATTAGTCAAAACAACTTAGCAAATGCTTACAGAAGAAAAAAAAGATATTCCGAAGCTTTAAATATATATAATTCTATTCTAAAAGAAAGTAAAAAAAGCAAAATTGAATACGCAAGAACTACAACAAATTTTGCTCTCACAAAATGGCTTCAAAATCCAAAATACAATCCAATTCCAGAATTCCAAAAAGCATTAAAAATCAGACTAAAAGAAAAAGATAATTGGGGTTTAAATTCAAGCTTTGCTCATCTTTCAGATTATTACAAAAAAACACGGCCTGATTCTGCATTATTCTACGCCAGAAAGATGTATGATATTGCAAAAAATATAGATAGTCCTGACGATCAGATAGAAGCTCTTGAGAAATTAATTTCTCTGGAAAATCCTCAGAATTCAAAACAATATTTTCAAGTTTATCAATCACTCAATGATAGCCTTCAAACAGCAAGGAATAAAGCAAAAAACCAGTTTGCTCTGATCCGTTATGAAACCGAAAAAAACAAAGCAGACTTTCTAAAAGCAAAAGCAGAAAGCACGCAAAAACAAAATCAAATTATAAAACAATATGTTGTAATTGCAATTATAATCTTATCATTAGTATTATTAATTATAACATTTAGAAAACGACAAAAAAGGCTTCAACAAGAAAAATTATTAGAAGTAAAAAATACAGAACTGAAAATCTCTAAAAAAGTTCACGATAAAGTCGCCAACAGGATATATCAACTGATGTCACAAGTTGAAAACAAAGATCTGATAGACAAAGATGCGCTTCTATTTGGTTTGGAAAACGCTTATGAAACTTCCAGAGATATTTCTTACGACAATAAAGATATTAATGAAAACCAGAGTTTTTCCGAGCAGCTTCATAAGATGCTGGATTCTTATTCTTCTGATTCTGTAAAAGTTGTTTTTATTGGAAACAACGAAAAATTGTGGGAAGGCATCAGCTTTCAAAACAAAACTGAGGTCTATTTGGTTTTACAGGAACTGATGACGAATATGAAAAAACATAGTCAGGCCAATATCGTTTCTATTAAATTTTCCAGAGAGAATCCAGTCATAAATATCTCATACACAGACAACGGAATAGGAATCAAGAAATTTTCTCCAAAAAATGGCTTGCAAAATATGGAAAACCGTATTAATGCGATCAACGGAACAATTATTTTTGACACAGAAAACAATAATCTATTGAAAATCAACATTACATTTCCTGTCTAAAATAATACATATGTTAAAAAAAATTTTAATTGCCGAAGATTACGAAAGCTCCAATATCTCTGTTCAAAAAGCTTTGGAAGATCTCAAAATTCCAGACCCAAAATATGTCAATTATTGCGATGATGCGCTCAGCAGAATCAAAATGAGTCTGCAAGAAAATAATCCTTTTGAACTCCTGATCACAGACCTCTCCTTTGACGAAGATCATCGAGAGCAGAATATCAAAAATGGCCAGCAATTGATCTCTGCTGCAAAAGAACTTCAGCCAAATCTGAAAGTAATTGTTTTTTCTGTCGAAAAAAAAGAAGTGATCATCGAGAAACTTTTCAAAGAACAAAAAATCAACGGCTATGTAAAAAAAGGTCGCGAAGATGTGAAAGATCTGAAAAAAGCGATAAAAGCCGTTTTTAATGGGGAAAAATACCTTTCTTATGAATTAAAAGGTAAAAGTGAAGAAAGAAATTCTTTTGAATTTTCAGAATATGACACATTGCTCGTTTCTCTTTTGGCTAAAGGAACTCTCCTGAAAAACATTCCTGATTATTTAAAAGAAAATCAAGTTAAGCCTGCCAGTATGAGCGCAGTTGAAAAACGATTAAAGGAAATAAAAGAATCTCTGAACATCAACAGTAATGAACAATTGATCGCGTTCTGTAAAGACTTTGGAATTATATAAAATATTCAACAATAAACAGATATGTTAAAACTTTCGAAACTTTTCGAAAGTTTTTTGTTTTACGGAAATCCGTAAAAACAAGCTTCTAGTCTCCTATATTTTTGTACTTATAATAACGAAAACTCATATAATGGCTAGAATCCTTTTTCAAAATGAATCCTTAAATATTCAATCCGAAAGCAAACAAACTTCACCTAAAGTTCTCAGCGACCGCGAAATTCTCAAAAAACGTTCTGAAGGATATTTAAAACTTATCAAAGGACTTGATGCTGAACTTTTAGCAGAAACAAGAGGTAAGGAAGAATTGATGGCAAAAATCTATGATGAATTCGGAACGGCTGAGTTGGCAAATCTTCCGTTGGGAATTTTAGCGAAATGCTATTTGGGGCATCCCCATGAAGTTCACACCTTAGATTTAAGTGGCGGACAAATCATTCAGCATTACAAGATAGGAGAACCTCTCCCCGATCATTTTGAAAAAGCTAGGACACTTGCCAAACATAATGCTTATGCTTTTGTAGAAGTATTCAAAGATAAACTGATTCCCATCCGCAAGGACGGAACAGCAACAAAATTATAACTCTGAAAACTTAAATAAAATGTCACAAAAAGTAATTTCATACGCGGATCTTTCATACATAAATAGTGCTTTACGATCTATCAAAGCAGATATGAGCGCAGTAAATGTAGAGTTGGGAGGTCTTAATACCAAACACGATCATCTTAAAAGTGATCTGCTTCAATTAGCCAATTCGTTTTCTGATTTTGTAGAATCAGATATCAAGCACAAAGCTTTACAGCTTGCGGAGACCAGACAGGGAAATCTGAAACAGGATCTTCAGATAAAATTTGGTTATTACGCCGAGGTTCGCAGAATGGCAACAGGAATTCTTCAGGGAGTAGATACAGGTATCATCAGTGATGATACTTTGCGACACACCACCGAAGAAGTTATGATAAAAGCTCCTAATTATTGGCTGGCTCCATCTTTAGTTGTTTTAGCTTCATGGATTCGTGATGATAAGGACACAACAAAAAAAGCACTTACCGAAAGTTTAAAAAGAGACGATTACAAAACGACTCTTTTCTTCATGCTTGTCATGCGAAGATTGGGAAGAAATGATGCATGTTTACAATGGATGCACAGATATTTTCTTCATCAAAATCCTCATAATCTGGATCGGGAATTTATTGTTATTCTGGAAGCCATTACAACAGGAGTTTTTCAGCCTGCCTCTCATCAATTGATGATCACTAATGTAAAAACCTGGATCGATCAGCTTACACAAACAGATAATTATATTGATAAACAAAAAGCACAGTGGACAGAATTCTTTAAAACAAAAGGTTCACTATCCGGTAAAAAATATCCTTTGCTGGAAGAATTTGCAACCAATTGGGATTCTTTAAAATCTTCCGTAACACAGGCAAGATCTCATTATGCATTAGACAATCATTTTAAAAATATTTTTGAAACCACGACAGATTATTCCAAATCAATAAAAATTCAGCTCGATGAAATTCTTTCTTTGCTCGTAACCAATTTTGATGATGAGGAACTTCCGTTGCAAAATGAAGTAAGATTAAATCAATTAATCATTCAAAAAGACGGGGATAAAAAAGCAGCGCAAGCCTTAATAGACAATGAAAAGCATATTTTTGATGAGAAAGTGGATTTCCTTCAAATGTTGACCAACGCCGCTTTCGATCCGGAATTATCTGGCGCCACAAAAGTTACACAGGCTCTTGCCGTTTCGATTAGCCAGCCTTGGATTTTAGAAGCTCATGATACCTTTACGGCTGATTACAGAAATAAGGTTGAAGAAAAAGTTGAATTAATTATTGATGGGTTCAAAACCTCGACAATAGACGGGACTGATGAAACAGAACAACTCCAAAAGCATGATAAATATTGGGCTGATTTTTTAGAAAATGAATTAAAAAAACTCTCTTCACCAAAAATCGGAATTATTATCGGTGCTTTAGTCGCTTTACTAGCTCTAGTAATTTTCGGATTAATCGGGATCATCGGTGCTTTGATTGGTGGAATAATTATTTACAGTTCAATTAACAATCATAAAAAAGCAAAGAAAAAAACTATAGAAATCGTCACCGAAAGAAAAGCAAAATCTAAGGAAGTTTTACGCGGCTGCATCGTTGAAACTGTTGATTATCGAAAAGAATTTGCAACAGAAGATGCCAAAGCCGAAGTTTTAAGGCAAACTTTAATATCCATAACTCCTGAAGATTTTTCAAGCAGTTCTAGAGAGACAAGATCTATTTTACAACCTTCTTAAAACTAATATAATGAAAGATATTAAAAACAATTCTGAAGCAAATAAAAACCCCAAACCACAGCAAACACCAAGACCTAGTTTGTTTCAAGGCAGAACGGAAGGCGAAAAACAAAATGCAAAATTTTCAGACTGGGATATTTTGCCTCCTCATCAATTTATTAATCCAAGAATAAAATCAGGATCATGAAAAAAACTGTGACTTACGCAGATTGGTGTAATTTATTTGAACGTTTTGGTAACGGAGACGATACTGTTTTTGATGAAATGAATGCAGGAAGCTTTGACTTGGATGCAGGAACCGCCGAACGTTTTTATAATCAAGCCGAAGAAGCTTATAAAACAAGAAAAAAACTGTGGTTGGAAAAATTTCAAAGATCTTTTGAAACACAGAATATAAAATCTGCCGATCATTTCGGAAAGGTTCTTTTAACGGCAAAAAAAAATCTTATTCCTCTCTCAAAATTTTCACAAGCAAAAGGACTTCCAGAAGACTTAAAAACAGTTTTCAAGAAAGATCTGGAAGAATTTGTTGAGGAAATTAAAAAGTCTTTAAAGGAAAATCTGCCCAAATCAGGAAACGACAAAGAAAAAATGATACTCATCATCAATTCGTTCCGCCTTCCTGAAAATGTTGAAGAAAATTCTGTTCAAAATGATTCAAAAAATATCGAATCTAGTCCATTAAGAAGAAAAATTATCTTTTAACCATGTCAAATAAAATTGAATTTAAGAATTCTCTGCTGCGAATGTTTCGGGCCAGAATTCCCTTCATCTCGATAAGAAGTATTGAACGAGCCAGAGTTTTGGAAATCATTCAGGAATTAGCCGAAGAAATCAACATTCCGATGTATGTTCATAGTCTTTCTCACGGAATGATGGACATTAAAACCAGAAAAACTATCAATGATGACCGCTCTGTGGTAGGAGGAATTGATTTTGCTGTTCAGAATATTTCACAAAGACAAAATCTCACCTTTATTTTTACTGAAGTCAGCGATATTGAAGATGATAATATTGTTTCAAGACATATTTACGACTGTGTAGTTCAGGCTATCGAAAGAGGTGGAAGCATCTGTATTATTTCCACAAAAAGTGTTTGGTCTCAGCTTCAGCGTCTGGGAATGACCCTCACTCTGGACCCTCCAAATGAAGACGAAATGCTGGAAATAGTTAAAGATTGTGTCCTTCCTTATCAACATTCTTTTCCGATCGAATGGGATGAAAAAGATTTTAAAATGGTGGCAACCATTTTAGCCAATATGACAAAAATTGAAGCTGAAAATGTATTGGCAACGCAAATGGCAAAAGGTTCTTTAACCCAGGAAGACATCAAACTTCTTACACAGGAAAAAGACAAATTATTTAGTGATATTTCCGGATTAGAAAAAGTAAAAATCGATCCGAATATGCTTTCTGTAGGAGGGTTAAGTGGTCTTCAACAATGGCTTCACAGCCAAAGACAGCTTTTAACGGCAGATTTAAAAGCAAGAAAACTTCGTCCGCCAAGAGGAGTTTTGTTAGTCGGTGTTCCCGGTTGCGGAAAATCTTTATCTGCAAAATTTATCGCTGCAACATGGAATCTTCCTTTGTATAGATTAGATTTCGCATCTATTCAGGGAATGTATGTCGGTCAGTCTGAAAACAGATTAAAAGAAGCTTTTGAATCTGCAGATAATGCCTCGCCTTGTATTTTATGGATTGATGAAATTGAAAAAGGTCTTGCTGCCAATTCCAATGATTCTTCGGGAGTTACTACACGAATGATTGGTCAGTTTTTATTTTGGCTACAGGAAAGTACTGAAAAAGTCTTCGTTGTTGCCACCGCAAATGACGTTACAAAACTTCCTCCGGAATTACTTCGTAAGGGAAGATTTGACGAGTTATTTTTTGTTGATCTCCCTGAAGAACAGGAAAGGCAGGATATTATTAATCTTTACGTTAAAAAAAACCTCTTGCCCCCTCCTTCTGTTGAAACTTTCGAAAAATTAGTATCTCTTTCTTCTGGATTTGCGGGTTCTGATCTGGAAGGTGCAGTGAGAGATGTTGCAATTCAGGCTGTCATCAATGGTGATAAATTTATAAATGATGAATTGTATGAAACCTGTTTCCGAAATATTGTTCCGCTAAGTAAAACAAGTCCGGAAAAAATTGAATCTATCAGAAATTGGGGAAAAGAAAGGGCTCTTCCTGCTTCCGGATTATCATGGAGCTCTTCAAATGATCCGATGACAGCGAGACGGTCGATTATTATTTAATTGAATTTTAAAATACAAGCCTTTCAATTTTTGAAAGGTTTTTATTTTACGGAAATCCGTAAAAAAAGAATATACAACAGAGGTACTTTTGGATTGTTAAACAAATAAAAACAAACTATTATGGCAGTAAAACACACTCCCACAGAAATTGTTCACAAAGGAACAAAAGGCGGAACCACTGGTTGCGGAACAAACACCAACATTAATCCAAGTCATTGGGTAGATACTACAGCTACAATAACTTGCGATAAAAACGGTTGCAAAAACTAATCTATTTCGGTGATAAAAAATCATCACCGAAATTTTTAAACATCAGAAAATTCTAACATTAAAACTACTATGAAAAAACTACTCTTCACTTTACTGACATTAGGATTATTAATCCCGACAACTTACAGTGCTTCAACAAAAAATCCTTCACGCTCAGAGTTCTTTGCTAAAAAACAAAAGAAGAAAAAAGCTTCTAAAAAGAGAAAATCAAGAAAATCATATGCAGACAACGGCTGTACTTACAATGGATATCCTTTGATCAAAGGAAAAAGAGGTGGCTGCTATTATTGGGCAGGAAATAGCAAAGAATATGTTGACAGAAGTTATTGTTCCGGATGTAACTAATGATGGAAACTGCAACCTCTCAAAAAGATTTCAGGCGACTGGAAATGATCTATAAAACATTATTCACGTTCTGTGCGCTCTGTTGTTTCGTCGCTATTCTTCCGTTACCATTACTGTATTACACATTTCTAAGAATCATTGTTTTCATTTCAGCGGGAGTTGTGGTTTATCATTTCGGAAGACAGAAAGAACTGCTTTGGGTCATTGTTTTCGGGATCATCCTGATTTTATTCAATCCGATTGTTCCTTTTCATCTTTATTTTAAAAGTATCTGGATTCCGATTGACATTGTCACAGCAATTTTGTTTCTGCTGTTAGTTATCATCAGACTGAAAAAGAAGGAATTACCTCAGGAAATCATTCCGGAAAAACCTCCTCAACTCAAAACATTCAGCAGAGACAGGATTATTAAAACTTCATCAAAAAATAATATCAATAATGAATGAAACTATAGCAACAACCGAAAATCTTAAAGCACATTTTTTAAGGCTTTATCAAATGGCAATCTGTGATGATAATTTTAGTTCACTGGAACTGAAAGCACTTTACAAATCTGCAGAAGAACGAGGAATCTCTCAAAAAAATCTCGATGAAATTCTTTTAAATCCAACGAATTCAAAATTGACAATCCCCAAAAGCATCGAAGAAAAAATCGATTATCTATATGACCTTACCGTAATGATATGGGCTGACGGAGAAGTTTCTGCCAACGAAAAATCTTCTTTGGAAAAGTACGTCGTAATGTTTGGGTTCATGGAAGAAAACGCCCTCCAAATTGTGGATTTTCTTATCAATTCTGTAAAAGAAGGAAAAAGTAAAACTGCCATTTTTAACGATTTAAAAAACTAAATTATGACCAGTAATATTAAAAATATTTTCAGGCTAAAACCTGTTTCGGCTGATAAGGAAGAATCTCCTCTTCAAGTTGTTGACACCGACAACAATGCAGAATCAACAGAGGAAACAAGAAAAAGAACCTACCACGAATCCGGTTATAGAGACAGTTCCCGAAATAATGGAAATCATACTGCTTTATCAATTTGTCTGGACGCAATTTATTCCAAATTTCAAAATGAGGAAAAAGAATTGGCGGACAAACAAAACAAACTGAAAGAGCCTTACATCAACGAGCAGAAAAATAAAGAAACGGAAATCAAAGGCCTTACTGTTTCTCTTGATAACAAGGAAGATCAAATCAAAGAAGTTCAGCAAAATATTGAAACCGTACAGAATAAGATCGAAACGCTGAAATTTGAAATTAATGATATCCCTAGAAATCCGGAAACTTATCACATCAAAGCCAGCAAAGGTGCTTCTACAAAGTTTTGGATTGGACTGTTACTTTTGATTCCAATCAGTTTGTATCTGTTCACATTTTATATTTCTACTTCCTTTTCGGCATTTTTTAAAACATTTGACCCGAATGTCAGCATAATGCAAAGTGTTCTGGATGCACAGGCATTCAACAAAGCCTGGAACGAAGGTCCATTGGAAGGTGCTTTTGTAACATTGATCCCTTTCGTATTTCTGGGTTTAGGTTATCTCATCCACATGTTCGGGGAAAACAAAAACTGGCTCAATTATGTGAAAATGTTTCTGCTCTTTGTGGTAACTTTTGTTTTCGATGCCATTCTTGCTTATGCAATCGAATCCAAAATCTATGAACTTAATAAAACCTTTGATTCTCCGCCTTTTGACTTATCTATTGCTTTTACGAAGAACCAGTTTTGGGGAATTATCTTTGCCGGATTTGTGGTGTATATTATCTGGGGACTCGTTTTCGATTTCATCATGAAAGAACACAAGGAAAAAGATAAAATCAAACACGAACAAATTAAAAAACAAAAAGACATCCTTGTTCATCAGGACCGGATTACCGGATTTGAAAAACAAATGGAAGATATCAAAAACAGTATAGCCAGCATCAAAGAATTGATTATCAAAGCCAGAGGAAGAATCGAAGAGCTTCAGAATATTATCGATGGCGTTATTATTCCTACCAAAGAATACAAATCGTATGCTTCGGAATATGTCCAGGGCTGGATTACCTTCGTCAATGAAAAACTAGCTGTTTCGCATTCCGTAAAGCAAGAAATGATCGAAGAATGTAAAAACCAATACAATTATAATCTGAATAAAGTCGGTGCAAACTCTGACAGTCAAAATTCCGTTTATGTTTCTGTCCTTTAAAAAACCAATACCTATGAAATATATATATTTTCTGCTGCTTGTATCATTTTCTTTGATTCAATGCAAAAAACACGAACCGAAAGTCGGAGGCACACACAAGAGTGATTCTATTTCTAACAGCAAAAATCTGAACATCAGCATTCTCATCGATCTTTCCGACAGGATTGACCCGGAAAAATATCCCAATCCTTCAATGCAATATTATCAAAGAGATTTGGAATATATCAAAGCGATAAAAACAGGATTTATAGATCACATCAAAGGCAAAAAAGTGATGCAGCTGAATGACCAGATGCAGATTTTCTTCAATCCTGAGCCATCAGATTTCAAAATCAATGACTTTGCGAAACAACTGAAAGTTTCGTTCGATAAAAATACTTCTAAGGAAAATATCAAATTGGTTGATGAAAAATATTCATCACTTCCGGAAAAAATCTATCAATCGGCCATTGATGACAAACAATATGTCGGTTCGGACATTTGGGGATTTTTCAAAAATAAGGTCAATGACTATTGTATCAAAGATAAACACAGAAACATTCTGTTCATTTTAACGGACGGTTATATGTTTCATAAAGATTCTAAATTCACAGAAAATGGAAAGACTTCTTATCTCACACCGGAATTTGTAAAATCATTAAAACTAAACACTTCCGATTTCAAAACTAAAATCAATGACAAAGGTTTAGGATTTATAAAAGCTAATGACAATCTCGATAATCTAGAAATTGTAGTTCTTGGAATCAATCCTGAAAAAGGAAACCCTTTTGAAGGTGATGTCATAAAAATGTATTGGGAAAACTGGTTAAAGGAAATGAATGTCAATCAATATCAGGTTAAAGATGCTGATTTACCAACCAACCTCGACCCGATTATCCAGAAAATTATTTTCAATAATTAGAAAAAGCTCAGATTACTCTGAGCTTTTTCTATTTTTTCTTGGTCTTTATTTTCTTGACCTGTTCTTTGATGAACGGATACTTCTGCTGCATATCTTTGCTTAATGATGGATCCAGTTGCAAGGCTTTCTCCAGCTTCTGAATGCCTTCGGAATCGTTCTTCAGATTGAAATAACAGTTGCTAAGCTGGTAATACAGCTCGGCACGCTGGTGAGTTTGTAAAGCTTTTTCCAGAACAGTAATGGCTTCTTCATACTCACCAATCAACATCAGGACTTCCGAATAAGCATACCAATTGTAGAATCTGCTTGGTTCCGCTTCTATCAGCTTTTTCAGGCAACTTAAGCTTTCCTCATATTCTCCACAGGTTATATAGAGAAAGGCCAGGCGTTTCTGGTATTCCAGATTACCTTCGTTAAGTGTTGCCGCTTCATGTGCAAAGTAAAGTGCTTCTTTTGTATTTCCCATCTCTTCATAGATCTGGGACTGTTCCATCATTGCCAGATAAAACTGAGGATCTTCTCTTAATGATTTTTGGAATGATGTGAGTGCAGGAACCAATTTACCTGCTTCTTTGTAGCACAGACCAATTTTATAAAAGGTGAACGCTTTGGTATATTCTAGCTCCAGCATCTCCTTGTAAACCGAAATTGCTTTGTCCCACTCGCTCATGGCTTCATAACAGGACGCTTTGTTTGCATACACGCCTACTGCACCCGAGTTGATCGCTAGAAGATAATCGAAACCTTTGATGGCTTCTTCATAATTTTTCTTGTTGAAGAAGAACTGTCCGTACTCGTACCAGGCTGTTTCTGAAAACGGGAATCTGTCGAGATATTGATTAAGGAAATCTAATGCTTCCTGGGGACGATTCAGCTTACTGTAACAAATCATTACATTCTCCAAAGAATAATCGTCATAAGGATCATGTTCCAAAGCTGCCGTGTAATGTTTCAGCGCATTGAAAGGATCGTCGAGATTGACGTACTCATCCGCAATGAAATTGTGAAGAAAGTTTTCTTCTTCTTCCAGCTTCAAGGCTTTCAGACAATATTCTATGGATTTTTTAGGGTTTCCGAGATTAGAATAATATTTAGCGCAACAAACTAAAAAGTCTGTGTCCTCCAAAGATGACTGATGCAATTCGTCAATCAGTTCTTTAGCTTTACCATAACGCTCCAGTTCCAAAAAAACTTCAAGCTGTTTGGTTTTGATTTCCAAAGAATTAGGATGAATTTTCAAAGCATGATTTACGGCAAGTTCCGCATAACTGTAATCTCCTAATTCCAGATAATAAATAATGATATCTACATATTCTTCTGTATCGAAGTACAATTCCTCATTATTCTCTATCATTTCTTCGAACTTTTTTGCAAGTTCGTTTTCAAAAAATTCTTCCAATATGTGTGATTTAGATTTGAGATTTAGCTCCGCTCAGTTAGATTCTGTCCAAGTGAGGTCTGTAAATCAATTACAATTAGCCGGGTTCTTAAATCTTCTTGTATAAAGTTAATCAATTTTATTCTGAAAATAAGTCATACTATTGTTATAACTTATTAACATTAGTCCTTTTTCTGTTCAGAATATATTGTAGTCAAAAACATACCAAACGACTTCTCCAATCCTGTGATGTCGCCTGATTTTAAGTTGATTCCTCCATAGATACTGTCGTTACTACGAATTTTGAAATCAGTCAAAGAAAAGTACAAAGACGGCTGATCTTGTTTTCCTGACAATTTTACCGCTGAACCTAATAATTTTCTTGTAGAAACTGTCAAAACTTCATTATTGATCAATTCCAATCTTAGGAAACTTCTTGGTTTTACCTCAATCGTCTTGTTATTAATATTGATTTTCTGATTTTTGTCCGATGACGAAACCAAATAAACGACATTTTGCTCATCAGTAATATAATCAGCAGGCGTGTAAAAAAGATTCAGAATATAATAAGCCGGATTAAAGTTCTGGAATGTTCCGTCCACATTTTCAATAGGTTTTAATGAAAATGAATTGGCTCCGATTTGCTTTGCTTTTTTATATACCTCTCCAAATACTGTGACGTCATCATTTGAAAATCCATTCACAAGAATTTCGCCCAGAAATTCGGATTTCGACGGTTCTGATATTCTGTAAAAAAACTTGTCTTTGTTATCGCTTGTTTTCTCAACCTTATTCAATGTAACCATCTGAAGATAAAACAACTGATAACAAAAAACACCAATTAAAAATAGTAATTTACGCATTCGTTAATTTTAATATTTCGATGCAGTCGCGAAGACTGTTTTCCCAATGTTTTGGTTCGATATGATAATCGTTTTCAATCTTATCCAATGACATTGTGCTTCTTTTCGGACGTTTTGCCGGCGTCGGGAATTCTTCTGTCGTGATTGCTTTTAATTGAACGTGAGAATCTGAAAATTCTTTTATTTTACTGGCAAAATCAAACCAAGTGGTTTCCGGATAATTGGAAAAATGATAGATTCCGAAAGTCTTCTTTTCAGAATCGATGATTTCCATAATCGCTTCCGCAAGATCATTTGCATTGGTTGGCTGTCCAAACTGATCACCTACGATTCCCAGTTCATCTTTAATTTCAAATAAATGAAGCATTGTTTTTACAAAGTTCTTATTGAACTCAGAATATAACCATGATGTTCTCAGAATCACAGTCTCCGGATTATTTTCCAAAGCCAGTTCTTCACCCTTTCTTTTGGAAGCCCCATAAACGCCAATCGGATTGGTAAAATCGTCTTCAGAATAGCTAAGATTAGTTTCCCCGTCAAAAACATAATCTGTAGAAACGTGAATCAAGATTGCATTGTTATCTTTACAAACCTGAGCCAGATTTCCGACACCATCTGCATTGACAGCAAAAGCATTTTCAACTTCTTTTTCCGCCAGATCCACAGCCGTGTAAGCTGATGCATTAATTACAAAATCAGGCTGATATTCTACAAAAACAGTATCTACCTGCTCGTAATTTGTAATATCCAGAACTGATGACCCTGTAAAGTTAAAGTCATATTGATCATGGTATTTTGGCGCTAACTTTTGCAGACAATGTCCTAATTGACCATTACCTCCAATAACAAGTATTCTTTTCATATTATTTTGTTTTATTCTGGATTCTTAAATAGTTCACCCGTTCCTTAAATGTTTTATGGTCTATCTCGACCAGAAAATGAGCAAACTTTTGCAATGTTGCTTCCGGCATTTTCTCTGCTCTTCTGGTTTTCATATTGAAATAAATAACCGTCAGCCAAAAAACGGCATGAACGATCCCGTTCTCATCTTTCATTAATAACTCCACAATTGCTGTCAGATCATCAACATATATGGTTTTACTTGTAATTTCAACCGTAGAATTATACCTTACTTCCTTGAGATAAGCAATCTCGTTCTGAACGGTAACCCATGTACAACCGGTCTCTCGGGTATATTGTTCGTAAGTGAATCCATAATTCTGTTCAACATGATCTTCTCTGGCGTTCAGCATATATTCCAGATATTTGACATTGTTAAGATGGCCGATCGGATCGCAATCTGCAAAACGGATTTTAACGGTAGATGAAAATTCTTTTTCCATAATACAAAAATAAAAAAACCGCTCCGAAAAAGAGCGGTTTTAATGGTTTAGTAATCTATTAAAGACCTAATTCTTTTTTAACAGCTGGTGTAGCATCGGTTCCTGCTTTATACACTAAAGCCGGGCTGGAAGCGTCAAATACAAACTCATATCCGGCAGCTTTAGAAACTTTAGTAATAGCATCGTTGATTTTTTTCTCAATCGGAGCTAATCCTGCATCTCTTTTATCAGCGATATCTTTTTGAGCAGCAGCATACATCTGCTGAAGATTGTCCTGAAGCTTTTGAACTTCTTGACTTCTTTGCTCGTTGATAGCCTGAGTTTGCTTAGGCGCTTCGTCCTGATATTTTTTCATTAAATCCTGTAAAGATTTTCCTTGCTTTTCCAACTCACCTTGTTTTGCTGTCTGCAAGTTTTGTAATTGCTGATCCAACGCTTTCATTTCCGGCATTGATGTAAAAATTGAATTCACATCAACAGAAGCAATCTTCTGTGCGTTTGCAAATCCTGTAGCAAAAACCATTACAACAGCTACTAATAATACATTTAATTTGTTCATTTTAAAAAGTTATGTTTATATATTTAAATTAATTTTCACTAGCTTTCAGTTCAGTAGCCTCATTTGATGACGCTTTCCTTTGTAAACTATTTATTTTTCCTTTCGGAGTTCTTCCGTTTTGTCCCTTATTATTTCCCCCTGGCAAAGCGTTATTTTTCGTCTCATCAGCTTTTGGCAGATTTTTAACTAATAGACTGAGCACTGCATCCGTATAATCGTATCTTTTATCCAGGAACAAAACATTGTTGGTTGTTTTATCCAAAACTATGCCCAAATTATTTTTTGTAGATACCGTTTTAATAGCGTTCCAAATCTGATCCTGATATGGTTTTGTAAGATTGGAACGAAGCTGGTTAACTTCTCCGTTTGAACCAAATCTTGCACCAATTGTATTACGGATACTGGCTTCCATATCGACAATTTCTTTTTCTCTCAATTTCAATTGTTCTCCAACCAAAAGAACCTTTTCATTTTCAAAAGCTTCTTTTTTTCTTTCATACTCTGTCTGTAATCTCTGTAAGTCCGATTGCCATTGAGAAATCTGAGTATTAAGCCTATTTTCGGCTTCTTTGTACTGAGGTAATTTGCTCAATATATAATTCGTATCTACTACTCCGATCTTCTGCGCATAGATTTGTGTTGCAGTAAAAAGAATTGTTACAATTAATGCTATTTTTTTCATCCTATAAAAATAATATTTTATTTTATAATGGTTGATTCATCAAGAAGTGTGTCTGCCATCCTGATGGTTCTGAACCTCCCAGAGTTTTATCAAATCCATATGCGAAGTCAAATCCAATCAAACCAAATGCTGACATTGAAACTCTGATACCGATTCCTGCAGATCTTTTTAATCTGAACGGATTATAAGTTCCAAAGCTGTTCCAGGCATTCCCCGCTTCTACAAATGTCAAAGCAAAAATCTTTGCTGTCTGATTCATAGAAATAGGATATCTCAATTCCGCAGCAAACCTGTTATAGATTGTTGCTCCACCATAAGGTGTAATATCATAAGGAGATGAAGAGCTGAATCCTGTAGATGATGCATTTTCATAACCTCTCAAAGGAACTAATTCTCTACCATCAAATCTACCATTGAACAAACCAACTCCTCCTACATAATATCTTTCAAATGGTGGTGGTCCCAGTTCTTTACTATAGCCATTCAGGAATCCCATTTCTCCTGTTGTTCTAAGAACCAATTTCCCGATCACTTCATTATAGAAATCAGCTTTTAGTTTCACTTTATAGAATTCCATCCACTTATATTTGTCCAAAGTACTCATTGTTGAGTAGTCTTTGTTACTAAACCAGGAATAAGGCGGTGTAAACTTCAACGAGGCTTCTATGTTAGAACCATATGTTGGGAACACAGGATCCAAACCAGCTGAGTTTCTACTTAAACCAATATTGAAACTGAATGATTTTGTGCTTCCGTTATATTCCAGCGCATCTCCAAAATAGA
>Ga0209933_1001360_pt1 | contig 24005 bp, 21 predicted proteins | sample ThiBiot_300_biof_FD_183944 | JGI IMG/M metagenome (GOLD analysis project Ga0209933, IMG submission 183944) | Wastewater bioreactor microbial communities from Cape Town, South Africa - Thiocy_cont_300_biof (SPAdes) | ecosystem: Engineered > Bioremediation > Thiocyanate > Unclassified | place...
GAAGGACACAGAGAATGACCGCCCCCACCGACAATCTCCGCATCAATGGCGAGCGCCTCTGGGACAGCCTGATGGAGATGGCGAAGATCGGGCCGGGGGTGAGGGGCGGCAACAACCGCCAGACGCTCACCGACGCCGATGCGGAAGGGCGGGCGCTGTTCCAGTCCTGGTGCGAGGCGGCCGGGATGACCATGGGCGTCGACAGGATGGGCACGATGTTCGCGACGCGGCCCGGCACCGATCCGGACGCGCTGCCCGTCTATGTCGGCTCGCATCTCGACACGCAGCCGACCGGCGGCAAGTTCGACGGCGTGCTCGGCGTTCTCGGCGCCCTCGAACTCGTGCGCACGCTGAACGATCTCGGCGTCCGCACCAGGCATCCGATCGTCGTCACCAACTGGGCCAACGAGGAGGGCGCGCGCTTCGCGCCGGCCATGCTGGCGTCTGGCGTCTTCGCCGGGCAGATGACGCTCGACTATGCCTATGGCCGCAAGGATCCCGAGGGCAAGACCTATGGCGAGGAGCTGAAGCGCATCGGCTGGCTCGGCGAGGAAGAGGTCGGCGCGCGCAAGATGCACGCCTATTTCGAGTATCACATCGAGCAAGGGCCGATCCTCGAGGCGGAAAAGAAGTCGATCGGCGTCGTCACCCATTGCCAGGGCCTGTGGTGGCTCGAGGTGACGCTGACCGGCAAGGAGGCGCATACCGGCTCGACGCCGATGGCCATGCGCGTCAATGCCGGCCTCGCCATGGCCCGCATCATCGAGCGCGTGCAGGCGATCGCCATGGAGAATCAGCCGGGCGCCGTCGGCGGCGTCGGGCAGGTGTTCTTCTCGCCCAATTCGCGCAATGTCCTGCCCGGCAAGGTCGTGTTCACGATCGACATCCGCAGCCCCGACCGCGCGAAGCTGGACGGCATGCGCGCCGTGATCGAGGCCGAGGCGCCGCTCATCGCCGCCGAGCTCGGCGTCGGCTGCTCGATCGAGCCGGTCGGCCATTTCGATCCCGTCACCTTCGATCCGGCGCTGGTCGGCCGCGTGCGCTCCGCCGCCGAGCGGCTCGGCTACAGCCACATGGACATCATCTCCGGCGCCGGCCACGATGCCTGCTGGGCGGCGAAGGTCGCGCCCGCGACGATGGTCATGTGCCCCTGCGTCGACGGGCTTTCACACAACGAGGACGAGGCCATAACGCCCGAATGGGCGGCGGCCGGCGCGGATGTGCTGCTGCATGCCGTGCTGGAGACGGCAGAGATCGTCGGCTGAGCGCGAGCGGATCAGAGAGAACGAGGGAAATATCATGTCGACGGTCATCAAGGGCGGCACCATCGTCGCGGCGGATCGCACCTATGAAGCGGACATCCTCATCGAGGGCGAGACGATCAAGGCGATCGGCGAGGGGCTTTCGGGCGACACGGTGCTCGACGCGTCCGGCGCCTATGTGATGCCGGGCGGCATCGACCCGCATACCCATCTCGAAATGCCCTTCATGGGCACGACGACGGCCGAGACCTGGGAGAGCGGCACCTTCGCCGGCCTTTCGGGTGGCACGACCATGGTCGTCGATTTCGTCATTCCCGGCGCCGACGGCATGGTGAAGGCGCTCGACGAATGGTCGGAGCGCGCCGCGCGCCAGGCCTCGGGCGACTATTCCTTCCATGTCGCGATCACCGGCTGGTCGGAGAAGCATTTCGACGAGATGGCGACCGTCGTCTCGCGCGGCGTCAACACCTTCAAGCATTTCATGGCCTACAAGGGCGCGCTGATGGTGAACGACGACGAGATGTTCGCCTCGTTCCAGCGCTGCGCTGCGCTTGGCGCGCTGCCGCTCGTCCATGCCGAGAACGGCGACATCGTCGCGGCGCTCCAGCAGAAATACATGGCCGAGGGCAAGACGGGCCCCGAGAGCCATGCCTATTCGCGGCCGCCCGAGGTGGAAGGCGAGGCGACCAACCGCGCCATCATGATCGCCGATGCCGCCGGCGTGCCGGTCTATATCGTGCATACCTCCTGCGAGCAGGCGCATGAGGCGATCCGCCGGGCGCGGCAGAAGGGCATGCGCGTCTATGGCGAGCCGCTGGTGCAGCATCTCGTCCTCGACGAGTGCGACTATTTCAACCAGAACTGGGAATATTCGGCGCAGCGCGTGATGTCGCCGCCCTTCCGCGACAAGGTCCATCAGGACAGCCTCTGGGCCGGCCTCGCCGCGGGCTCGCTGCAGGTGGTCGCGACCGATCATGCCGCCTTCACGACCGAGCAGAAGCGCTTCGGCCTCGGCGATTTCCGCAAGATCCCGAACGGCACCGGCGGCCTCGAGGACCGCATGCCGGTCCTCTGGACGCGCGGCGTCGAGACGGGCCGGCTGACGCCGAACGAGTTCGTCGCCGTGACCTCGACCAATATTGCGCAGATCCTCAACATCTATCCGAGGAAGGGCGCCATCATGCCGGGCTCGGACGCCGACCTCGTCGTCTGGGATCCCAAGCTCTCCAAGACGATCTCGGCCGCCAACCAGAAGTCGATCATCGATTACAACGTCTTCGAGGGCATCGAGGTGCGCGGCCTGCCGCGCTACACGCTGTCGCGCGGCGATGTCGTCTGGTCGGACGGGCAGAATTCCGGCCCGCAGCCGGGCCGCGGCAAGTTCATCGCCCGCAAGCCGTTCCCGGCCGTGAACCGCGCGCTCTCCACCTGGAAGGAACTGACGGCGCCGCGTTCGGTGACCCGTTCGCCCGAACATATGCCGATCGGCGTCTGAGGAACCGCATGCGCGCCGGGGAGGAGCAAGGCGCGAAGGCGGACGGAGCGTCGGCGATCGAGATCGCCGGCCTTTCCCTCGTCTTCGCCACCAATGACGGGCCGGTCCAGGCCTTGAGCGACATCAATCTCCAGGTGAAGCGGGGCGAATTCGTCTCGTTCATCGGCCCGTCCGGCTGCGGCAAGACCACGCTGCTGCGCGTCATCGCCGATCTCGAGCAGCCGACCGGCGGCTCGATCACCGTCAACGGCGTGTCGCCCGAGGAGGCGCGGCTGGCGCGCGCCTATGGCTATGTCTTCCAGGCGGCGGCGCTCTATCCCTGGCGGACCATCGCCAAGAACATCGCGCTGCCGCTGGAGATCATGGGCCTCGCCAAGGCCGAGCGCGAGAAGCGCATCGCCGACAATCTGGCGCTGGTCGATCTTTCCGGCTTCGAGCGCAAGTTCCCCTGGCAGCTTTCGGGCGGCATGCAGCAGCGCGCCTCGATCGCCCGCGCGCTGGCTGTCGAGCCCGATCTTCTCCTGATGGACGAGCCCTTCGGGGCGCTCGACGAGATCGTGCGCGATCATCTGAATGAGAAGCTGCTCCGCCTCTGGGACCGGACGCAGAAGACGGTCGTCTTCGTCACGCATTCGATCCCCGAGGCGGTGTTCCTCTCGACCAAGATCGTCGTCATGTCGCCGCGGCCGGGACGCGTCACCGACATCATCGAGTGCGGCTTCCCGCGCGACCGAACGCTCGACATCCGCGAGACGCCGGAATTCCTCGAGATCGCCGCCCGCGTCCGCGCCGGGCTCAGGGCGGGGCACTCCTATGAGGATTGAGGCTCATGCGTGATCTTCTAAAGGATTGGGTGCTGCAAGCTGTCGAGGCTGCAGGAGGTGAAGCTAGTCCCACCGATGTCGCCAAGCATATCTGGCTCCATCACGAGCGGGATCTGCGCGATTCTGGTGATCTATTCTATACTTGGCAATATGATATGCGGTGGGCTGCCCAAAAGCTGAGAGACCAGAAATTTCTCGTAATATCGCCCTCCAGAAAGTGGGCCAAGAAGAGATGATCTGCGCGATAATGCAGACGCAAATTCTATGAGCGCCGCCGCGCCTGCGATCCGCGCGCCGCAAAAGCCCGGCGGCAAGCTCGTGCCGGTGCTGACCGTGGCGGCGGCGATCATCCTCGTCTGGTATGTCGCGGCGGTCTTCATGAATGCCGGCCTCGCGCGCGACGCCGCGGCGCGGGCCGACAAGGTGCTGTCCGGCACCGACCTCGTCGTCGCCACCTATTCCATGGAGCGGCCGCTGCTGCCGGCGCCGCACCAGATCGTCGCCGAGGTGTGGAAGTCGACGGTCAAGACGCCGGTCACCTCCAAGAAGAGCCTCGTCTACCACGCCTGGGTGACGCTCTCGGCGACCCTCGCCGGCTTCCTCTCCGGCACCCTGCTCGGACTGGTGCTTGCCGCGGCGATCGTGCATGTGCCGAGCCTCGACCGCAGCCTGATGCCGTGGATCATCGCCTCGCAGACGGTGCCCATCGTCGCCATCGCGCCGATGATCGTGGTGGTCGGCTACAACCTCATGAACGGCCAGATGGGCCTTTCGCCCGACGCCTCGCGCTTCATGGCCAAGGCGCTGATCTCGACCTATCTCTCCTTCTTCCCCGTCGCCGTCGGCCTCGTGAAGGGGTTGCGCTCGCCCGACACGATCCTCGTCGACCTGATGCGGACCTATTCCGCCAATCGCTGGCAGACCTTCTGGAAATTGCGGCTGCCTGCGGCGCTGCCTTTCCTGTTTGCCTCCATGCAGGTCGCCATCGCCATCAGCCTCGTCGGCGCCATTGTCGGCGAATTGCCGACCGGCGCCTCGGCGGGCATCGGCGCGCGCCTGCTCGCCGGCTCCTATTACGGGCAGACGGTGCAGATCTGGTCGGCGCTCGTCGCCGCTTCGATCCTCGCCGCGCTGCTCGTCTGGATGGTCAATCTCGGCGGCACCGCCGTCGTGAAGCGCATGGGGCTGATGCGATGACCCGCACGCGTGGGCACATCCAGCCCTGGATCGCGATTCCCGGGCTGATCGGCATGGCGGTGCTGCCGCTCGATGCCGCCGATCCGGCGCTGCGGCTGGCGGGGCTCGGCCTCTCGGGCCCCGCGATCATCATCCTCGCCGCGCTCGCGATCCTCGCGGCGATCCGCATGAGCCGCCGCGTCGTCGCGGCCGTCCTGCTGGCGCTCGCGGCGCATGGCGGCGCGGCGCTGGCCATCGATCTCCTGCCGCGGCTCGCCGGCCATGCCGGCCCCGGCTTCTGGATGCTGGTCGCGACATCCTGGCTGCTCGCCTGGGCGCTCGTCACCGAGCTCACGGAATGGCCGCGACGCAAGGGCATCGGCGGCTTCCTGCTGTCGCTGGTCATCCCACTGCTGTTCGGCGCCTGGCTGCTGATCCTCTGGCAGATCGTCGTCGTCGTGTTTGAGGTGCCCTTCGTGCTGATCCCGCCGCCTTCGGCGATCGGCGTGCGCATCGCCTCGTCGCTGCCGATCCTCGCGGCGGATTTCAACCAGACCTTCCTGAAGGCGGTGATCGCCGGCTATGCGATCGGCTGCGGCTCGGGCTTCCTGGTCGCGATCCTCGTCGACCGCGTCTCGTTCCTGAAGCGTGGCCTCCTGCCGATCGGCAATCTCGTTTCGGCGCTGCCAATCGTCGGCGTCGCGCCGATCATGGTCATGTGGTTCGGCTTCGACTGGCCGTCCAAGGCCGCGGTGGTCGTCGTCTCGACCTTCTTCCCGATGCTGGTCAACACGGTCGTCGGCCTCTCGGCGTCGCAGCCGATCAGCCGCGACCTGATGCGCACCTATGCAGCGTCCTACTGGCAGACGCTCGTCAAGCTGCGGCTGCCGGAAGCACTGCCGTTCATCTTCAACGCACTCAAGATCAATTCGACTCTCGCCCTGATCGCGGCCATAGTTGCCGAATTCTTCGGCACGCCGATCGTGGGCATGGGCTTCCGCATCTCAACCGAAGTCGGGCGCATGAACATCGACATGGTGTGGGCGGAAATCGCGGTGGCGGCGCTGGCCGGCTCCGCGTTCTACGGCGTGGTGGCGCTCATCGAGCGGGCCGCCACTTTCTGGCATCCGTCCTTCCGCACCTAGGGACGGAAACGAAAACCCGACGGAGGGGTCGACAATGAAGAAATGGATGATCGGCGCGCTGGCCGCAGCCGCCAGCCTGACGATGAGCGCTCCGGCCTTCGCGGCCGATCCGCTGACGCTGCAGCTGAAATGGGTCACGCAGGCCCAGTTCGCCGGCTATCTCGTCGCCAAGGAAAAGGGCTTCTACGACGAGGAGAATCTCGACGTCACGATCAAGCCGGGCGGCCCCGACGTCTCGCCGGTGCAGGTGATCGCCGCCGGTGGCGCCGACGTGATCGTCAACTGGATGGCCGATGCGCTGGCCTCGCGCGAGAAGGGCGTCAAGCTCGTCAACATCGCGCAGCCCTTCAAGGGCTCGGGCCTGCTGCTCGTCTGCCGCAAGGACAGCGGCATCGCCTCGCCGGCCGATTTCAAGGGCCACACGCTCGGCGTCTGGTTCTACGGCAACGAATATCCGTTCATGGCCTGGATGAACAAGCTCGGCTACAAGACCGAGGGCGGGCCGGACGGCGTCACCGTCCTCAAGCAGGCCTTCAATGTCGATCCGATCGTGCAGAAGCAGGCCGACTGCATCTCGGCGATGACCTATAACGAATATGGCCAGATCCTCGACGCCGGCCTGAAGCCGGAAGATCTCGTCGTCTTCAACTACCGCGACCAGGGCGTCGGCATGCTGGAAGACGGGCTCTATGTCCTCGAGGACAAGCTCGCCGACCCGGCCTTCGTCGACAAGCTGGCGCGTTTCGTGAAGGCGTCCGAGAAGGGCTGGCAGTATGCCCGCGAGAACCCGGACGAGGCGGCGCAGATCACCGTCGATGCCGACGAATCCGGCTCGCAGACGCTCGAGCACCAGAAATACATGATCGGCGAGGTGAACAAGCTCACCGCCGGCACCTCCGGCGCGCTCGATCCGGCCGACTACAAGCAGACCGTCGGCACGCTGCTCTCCGCCGGCGGCGTCATCTCGAAGGAGCCGGACGCAGCCGCGACCTCGACCGCCGTCACCGACAAGGCCGGCATCAAGTAAGCCGCGTCTCTCTCGCAAAGATCGACTGTCGGGCGCCCTCGGGCGCCCGATTGCTTTTGCGGCATGGGCGGGCCCATTCGCCGTCTGCATTGAACGGGGCGGGATGGGATGGCAGCAACGGCCCATCATGCGCCGGAACTGGGATCGATCAGACCTCGTCGAGGCGCCCGGAAAGTTGCCTGATCAACCCCCGCGCATCGGGCGGAGGCTCTCGCTCGATGCGGCGGTAGTCGCGGCCATCGACAGTCCGGGTCAGCAAGCCAAGATCGACGAGTTCACGCCGGAGCAGGGCGTGATCCCCGAAACGATGCCGCGCGGTTATGAACGTCTTGACCGCGGCGTCGTCCAGGCTCACGCCGGTCGGGAATGCGCTCCAGAGTGCCCAGAGCGCAAGGACTTGGTGGCTGCGCCGCGACGGCCAGCGGATGAGTTGGCCTTTTTCGTCGAAATGGCCGATCGCACGAGCGATCAGCGCGACGTCTGCCTCCGGGACCGGACGCGGATCTTGTTCCCCAACGGGCGGCGACTCTGCCGGTGCGCGGGCACGGAGCTGCTGGAAATTCTGATAGCCGGCCGAGCGAGCGAGCATATTGAGCAGCTCGACATGCGTGGGCGGACCATCATGCGTCTGGATTTGCTTTCTGAGCGACTTCGCGAAGGTCGAAAGATCGCCGATAGGGAGCGCAATGGGAATTCGGGTCATGACCAATCCTCATTGTGCCGATCCAAGGGGGATTGTCGTGGTCACCGTCTTCGACCCGGCACGAGGGCTGGCATCGCAATCTTCAATCGCGGCAGGTTTAGCTCCCCCTCGCGGGGACGGTGACGCCTGGGTGAACTGCTGACCCTGAGGCGGATATAATCCGCTCGACGCGATCCCGCAATATCAGACGATGTTCTTCTCGATCATCCGCCGGCCCTCCAGGATGCGCTCATAGCCCAGCGGCGACAGGTCGAGGCTCGTATAGCGGCCATCGACGGCGAGCTCGGCGAGACCGCGGCCGACCGCGGGCGCCTGCTGCAGGCCGTGGCCCGAGAAGCCGTTCGCGACGAGGAGATTGTCGAAGGGCGGCAGGCGGCCGATGATCGCGTTGTGATCGAAGAGGTTCATGTCGTAATGGCCGGCCCAGGCGCGCGCCGGGCGGATCGCCTCGAAGGCTGGCACGCGGGCGGCGAGCACCGGCCAGAGCACCTCCTCGAAGAGGTCCCAGTCGACCTCGAAATCCGTCGCGTCGCCCTCGGCGTCCTCAGGCGGCGCCGTTCCGGTCAGGAAGAGTTCGCCCTCGGGCCGGCAATAGACGCCGGACGGGTCGATCAGCATCGGGAAGCCCGGCAGGCGGTCGCGGCAGGAGAAGGTGAAGATGCAGCGCTTCTTCGCCGCGACGGGGAGGGGAATGCCGAGCGGCGCGACGAGGTCGCGCGTGCCGGTGCCGGCGGCGACGATCACGCAGCCGGCCTCGATGACCGTGCCGTCGGCGAGGCGGACACCGGTCGCGCGGTTGCCCGTCTGGAGAATTTCCGCGACTTCGGCGGACAGCGTCTCGACGCCGAGCGCCTTCGCCTTCTTGCGGAGCGCCTGCATCAGTCCGTAGCCGTCGAACCAGCCCTCGCCGGTGGCGCCGAAGCCGGCCGCGGCGATGTCGTCCAGTTCCAGATAGGGGAAGCGCTCGCCGATCTCGTCCGGCGAGAACAGCGCGATATCGGCGCCGAGCGAGGCCTGCAGCGCGTGGTTTTCCGTGATGACGGGAAGGCCCGCTTCGGTGGCGAGAAACAGATAGCCGCCCTCGACGAGGCTGATCGAGGGCCGGTCGTCGCCGACCGCGAGCGTCTCGCCGATCCCTCTCAGGAACGCGATGCCATGCAGCGAGATCGCGATATTGGTCGGGTCGGAGAATTGCTGGCGGATCGAGGCGGCGGACAGTGCGCTGGCGGCGAAGGCGAAGGTCGGGTCCTTCTCCACGAGCAGCACGCGGCCCGAGAAGCCTGGATGCGCGGCGATGTGATAGGCCGCCGAGGCGCCATGCACGGCGCCGCCGACGATGACGACGTCATAAGCCCGCGACATGATGATCTCCAGCAACGGCGGCGATGTGACCTTGCCACGGGCCGGGAAGACGGTCGATGCGGCGAAGGACCACTTTTCAGCCGATCGGCACCAGCGGCCGCTCGATCGCCTCGCGGAGCGCGAATTTCGATTCGATGCGTGCGACGCCCGGCAGATGGCCGAGCACATTCGCGTGCAGCCGCTCGAAGTCGGGCAGGTCGCGCGCCACGATCCTGACGAGATAGTCGCTCGATCCCGACATCAGATGCAGCGAGAGGATGTTCGGGCATTTGCGCGCCGCGGCCTCGAAGGCCTTCAGCGCCTCGTCGTTCTGGCGGTCGAGCGAGATCTCGACAAAGGCCGTGATGCCGAGGCCGAGCGCGTTCGGATCGAGCACGGCGCGGTAGCCGGTGATGATCCCTTCCGCCTCCAGCCGCTGCAGCCGCCGTGTCGCCGCGGAGGGCGAAAGCGCGATGCGTTCGGCAAGCTCGACCGCCGTCAGGCGGCCGTCACGGGCGAGCGCCGCGAGCATCCGGCGGTCGAATTCGTCGATCTGCATGATTCATGCGCCCCGATCGTCCGCCTCGGAGATTACGTGCGCCAAGGCTCCGGAGGAAGCATGGAAAAGCACGAAAATGGCATTCAACCGGCGATATCGTGCTGCATCCAAAAAGTCGCTGCAGGGAAACAGTCATCATGCTGGTCGGCGTTCCGAGGGAAATCAAGAACAACGAGTTCCGTGTCGGCCTGACGCCGGCCGCCGTTCGCGAATATGTGGCGCGCGGGCACGAGGTGCTGGTCGAGACGGGCGCCGGGCTCGGCATCGACGCGGACGATGCGGCCTATGTCGCCGCCGGCGCGACGATCGCTGCGAGCGCCGCCGAGGTCTTCGCCAAGGCCGGCATGATCGTGAAGGTCAAGGAACCGCAGCCGTCCGAGTGGACGCAGTTCCGGCCCGGCCAGATCCTCTTCACCTATCTGCACCTCGCGCCCGATCCGGCGCAGGCGCGCGGGCTGATGGAGTCGGGCGTCACCGCCGTCGCCTATGAGACCGTGACTGACGCGCATGGCGGACTGCCGCTGCTGGCGCCGATGAGCGAGGTCGCCGGCCGCCTGTCGATCCAGGCCGCGGCGACCGCCCTGCAGAAGCCGAATGGCGGCCGCGGCATCCTGCTCGGCGGCGTGCCGGGCGTGGCGCCGGCCAAGGTCGTCGTCATCGGCGGCGGCGTCGTCGGCATGCATGCCGCGCGCATGGCGGCCGGTCTCGGCGCCGAAGTCACCGTGCTCGACCGCTCCGTGCCGCGCCTCCGCGAACTCGACGAACTCTTCGCCGGCCGCGTGCGCACCCGCTATTCGACCATCGATGCGCTCGAGAGCGAGGTGCTCGCGGCCGATGCCGTCATCGGCGCGGTGCTCATCCCCGGCGCGGCGGCGCCGAAACTCGTCACCCGCGCCATGCTCGGCAAGATGAAGCGCGGCGCGGTAATGGTCGATGTCGCCATCGACCAGGGCGGCTGCTTCGAGACCTCGCATGCCACCACCCATGCCGATCCGACCTATGTCGTCGACGGCGTCATCCACTACTGCGTCGCCAACATGCCCGGCGCCGTGGCGCTCACCTCGAGCCACGCGCTCAACCATGCGACGCTGCCCTTCGGGCTGGCGCTGGCCGGCGAAGGCCTTGCCGCGCTCGCCCGCGATCCGCATCTGCGCAACGGCCTCAACGTCCACCGCGGCCGCATCACGCATCGCGCCGTCGCCGAGGCGCTCGGCGAGAGCTTTGCCGATCCGGATGCGGGCGGCATCGCCGCCTGACCCCGCGTCAGTTGCCGGCGCAGCCCCTCAGCGGCGCCGGCAGGGTCGTGGGATCTGCCGTCAGGATCACAAGATCGGCGAGGCCGAAGGGGAAGCGGCAGACGGACCGTCCCGCGACGACCTGGTCCGGGACCTCGCCGCCGCGGAAGAAGAGCAGCAGCCAAGCCGTTTCGCTCTCCCGCGCCCATTGCCAGAGATCGTCGATCTCCTGGAAGGGTGGTCGTGCGACCTGCCAGCGGATTTCGGAACCGGGCGGCAGGTAATAACCAACGGATATCGGCGCGACGCTGTTGTTGGTCAAGATCTCCACGTCCCGGACATCGTTTTCGGCCATGAAGCGGCCGACCGATCGCCAGTCGAAGCGCGAGTCGGACTGCGTCGCATCGAGCGCCTGGAGGCCGAGCACCAGCAGCGCGGCGCCGAGCACGAGTGCCGCCGGGCGGCGAAGCTTCGGTCTGCCCAGCACTTCCGCTGCCCCCACCCCGGCGAGCACGATCGCGGGCGGCAGCATGCCGAGCATGTAGCGGCCGGCGGTCGCCGTGAAGATGCCGAGAACGAGGAAGACGAGCGGGGTGCCGATCGCGCTGCCGGCGAGCAGGCGGATGGCCGGATCGCGGCGACGGATGACGATCGCCACAAGGACGAGGGCGCAGAAGACCAGCGATGGGAGGACTTCCCATCCGACGGGGAGAAAGCGGTCGATGTCGCTGTTGACCCTGAAGCCATAGGTCTCGCCCCAGGCTTCCGCAATGCGGGCCGCCGGGCCCGTCGCATATTGCCATTTCATCAGCCCGCCCCGCTCGCCGGAAATCGTCCGCACCGCCTGGACAAGCGTCAGCGCGGCGAGGCCGATGACGATCCAGGTCACGGCGACATGCAGTTTCAGCGGTCTTCGGAAGCGAGACGGCAGCCGGAGGGCGCCCGAGAGGATCAGCGAGAGATGCATGATTAGGACGGAAGCGATGCCGGCTGGGATCGCCAGCGCCGCGCCGACGGTGCCGATCGTCGCGGCTGTCGCGAGGCGCTTGGGCTCGCCGGTGCCGCGGACGAGCGAGACGAGCGGCATGGTGGCGATCGCGAGGAAGAACAGCAGCATCGCATAGGGGCGCGCCTCCTGTCCGTAATAGACGAGCGCGGGCATGAAGGCGAAGAGGAGCAGTGTCGCCAGGGCAGCGATCCGGCCGCCAAGCCTGAGCGCGAGCACCGTCATGACCGCCGCCGCCAGGCTCATGAACAAGGCGGAGGGAAGACGCAGCATCGCTTCGGAAGCGCCGCCGAGGCCGAGCGATTTCAGAAGCATGAAATAGGTGGGAAAATGGCCGCGGCCCAGTCTGTCGGCGATGAGATCGCTCCAGCCTGTGGCGACGACATTCGCGGTCAGGACTTCGTCATACCAGAGCGACTGCCGACCGAGCGTCGGTACCGTGACGGCCAGCGAAAGCAGGAAGGCCGCGAGTGCGAATCCGAGGGCCTCGCCCTTGCGAAGGACGGAGAGCGCGGATGGCCGCGGGGCCGCAGATGCATCATGGATGAAGCCCACGCTCTCTCCCTCGTGGCTTGTGCTGGCGAAGCAAGCCGGGCTAGTAGCAGCCGCGCCGCCGGGCGGCAAACTCGGTCAGGATGGAAAGCATGACAGATGTGACCAGCGCCGACGCCGCGCTTGCCGAGGCGCTCGTCCCGACCGTGCTCGCGGCGGGCGCCGCCGTGATGGACATCTATCGTCGCGACTTCGCCGTCGAGACCAAGGGCGACGCCTCGCCCGTGACCGAGGCCGACAAGCGGGCCGAGGCGATCATCCTCGCCGATCTCGCCCGCCTGGCGCCCGACATTCCGGTCGTCGCCGAGGAGTCCTGCGCGGCGGGCGTCATTCCCGATGTCGCTGATGCGTTCTTCCTCGTCGATCCGGTCGACGGCACGCGCGAGTTCATCAAGCGCAATGGCGACTTCACGGTGAATGTCGCGCTGGTGCGCGGCGGCATCCCCGTTCTCGGCCTCGTGCTTGCGCCGGCGCGCGCGCGCCTCTTTGTCGGCGTCGTCGGGGCGGGGGCCGCGATGCTGACGCTCGAGGACGGACGGGTCGCCGGTCGCACCGCGATCGAGGCGGTGCCGGCGGGCGACGGCTCGCCGAGGATCATCGCCAGCCGCTCGCATCGGACGCCCGAGACCGACGCCTTCATCGCCGGCCATCCCGGCGCCTCGATCGTTTCGGCCGGGTCGTCGCTGAAATTCTGCCTGATGGCGGCGGGCGAGGCCGATCTCTATCCCCGGCTCGGTCCGACCATGCAGTGGGACACCGCGGCCGGCGACGCCGTGCTGCGCGCGGCGGGCGGCATGGTCACCGACATGGACGGCCGGCCGCTGGCCTATGGGCCGAAGGGCGGCGCCGGCGCGGCCGCCTATGCCAATCCCTGGTTCCTCGCCCGCGGTGCCGGCAAAGGCTAAGACGACCAAGCTTGTCGTGTTAGTGGAAATCGGGTTCCACCGAAACGCCTCGCGGCGCCAAGCGGCGTGGCGATCCGGCCGATAAACGCGACGCCCGTGCTTGAGAGCGGCCTCCTGCGAAGACTAGTTTTGTCCTCGCAAGGAGCCCGCCTCATGTCGTCCCCGCTCAAGCCGCATCTTCGCCGCCTCGAAGCCGAGGCCATCTTCATCATGCGCGAGGTGGTGGCGAACTTCACCAATCCGGTGATGCTCTATTCGATCGGCAAGGATTCGTCGGTCATGCTGCATCTGGCGATGAAGGCCTTTCATCCTGCGCGGCCGCCCTTTCCACTGTTGCACATCGATACGACGTGGAAGTTCCGCGAGATGATCAGCTTCCGCGACGAGACGGCGCGGCGGCTCGGCCTCGATCTCATCGTCCATACCAACGAGGAAGGCCGCGCGTCGGGCATCAATCCCTTCGATCACGGCTCGTCGAACTATACGCAGGTCATGAAGACCGAGGCGCTGAAGCAGGCGCTCGGGGCCGGCGGCTATGACGCGGCGTTCGGCGGCGCGCGGCGCGACGAGGAGAAGAGCCGCGCCAAGGAGCGCGTGTTCTCGTTCCGCACCGGCAGCCATGGCTGGGACCCGAAGAACCAGCGTCCCGAGCTCTGGTCGCTCTACAACACCCGCATCGCGCCGGGTGAATCGATCCGCGTATTCCCGCTGTCGAACTGGACCGAGCTCGACATCTGGGAATACATCCTCGCCGAGAACATCCCGATCGTGCCGCTCTATCTCTCCGCCGAGCGCCCGGTCGTCACGCGCTCCGGCCAGCTCATCATGGCCGATGATGCGCGCATGCGCCTGCTGCCGGGCGAGGTGCCGCAGAAGAAGCGGGTCCGCTTCCGCACGCTCGGCTGCTACCCGCTGACCGCCGCCGTCGAATCCGATGCCGCGACCGTCGAGGACATCGTCGCCGAGATGCTGCTTGCCACGACGTCCGAGCGGCAGGGCCGCCTCATCGACCATGACGAATCCGGCTCGATGGAAAAGAAGAAGCGCGAGGGATATTTCTGATGGCCGAGCCGCTCACCCTCGCGCCGGAAGCGATCCGTTCCGCGCGCAGCCTCGCGCTCGGCGATGCCGACAAGAGCCTTTTGCGCTTCATCACCTGCGGCAGCGTCGACGACGGCAAATCGACGCTGATCGGCCGCCTGCTCTATGACTCGAAGCGCCTCTTCGAGGACCAGATCGCCGCGCTGGAGAAGGATTCGCGCCGCTTCGGCACGGTCGGCGACGACATCGACCTCGCGCTTCTGGTCGACGGGCTCGAGGCGGAGCGCGAGCAGGGCATCACCATCGACGTCGCCTATCGCTTCTTCGCCACCGAGAAGCGCAAGTTCATCGTCGCCGATACGCCGGGCCACGAGCAATATACGCGCAACATGGCGACCGGCGCCTCGACCGCCGACCTCGCGGTGCTGCTGATCGATGCGCGCAAGGGCATCCTGCCGCAGACGCGCCGCCATGCGACGATCGCCTCGTTGCTCGGCATCCGCCATGTCGTGCTCGCCATCAACAAGATCGATCTCGTCGGCTATGACCGCGCCGTCTATGACGCGATCGTCGCCGCCTTCGATGCCGATGCCGGCAACTATGCCTTCTCCAGCCGCGTCGCGATCCCGATCTCGGCCCGCTTCGGCGACAATGTCAGCGGCCTGAGCCCGGCGATGCCCTGGTATCGCGGCCCGACGCTGATCGAGCATCTGGAGAGCGTCGAGCTCGCCGCCGACGGCGCCGCCGAGAAGCCGCTGCGCTTCCCCGTGCAATGGGTGAACCGCCCCGATCTCGGCTTCCGCGGCTATGCCGGCACGCTCGCCGCCGGCGCTGTCAGGACCGGCGACGAGGTCGTCGTGGCACGGACCGGCCAGGCGGCGCGCGTCGAGCGCATCGTCACGCATGACGGCGATCTTGCCACCGCGGAGGCCGAGGATGCGGTGACGCTGACGCTCGACCGCGAGATCGACGTGTCGCGCGGCGATCTGCTGGTGCCGGCCGATGCGCGGCCCGAGGTCGCCGACCAGTTCGCGGCGCATCTCATCTGGATGGCCGAGGAGCCGATGCTGCCCGGCCGGCCCTATCTCATGAAGATCGGTACCCGCACCATCGGCGCGGCGGTGACGGAGCTGAAGCACCGCGTCGAGATGGACACGCTGAAGCCGCTCGCCGCCAAGACGCTGGCGCTCAACGATATCGGCTTCGCCAATTTCTCGACCGCCGAGCCGATCGCCTTCGACTCCTATGACGACAACCGCACGACGGGCGCCTTCATCCTCATCGACCGCTTCACCAACCAGACGGTGGCGGCGGGGCTGATCCGCTTCGGCCTCCGCCGGGCGACCAACATCCATCGCCAGGCGCTGACCGTCGACAAGGCGTCGCGCGCCGGCGCCAAAGGCCAGAAGCCGGCCGTGCTGTGGTTCACCGGCCTTTCCGGCGCCGGCAAGTCGACCATCGCCAATCTCGTCGAGCAGAAGCTGCATCTTTCCGGGCGGCACACCTATCTGCTCGACGGCGACAATGTCCGCCACGGCCTCAACCGCGATCTCGGCTTCACCGATGCCGACCGGGTGGAGAACATCCGCCGCGTGGCGGAGACGGCGAAGCTCTTCGTCGATGCCGGCCTCATCGTGCTCGCCTCCTTCATTTCGCCCTTCCGCTCGGAGCGGCAGCTGGCGCGCGATCTCGTCGAGGACGGCGAATTCGTCGAGATCTTCGTCGACACGCCGCTGGCGACGGCCGAGGCACGCGATCCCAAGGGCCTCTACAAGAAGGCGCGCGAGGGCAAGATCCGCAATTTCACCGGCATCGACAGCCCTTATGAGCGGCCGGAGAACCCGGAATTGCGCCTTTCCGCCGAGGACGGCGACGCCGAGGCGCTGGCCGAGCGCGTGATCGCCTATCTCGTCGACCGGGGCATCGTCCCGCGCTGATGGCGGCGTTCAGCTTTCCTTAACTTCATCCCCGACGGCCGCCATGCTAACCATTTGGCGACAGCGGGGCGGGCATGCGCGACAAGGACAGAACGGACCCGATCGAGGAAGGCCTGTTCAATACGCTGCTGCACGGGCTGTTCGACTTCAGCCCGCTTGCCATCTGCGTCTCGACGACCGACGACCAGGCGTCGCGCTATGTGAAGGTCAATGACGCCTATCTGCAGCTCGTCGGCCGCAGCCGCGAGGAACTCCATGGCCAGGAGATGCAGATGGCGGGCGCCGTCATCGACGATGCGCGGCGCGCGCGGCGGCGGCGGCTTCTCGCGACGGTCGGTCGCTATGAGCTGGAGGAGGTGGAGATCCGCCGCGCCGACGGCGCGCTCCTCTCGACGCTCGTCTCAGCCCAGCGCTTCGTCGCGGATGGCCGTGCCTTCGACATCGAGATGATCGTCGACGTGACCGAGCGCAAGCGCGCCGAGGCGGCGCTCTGGCGGCTCGCGCATATCGACAGCCTGACCGGCATTCCCAATCGCGGCCATTTCATCGACGCGCTGACCGCGGCCGTTGCGCAGCGCGGCGATGGCGTGCTGGCGCTTGCGATCATCGACATCGATCTCTTCAAGCAGATCAACGACAATCTCGGTCATCTGACGGGCGATAGCGTCCTCGTCGAGGCCGCCTCGCGCATCCATGCCGCCATCGGCGAGGCGGGCCTCGTCGGCCGGCTCGGCGGCGACGAGTTCGCCATCCTGATCCCCGACGCCGCCGACCGCCTTGCGGCGCGCAGGCTGCTGGAGGCGGTCGGCGCCGCCCTCAACGAGAGTTCGCAGCTGCTGGCGGGCGGCGGCAGCCTGCAGCCGACGGCGACGATCGGCTTCGCCTTCCTGCCCGACGATGCCGGCGATGTCGGCGGCCTGATGCGGGCGGCCGATATCGCGCTTTATCGCGGCAAGCGGGGCGGGCGCGCGGCGGTCGTGGCGTTCAGGCCCGAGATGGAGCCCCGCGCGACCTGATCCCCGCCGTCACGGGAGGACGTCGATCGTCACCGAGCGGATATCGGCCGCGGTCCCGTCGCCGGGAATGCCGGGCTCGATGAGCAGCGAATCGCCCTCCGAGCCGGTGCGCTTCGCGGGAACGGTCCAGTCGAGCACCAGCGTCTGGAAATCGTCCGTGAGCTTCTGGTCTGACCACGGGCTGAGGCGGCGGCCGTTCTGATAGGCGAAGCGCAGCGTATCCGCCGGGTCGTCCGGCGCCGCGCGCGCGACGACGAGGATGCGGACATGCCGGCCGGCGATCCGCTGATAGACGCCGGGACCGACCCGGAGCCGAGCGCCGTTGGAATTGGCGGAGGAGGAAATGCGCACCGTGCCGCCATTGGGATAGCCGTCGAAGCGAACCGGATTGTCGGCCGTGCTGCGGAACATGCCGGGATCGCTGCCGTCGAACAGGATCAGGCTCTCCGCGACCGGTCCGGATGGTACGGAAGAGGCTGGCGGCGGGGCCGATGCAGGCGGGCTGGATGCCGGAGCCGGGGCGGGTTCGCTCGGCGTCGGTTCTGCCGAAGCCGAAGCGGCCGGCGCCTCGGCCGGAGCCGCCGTCGCCGGCGTTTCGGGGGCGTTCGGCTCGGGTACCGCCGCTTGCTGCGGGGCAGTCTCGGCCGGCTCTGCAAGGGGCGCGCTCGCCTGCGGCTTGGCATCGACGGCCGGGGCTTCCCCAGCCGTCGGCACTTCGGCCGTCTGCTGCCGCGACGGTTCGCTGGCGAGATAGACGAGGAAGGCCGCGCCGGCCGCGATGATGACCAGCGCCAGCACGACGGCTGCGATGCGGGCGATCAAGGAGCCTCGCGTGGCGGCGGGCGACGCCTCGGCCGGCTCTTCGCCATCGATGCCCTCGCCGTCGTCGAGATCGAACGGACCCTCGTCGGGGTCCTCGAGCGCCAAGTCCTCCTCGCCGGCCTCGTATTCCTCCGTGAAATCGGAGGCAGCGTCCTGCGGGGCGGGCGCGGCGGGGTCTGCCGCTGCCGGCGCATATTCCGCCTCGAGACGGCGGATGATCGTGTCCAGCTCGTCGATCTTGCCCTCGATCTCGTCGGCGCTGAGCGGCGGCTCGTAGACGGCGAGCAGCCGCATCATCTGGGCGCGGACATCGCCGAAGGCGCGGCGGCGTCCTTCACGGTCGGATGGGTCGAGATCGGCGACCGCGCGCCGGAGGACGGTTTCGAGATGGGTCATGATTCGACCGCGGACCCTATTTTATTCGCTCCGCCATGGCGAGCCGGCCGCGACGGCCCGCCGCCGCCGTCATTTCCGCGACAGGATCGACGGTCCGAGGCTGAGGATGCGCGGGTCGGGCTTATCGACAACCTTGGTGTCGCGGCCGGGATAATCGACGCTGGCGAGCGCCTGGCGGATGATGGCGAGGCGGGCGCGGCGCTTGTCGTTGGCGAGCACGACGGTCCAGGGCGCGTGCTCGGCATGGCAGGCGTCCAGCATCTCGTCGCGGGCCTTCGTGTAGTCGTCCCAGCGGTCCAGCGCGGCATAATCGATCGGTGACAGCTTCCAGATCTTCAGCGGATTGTGGCGCCGCTCATGGAAGCGCTTCATCTGCGTCTCCCGACCGATATCGAGCCAGAACTTGAACAGAATAAGGCCGGACTCGACGAGCAGGCCCTCGAAGCGCGGCACCTGCTTGAGGAAGGCCTTGTGCTCGGCCTCGGTGCAGAAGCCCATCACCTTCTCGACGCCGGCCCGGTTGTACCAGGAGCGGTCGAAGGTCACGATCTCGCCGGCCGTCGGCAGCTCGGCCACATAGCGCTGGAAATACCATTGCCCGGCCTCGGTCTCGGTCGGCTTCGGCAGCGCGACGTCGCGGGCATGGCGCGGGTTGAGATACTGGCGGAAGGCGAAGATCGCGCCGCCCTTGCCGGCTGCGTCGCGACCCTCGAAGACGAGCACCAGCTTGAGGCCGGCGGTCTGCACGTGATGCTGAAGCTTGACGAGCTCGACCTGGAGCGTCTCCAGCTCCTTGTCATAATCCTCGCTCTTCATCGTCTTGTCGTAGGGATAGCCGCCGGATTTCAGCGCCTTCTTGTCGACCCAGTCCGGCAGGACCGGATCGTCGAGGTCGAAGCGGCCATGCGGCGTCTCGATCGGCGCGGCGTCCTCGGTCGGCTCCAGCTGCGGCGGCAGCGTGTCGGAGCGCGGATGCGGGGCCGTTGCGCCGCCGCCTTCCATCTCGGGCGCTGCCGCGTCGAGGGTGGCCGGACCGTTTTCTTTGCCGGCTTCCTTGCGCTTTCCGCTCTTCCGGTCGCCCTTCGACATCGCTTTTTCCTCCCGGCTTTTCCCGAGCCGCGGATTCTGTCACAGACGTCACGTGTTTGTCCCGCATCACATGCGATGCTCGTCGCTTGTGCGGTGGGCACGGGGTCGGTCTGGAAGGCGGCATGGCGGACGAGGCGGCAGAAGCGAAGCAGTCGAGCGTCGGCGGGTTCTTCGCCCGGCTCGCGGCCGGCCGCATGCTTTTGACCGGCCTCGCCGGCATCCTGGCGCTGCTGGTCCTCACCGAGGCCGTCACGCTGACATCGGCGGCTCTGATCTTCTTCTCGGTTCTCCTGATGCTGGGCGCCCTGCCGCTCGGCGTCGCATCGCCCGCCGACCGGCCGTCGATCCGGCGCCTGGCGCAGCGCGCGCCGCCCTCGGTCTGGCCGGAGACGAGCCTCAAGCGAATGGCCGACGCACTGCCCGAGCCCTGCATCATTCTCGATCGCCGCGGCTATGTGCGCTACCAGAACCGCCTCGCCGAGAAGGCCTTTCCCATCCGGCCCGGCGATCCGCTCACCTTCCGCCTGCGCGCCCCCGATCTCGTGGCCGCCTATGAGCGTGTGGCGGCCGGCGGACCGGCCGAGCGGCTGGAATTCGGCGAGCGCGTGCCGACCGAGCGCTGGTACGACGCCTGGTTCGCCTCGGTCGAGGCGCGTGAAGGCGAGGGCCGCGGCGGCTTCGTCATCCTCCTCTTCTCCGACAAGACCGAGCAGCGGCGCAGCGAGAAGATCCGCGTCGATTTCGTCGCCAATGCCAGCCACGAACTCAGAACCCCGCTCGCCTCGCTCGCCGGCTTCATCGAGACGCTGCAGGGGCCGGCGCGCGACGACGCCGCGGCGCGCCAGCGCTTTCTGTCGATCATGCACGAGCAGGCGACGCGCATGAGCCGGCTGATCGACGATCTCCTGTCGCTGTCGCGCATCGAGATGAAGGCGCATATGCGGCCCGAGGCGCCGGTCGATCTCGTGCCGCTGCTTTCGGGCGTCGTCGCCGCGATGGAGCCGCTGGCGCGCGAGCAGCAGGTGGAGATCGAGAGCACGCTGCCCGACGGGCAGGTGATGGTCGCCGGCGACCGCGACGAACTGGTGCAGGTTTTCCAGAACCTCGTCGAGAACGCCTGCAAATATGGCCGTTCCGGCGGCCGGGTCCTCGTCGAGATGGCGCCGCCGGGAAGCGAGGAAGGGCCGCGCGTCATGGTGCGCGATTTCGGTCCCGGCATCGCCGCCGAGCACTTGCCCCGCCTCACCGAGAGGTTCTATCGTGCCTCGGAAGGTGGCGCCTCGACCCGCGGAACGGGCCTCGGCCTCGCCATCGTGAAGCATATCCTGAACCGCCACCGCGCCCGCCTCGTCATCGAGAGCCAGCCCGGAGCTGGGGCCGCGTTCAGTGTCGAATTTCCCGCGCCGCGGCGTGCGCCGGATTCCGACAAAACTCCAAAAGCTGAAAAATAGCAGAGGCTTGCGCTGTCATAAAAGCGTATTGGCCCTGTCATAGAACCATTACCTGCGAACTCTAGGGTCCGGCCTGCGCCCGGTTGTTGCGGTGCGGAAACCGCTCGGGCTCAGAACAATGACTCCATCAGGGAGATGGTCAGTGAAACTCACGAACATCGCACTTGCAGCCGGTCTCGCGGCCGCTGCTTTCGGCATCGGCCCGGCGGCCGCCGTCGATATCTCGGGGGCCGGCGCGACCTTCCCCTATCCGATCTACGCCAAGTGGGCGGATGCCTATAAGAAGGAAACGGGCGACAGCCTGAACTACCAGTCGATCGGTTCGGGCGGCGGCATCAAGCAGATCCAGGCCCGCACGGTCACCTTCGGCGCCACCGACGCGCCGCTGAAGCCCGAGCAGCTCGAGAAGGACGGTCTCGTCCAGTTCCCGACCGTCATGGGCGGCGTCGTGCCGGTCATCAACGTTCCGGGCATCAAGGCGGGCGAGCTGGTTCTCGACGGTCAGATCCTTGCCGATATCTACCAGGGCAAGATCACCAAGTGGGACGACGAGGCGATCAAGAAGCTGAACCCCAGCGTCGCTCTGCCGTCGTCGGCGATCGCCGTCGTGCACCGCTCGGACGGCTCGGGCACCAGCTTCGTCTTCACGACCTATCTGTCGCAGGCCTCCAAGGCCTGGGCCGATGACGTCGGTGCCGCGACTGCCGTGGAATGGCCGACCGGCCTCGGCGCCAAGGGCAACGAAGGCGTCGCCGCCAGCGTGACCCAGACCGCCGGCTCGATCGGCTATGTCGAGTATGCCTATGCTGCCCAGAACGGCATTCCCTATGCCAAGATGGTCAACAAGGACGGCCAGACCGTTGCCCCCGAGGCGGCGAACTTCGCGGCTGCCGCGGAGAGCGTCGATTGGGCCAACACCCCCGGCTACTACGTGATCCTGACCAACGAGCCCGGCGCCAAGTCCTGGCCGATCACCGCCGCGACCTTCATCCTGATCCCGAAGCAGCCGAAGGATGACGCCGCTGCCGCCGCCGCGCTGAAGTTCTTCAGCTGGGCCTATGCCAACGGCGACAAGATGGCCGACGAGCTCCACTACATCCCCATGCCCGACAGCGTCGTCGAGAACATCAAGGCGACCTGGGCCAAGGACGTGATGGGCGCCGACGGCAAGCCGCTCTACGTCGAGACGAAGTAATCCGTCGCAAGGCGGGGGAGGGGCATCGCTCCTCCCCCGAACCTTTGACACCGTGGACCCCGGGCTCGGGTCGGGAGATCGTGATGGCGGACGCAGTCATGGCCGGCGTGCAAGGCGCTGAGATCGGTAACCAGAAGCTTGGTCGTCTTGCGCGGATGCGCATGGCCGACCGCACCTTTCACGGGATCACCTTCGCGGCGGCGGTCGCCGTGCTGCTGCTGCTCGGCGGTGTCATCTTCTCGCTCGTCTGGGGATCCGTCCCGGCCTTTTCGACCTTCGGCCTCGGCTTCCTGACGACGCAGCGCTGGAATCCCGTGACGGAGATTTTCGGTGCTCTCGCGCCGATCTACGGCACCGTCGTCACCTCGATCATCGCGCTGCTGATCGCCGTGCCGGTCGGCATCGGCATCGCCATCTTCCTGACCGAACTCTGCCCGCCCTGGCTGAAGCGCCCGATCGGCGTCTGCATCGAGCTGCTCGCCGGCATCCCCTCGATCATCTACGGCATCTGGGGCCTGTTCGTGTTCGCGCCCTTCTTCCAGGCGACCGTGCAGCCCTTCCTGATCTGGGTGTTCGGGCCGATCCCGATCCTTTCCGACATCTTCGCCGGCCCGCCCTATGGCATCGGCGTGCTCACGGCCGGCATCATCCTCGCGATCATGGTGCTGCCCTTCATCACCTCGATCACCCGCGACGTGTTCGACACGGTGCCGCCGGTGCTGAAAGAGGCGACCTACGGGCTCGGCTGCACCACCGGCGAGGTCGTCACCAAGGTCGTGCTGCCCTATTCGCGGGTCGGCGTGATCGGCGGCATCATGCTCGGCCTCGGCCGTGCGCTCGGCGAGACGATGGCGGTCACCTTCGTCATCGGCAACACGCACAAGATCTCGGCCTCGATCCTCGCGCCCGGCACGACGATCTCGGCTTCGATCGCCAACGAATTCACCGAGGCGACCGGCGAGCTCTATACATCCTCGCTGATCGCTCTCGGCCTCATCCTGTTCGTCATCACCTTCTTCGTTCTCGCCGGCGCCCGGCTGCTGCTGGCCCGCATGAACGTCAAGGCCGGCAACTGAGGCAAGAGACATGGCATCGCTCGGAAATTCCGCTGCCTCGACGCCCCAGGCGCAGGCGATCTACCGCCGCCGCCGCCGCGGCAACGGCATCCTGCTGACGCTCTCGCTCGCGGCGACCGTGTTCGGCCTCATCTGGCTGGCGCTGATCTTGATCGGCCTGCTCTGGCAGGGCTTCTCGGGGCTGTCGCTCGTCGTCTTCACCGAGACGACGCCGCCGCCCGGCGCCACCGGCGGCCTCATCAACGCCATCTACGGCTCGATCGTGATGACGGTGATCGGCGTCGCGATCGGCACGCCGATCGGCATCTGCGCCGGCACCTACATGGCCGAATATGGTCGCCACAACCAGTTGACCAATGTCGTGCGCTTCATCAACGACATCCTGCTGGCGGCGCCGTCGATCGTCATCGGCCTCTTCGTCTACGAGGTCGTGGTGGCGCCGATGGGTCACTTTTCGGCCATGGCCGGCTCGCTGGCCCTCGCCATCCTCGTCATCCCGGTCGTGGTGCGCACCACCGAGGACATGCTCAACCTGGTGCCGAACACGATGCGCGAGGCGACGGCCGCCCTCGGCCTGCCGCGCTCGGTGATGATCCAGAAGGTCGCCTACCGCGCCGCCATGTCGGGCATCGTGACGGGCGTGCTCCTGGCCATCGCCCGCGTGATGGGCGAGACGGCGCCGCTGCTCTTCACGGCGCTCAACAACCAGTTCTGGAGCACCAATCTCAACGCGCCGATGGCGAGCTTGCCGG
>Ga0209933_1001363_pt1 | contig 23922 bp, 23 predicted proteins | sample ThiBiot_300_biof_FD_183944 | JGI IMG/M metagenome (GOLD analysis project Ga0209933, IMG submission 183944) | Wastewater bioreactor microbial communities from Cape Town, South Africa - Thiocy_cont_300_biof (SPAdes) | ecosystem: Engineered > Bioremediation > Thiocyanate > Unclassified | place...
TCGGGCGTGCCGGACTTGGCTGCAACGGTGATTTCGCGTGCGAGCTTCGCAAACAGCTTGGAACGCATGGCGTCCTGCTTGCCCTTGCGATGCATGATGTTCTTGAATTGCGAATGGCCGGCCATGAGTCCTAGTCCGTCGAGCGTCCAGTTTCTGAAGATTGCCGCTCCTTTTCGCGGCTCCGATTGCCACGGTCAAGCCTCGCGCGGCATCCCTCACACTTCCGGCGTTGCGGGCGCCAGGCAAGGCCCCTGGCGGAGCGGCTGCACGCGCGTCGCAAGGCCGGTCGCATCGTCGATGTCCACGAGGAGGCCGGACAACGTGCCGGGGCCGGTTGCTGGCTCGTAGCGGCTGCGCGGGATCTTGGTCAGGAAGCGGTTGATCGGCTCGTCGCTGTCCATTCCGAGCACCGAGTTGTAGTCACCGCACATACCGGCGTCGGTCATGTAGGCCGTGCCGGCGGGCAGAATACGGGCGTCGGCGGTTGGCGTGTGGGTATGCGTTCCGACGACGACGCTGGCGCGGCCATCGAGGAAAAGCCCCATCGCCTGCTTTTCGCTCGTCGCCTCGGCGTGAAAGTCGACGAGGATGACGTCGGCGCCGCTCTTCAGCGCGCACGCGGTCAACTCCGCATCGACGGCGCGGAAGGGGCAATTGAGATCGGGCATGAAGACGAGGCCCATCGCATTGATGACGAGGACATCGGCGCCGTTCCTGGCCTTCAGCAATGTCGAGCCCTTGCCGGGCGTGCCCTTCGGATAATTGAGAGGGCGGATCAGGCGGTCGTGCCGCTCGATGAAAACGAGCGTGTCTTTCTGGTCGAACGAATGGTTGCCGAGCGTGACGCAATCCGCGCCGGCGTCGAGCACATCGTTCAAGATCGCTTCGGTAATTCCGAAGCCACCGGCGGCGTTCTCGCCGTTGATGACGACGAAATCGATTCCGTAGCGCGTAATGAGGGCGGGAAGAGCGTTACAAATCGCGGTACGGCCCGGCCGACCAACAATATCGCCGAGAAACAACAATCGCATCAGCAGGCCTGGATCAGGAGTCGAGGCAATGGATAGGACCGGAAGGCGTGAGCACCCAGTCCAGGCGCTCGTCATAGCTTTCGGCAGGCACGGCGTCGACCCTCAGTTCATTGTAGGCGAGACCGACAGCCACGATCGGCTTCAGCTTTCTTAACCTTTGCAGCGTGCGATCGTAAAAGCCACCGCCGTAGCCCAAGCGATAGCCGCGCGCATCGAAGGCCAGCAACGGCACGAGCAGAATATCGGGATCGACGGCCGGCTTGTCTTCCATCGGCTCCGCAATTCCCCAAGCCGCGACGTTCATCGCATCGCCCGGCGTCCAGGCGCGCATCAACAGCGGCTTTCCCCGCCCCTGCATCACCGGCAGCGCCAGGCGAAAGCCCTCGGCCTGCAGCCATGTCATCAGGGGCGCGGGATTGATTTCGTCATTGATCGCCGCGAAACCAGACACGATTGCGCCCGGGGCAGCGTTCAGAAAATCGACGCCATGCGCCGCGATCTTGCGGCTCGCTTCGGCGCCGTGCTGTGCGAAAGCGGCCTTGCGGCGCTCAAGCGCTTCGGCGCGCAACTTCTTTTTAGCCTCAAGCTTCGTTTCGTCCGTCACCCAGCATTACCTCTAGGAAATCAAGTGCCGCGAAGGCCGTCGGGATCATGATCCCGCGTGGTCCCTACGAGCGTAGGTGGGCACCGTGTGTCCGAAGCCACGGCTCCGGTCAGGGACAGCGCCCGTGCGGATCTTATAGGCCCCCGGGTCATATTGCCCCTAACGAGCCCCGCAGCATCCCAGAATTAGGCGAGTGGCCGTCAAAAATCCAGAGCGAACCTCGACGCGATGGATGTGCTCAGCCGAAAGCCGTGCGTCGGGTCGCGGCAGGCTCGGTCGAGTCCGTGTTGTCGGACGGGCCTTGCAAAAGCTCGTCGACATCGGCGCGAGCGTCGAAAAGCTCGTCGGCGACAACCAGGGCCGCCATTAGCATGAGCCGTTCATCGCCGATGTTACCGTGCTCGCGCGTCAAGGCTTCGAGCTTGCCGGTCAGATATTTCGCGATCTCTTCGAGGCGCTGAACTTCGTTATCGCCACAAGCGAAACGATAGCTGCGGCCGTTGAAGTTTATTGCAACGTCAGCCACTCACGTCGACGGCGCAGCCGTCCCCCTGATTGAATGACGCGCACCTCATTCACCTGGGGAATGGTTATGAAGCGAATCGAGAGCCCAATCAATCCGATTTAGGGCGTCTGCGGTACGCTGTTCGAGCTCCGCGATGCGCTGTTGAGCGGTTGCGAGTTCGGCCCGGAGCCGTGCGTTTTCCGCCCGCACGTCGCCGTCAATGGCGGGCTTCCTGGCAGGCTTAATATTATCAGCCCGCTTCGCGGTGTTGCGTACAGTCATGGCCTCTCTACGCCCTTTCGGGCGACACGATTGACACGCGTATCACCAAAGTCTCGTTTCCTACGTTACGTGCGTATCGTAAACGACGTCAATAAACGACAGCGTGTTTGGGCGCATTCCAATGAAAAATTGAAGAGCGGCCACGTGGAGTCGGACCTTGCCACATTGACAGAGTCCTATACCGTCACGTTTAAGACCCCTTAAATATCGAGAGAACACGAGAAACGGTCTGGTCAAACCCCGTTTGCTGTTTGAGCCCGATCTTTCTTCCTGATCTGGAGGATTCCTAAGAATGACAGTGAAGGTCGCGATCAACGGTTTCGGCCGCATCGGTCGCAATGTGCTGCGCGCAATCATCGAGAGCGGACGCACGGATATCGAAGTCGTCGCCATCAACGATCTTGGTCCGGTTGAGACGAACGCGCATCTTCTGCGCTTCGACAGCGTCCACGGCCGTTTCCCGCACGAAGTGAAAGTTTCTGGCGATACGATCGACGCCGGTCGCGGACCGATCAAGGTGACGGCGATCAAGAACCCCGCCGAACTTCCGCATAAAGCTCTCGGCGTTGATATCGCGCTCGAATGCACGGGCATCTTCACGTCGAAAGAAAAAGCCAAAGCGCATCTCGATGCTGGCGCGAAACGCGTGCTCGTTTCGGCTCCGGCTGACGGCGCCGACCTGACCGTCGTCTACGGCGTCAACAACGATAAGCTGACGAAGGATCATCTCGTCGTCTCGAACGCGTCGTGCACGACGAACTGCCTGGCGCCGGTCGCCAAGGTGCTCCATGACTTCGTCGGCATCGACAAAGGCTTCATGACGACGATCCACGCCTACACGGGCGATCAGCCGACGCTCGATACGCTGCACAAGGATCTTTATCGGGGCCGCTCCGCCGCGATGTCGATGATCCCGACGTCGACGGGCGCCGCCAAGGCCGTCGGCCTCGTGCTGCCGGAACTCAACGGACGCCTCGACGGCACGTCGATTCGCGTGCCGACGCCGAACGTCTCGGTCGTCGACTTCAAGTTCGTCGCCAAGCGCGAGACGACGAAGGACGACATCAACGCCGCGATCCAGCGCGCCGCGTCGCAGGAACTCTCGGGCATCCTCGGGGTTACAGACCAACCGAACGTTTCGATCGACTTCAACCACGATGCGCGATCGTCGATCTTCCACCTCGATCAGACCAAGGTTCTGGACGGCAAACTCGTTCGCGTTCTCGCCTGGTATGACAACGAGTGGGGTTTTTCGAACCGTATGGCGGACACCGCCGTCGCGATGGGAAAACTGATCTAACTCTTTATGAAACTCGGACGGGCGCCCTGATCGGCGCCCGTCTTTGTTTAAAGAACAAAAACCTCAAAGGCCATTCGGAGGCATTTATGAGCGAGAAACTCGAAGATATCGCCCGCGCTCTCGTTGCGCCCGGCAAGGGCATCCTGGCTGCGGACGAAAGCACCAGCACCATCAAGAAGCGGTTCGACACGATCAACCTCACCTCGACCGAGGACAGCCGCCGCGATTATCGCGAAATGCTTTTCCGCTCGACCGAAGCCATGAAAAATCACGTCTCGGGCGTCATTCTCTACGACGAGACGATCCGCCAGAAGGCGAAGGACGGCACACCGCTCGTCGACATCATGAAGGCGGCCGGATCGATCCCGGGCATCAAGGTCGACACGGGCGCGAAGCCGCTGGCCGGGCCGACGTCGAAGGTCGAGACGATCACCGAAGGTTTGGACGGACTTCGCGAGCGCTTCGCGGAATACCACAAGCTCGGTGCGCGCTTCGCCAAGTGGCGCGCGGTCATCACGATCGCGGACGGCTATCCGACGTGGAATTGCGTCAAGGCCAACGCGCACGCGCTCGCCCGTTATGCCGCGCTCGCGCAGGAAGCCAACATCGTTCCGATCGTCGAGCCGGAAGTGCTGATGGACGGTCCGCATTCCTCGCACGACATCGACGAATGCTATCGCGTCACGGAGTGGACGCTGCGCACCGTGTTCCGTGAACTCTACGACGCGCGGGTCAATCTCGAAGGCATCGTGTTGAAGCCGAACATGATCATCGCGGGTCAGAAGTCGCCGAAGCAGGCGAGCGCGGCCGAGGTCGCGGAAAAGACCGTGAAGGTGCTGAAGGAAACCGTGCCTGCGGCGGTTCCGGGCATCGCGTTCCTCTCCGGCGGACAATCCGATGAGGTGGCGACAGAGCATCTGTCGCTGATGAACGCGTCGGGTCCGTTGCCGTGGGCGCTGACCTTCTCCTACGGCCGCGCATTGCAGGCGGCTGCGATCAAGACATGGGCCGGGAAGCCGGAAAACGTCGCCGCCGGCCAGCGCGCATTCGCGCATCGCGCAAAGATGAACGGATTGGCGGCGCTCGGCAAATGGAGCCAGGCCCTGGAAAAGGCCGCGTAATCAACGCGGCTTTCGCCGCCACGCGGCGTCGCGTGTTTGAAAATCAAAAAGGGCGGCTTCAAGCCGCCCTTTTTCTTGTCCGACGATCAGGCAAACGGGCCTAGTTCAGGAAGATGCTCGAAAGCGCATCCTGCAGCGTCGTTGCCGGCGTGATCGGGTTTTTCTTGGACGACGCGGTCTTCTTGCTGTTGCGATTGTTGCGGGCAACAGGCGGCGCATCGCTCATAGAGTCCGAGCCGTCGCTGATAGCGCCGGGCGCATCGGCTTCGGTCGGGTCGATGGCTTCCGGCGCGTTGTAGCGAACGGGGTGTCCGCGAAGCGCCGACATGACCCGATTATCGTTGCCGTAGATATCGCCGTAAGTCCGCAGCTTGCCGTCCTCGTCAACGCGCGCCGTGAAATACACGAGATAGACCGGAACGGGCTTGCTGAGCGTGACGTCCGCGCCGCCGTTCCAAAGCTCTCCGACCTTTTCGGCCGAATAGCCTTTGTCTTCCTGCAAGATCACTTCCGCCGTGCGGCGCGGATCACCGACGCGCAGGCAGCCGTGGCTCAGCGCGCGATTGGCCTGTCCGAACAGGCCGCGCTCGGGCGTATCGTGCATGTAAACATCGTGCTTGTTCGGAAAACGGAACTTGACCATTCCGAGGGGGTTATCGGGGCCCGGCGGCTGAACAAAGCTGTAGCGGCGGATATCCGCCGTGTTCCAGTTGACCGAATTGGGATCGACCGGGCGGCCATTGAAAGACACCTGGAGCTTGTAGGCTTGCAGGACCCGCGCACCACCGCTGTTTCCGCCGCCACCGCCGCCGAAAAGCTGATCGAAGAAATCATAGCCGGTGTTCGACGCTTGCTTGAGACGCGGCGCAAGCTCCTTCGCCTTGATGCCGTCGGGCATACCCCAGCTCGGCCGGAAGATGACGTACTGCATGCTGGCGGTGAGAACGGGTGTCGGCCACGACGGCTGTCCCACGATCATTCTCTGGTTGAGAACGCGCTCCTTACCCCTCCAGATTTCGCTGGTGTACTCGGGAATGTTGTTCATCACATAGAATGAACCGAGATTCTCAGGCAGCCAACGCCAGCGCTCCATGTTGACGATCAGGCGATCGACGTTGCGTGCCGGATCGATGCGTTTCGACTTGCCGCCGCCATTCAAGGCATTGCGCACGCCGTTTCCGACCAGACCGTCCGGCGTCAACCCGTTCGCGCGCTGATAATCCTTCACCGCATCGAGCAGAGCGTCGTCATAAAGATCGTTGGCATCTGGGCTTTCGGACGGGACTTTCAGGCGCTGACGAAGCAGTGCAACCTGATCGTCTCGCGTTCCGAGCCGGAGCACCTTGCCGCGCGGGAGCTTCACCTCTTCAGCGGGATCGGTTGGCGCTTCCTCCTCGACGGTCACGCCGCGCGCCTTGAGCAATTCCTGGCGCAGTTTCTCAAACCCGTCATGCTTCGGATTGAACCCTCGCAGGAAGGGACCGGGGTGCGATGCATCCGCGAGTTCGCGCATCACGGTCTTCGGATCTTTAACCGGCGGCTTCATGTCGAGAATGTTGCTCAGCGAGGCGGGATCGAGACGGCCGCCACGCGCGAAGCGCGCGTACTTCAAAGCCGCGAGCGTCAACTGCGCTTCTGCACTTCCCTGCGCATCGGCATCGGCGTTGCTCGCGAGAGCCGGAATGACGAAATCTGAGGACTCGAGGCCCCAATCGTCCGCCTTCCGAAGTTCCGAGATCACCGACTTGGCTTTGTCGTTGAAGCTGCCGTCGTGAACCCAAAGCGGCTCTTTGTGCGAATTGTAGTAGTCGCTGGCCGCGGCAATGTCCGACGAGAGGTTATTTCTGCCGCCAAGCGATTTGTCTGTGAGTTTTGTGCGTGCCGCTTCGACGACCGGACTGACCAGCGTCTCCGGGGAGGCTGCGGCAGCAGCCGGCGATGCCGGTTGAGCCTCTGGCTGAGCCTCCGACGCCGGCGCGGTTGCAGATTCCGTCGTAGCGGGTGTGGATGTCGCGGGCGTCTCTGCGGGCGGCGTCACGGCGGCCGTTGAGGGCGCGGGCGCAGGCTGCGTTTCAGTTGCAGGAGCAGCATCAGACGGAGCAACCGCCGTTGCCGGAGCCGGCTCTGTTATCGGCGCAGGCGGCCTAGTAGCCTCCGGAAGCGCGCTCGTCGTCTGCGGAACCGGTGCTGCGGAATTGGTCGCAGGCGGAAAGTATGTCGTCGTCGCGCCGCTTTCCGACGTCCCGGAACTTGTTTCAGCGAGCGCCGCTACACTCCCAGCCGAACAGAACGCCAACACTCCAAAGCTGAAAGCGCGCAGAGCGGAAAGCTTGTTCATTTCCCAAATGGCTCCGTTAGGCGAGAAGCACGCCGACGTCAGGTACCCGTCTGACAGTTGGTGAGCCCTCATGTTGGCGGAAAAACGCCGAAAAAATGGGGCTTAAGCGGAACATGGCCCGTTCGCATAGTCTGGTAAACCGTCGGCCATGAAAAATCCGGCGAAAAAACAGTGCTGTGTCCCGGAAAACCCTATTTGAGTGTAACGAGAAGTCCCAGGCAGCAAAAGTCGTTCTTGTTTCCGCCGCAATCGGCTTCGAAGAGCGAACGCAAATGCGGAGAATTGAGCGTGTCGAGCGGGTCGAAGCTTTATCTGGACTATGTGATTACCGGGCCGTCGGCGCAGTCTCGGCCCGTGTTGTCTGCGGTACTCGAAGCGTCGCCGGTCGCGAGCCTTTTGATCCGTCCGGGGCCCGGCGCGGCGTACGATGCGCATGTGGTTCGAGAGCTGACGGCGCTGGCGCAGAAACAAGGGGTCGCTGTTCTCGTCAATGACGTGCGCGTTGCCCGCGACGTGGGCGCAGACGGCGTTCACGTCGCGTGGTCCGCCGACGTCGTCGAACGCTACAGAAGCGTTCGGCAAGCCGCTGGCCGGGACTTGATCGTCGGAGCTGACGCAGGTCGAACGCGCGACGACGCCATGCAGATCGGCGAGGCGGATGCCGATTACGTTGCGTTTGGAATTCCGCCGCATGTGGACGACCGCAGCCGCGCCGCCGAACGGCAGCTCGATCTTGTTACATGGTGGAGCGAGGTCTTCGAGATTCCGTGCGTGGCGCTTGATGTTGCCGATACCGAGCATGCACGCGCCCTCAGCGCTGCCGGGGCGGATTTCATCGGCATCACGATCGCGGCGGACCAATCGGCTTCCGAGGCCGCAGCACGCGTTCGCGCCTACAGCGAAGCGGTTTCGGCCCACGAGGATGCAACGTGACGCGCAATCCGAACCTCATTCTGCGCCTTGGGACGACAGCGCTGCTGCTCTGCGCGGCAAGCCCTCTCAGCGCCGAGACAAGCTCATGGTCGGCGCGCGAAACGTCGGTGCCGAAATCTACGCCGGCGCCGTCAGCGTCACCACTGCCGCCGCCCAGAGCGCCTTCGCCCGCAGCCACGCAGGATTCCGGTGCGACCGGTATCAAGAAAGCGATCCCATCGCTTGTGCCCGCGACCGGCGACAACGCCGCTTACCTCGCGTTCGATCAGGGGCAATACCTGACCGCGTTGAAGCTCGCAGAGGAAGCGGCCCAACGCGGCGAAGCGCAAGCCAATACGCTGATCGGCCGTATCTACGGCGAAGGTCTCGGCGTCCAGAAGGACGAGCGGAAAGCCTACAACTACTACATGAAGGCGGCGCAACTCGGCGACGTGCAGGGATCGTTCGCGGCTGCTTTGGCGCTTGCCGAGGGACGCGGCGTCAAGAAAGACCGCAAGGTCGCGGCGGAGCTTTTCGAGAAGGCGGCGCTCACCGGAAACGCGGAAGCGAATTACAATCTCGGAATGCTGTTCCTCAAAGGGGACGGCAAACCGCAGAGCCCGATCCGCGCGTTTCAGCACATCCGTTACGCGGCCGAGAAAGGCGTTCCGGAAGCGCAATACGATCTCGCCGAACTCTATCAGACGGGCACCGGGACCGAGGCCAATGCGCTCGAAGCGGCGCGGTGGCTGTCACGCGCGGCCGAGCAAGGGCTGACACCGGCGCAATATGACTACGCGGTCAAACTGTTGCAGGGCTTCGGACTTTCGAAGGATGAGTCCAAGATCGCGGTACTGATGAAGGCGGCGGCCGATAAAGGCGTTCCGGGCGCGCAGAACCGCATGGCCTATCTCTATCGCGACGGCATCAAGGTCGACAAAGACCCGGTCGAAGCGGCGACATGGCGGCTGATCGCCAAGAAAAACGGCTTTGAAGACAAAGAACTCGACGCGATGGTTGCCAAGCTACCGAAGGCCCAGCGCCAGAAGGCGGAAGCGGCGGCGTCGGCCTGGCATGACCAGATTGAGGTCGGGTCCGCGCCCTAACGCCGCTCGCAAAGCCCGTGTAAACCTCTAAGCCATTGCAAGCCTTGCTTGTTGTTTAGAGAGGGGCTAGAGCCGCCCTTTCTCGCCATTTGCGCAGCGCGCCCGGACCTTCATCCCGATGATCAACGTATCGCCTACCCTCAACGTCATGATTACGGCAGCCCGCAAGGCTGGACGCAGCCTGTCCCGCGACTTCGGCGAGGTCGAGCAGCTACAGGTTTCGATCAAGGGCCCGGCGAATTTCGTGTCGGCGGCCGATCACAAAGCCGAAGACATCATCTTCAAGGAGCTGTCGAAGGCGCGTCCGGGCTACGGCTTCTTGATGGAAGAGCGCGGCGAAATCGAAGGCGCCGACAAGACGCATCGCTGGATCGTCGATCCGCTCGACGGCACGACGAACTTTCTGCATTCCAATCCGCTGTTCGCGATTTCGATCGCGCTCGAACGCGAAGGCCAGCTGATCGCGGGCGTCATCTATAACCCGGCCAGCGACGAGCTTTTCACCGCCGAGAAGGGCAAAGGCGCGTTCATGAACGACCGGCGCCTGCGCGTCGCGTCGCGCAAGACGCTGGCGGATTCGCTGGTCACGACCGGCATTCCGCATCGGGGCCGTGCCAATCATTCCCGGTTCCTGCAAGAGATGGGAACCTTGATGCAGGAAGTCGCCGGCATCCGGCGCTCCGGTTCAGCGGCGCTGGATCTCGCGTTCGTGGCAGCGGGACGCTTCGATGCCTACTGGGAACATGGCCTGAAGCCCTGGGATATCGCGGCCGGGATCGTCATGGTGCGGGAAGCGGGCGGGCTGGTCAGCGATCTCGGCGGCGGGGACAAATTCCTCGAAAGCGGAGACATTCTTGCCGCGAACACGACCCTTCATAAGGCATTCGGTGGATTGCTTTTTACGAAAGCGTGACCTGAGATCGGAATGCAACGCCGTTTCGGCATGATGTTGCCGGTTTTCGATGGGAGACGCTTGCGCTAAGATTTGGTGATAGTCCGCGGGGGACGTTCGGGGAGACCACCAATGGCCAAGATCCGCCCGGGCGATACCGCGGCACTCGCACCGGTTTCGCGCCGTCTGACACCGCCCGGTGTCTTTTTGCTGCGCATGACGATATTCCTGACGCTGGTCGGCTTTCTGGCCGCGATTCTGTTCGATCAGCTCAAGCATTCGTTTCTGAACAATCCGGGCCTTAACGGACTGATCGTCGGCACGTTGGTGCTCGGCATCATCTACGCCTACCGGCAAGTCTTCCGGCTTTATCCTGAAATCCGCTGGGTCAACGCGTTTCGCATCGCCGACCCTGGGCTCTCGATCAGCGCCAAGCCGGTGCTGCTCACGCCTATGGCGACGATGCTGCGCGACCGGACGGGAACGATCTCGCTATCGACGGCGGCGATGCGCTCGTTCATGGATTCAATCGGTTCGCGTTTGGACGAAGCCCGCGATACCGGGCGCTATATGGTCGGGCTGCTGGTGTTCCTCGGCCTGCTCGGAACGTTCTGGGGCTTGCTCGAGACGATCCAGTCCGTCGGCCGTGCGATCGATACACTCGACACGAAAGCGTCGGACAATGTCCAACTCTTCAGCGATTTGAAAGCAGGTCTTTCCGCTCCGCTCGCTGGCATGGGCACGGCGTTTTCATCCTCGCTGCTCGGGTTGTCGGGATCGCTCATTCTGGGTTTCCTCGAACTGCAGGCGAGCCACGCGCACAATCGCTTCTATAACGAACTGGAAGAATGGCTGTCGGGCATCACCGAGCTGACGCCGGGCGGCACGGCGGTCGGTTCCAGCGATTACGTCAACCGGCAACTTCTCGGCGCGATCGTCGACATGCAGAAGGCGCTGGAAGATTTTACGGCTCGCCTCGGCGAGCAACCCGTTGTTCCGCCGCGTATGCTGGGCCAGCCGCAGGGGGCCAATCCCGAAGAGGTTCGCGACCTCGCACGCGGCGTCAATCAACTCGTGACGCAGATGCGCTCGGAACAGAAGGTCGTGCGCGAGTGGGTCGACGAGCAGGCGCAACAGCAGGCGGAAGTCGCGAGCATGCTGAAGAACCTCGCTGACGCAATGAAGCGCGGAGACTAGAACCATGGCGCGCGGACGTTCCCGCCGCGGCGGAGAATACGGAGAGTTCTGGCCAGCCTACGTCGACGTGCTCTCGACGCTGCTGCTCGTCGTCACGCTCCTGATGTCGATCTTCATGATTGCGCAGTATTTTTCCGCCGAGGAAGCGTCAGGAAAAGACTCCGCGTTGAAGCGCTTGACGCGGCAGATCAGCGAGCTGACGTCGATGCTCTCGCTCGAAAAGGGCAAGGCGCAGTCCTCGCAGGATGAGCTTGCAGCACTGCAGGCGACGCTTTCGAGCCTCAAGACGGAAAACGAGAAGCTGACAGGCGTCGGCCTTGGGGCCGATGAGCGCGCCAAGTCCGCTGAGGACAAGCTTGCCGGGCTCAGCTCCGACCTGCAGTCGCAAAAGAACATCTCGGATGAAGCGCTCTCGAAAGTCGATCTTTTGAATCAGCAGCTCATTGCGTTGCGCCGGCAGATCGCGGGCCTGAGCGACGCGCTCGACGCGGCAGAAAAGAAAGGCGCCGAAAGCGACAAGACGATCAAGGATCTCGGCGCGCGCCTCAATGCGGCGCTGGCGCAGCAGGTGCAGGAGCTGAAGCGCTATCGCTCGGACTTCTTTGGGCGACTGAGGGAGCTGCTGAAGGATCGCAAGGATATCCGCGTCGTCGGCGACCGCTTCGTGTTTGAATCGGAAGTTCTGTTTTCTTCCGGCTCCGCCTCGCTGACGCCGGAAGGTATGGCGGCGATGGATCAGATCGCTGAAGCGATCCTGGAACTCCAAAAGGAAATTCCTGGCGACATCGACTGGGCGCTGCAGATCAACGGTCATACCGACGCGCGCCCGATATCGAATCCGCAATATCCGTCGAACTGGGAACTGTCGACGGCGCGTGCGGCCTCCGTCGTCAAATATCTGGTGTTGCGGGGCGTTCCGGCAGACCGGCTCGTTGCGGCGGGTTATGGAGAATTTCAGCCGGTGGATGCTTCCAACACGGAAGAGGCTTACCAGCGCAACCGGCGTATCGAGCTGAAGCTGACGAGCCGCTGAGCGCAGCGGGTGTCGAGGCGCAGACGTCGAGCGTGCTATGCGCTATCGCACGCCCAAGGTCGTCAGAAGCCAATCGATGCCTGCGCCGCCGTTGTACGACATGTCGTAAGCAAAGGCCGCGAACAGGATGACGATGGCGAGCAATCCTCTCATGCAGCCATCATGAGTGGCGAGGCATTAACCGGCAGTTAAGAGTGCCGCCGGCCTCGCGTGTGGCGACCGCTTATTCTGCGGCTTCACGCCCGAACTGAAGCTCGGCGAGGCGCGCGTATGTGCCGTTGCGGCGGACCAGCTCGGCGTGCGTGCCGGCCTCGACGATACGGCCTTTTTCCATGACCAGGATGCGGTCGGCCTTCTGCACGGTCGCGAGGCGGTGGGCGATCACCAGTGTCGTGCGATCAGTCACCAGGCCGTCGAGAGCGTGCTGCACGGCATGCTCGCTTTCGGCATCGAGCGCGCTCGTGGCTTCGTCGAGAAGAAGGATCGGCGCATTCTTCAAAATCGCGCGGGCGATGGCGATGCGCTGGCGCTGGCCGCCCGACAGCAGCGCGCCGCGCTCGCCGAGCTTGCAGTCATATCCACCGGGCAGCGCGCTGATGAAGCCATCGGCCTGCGCCGCGATTGCCGCCTGTCGAATGTCCGCCAGCGTTGCGTTCGGCGTTCCGTAACGAATGTTTTCGGCGACGGTGTCGGCGAACAATGCGACGTCCTGCGGGACGAGTGCGAGCCTGCCGCGAAGCTCGGCAAGATCGGCATCGGCGACGTTGACGCCGTCGACGTCGACGCGTCCCGCGCTCGGATCATAGAAACGCAGAAGCAGATTGAAGATCGTGCTCTTGCCGGAGCCCGATGGCCCGACCAGCGCGATCGTCTCGCCGGGCTTGACGCTGAACGAAACGCCGTCGAGCGCTTTTTCATCGCGGCGTGTCGGATAGGAGAACGTCACGTTCTCGAATGCGACAGTGCCGAGCGGCGGCTGCGGTAGCGGGACGGGTTTCTCCGGCGAGCGGATTTCCGGGATCGTCGCCATCATTTCCGACAGGCGTTCGGCGGCGCCGGCCGCCTGCGTGATCTCTCCCCAGACCTCGGAGAGTTCTGCGAGCGCTCCAGCCGCGAACAGCGCGTAGAGAACGAACTGACCGAGGCGTCCGGCCGTCATGTTGCCTGAGATGACGTCAGATGCGCCGTACCAGAGCACGCCCGTGACGCTTGCGACAGTCAGGAAAATCGCGACGCCTGTCAGCGCGGCGCGCGCTCGCATTCGCTGGCGGGCGGCATCGAAGGCGCGCTCGACAGCGCTGCTGAAGCGCGCTGTTACGGCCTTCTCGTTGACGTAGGCGAGCATCGTGCGATGTGCGGCAAGGTTTTCAGCAGCGTAGGCGGAGGCATCGCCAAGCGTGTCCTGCGCCGTTCGCGACAAGCGCCGAACGAGGCGGCCGAAGCCGACGAGCGGCAGAACGATCACCGGGATCGCGATAAAGACGAGCAGCGAAAGCTTGGCGCTCGAGACGAACATCATCACCAGCGCGCCGATCAGCATGATGAAGTTGCGCGCTGCCTGACTGAGCGACGACCCTGCGACGGCTTTGATCTGCGTCGTGTCCGCCGTCAGGCGGCTCATGATTTCGCCGGAGTGGTTGACGTCGAAATAGGCCGGTCCGAGCGTCGAAAGCTGCGCGAAGACTTTCGTGCGGAGGTCGGCAACCACCCGCTCGCCGATCCAGTTGACGAAATAGAACCGGGCCGGGCTTGCGATCGCGAGCAGCAGGCCGATGCCGATCAGCGTCAGGAAGTAGCTGTTGATCAGGTGAGAGTCGTGCGAGCCGAAGCCGTTGTCGATCATGCGGCGGACGGCCATCGGCACCGCCAGCATCGCAACCGCCGACATGACGACCGCGATCGCGGCCCCCCAGAGCGCGCCTTTGTGAGCCAGCATCAAAGGCTTCAACGCGAGGAGCGGCTTCAGCGAGGCACGTCCTTTCGAGGCGTTTTCGCCCGTCGACGTTTCCCGGCGGCCCAAATCAGTCGTTTCGCTGCTCATCGGCTTTTCTGATCCAACGCTCGGGGAAACATAGCCGTTTCAACCCTTAAAGCCGCCCGGGACCATGCCTGAGCCTAAGCCCCGGCTCAAGAGACAATGGGCCGCTGCCAGGCCGTTCGCGCGCGCTCTACGTGCGACTTTCCGGCCTTGTGCAGTGCCCTCTTTCCGGGTACACAGCAGCCAATTCAGTCCCTTTTCAATCTAAAGGGCCGGAGCTTTCTGGAGCTTCGCCGCCAGCAACGCATTTTCAAGACGGACTACCGCCATGAAGAAAGACGCCGATCTCCACCCCGATTATCACCAGATCAAAGTCGTGATGACCGATGGGTCGGAATTCACCACCTATTCGACCTACGGCAAAGAGGGCGACACGCTGACCCTCGACATCGATCCGAACACGCATCCCGCCTGGACGGGCGGCGATCAGAAGCTGATGGACCGCGGTGGCCGTCTGTCGCGCTTCAAGAAGAAGTTCGAAGGCATGTTCTGATCGCGGCTTCGCGATTTATAGATTTCCGAAATAAAAAGGCCCGGTTCGATGACCGGGCCTTTTTATTTGATTTCGATCTTGGCGGCGCTCAGCTGAGCTTGCTCGCGAAAGCGCGCTCGAGCAGTCCGACCTGCTGCGCAACGGGGTTTGCTGCGCCGGTCAGGGCCTCGCTATCGTCCGGCTTCGACATCGCGCGATCGAGCTGAGAGATGCGGTCGTGCAGCGCGAAGCTTTCCTCGATCAGGCCTCTGAGGCCGTTCGGGAGATCCGGAAAACCTTTGACGTGCGAGGGACGACCGAACGCCTGCAGCTTTACGCGGCGGCGTTTCTTCTGCGCCTCTTCGTCGGTGATCTCACCCTCGCGCAAAGCGCGGCGGATCAGGAGCCACGACGCGAGATCCAGGAGACGGGTCGTCAGGCGCATGCTCTCGGTTGCATAGAGCACGCCCGCCGAACCGTTCAGATTCTTTGCTTCCTTGCGGCCCGGGCCATCGAGATAGCTCGCCGTGCGCTCGACCAGCGCCATGCCTTCGCGGAAGATGTGGTCAAACTGCTCGGAGGACTGAAAGCGTTCTCCGAACGAGACCGTTATGGCGCCGCTTTGCTGCGCGCCGTCGACGCTGAATACGTTACTCATGACCCTCAACGATACAAACGCTTACCCGTCCGCTGTTGCTATCACGAACTGACAGTAGGGCACCATAGTTAATAAGAACGCCCAAAACGGGGCACTTTTTTCGATGCTGTGGACAATGCAAAAAAAGAGCCGCCCACTTTTATGGACAGCTCGAAAGTCAACAGGAGGCGTCAAACAAGCGGCAGAGGGGCCGCTTCAATCCAGATGGCCCGGATCGGTGGTGACTTTGCCGCGATATGCTTAAGTTCGGGTTAAGCGGACGTTGCTCGCGCGCGACGCGAAATTCAGGATTGCCGCGCACATGAGCTTTCTCGATCACGCGCTTTTTCTTAAGCGCGATATTCGGCATTCGACGAACCAAATTAACGCGCGCTTCATGATTTAAAAAGCGCCTGCGCCGCGGCTTCATGCTTTCGCTTCTTGTCGAGTTCGAGACGCACGCGTTCGATTTCGGAATTGAGATCCGTGATCCGCTTTTCGAGTTCCGCGACGGACAACGTCGACAGGTTTTCGCCGATCACGACACCGCTCGGCTTCTTTGCCGGCATCAGGTCATCAAGGTCCACTGGCGCACCTCCATGCTGAGCTTCATCCCGGCATGACAGTAGCCAAGCGCGCCCGCGCGGTCGAGGCGCTGAGCCTTCGTGACGCGTTGGCGCGGCTTGCGAGGCAGGATCGGAGCGTGCATTGCTCGCGCACTTCCACAATGAAAGATCAGCAGATGAGCGCCCAGACCTCCATGAAAGCCGTTGTCATCGAAGGAAAAGGCGGACCCGAAGTTCTGCAGGTGCGCGACATTCCCGTGCCGACGCCGGGCGCGGGCGACGTGCTGATCAAAGTTGCAGCGGCAGGCGTCAACCGGCCGGACGTGCTGCAGCGGCAAGGAAATTACCCGGCGCCGAAAGGCCATTCCGAGCTTCCGGGCCTCGAGGTCGCGGGCGTGGTCGCGGCACTCGGAGAGGGCGTCAATGGACTTGCCGTCGGCGATGCAGTGCTCGCGCTGACGCCCGGCGGCGGGTATGCGGAATACGCCGTTGCGCCGGCGGTCTGCTGCATTCGCAAGCCCGAAGCCCTTTCATTCACCGACGCGGCCGCGATCCCGGAGACGTTCTTCACGGTCTGGCACAATGTGTTCGAGCGCGGTGGATTGAAAGCGGGCGAGACGTTTCTCGTCCATGGCGGCACGAGCGGTATCGGCGTCACGGCGATCCAGCTTGCGAAGGCGTTCGGTGCGCGCGTCATCACCACGGTCGGCTCCGACGAGAAGTTCGAGGCCGCGCGCGCTCTCGGCGCGGACATCGCAATCAATTACCGGACCCAGGATTTTTCCGAAGTCGTCAAAGCCGAAACGGGCAAGCGCGGCGTCGACGTCATTCTCGACATGGTCGGCGGCGACTACATCGACAAGAACATCCGCGCGCTGGCGGATGACGGACGTCTGGTCAATATCGCCTATCAGAAAGGTTCGACGGCGACGATCGACTTCATCCGCGTGATGCTGAAGCGGTTGACGATCACCGGATCGACGTTGCGCATCCGCTCGAACGACGTGAAGGGCGGCATCGCGCGCGCTTTGGAGGAAAAGGTCATTCAGCTGGTGGCGTCGGGAAAAATCAAGATCCCGGTCGACAGCACGTTTCCGCTGACGGACGCAGCAAAAGCTCACGCGCGCATGGAGTCGAGCGAACACATCGGCAAGATCGTACTGACCATCTAATTGCCGTGGATGGCCGCCTACGCGGCCATGACGGAAGAAGGCGGTCGTCCGCCGATTGTCTGTCACGCCGCATGCGAGAAAACGTTGAAGGCGGGCAATGCGCCGCCTTTCATCCCCATCGTCATGGCCGCGTAGGCGGCCATCTACGTTCGGTGTGCCGCGCACTATTGCGCGGCCGCGACCGGTCGCGCGAATTGCGTGAGGACACGTTTGCCGTGGATGGCCGCCTGCGCGGCCATGACGGGAAGGGCAGAGCAGCTTGCCGGATGCGTGTCGCGCGATGTGATTACCAGTTGAAGCCGTTCATGACTGCGATGGGCTGAGCTGACGAGTTCGCGAACAGGCGTGCGGCGGCGGCGCCGACATTCTCGTTCGCGTTCACGTCGACGCCGCTCGCGATGAAAACCGAACGAATGCCGAAATTGCTTGCGCCCGCGATGTCCGTTGAAACGCCGTCGCCGATCGCGAGCACACGATCTTTCGCTATCGATTTGCCGCGCGTGTCGCTGCCGATCTCAAGCGCCAGATCGTAGATCGGCTGAAACGGCTTGCCCGCGTAACTCACCGTGCCGCCCAGCGCTTCGTAGGCGCGCGCGATCGCACCGGCGCAATAGATCAGGCGTCCGTCGCGCTCGACCTTCTGATCGGGATTGGCGCAGATCATCGGTATGTCGCGCGCCTTTAGTTTTGCGAGCATCTCTGCGTAATCGGCCGGCGTTTCTTTCTCGTCGTCATAAAGGCCGGTGCAGACTGCGACGACCGCGTCGGCGACGCCGGCTCCGGGGGTTGCCTGCAAGTTGGCGAATACCGGCAAATCACGTTCGGGGCCGATGTGGAGGATCGGCTCGCCCGCCCAATCTTCGATGAGGCTGCGCGAGACATCGCCGGAGCTGACGATACCGTCGTAGGCCGAGCGCGCGACACCGATGCCGTCGAGCTGGCGAGCAACGCTTTCGCGCGGACGCGGCGAGTTGGTGACGAGGAGGATCGTGCCGCCTTGCCGCCGGAATGCTCCGCATGCGGCGACGGACGACGCATAGGGGCGCACGCCGTTGTGCATGACGCCCCAGATATCGACGAACCAAAGATCCGCCGTTTCAGCGAGCGGCGCGATCGATTGCAGAACCGGAATTGCAGTCATTGATGATCCAGGTGTCTCCGCGCGCCATGCGTCGGCACGCGGAGTGCCTATAGCGTCAGGGGATCAACCTGTCATCGGCGTGAGCGGGTTTGGCGGACGGCGCGGCGATGCGTCGTCCGCTTCAATCGCGTTTCAAGCGGCGGCCGACTGGTTTGACGGGCCGGTCAGCATCACCTGCCGAGGAACGCCGAACAGCGCGCCTTGTCCGAGATCGACGCCGATCTCCAGAAGACGCTTCTGGGTTTTCGCATCCGCGATGCCGCTGGCGATGATCGACAGGCCCGCGAGCGTCGCACGCTGATAGATTTCGTCGGCTGCAACGAAGCGATCGGACGCGGTGAAACCATCGAAAACGACGTGTGACGGCAGGCGGATGAAGCGGAAGCCCGCGACAGCCAGGGCGGCGAAGTCGGTGCGCATATGTTCGATGCCGTCGAGCGCGAAGCGGAAGCCATAAGCGTGCATGTCGCGAATGGCCTGCCAGACGGAAGGCGTGAACGCGTCGATGGCGCGCTGCGTCAGAAGCACAACGAGCTGCGTCGCAACCTTGGGGCGGGTGCCGTACACCTGAGCGATGGTTTCGAGGAAAGCGCGCTCCGACAACGAGCCGCCCATGACTTCGACAAGCAGCGAACCATCCTTGTCGCGCGCTTCCATGCGAAGCGAGAGAGCGGCGGCACGCTGAAGCCGCTCACTGTCAAACTTAGCGGCGAGATCGGGACCGGCGTGCGCGAACTCTTCCTCGCGCGAGTCGAGACGTGCGCCATCCGGCGTGCGCAGCGCGACCGTCATCTCGTAGTGGTTCACGGCGTGCTCGGACAACGTCACGATCGGTGCAAGGAAGACGTCGATCGCGGCGCTATCGATCGCCTGAGCAAGCTCGCGGCTGTGCGGCGCCGGTGCAGCGGGCGGAGCGTTGCTCATGCCGAAGTCGACCAGCGGCCGTTCAGGAAGCGGCAATTCATGGTGCGGCTCATGCTGCGATGCTTCAAGCTCGGGCTCGGCCTTTTTCGGACTATGGTAGGCGCCCGCGATACGTTCGGCCGTTGCGGGAATGACGAGCTCGCCGAGATCCGGCAGCGACGCCGGTTTCGGCGACGACGAAGGCGCAGGCCCCGACGCAGGCTCGGAAACAACGGATTTCGGGATGAAGTCACCGAGACCGCCCGGACGCTCGCGCATCGTGGTGGCAGCGGCCTTGAGCGCACCGATCGAATGCTCGATCGCGTCGGTCGTCGGCGTCGAACGCATCTCAGGACGCATTGGTTTTGCGGGCGAGCGCGCGGCTTCGACGAAATTCACCTCATCGGCAAGCTCGCGAATCTTGCGCTGCACGAGTTCCAGATCACCTTCGACGGTCGTCGCGCTGCGAGCAGCGGCCGGCGTACCCGGAGCCGAGGCTTCGGTGCGCGGGCGGAACGACCACTGGTCGCGGATCAACTCGGCGCCGCCCGTGGACGAACGCTCGTCGCGCGCGGCTTCGATTCTCGATGCCGGGAAACGCATCGCGGTCAGATCGTTCGATGTGTCGTTCAGCGATGTTTCGGCGGCCTCTTGTTCAGGCGTTGGCATAGCGCCGCGAAGTGGCGGCACGGACAAACGGCCATGCACGGGCGCGGAGACCGGCGCAGAAGCGACATCTGCATTTGCGGCGGAGCGCTGCGGGGCCGCACCCAACGGCGCGGAGCGTGCGACAGCGGCCGCAGCTTTCGCGGCATCGGAAGCGGTCGTGGCCGAGGGGAATTCCGGCTGGCGCGATTCGCTGCCTGCGCCGGTCGCGGGCGAAAGTTTCATCCCGCGAAGCGCGGCTGGGCGTTGCGGTTTAGCGCTTTGAAAGCGTGTGCGCGCCAACTCGGCTTTCAGTTCCGCGATCTGCGTCGATTTCTGCACCTGCTTGTGGATCAGCATGAACAGCATCCAGGCGCCAACACCCGCGCCGATCGAGGCGCCCAGCGGCAAACCGAACTGCGCGTAAAGCATCGTCGCGATCGCAGCGGCAACGACCACGATGCTCAGAAGCACGAAGCCGTCTCGCAGCCCTGACTCTTTTTTCGGTTCAGCGGCCGCATCGGGTTTCGACGCGACGTCCGGGCCGGGCGTATGGGGCGCGCTTTGCGCACCCGGCGCGCCCGCCGCACCTGACGTTGCAGGTGCTGCCGAAGGCTTCGTTTCGTCTTGTCTTCTCATGGTCTTCAGGCCGCCCATCGATTCGTGTCTCTGACAAGCTTCGCAGGCTCGCGAAGCGAGATGCAATGCAGAGCGCGGGACCTATCACCAAGTTTCCGTAGCCTAAGCCGCTATCGGCTCGATTCCCAGCGCATGCGGCGCGCGTCAGTCACACATCAGGATCGGCGTGCACGTTGCGAGTCTCGGTGCAAAGCCGCAAATCCGCCCTTGACCTGTCGCCGGCACACCCGAATCGGGGTGCTGTTTAGGTCTCGTTAGGCGAATCGCCGTGGTATCGTACGACCGACAGCGCCTCTCGCGTGTGCCGGTATTGCGTTATCTGTTGAGCAGGGGATCAAGCGCCATGTACATGGATCGTGTCAGTACGAGTGCCGATGGGTATGTAACGAGTGAGTTCGCGCAGGCGCGCATCCTCATAACTGGTCTTACCGCGACTTCGGGCATCGACATTGCGCGTTCGTTCGCCGACTTGCAGGCGCGTCTGATCGTGCACACGGCAGAGCTTTCCCCTGAGCTGATCGAACTTGCGGCTGTTCTGACGCAGACGGCCGGCGATATTCGCCTGCATACGCAGAATATCTCGAGCGCCGACAGCGCCGCTGCTTTTGCTCAGACATCGGCGCAGGCCTATGGCGGGCTCGACGCCGCCGTCAACATGGCTTCCATTTCCTCGGATGAACTCGCGGCGGTGAAGCGCGACAGCGATCTGGAAATGCTGATCACCGAGAAGCTTTCGCCGCTCGCGCAGCTGACGCGCATCGTCGCCAACCGCATGAACCTGGTTCTGAGCGAAGGCCTCATCCTTAACGTCCTGAAAATGCCGCGGCCGGCGAGCGCCCGCGATACGGCCGTTGCGGGCTATGCGCGCACCGCGCTGGCGGCGATGACGGCGAACGAAGCGCAGGGCTGGGCCGGCCAGGGCATCCGCATCAACGCGGTCGGGCCGTGCGTGGTCGGCGACAGCGGCTTCAACGACGGCGCGGTCCTGACAAACGAGCCCGATGTCGCGACGCTTGCGCTCTATCTCGCATCACATCGGGGGCGTCGCCTCTCGGGGCATGTCTTCGATGCCGACGGCATGGCGTGCTGAAACCGCGCCATTGCTTTCCGCTAGGGAAACATTGAAGATTACCGCTCTCGCCGCAGAGAGCGTTTATGGATATCCGTCAGCTTCAGTATCTCGTCGCGCTGGCGCGTGAAAAGCATTTCACGCGCGCCGCGAATGCCTGTCACGTCACGCAGCCAACGCTCTCGGGCCGCATCCGGCAGCTCGAGCTCGAGCTCGGCGTTCCGATCGTCGAGCGCGGACAGCGGTATCAGGGGCTGACGCAGGAAGGCGCCCGCGTTCTGAAGTGGGCGCAGCTCATCCTGAACAACTGGGCGTCGATGCATCAGGAGCTGGCGCATCTCGCGACCAGCGATTTCGGGTTGACCGGAAGGCTGGCGTTGGGCGCCATTCCCTCGGCCCTGCCGATGATCCCCTACCTGACCCAGGCGGTCAGAAAGTTGCACCCGCATATCGACTTCACCGTGATGTCGATGAGTTCCGAGGAAATCCTCAGGGGCCTCGACGACTATTCGCTCGATGCGGGCATTACTTATCTCGATAATGAGCCTATCAACGGCCTAATGGCTACCCCGCTTTACACCGAGCGCTACAGCCTTTTCGTTCCGGCCGGGCATGCTCTTGCGAAGGAGCAATCGGTCACCTGGCGCCAAGCTGCGGAGCTGCCGCTGGGCCTCCCGACGTCGAACATGCAGAACCGGCGGATCATCGACCGGGCTTTCAAGATTGCGGAGAGTCGTCCGAACCCGGCATTAGAGACGAATTCGGTCGTTAATCTCTATTCGAGCGTCAAATTGATGGGTCTCGCGAGCATCATGCCGGAATACATCGTCGGCATTTTCGGAGAGGACCCGGACGTGCAGGCCATTTCGCTGACTTCGCCCAATGTCGCGCAAAGCGTCGGCATGATCACTGCCGATCGCGATCCGGTTGCCCCTCTTATCCGCGCTTTCCGGGAAGCGGCCGCGTCCTTTTCGACGCATGGGATTTCTGCGGTGCAGATGGCAAACCAGAAAAATACTTAAACTGTGGGCCTACCATTAGTTTTCGCATTGCAGCATTGATGGCGTCGATGACCGGATCGGAGATACCGATTTGATTGGGGCCGCGAAATAAAACACTAGAAAAATCGCGGCAAGTGCGCATCTAAATAACAAGTTCGGCCTAGAATTGCCGTCGGGCCGTGCGAGGAAGCGCGCCACATGGCGAAAAAAGTTGGACGTTCACCAAAGGGCGATACCAAGCCCGAAATTACCCCTACGACGCCCGTGCAGATCGCGGCGGCGGCTATTTGTGCGCGTCATGGCAATAAGCCTGACGAGCTTCTCGAGATCTTTCACGAGATGCAGCACGACCTGGGCTATGTCCCGGAAGAGACGCTGCCGATCATCGCCAAGGCGCTCAATCGCTCGCGCGCCGAAATCTATGGCGTTCTGACCTTTTACCATGAGTTCCATCGCCATCCGGTCGGCAAGCATGTCGTAAAGATCTGCCGCGCCGAGGCCTGTCAGTCGATGGGAACCGATGAGCTTTGCCAGCACGCCGAATCCAAGCTGAACGTGCCGCTCGGCGGCACCACGGCTGACGGCGCGGTGACGATCGAGCAGGTCTTCTGCCTCGGGAACTGCGCTCTCTCGCCGGCCGTTATGGTGGGAGAGAAGCTTTACGGCAGGGTCGATCCCAAACGGTTTGATGAAATCATCGCCGGCCTTGAGAAGGAGGCCGCGGAATGACCACGGTATTCGTTCCCCTGGACGCCGCCGCACTCTCGATGGGCGCTGACGAAGTCGCAGACGCCATCATCAACGAAGCCAGCAAGCGTAAGCTCGACGTTCGCGTGGTCCGCAACGGATCGCGCGGCATGCTTTATCTGGAGCCGCTCGTCGAAGTCGAGACGTCCAAAGGCCGTATCGCCTATGGGCCTGTGACCGTGAAGGACGTTCCGAGCCTTTTCGATTCCGATTTTCTCGACGGCAAGGACCACAAGCTCGGCCACGGGCTGACCGAAGAAATTCCCTACTTCAAGAATCAGGAACGGCTGACGTTCGCGCGCTGCGGCATCACCGATCCTTTTTCGATCGAAGATTATCGCAAGCACGGCGGCTACGACGGCCTGACCAAGGCCCTCGCGATGAAGCCGATCGACATCGTCACCGAAGTGACGACTTCGGGTTTGCGCGGTCGCGGCGGCGCCGGCTTCCCGACTGGCATAAAGTGGAAAACAGTCCACGACATTGCGGCTGATCAAAAGTACGTCGCTTGCAACGCCGACGAAGGCGACAGCGGCACGTTCGCCGACCGCATGCTCATGGAAGGCGATCC
>Ga0209933_1001365_pt1 | contig 23853 bp, 22 predicted proteins | sample ThiBiot_300_biof_FD_183944 | JGI IMG/M metagenome (GOLD analysis project Ga0209933, IMG submission 183944) | Wastewater bioreactor microbial communities from Cape Town, South Africa - Thiocy_cont_300_biof (SPAdes) | ecosystem: Engineered > Bioremediation > Thiocyanate > Unclassified | place...
CCATGAAGCTCATATAGACGCGGTAGCCGAGAAAGGCGCGCGGCGCCGTCAGCATGAACAGGATGACGAGGAGCACGAAGACCAGCGCGATCGCCGTGCCCTCGATCTTGAAGAAGCCGGCGACCGGGTTGGACGGCGCCTTGTCAGCATGCGCCATCAGAGCACCCCGTATTTGGCATAGACGTCGCGGAGGAAGCCGCCCGCCTGCAATTCGCGCATCGAGTGGCTCTCGCCGTTGATCTTGTCGAAGGCGACCTTGAGCACATCGGCCTCGACCGCCTGCGGCACGACCACGACGCCGTCGGCATCGCCGAACACGAGATCGCCCGGCGCGACACGAACGCCGCCGCAAAGGACCGGCACGTCGACCGCCTGGATCTGGCCGCGGCCCTTGGAATCGAGCGGCGCGATGCCGCCATGGAAGACGGGCAGCTTCAGCCGGCGGATCTCGAGGATGTCGCGCACGAAGCCGTCGGTGACGCAGCCGGCAGCGCCGCGCACGGTCGTCGCCGTCGAGAGCAGGCTGCCCCAGGGGGCGATGCGGGTCGAGCCGCCACAGGCGAAGACGGCAACGTCGCCCGGCTTCAGGTCGTCGACGATGGCGATCTCGAGCTCATACGGGTTCTCGCCCGGTTCGACATGCGCGACCTCCATATAGATGCCGGTCCGTGCGCGGCCGCACATCTTGAGCGTCTCGTCGAGCGGCCGGATCGCGGGCGTCATCGCCTGGTTGGTGACGCCGATGGCGTCGAGCGAATCCGAGAGCACGGCCGAATAGAGCTGCTCCCAGCCTTCGGGGAGAGGAGCGTTCTGCCGCGATCGGAAGGGCAAGGGGGTCGTCATGGAGCCTCGCTTCAGAAGGAAACCTTGGAGGGGGGCGTGCCGCTCGACCCGACCAGGAAGTCGAAATCGACGCCCTTGTCGGCCTGCTGCACGTGATCGATGAAGAGCTTGCCGTAGCCGCGCTCATAGGCCGGCTCGGGCGGCACGAAGGCGGCGCGGCGGCGCGCCATCTCCTCGGCGTCGATCTCGACATCGATGCGCCGCCCGGCCGTGTCGAGCACGATCATGTCGCCGGTCTTCACCAGCGCCAGCGGCCCGCCGAGCGCCGATTCCGGCGCGACATGCAGCACGACCGTGCCAAAGGCCGTTCCGCTCATCCGCGCATCGGAGACGCGGACCATGTCGGTGACGCCGGCGGCGAGCAGCTTCTTCGGCAGCGCCATGGTGCCGACTTCCGGCATGCCGGGATAACCGCGCGGCCCGGCATTCTGCAGGACGAGCACGCTGTCGGCGTCGACATCGAGGTCGGGATCGTCGATGCGGGCGCGCAGATCCTCGGCATCCTTGAACACGACCGCGCGGCCGCGATGCTGCATCAGCCGCGGCGTGGCCGCTGAGGGCTTCAGGATGGCACCGTCCGGCGCGAGATTGCCGCGCAGCACCACGAGACCGCCCTTCGGCGTCAGCGGATTGTCGACCGTGCGGATGACCTCGTCGTTCCAGCCGCGCGCCTCCGCGATGCGCTCGCCCATGGTGCCGCCCTCGACCACCGGCGCGCCGAGCCGCAGCTTGTCGGCGATGCGCTTCATCACCACGGGCAGGCCGCCGGCATCGAAGAACTCTTCCATGAGGAAGCGCCCCGACGGCTTCAGGTCGACGAGGCAGGGCACGTCCCGGCCGAGCTCGTCCCAGTCGGCGAGCGTGAACTTGACGCCGAGGCGGCCCGCGAGCGCCAGGAGATGCACGACCGCGTTGGTCGAGCCGCCGATCGCGCCGGCGACCTTCACGGCATTCTCGAAGGCGTCGCGTGTAAGGATCTTCGATATCCGTATATCCTGCTCGACGAGGCGCACGGCGCGCTTGCCGGCCTCCTCGGCCAACACCGCGCGGCGGCTGTCGGGCGCGGGAATGGTGCCGTTCATCGGCAGGCCGATTCCCATCGCCTCGGCGATCAGCGCCATGGTCGACGCGGTGCCCATGGTCATGCAGGAGCCGGCCGACCGGCTCATCGCCGCCTCAGCCGCCTCGACATCCGCCTTGCTGATCTTGCCGGTGCGGTATTCCTGGTCGAGGTTGAACACGTCGGTGCCCGAGCCGAGCACCCGCCCCTGATAGCGCCCGTTCAACATCGGGCCGCCCGAGACGAGGATGGTCGGCACATCGCAGCTCGCCGCGCCCATCAGCAGCGCCGGGGTGGTCTTGTCGCAGCCGGCCAGGAGCACGACGCCGTCGATCGGGTTGGCGCGGATCGTCTCCTCGACATCCATGGCGACGAGATTGCGGAACATCATCGTCGTCGGCCGCATCAGCGGCTCGCCGAGGCTCGTCACCGGAAATTCGAGCGGGAAGCCGCCGGCCATCAGCACGCCGCGCTTCACGTGCTCGGCCAGTTCACGCAGATGCCGGTTGCAGTTGGTGAGCTCGGACCAGGTGTTGCAGATGCCGATCACCGGCCTGCCGTCGAAGAGCTCGGCCGAGAAGCCCTGGCTCTTCATCCAGCTCCGCGGGATGAAGCCATATTTGCCGGCGCGGCCGAACCACTCCGCGCTGCGATGCGCAGGAGGCGTGTCGGAAGATGTCGAAAGAGCCGCGGATTCTGTTGAAAAACCACCTGAAAATGTTGGCGGCGTATCGGCCTCTACGGGCTTCTTCTGGTCGGTCATGGTTCCTCCTTGCGTCCATGTAACGTTAAATCAGAAAGGCTGACAAGTCCCTTTCTGAGCCCGTCGTCACGGGGCTTCAGGTCGTCGCGCCGGCGTCGAAATGGACGGGGAGGATATATTCGCCGCGGGCGAAACGGCCGCTCTCCAGCCGCTCCAGCATGGCGCGGCCGGCCTGCTCGCCGAGCTGGTAGGCGGCGGAATCGACCGTCGTCAGTCGCGGCCGCGCATAGCGATGCGCCTCGAAACCGTTGAAGCCGACGATGCGCACATCCTCCGGGACACGGACATCGTGGTCGAAGAGATAGAGCATCGCGGCGGTGGCGATCGGATCGTTGGCGCCGATGATGGCGCCCGGCAGCGGGTGATCGGCAAGATGGCGAGCGACGACATCCTGCACGTCGGCGAAGCTCTCGCTCGCCGCGGCGATCACGGTGAGCCGCGCGCCACCGCCATTGGCGGCAAGGCTTTCCCTGAGGCCCGCCAGACGCTCCTCGATCGCCGGCCAGTCCTGCGCGGGCACGACCGCGAGGAAATCCTCGACGCGGCGGGCCAGCAGATGGTCGCCGATCAGCCGTCCGCCGCCGCGATCATCCTGCCGGATGGCGCAGAAATCCGCGCCTTCGAGCGTGATCGGCTCCTGGAACACGATGACCGGCTGGTCGAGATCGATCAGGCGCTGGATCGTCGCCCGGCGCTCCTCGCCGCTGCCGGCGATCATGGCGCAGAAGCCGCCGACCTCGAAATTGCGGGTGATCATCGAGGTCTCGAGCTGGTCGCCGCGCATGCCCTGCACCGTCAGCGTGTAGTCGGCGCTGTTGAGCACATTGGCGAGGCCGGCCACGACCTGGCAGGTGAAGAAATCGGCGAGGAAGGCCGGCGACTCGTCGACGATCACCATGCCGATCGAGCGCTGCTCGGCGACGCGCAGGTTGCGGGCATTGGCCTGCCGGCGATAGCCGAGCCGCTCGATCTCGCGCTCGACGCGCTTCTTCGTCGCCGCGCTCACATATTGCAGCCGCCCGTTCAGGACGTTGGAGACGGTCATCGGCGAAACGTCCGCCGCCTTGGCGACATCCTTGATCGTCGCCCGCCGCCGCCCCGGTGCTTCGTTCGTCATGCTTGCCTTCCCGTCCGAAACGATGCTACCGCGATATATATCGTTACATGAAATAGAGCGGAATCCGCGTCGATGTCCAGCTTCGCGACCTATCCCAGCCTCGCCTCGAAATCCGTCTTCATCACCGGCGGAGCGACCGGAATCGGTGCCTCCCTCACCCGTCACTTCGCCGAACAGGGCGCCCGCGTCGGCTTCGTGGACATCGACGATGCCGCCGCCACCGCGCTGATGGCCACCCTCCCCGCCGCCGTCCATTATCGCCATTGCGACATCCGCGACGTCGATGCTCTGCGCGCCGCCATCGCCACTTTCGAGGCGGAGGCGGGCCATGTCGACATCCTCGTCAACAACGCCGCCAATGACGACCGCCACAAGGTCGAGGCGGTCGACCCCGCCTATTGGGACGACCGCATGGCGGTGAACCTCCGCCCGCAGTTCTTCGCGGCGCAGGCGGTGCGCCCCGGCATGGCCCGCGCCGGCGGTGGCTCGATCATCAATCTCGGCTCGATCGTCGTGTCCATGGCGGCAGCCGACTGCGTCGCCTATGTCGCCGCCAAGGCCGGCGTCTATGGCATGACCCGCGCCCTCGCCCGCGAATTCGGACCGGACCGCATCCGCGTCAACTGCCTCGTCCCCGGCTGGGTGATGACCGAGCGGCAGGTGAAGCTCTGGCTCGACGAGGCCGGCGAGCGGCGCATCGCCGAGCGGCAATGCATCCCCGACAAGATGGAGCCGGCCGACATCGCCCGCATGGCACTGTTCCTCGCCGCCGATGACAGCCGCCACTGCACGGCGCAGAGCTTCGTCGTCGACGGCGGCTGGACCTGAGCGCCGGCTCTCTTCCCCCGACTGGCTATTTGCCGACCAGCTTGGCCGCCCAGTCGGCGACCGCGTCGCCGCTCGACATGTCAGCCTGGATGAGTCCGTCGATCATGAAGGTCGGCGAGACATGGATGCCGTTCTGGCGGGCATATTTGCAGTGCCATTTGATCTCCTTGTCGAGATCGGGAATGGCAAAGGCGTCGAAGAGCGCGACGCCGCTATAGTCTTCCACGCGCTTGATGATGTCGCGCGGCGTCGCGTCGAGATTGGCGCCGCCCCAGTGCTTGTCGAACTCGAATTCCTCGCGATGCGCGCCGACGGCGGCGAGCACCTTCTTCGCCTCCTCCTTGCCGCCGGGGAGCGTCGAGGCGGCGATGACGCAGCGCGTCACGACGCCGGAATACATGTGCCAGGGCTGCGACTGCAGGCGGATCTTGATCGTGATGCGGTCGGCGCCGGCTTCGGCCAAAAGCAGGTCGAACTTGTTGAAGGCGCGGACGGAATAAGGGCAGGTCGGCTCGAGGAAAGCCTCGAAGACGCGTGGGCCGTGGCCCCAGGCCAGGGGATCGGCGCGCCAGGCAGCGTCGGCCATGTCGGGTGCTCCGTGGAGGGTGAATGATGGCGCGAGACTAGAGCGATTCACCGCCCGCAGGAAGCATGCGCGGCGCCATCGCCTCCCTCTCGCCCGCCTCAGGCCGCCGTCTTCGGCAGGCGGATGGTGGCGACGAGGCCGCCCTCGCGGCGGTTCTCCAGCGTCAGCGTACCGCCATGCGCCTGCACGATCGAGCGCGCGATGGCGAGGCCGAGGCCGATGCCGCCCGTCTCGGTATTCCGCGAGGCTTCGAGGCGCACAAAGGGCTGGAACGCCTCGTCCATGCGATCCTCCGGCAGACCCGGCCCGGCATCGGCCACCGCGAGCGCCACGGAATCGGCCTCGTCGGCGACCGAGACCCGCGCCTCCTTGCCGTAGCGCACCGCATTCTCGATGAGGTTGCGCAACGCCCGCTTCAGCGCCACCGGGCGGCACGGATAGGTGACCGCGGCGAGATCCACCGTCTCGACATCCGCGCCGGCGAGGCGGAACTCCTCGACGCAGCCTAAGACAAGCTCGTCCAGCCGGAGCGCCACGGTCGGCTCGCTCGTCGCCTCGGCGCGGGTGAAGGCGAGCGTTGCCTCGCAGATCACCGTCAGTTCGTCGATGGTCGCCACGATGTCGTCGCGGACCGCCTCGTCCTCGATGAATTCCGCCTTGAGCCGCAGCGTCGTCAGCGGCGTGCGCAGATCATGGCTGATGCTGGCGAGCAGCCGCAGCCGGTCGCGCATGAAGTCGCCGAGCCGCTGCTGCATCGTGTTGAAGGCACGCGTCGCAGCGACGACCTCGCCCGGCCCCGTCTCGGCAAGATGCGCAACGCTCTCGCCGCGGCCGAATCGCTCGGAGGCGTCGGCCAGCGTGCGCAGCGAACGCGTCTGGCGGCGGATCGCCAGCACCGCCACCGCCGCCACTGCCAGGGCGGACAGCAGGAAGGACAGCAGCGCCACGCGCCCGAAGCCGCCTGGCAATTCCACGGCGGAGCGCAGCGTCGCGAAGCGGCCATCGGCGAGCGGCACCGTCATCGCGACGGCGGCGACGCGGCGCGGCCCGCCGGGACGCTCGCCATCCGGCGGCGGCGGACGGCGATCCAAGGGAGGCGCGCCTGGCGGCGGTCCGGGACGGCCTGTCGGGCAGGGATGCCGGTCCGGTCCGAGCGGCTCGACCGAGACGATCGGCGGCCCGGACTCGATGCCATGCAGCATCTGGCGCAGCAGCCCCGCGAGATCGCGCTCCGCCGGGCCCGGCGGATGGCCGGGCGGCGCCGCCGCCGCCACGCTGGCGCAGGAGCCCCGCGACCCGAAGGCGCGCGCGATGCGGTCCCCGTCCGCGGCGGGGTAGTCCGTCAAGAGGCGCGCCAGGGCGACCGTCTGGTTCAGTGCCTGGCCATGGATCACGCCATCAAGCAGCGCATCCTGCTGCATGCGCAGGATCAGCGTCAGCCCGAGCTGTGCCAAGGCCAATGCCGCGACCAAAAGGATGACGAGCCGTCCGGCGAGGCTGCCCGGCCAGAGGCGGGCGAGCGACGCCCTCACGCGGCCGGCTCCACCTTGCCGGCGAAGGAATAGCCGTCGCCCCAGACCGTCTTGATCAGGGCCGGCCGCTGCGGGTCCGCCTCGATACGGCGTCGGAGCCGGCTGACGAGATTGTCAATGCTGCGGTCGAAAAGCTGCGCCGCGCGGCCCGCCGTGATGTCGAGGAGCTGCTCGCGCGACAGCACGATGCCGGGCCGGGTGACGAAGGCGAGCAGCAGGCGGAACTCGGCGCTGCCGAGGCCGATATCCTCGCCGCGCTCGTCGAGCACGGCGCGCCGGTCGACATCGAGCACGAAACGGTCGAAGCGGAAGCGCTGCCCGGCCTCGCTCGCCTCGGCGCGCGGCGCCGTGGATGCACGGCGGAGGATCGCCCGGATGCGGGCGAGCAGTTCGCGCGGGTTGAAGGGTTTGGTGACATAGTCGTCCGCGCCGAGCTCGAGCCCGATGATCCGGTCCGTCTCCTCGGCGACCGCCGTCAGCAGCACGACAGGGATCTCGCCGCTCTGCCGCAGCTGCCGGCAGAGCGTCAGCCCATCCTCGCCCGGCATCATGACGTCGAGCACCACGAGATCGATCACGCCGGCGCGCATCGCCTGGCGCATCTCGACGCCGCCCGAGGCGACGGAGACGCGCAGCCCGTTCTTGACGAGATAGCGCGCGAGCAGTTCGCGGATTTCGCGATGATCGTCGACGACGAGGATATGTGGCGTGCGGTCCATGCCCGCTCCGGATCGGGAACTGCCGTTCATTCAGCGCAGGTCGCACCGATTTTCCAGCACTGAAATGTAACAGGATGTCTCGCGCGCCGCGCCGCGTCCGTGTCAGGCGCCCGATCGCGCGCGGCCATCCGCCATTGCGCCCGAGAAGCTGAGCCCGGTCAGCGCCAGCAGGCAGCCGGCGCTGAAGGCGTTGACGCGCAGCAATGCCAGGCTCCCTGCCTCGCCCAGCGCCACCAGCGGCGTCGCGGCGATCATGGGGCCGGCGAGATAGGCGAGCGCCGAGAGGCCGATCAGCGGCAACGACCAGCGCCGCTCGTCGGGCCTGAAGGCGAGGCCGGCGATGACGACGCAGGGCGCGAGGAAGAGGAGAACACCGGAAGCCTCGCCGAACAGGATGAGCGCCAGCAGGCTGTTGGCGATGCCGGCCAGCGGCAGCATCGCGCGGCCGAGGCGATCGCTTCGCCGCGCGACGAACGGTGTCAGCGCAAAGAACGGCGTCGAGAGGAAGGTGAGCATCGCCGCGAACCCGCCCGTGCCCGCGACGCCCTCGACATAGAGCGGATAGAAAGGTTGGTTGGATGCGACGACGAGTGCGATCCAGTTGCAGGCTGCGACGCGCGGGTCCGCATGCGCCGCATAGCGCTCCACCGCCGCCCACCACGCACGCAATCGCGCCACCGGCCCCATACGCCCGTCTCCCTGCCCGCTCCCGCGCCGCCTCCGGTGTCATCTTGCCGGGAGCGGAGCGGTTTCAAGGGCCGGGGCGACGAAGCCATGCCCGCGGCGGAGGCCTCTACACGCTTTGATAGGGACGAATCGTCCAACAATTGGGCATCCTTATCGACAGCGGCGGCGATCCGCCCTAGCCTCCCCGGAGCTGGTATCCGGGGCGGGTGTGCAAGACGGGCTGGCCTGATTCGTTTTCGGGAGGTGGAAGGGGATGGAACTCGATCCGGTGTTCCTGTCACGACTGCAATTCGCATGGGTCGTGATCTTCCATGTCATCCTGCCGGCCTTCACGGTCGGCACCGCGTCCTATATTGCGGTTCTGGAGACGATCCACTTCATCACCAAGCGCGAAATCTATCTTCGCCTGTCGACCTTCTGGATCAAGATCTTCTCGATCTCGTTCGGCATGGGCGTCGTCAGCGGCGTGGTGATGCCGTTCCAGTTCGGCACCAACTGGAGCCGCCTGTCGGACGCTGCCGCCAACGTTCTGGCGCCGCTGCTCGCCTATGAGGCGCTGACCGCCTTCTTCCTCGAGGCCGGCTTCCTCGGCGTGCTGCTGTTCGGCCGCCATCTCGTGCCGCGCTGGGCCTATCTCTTCGCCACCCTGATGGTCGCCGGCGGCACGCTCCTCTCAGCCTTCTGGATCCTCTCCGCCAACAGCTGGCTGCAGACGCCGGCCGGCTTCGAGGTGGTCGATGGCCGCTTCTTCCCGACCTCGTGGTCGGAAGCGATCTTCAACCCGTCCTTCCCCTATCGTCTCGCCCACAACGTCATCGCCTTCTACATCACCACCGGCTTCGTGGTGATGGGCATCAGCGCCTATTTCATCCGCCGCGGCACCTTCGCCGAGGAAGGCAAGGTGATGATGAAGATGACGCTGTGGCTGCTCACCGTCCTGGTGCCGCTGCAGATGTATGTCGGCGACGCGCACGGCCTCAACACGCGCCAGTACCAGCCGGCCAAGCTCGCCGCGATCGAGGCGATCTGGGAGACGGGCAGCGAACTGCCGCTGACGCTCTTCGCGATCCCCGACCAGGAGGCGGAGACGAACCTCTACGCCATCGAGGTGCCCTATCTCGGCAGCCTGATCCTGACCCATTCGCTCGACGGCCAGATCACCGGGCTGAAGGCCTTCCCGAAGGAGGACCGGCCCTTCGTCGCGCTGCCCTTCTTCGGCTTCCGCGTCATGGTCGGCCTCGGCATCATCATGCTCGGCCTCGTGATCTGGGGGAACTGGCTGAAGATCCGTGGCCGGCTGACGACCACGCCGCTTTATCTCACGGTCCTGCAGCTCACGATCCCGATCGGCTTCCTGACCGTCATCGCCGGCTGGGTCGTCACCGAGACCGGCCGTCAGCCCTGGACGATCTATGACCACCTGCGAACAGCGGATTCGATGTCGCCCTCGCTCACCGGCGTGGACGTGCTCATCTCGCTGCTCGCCTATGTCCTCGTCTATGTGTTCGTCTATCCCACCGGCGTGATCCTCATGGCGCGCATCGTGCGCAAGGGGCCGCGGTCCACCGGCCATGGCGAAGGCGACAGCCCGGTCGAGGCCGGCCGGCCCGAGGCGCCCGTCCTCGCCGGCGCGATTGAGAGCTAAGGAGCGACACCATGAATCCGGTTCTCGACTTCGTGCCGATCTGGACGGCCATCATCGCGCTTGGCGTCTTCTTCTATGTGATGCTGGACGGCTTCGATCTCGGCGTCGGCATGCTGTTCGGCCTCGCGCCGGACACGCCCTCGCGCAATCTCATCATGAACTCGGTCGCCCCGGTCTGGGACGGCAACGAGACCTGGCTCGTGCTCGGCGGCGTCGCGCTCCTCGCCGCCTTCCCATTGGCCTTCGCGATCATCATCCCGGCCGTCTATTTCCCCGTGCTGGTGATGCTGTTGTCGCTCGTCTTCCGCGGCCTCGCCTTCGAGTTCCGCTTCCGCGATTCCGAGAACAAGACCTTCTGGGACCATGCCTTCGCCTATGGCTCGGGCCTCGCCACCTTCTCGCAGGGCGTGGTGCTCGGCGCCTTCATCCAGGGCTTCGAGGTCTCGGGCCGCACCTTCTCGGGCTCGTCCTTCGATTTCCTGACGCCGTTCTCGGTGGTGACCGGCATCGCGCTGATGTTCGGCTACGGCCTGCTGGGCGCTGGCTGGCTCATCCTGAAGACGGAAGGCGAGGTCCAGGCCGCCGCCCGCCGCCATGGGCGCATCTGCCTCGTCGGCGTCCTCGTCGCCATCGGCATCGTCAGCATCTGGACGCCGCTGGCCCAGCCGGTGATCGCCTCGCGCTGGTTCGCCTTCCCCAATATCGTCATCTTCGCCCCGGTGCCGATCGCCGCGCTCGCCGCCGCCTTCTTCACCTGGCGCTCGCTCGGCTCGCATCATGAGGCGAGGCCGTTCATCGGCGCCATCCTCCTGTTCCTGCTCTCTTATCTCGGCATCGCCATCAGCCTGTTCCCGATGATCGTGCCCTACAAGTACACGCTCACCGAGGCCGCCTCCTCGGAGGCGACACAGGCCTTCCTGATCGTCGGAACGCTGTTCCTGCTGCCGATCGTGCTCATGTACACGGCTTGGTCCTACTGGGTGTTCCGCGGCAAGGTGCGCGGCCAGTTCTATCACTGACGCAAGCGGCTCAAGCCGCCCTGCGCCGTGACGACTGCGGCATGGCGGCACTGACCGGAACCGCCGTCGTCGCGCCGGATTGATTTCCCACGCCGCCCGCGAGAGGTGGCGGGAGGGCGATCATGAGCGAAACGGTGACGGAGCGTCAGGCGCTGGAACGGGTCGAGGCGGCGGGCCTCGTCATCCGCCGCGTGCGCCGTGGCAAGGGCTTCTCCTATCTCGGACCGGACGGCAAGCGCGTCGACGACGCGGCCGTTCTGGCGCGCATCCGAAGCCTCGCCATTCCGCCCGCCTATGAGGAGGTGCGCATCGCCGCCTCCGCGAGCGCCCATCTGCAGGCGATCGGCCGCGATGCAGCCGGGCGCCTGCAATATCGCTATCACCCCGATTGGGATCTCGAGCGCGAGGCTCACAAGGCCGAGCGTCTCGAGACGCTGATCGAGGCTCTCCCCCGCATCCGCGCCGCGGTGCGCAAGGATATCGCGCTGGCGACGCTGCGCCGCCGCAAGGCGGTGGCCTGCGCCGTCGCGCTCATCGATGCGACCCATATCCGCGTCGGCTGCGAGCTTTATCTCCAGTCGAGCGGCGCGCGCGGCGCCGCGACGTTGCTGAAGCGCCAGGTCAAGCTCAACGGCCAGGGCCTCGCCCTCAAATTCCGCGGCAAGGGTGGCACCGCGATCAGTTGCACCGTCGAGGACCGCGCGCTGGTGCGCGCGATCCGCCGTATCGCGACGATCCGCGGCTCAAGACTGCTGCAATATGTCGACGAGAATGGTGCGACCCACCCGGTGAGGGCCTCGGACGTCAACGCCTATCTGAAGCGGGTCTCGGGCCGCGACATCTCGGCCAAGGATTTCCGCATGCTGGCGGCGAGCGCCACGGCGGCGGAGCATCTCGCGCAGGTCGAGCCGGGGCCGTCCGAACGGTCGCGCCGCCGGCAGATCGCGGAGGTCATGAAGAATGTCTCGGCCGATCTCGCCAACACCCCGACGGTCGCCCGCAAGAGCTATGTCCATGCTCTCGTGGTTCAGGCCTTCGAGGACGGGCTTCTGCCCTCGATCCTGCGGCAGACGCGCTCCGGGCGCGTGCGCAGCCGCGGCGAGAACGCGCTCGCCCGGTTGCTCCGCGTCACGCGCACCGAAACACCCTAGGCGCGGTCGAGCGTCTCGTCCTTGGTGAGCCGCGTCGGTGCCCATTCGACCGGATCAAGGCCGGTGTCGGTCCGCCAGCGCGCCCAATAGGGATGCTCGCCCTGATCGTCCGGACCGTCCTCCTCGACCATGGCCGTCTTGGTCCGCCAGCGCATGAGATGGGCGTCGCCATTGCCATCGCGGCCGATGATGAGCCGCCCGTCCTTGGGCGCGCTGTCGATCGGCTGGAAAGGGCCGTCCTGCTCGAGATCGTCCTTCGTCATCCTCGTCTCCTTGTCGCTGAGGCCATACGGACACCGGAACCGGCTCGTTACAGGGACGATCCGGCGCGATCGGCTGTGCCGAGCCAACGCCTCGCTCCTGCCAGAGTTGCGCGTGAATTGTCGGCGCTGTGGAACGAGCGGGGCTCCCCGCGATTCTGTATCGTCCGGTGGCTCGACCCGCCGGCATCGCAACGATGTGCGGGAGGAGGACGATCATGCTTGACCGCTCGCCGACGGCGGGGCGGCGCCCCCGCGTCCCTGACTGGAATCGCCTCGTCGCCACAGCCACCGCAGGGACAGGAATTCCCGCATGATCGAGGCGCCGATCCTCTCCGGGCTCAAGATTCTGATCGTCGAGGACGATGTGATCATCGCCGAAGCGATGTCGGACAGCTTCCTCCGCGCCGCCGCCACCGTGATCGGCCCGGCCTTCTCGGTGCGTCAGGCGCTGGGCTTGATCGGCGAGACGCGGCCGGACGCGGCCGTTGTCGACATCAACCTGAATGGCGAGCTTGCCTTTCCGGTCGCCGACCGGCTGCGCGCCGATGGTGTTCCCTTCGTCTTCGCGACCGGCTTCGATGCCTCGGAGATTCCCGAGCACTACGCGACGATCGGCCATTGTTCGAAGCCCGTCGACCCAGCGACGCTCGCCGAAGCCTTTTCCTGGCTCAACCGCAAGCCGCTATGATCGTCGGTCGATAAGCGCGCGATAGACCTCCGCATAGTCGGCTGCCATGCGGTGATCGGTGAAGCGCCGCTCGAAGGCGGCCCGAACGCCGGAGCGGGAAATCTCGCCGATCGTTGCGACCGCTTGGGCGGCGGCATCGATGCTGTCGACGATCCGGCCGCTGACGCCGTCCTCGATCACCTCCGGCACCGCGCCGTTGCGCCAGGCGATGACCGGCGTGCCGGCCGCCATCGCCTCGATCATCACGAGACCGAACGGCTCCGGCCAGTCGATGGGGAAGAGCAGCGCCCGCGCGCCGGCGAGCAGCGCCGCCTTGCCGGCATCGTCGACCTCGCCCAGATAGTCGACGATCGGATTCTCGAAGAGATGCGCCACCTCGTCCGCGAAGTAGCGCTCGTCCGCGGCGTCGATCTTGGCCGCGATCTTGAGCGGCAGTCCGGCCCGCGAGGCGACCTCGATGGCGCGGTCGGGCCGTTTGTCCGGCGAGATACGGCCGACGAAGAGGAGATGCCCCTCGCCGCCGTCGCCGATCGCGACGAGATCGTCCGGCATGCCATGCGGCACGGTGGCGACGAACCGCGCCTCGGGCAGGAAATGGCGCTGGTTGTCGGAGATGGCGACCAGCGGCATCGCCGGATTGGTCGCGATTGCCGCATGCGCCGCCTCGGAGTCGAGCCGAAGATGCAGCGTCGTCACGCATTTCTCCTCGAAGCCGCGGAAGGGCAGGAAATGCGCGGTCTCGGTGTGGAAATGCACGATGTCGAATTCGTCGATCCGGCTCATGACCGCATCGAACAGCGCCGCGACCGCTTCCGGCTCGGCGCCCGCGATGCGGTCGGCCGCCGGGCGCACGGCCACGAGCTCGGCCGCCGTGCGGGAATCGCCGGTCGCGAAGAGCGTCACGTCATGGCCGTCGGCGACCAGCGCCTCGGTCAGCCACGACACGACCCGTTCCGTACCGCCATAAAGCCGCGGCGGGACGGCCTCGACCAGAGGCGCGACCTGAGCGATGCGCATCAGCAATTCCTCCCGCTGCGTGATGCGGCCCAACCCGCCCATGGGGCCGTTGTTCCGCAGCGCCGCGCCGGGAGGAAGCTGATCAGCCCATCAGCGGCAGGATCATGGTCTCGATCGCATGCGCGACGCCGTCCTCGGCATTCGAGCGCGTCACGAGGTCAGCCTCAGCCTTGATGTCGTCATGGGCGTTGCCCATCGCGATGGCGAGGCCGGCGACGGCGAACATCGGCAGGTCGTTCGACATGTCGCCGATCACCGCCACTTCCTCGAGCGGCACGCCGAAATGCCGCGCCAGCGCAGTGACGGCATGGCCCTTGTCGGCGGTCGGGTGCGTGACATCGAGATAGTAGTTCTGCGAGCGCCGCGCCGAGGCGGTGTCGCCGAGCAGCGCCTGCAGCTTGCCCTCGGTTTCGGCGAGCCGGTCGAAATCCTTCGAGGAGCCGACCAGCTTGCCGATCTCGCCGAAATGCCCCTCGAAGCTCGGCACCACAACGGGATCGAAGCTCACCGTGTGCTCCTCATGCGCGACGTAAGGCCCGTCGCGGTCGGTGACGTACCAGTCGTTGCCGGAGAAGATCCAGACATCGGCGCCCGTCGCCGCGATCTCGGCAGCGGCGATCCGCGCCGCCGCCTCCGGCACGAAATGCCGCTCGACCGGCGAGAGGTCGCCGCGCACGATCGACGAGCCGTTGAAGCCGGCGAAAAGGTCGAGCTTCAGCGGCTCGGCGACATGCAGCATGCCGCGCGGCGGCCGGCTGGAGACGATCGAGAAGAAGCCGCCGGCGGCGCGCAGCTTGTCGACCGCCGCGATCGTCGCCTCGGTGACCCGCTTCTCGGGGCTCGGCGTGACGATGGTGCCGTCGACGTCGGAAACGAAGAGCCTGATCCGCTTGGGGAGAGCGCGCTTGTTCATTTGCCGGCCTTGTCGTCGAGCGAGAACCACGAGAAGCCGTCGCGCTCGATGAGCGTGTCGGCGGCGACGGGGCCGGCGGTGCCGGCGCGGTAGTAGTGGATCTCGCCGGGCAGGTTCGCCCAGGCCTCGAGGATCGGCTCGACCGCCGCCCAGCCCGCCTCGATATTGTCGGCGCGCTGGAAGAGCGTCGCGTCGCCGACGAGGCAGTCATAGATCAGCGTCTCGTAGCCGGTCGACGGCTCGCGCTGGAAATAGTCGGAATAGCGGAAATTCATGTCGACCTCGGCGAGACGCACCGCCCGGCCCGGCACCTTGGCGGCGAGGCGCAGCGAGATGCCCTCGTCCGGCTGCACGCGGATGATGAGCGCATTCGGCTGCAGCGCGCTGGTCGGCGTATCCTCGAACAGCGTGTGCGGCGGGCTCTTGAATTGCACCGCGATCTCGGTCTTGCGCACCGACATCGCCTTGCCGGTGCGGATATAGAAGGGCACGCCCGACCAGCGCCAGTTCTCGACCTCGAGCTTCAGCGCGACATAGGTCTCGGTGGTGCTGTCGAGGGCGACGTCCTGCTCCTCGATGTAGTCCTTCACCGGCGCCCCGCCGATCGAGCCGGCGGCATATTGCGCGCGCACCGCGAGGCGGTCCGCCTCCTCGGGGCGCGGCTTCTTGATCGCCTGGATGACCTTGGCCTTCTCGGTGCGGATCGCGTCGGCGTCGAACGAGTTCGGCGGCTCCATCGCGATCATCGCGAGCAGCTGGAACATGTGGTTCGGCACCATGTCGCGCAGCGCACCGGTCGCGTCGTAGAAGCGCCCGCGCCGCTCGACCGTCACCGTCTCGGCGGCGGTGATCTGCACATGGTCGATGAAGTTGCGGTTCCAGATCGGCTCGAAGATGCCGTTGCCGAACCGCATCGCCATGACGTTCTGCACCGTCTCCTTGCCGAGGAAATGGTCGATGCGGAAGATCTGGTGCTCCTCGGCCGCCGCCAGCAGCCGCGCATTCAGCGCCCGCGCCGAGGGCAGGTCCATGCCGAACGGCTTCTCGACGACGATGCGGCGGAATTCCGATTCGCTCTCCTCCATGAGGCCGGCCTTGGCCAGATGGTCGGCGATCGCGCCGAAGAAGCGCGGTGCGACGGCGAAATAGAACACCGCGCCATGCGATTCGGGCTCGTTGGCCGCGATCCGCTGCTTGACCGCGTCATAGGTCGCGTCGCTCTCGAAATCGCCGATGACATAGCCGGTGCGTTCCATCAGCCAATGCCAGGCATCGGCGTCGACATCGGCATTGCCGGCGGCCGCCAGTTCCTTCGCCGTCTCGGTGAGGAAGGCGCGGTAGTCCTCCTCGGTATGGTCGACGATGTCGACGCCGACGATGCGGAACTTGTCGTCCAGCGCCCCGTCCTTGGCGAGATTGTAGAGCGAGGGCATCACGAGGCGCTTGGTCAGGTCGCCCGAGCCGCCGAAAATGATCAGCGTCGAGGGCGGCGCCGGCGTCGCGTCCTTCGGCAGGACCGGCTTGCCGGGAAATGCGGTCATCGGGCGTCCCCTTCTCCTGGTGCGTCCATCGACGCGCTAACCCTTGCTTGCGGCCGGCCGCGCTAAGGTCGCGTTAAGCCCGGTCCGCGGTCGCGCCCGGACGGCGCTCCGTTCGGTACCCGTAACTCATGCGACCGCATGGATTTACGACGGATTGCTGCCTAAGCTGCAAGTCCAAAGCGACGGAGAAGCGAGAATGGACACGCCCGGGGAGATGACACCGCCTGGAAAGCCCGGCCTGCCGCCGCGCTGGACGTCGAGCGCCAAGACCGGCGTCGGAACCGCCGGCACCGCCGCCAGCCGCATCTGGTTCACGCTCAGCCACGGCATCCTGAACGAGATCTACTGGCCGCGCGTCGACGCCGCCTGTACCCGCGATTTCGGCTTCATCGTCACCGGCCCGGACGGCTATTTCGCCGAGGAAAAGCGCGACTGCGACCATTCGATCGCGATGATCGAGGAGGGTGTCCCCGCCTTCCGGATCATGAACACCGCCCGCGACGGCAAGTGGCGGATCGAGAAGGAGATCCTGACCGATCCGAAGCGCGAGACACTCCTGCAGCGAATCACCTTCGAGGCGCTGCAGGGCGAACTCGCCGACTACCGCGTGTTCGGCCTGCTCTCGCCGCATCTCATCAATTCCGGCGCCGACAACACTGCCTGGGTGGACGACTACAAGGGCATGCCGATGCTGTTCGCGACCGGGGCCAAGGCCGGCGCGCTCGCCCTCGCCTGCTCGGTGCCGCTCGTCTCGCGCTCGGTCGGCTATGTCGGCACCTCGGACGGCTGGCAGCAGCTCCACGCCAATGGCCGTCTCGAGGAAGGCTATCGCATGGCCGAGGCGGGCAATGTCGCCATGTGCGCCGAGATCGACCTCGCCGGCCATGACGGCCATGCGCTCGTCGCGATCGGCTTCGGCTCGCGCTGGCAGGAAGCGGCCTACAAGGCGAAGTCGAGCCTGCAGAACGGCTTCGAGGTCGCGCGCCGCGGCTATGCCGCCGGCTGGCGCGCCTTCCAGAAGGATCTGGAGCCGCTCGACCGTCCGGCCGGCGCCTCCAACCTCAACGCCTATCGCATCAGCACCGCGGTGCTGGCGACGCACCAGCCCGATTCCTTCCCTGGCGCGGCGATCGCCAGCCTCTCAATCCCCTGGGGCTTCAACAAGGGCGACGAGGATCTCGGCGGCTATCATCTCGTCTGGCCGCGCGATCTCGTCGAGACGGCGGGCGGCTTCCTCGCCGCCGGCGCGACGCAGCAGGCCAAGGCCGTGCTGTCCTATCTCGCCTCGGTGCAGGAGGCGGACGGCCACTGGTCGCAGAATATCTGGCTGGACGGCTGGCCCTATTGGGCCGGCGTCCAGATGGACGAATGCGCCTTCCCGATCATCCTCGCCGACATGCTGCGCCGCCACGGCCATATCGACGCCGCCGACGCGCACCGCTTCCTGCCGATGATCGAGAAGGCGGCGCGCTTCCTCGTGCGCAACGGCCCGGTGACCGGCCAGGACCGCTGGGAGGAGGATGCCGGCTATTCGCCCTTCACGCTCGCGGTCGAGGTGGCCGGCCTTCTCGCCGCGGCCGACATCTTCGATATCGTCGGCCATCATGCGAGCGCCCGCTATCTGCGCGAGACGGCGGACAGCTGGAACGAGGACATCGAATACTGGACCTATGCCCGCGACACCGAGCTCAGCCGCAAGCTCGGCATCGACGGCTACTATGTCCGCATCGCCGCGCCCGACACGGCGGACGCCGCCTCGCCGCTCGACGGCTTCGTGCCGATCAAGAACCGGCCGCCGTCGGAAACCAACCAGCAGGCCTCGATGCTGCTCAGCCCCGACGCGCTGGCGCTGGTGCGCTTCGGCCTCCGCGCGGCCGACGATCCACGCATCGTCGATACGGTGAAGGCGATCGACGCCACGCTGCGCATCGAGCTGCCGCAGGGGCCGATCTGGTACCGTTACAATGGCGACGGCTATGGCGAGCACGAGGACGGCAGTCCCTTCGACGGCACCGGCGTCGGGCGGCCCTGGCCGCTCCTGACCGGCGAGCGCGCCCATTACGAGATCGCCGCCGGCCGCCTCGACATCGCCGAGCAGCTCCTCGATACGCTCGAGGCTTCGGCGAGCCCGGGCGGCATGCTGCCCGAACAGGTCTGGGACCAGCCCGACATTCCGGAGCGCGAGCTCTATCACGGCCATGCCTCGGGCAGCGCGATGCCGCTGGTCTGGGCGCATTCGGAGCATATCAAGCTGCTGCGCTCGCTGCGCGACGGCGCCGTCTTCGACATGCCGCCGCAGACCGTGCAGCGCTACCAGAAGGACAAGGTCCGCGCCTCGGTCCGCATCTGGCGCTTCTCGGAGAAGATCCGCACCGTCGCGCATGGCCGCGCGCTGCGCATCGAGCTCGAGGCGCCGGCGCTCGTCCATTGGTCGAAGGACGACTGGAAGACCGTCGAGGACACGCCGACCAGCGAGAACAGCTTCGGCATCCATTTCCTCGACATCGATACGAGCCGCATCCGTGCCGGACGTGCGATCCGCTTCACCTTCTACTGGCCGGAAGGCGAGCGCTGGGAAGGCACCGACTTCGAAGTCACCGTCGAAAAGGCCCGCCACGACGGCAGCCATTCCGCCCGCTGACCGTTCCCCCGCGACAAGGCCCGCGGAAAAGCAACGAGGAGACACCCATGCCCGGCATTCTCGCGATCGATGTCGGCGGCACCGGATTGAAGGCCGCCGTCATCGACGACAAGGGCGACATGCTGACCGATCGCGCCCGCGTTCCGACGCCGCATCCCTGCCCGCCCAAGGTGTTCCTCGAAGCGATCACCGAACTGGTGAAGCCGTTCCCGGCCTTCGACCGCATCTCGGTCGGCTTTCCGGGCGTCGTGCGCAATGGCTGCATCCTGACCGCGCCCAATCTCGGGACGGAGGACTGGAGCGGCTTCGAGCTGGCGGAGGCGCTGTCGAAGGCGCTCGGCGGTCATCCGGCGCGCGTCATCAACGACGCCGAGATGCAGGGCATGGCGGTGATCACCGGCAAGGGACTGGAATTCGTCCTGACGCTCGGGACCGGCGCCGGCACGGCGCTGTTCCGCGACGGCGATCTGATGCCGCATATGGAGCTGGCGCATCACCCGATCCACGACGACAAGACCTACGACGAATATCTCGGCAACGCCGCCTATGAGGCCGAGGGCAAGAAGCACTGGAACCACCGGGTGGAAAAGGCGATCGGCCTCATCTACACGCTCCTCCACTACGACATGCTGCATATCGGCGGCGGCAACGCGAAGCATATCGAGTTCGATCTGCCGAAGAACGTGACCATCGCCTCCAACGAGGCGGGGCTCGAAGGCGGCGCCGGCCTCTGGAAGAAGCGCTGACGCGGCATCGCCGGTCGCAACGCGGAAGGACAGGACCTTGGATCTGATCGAGCAGCTCGGCGCGCTTCACCACGCGCTGCACCAGGACGTCACCTTCGCCGATCCGGCCGCCTGGCGCGCGGCCCTCGACGGCATCGGCAAGGCGCTGGACCAGGAGCCCGGCATCGACAAGTTCGACCGCGAGACCCTGGCCGTCATGCGCACCAAGATCGAGGCGCTGATCGCCGAACTGGAAAAGGGCGCCGGCGAGCCGGATTTCGTGCCGGCCCGTACCTGGGTCGCCGCGCTCGGCACCGCAATCCACCGCCGCCGCGAGGCGGCGCGCCGGCCGGCCAACGACCACGGGCGCGTCCACTGACGCGCCCGCGCATCGGTCTTCTCAGGCGTCGACGACGATCAGGTCCTGGAATCCGTTGGTGAGCTTCTCGCCGCCTTCGGGGCGCACGACGATGCAGTCCTCGACGCGGGCCGAGAAGCTTCCGTCCTGCAGGATGCTCGGCTCGACGGTGAAGATCATGCCTTCCTGCACGACCGTGTCGCTGCCCTTGGTCAGGAAAGGCGGCTCATGCACGTCGGCGCCGATCGCATGGCCGAGGCGGTGGCGGAAGGCCTTGTCATAGCCGGCCGCGGCGATGACGTCGCGCGCCGCCTTGTCGACCTCGGCGCAGGTCGCCTGCCCCGCCTTCAGCGCCGCGATGCCGGCGGCCTGCGAATCCATGATCAGGCGATGGACCTTCACCTGCTCGGCGCTCGGCGCGCCGAAGGAAACGGTGCGGCCATAGTCGTAGCACATGCCGTCCAGCACGGCGCCGAAGTCGAGCAATACCGAGACCGGCGGGTTCAGCTTGCGCGGCCAGGTCTTCAGCGGCTGGCCGAGCAGCATCGGGTGGTTGGTGCCGGTATTGTAGAGCGAGGTCGTGAAGGACGGGCCGAGCGAGCCGTGCCGCTTCATCTGGTAGTCGAGCTCGGCGACGACATCGAGCTCGGTCATGCCGAGCTTGAAGGTGGCGATGGCGTCGGTGAGCGCCGCCTCGGTAATCCGCCCGGCCTCGCGCATGATCGCGATTTCGTCGGCGTCCTTGATGACGCGCAGCTGGCGCAGGATCTTGGTCGCCGAGACGAAGCGGGCGTCCGGGATCAGCTTCTGGATCTCGATCAGCGATTCCGCCTCGGCATTCTCGCTGACCGCGACGCGCGGCGAAGCCGGCAGCTTCATCTCGTCGATGATCGCCTTGGCCATCACCGCCGGATCGTCCCAGTCGCCGAGCACGCGGATCTCGAAGCCCTCGATGCCGCCCTTGCCGCCGAGTTCGGCCGTCATGCGCGGCAGCGTCAGGATCGGGCCCTTGTCGGCCGAGAGCCACGCCCCCTCCAGCCAGGCGCCCGGATGCAGCACGCGGCCATAGTTCGGAATGTCGCGATGGATGCCGGTCAGATAGTCGAGATCGGTCGCGATCGGGAAGAACACGAGATCGGCGGCGCCGGCGATGAGGCCCTGGAAGCGCTGCATGCGCTGCTTGTAATTGATCATCATGCGTCTCTTCGTTGGTGGCGGGGACGGTTCACCCGAGAACGGTTTCTGCCAGATGGCAGGCGGCCATGCGACCCGGAACGAGCTGCCGGAATGCGGGTTCCTCCATGGCGCAGCGCGGAATGGCGATCGGGCAGCGCGGATGGAAGCGGCAGCCGGGCGGCGGCGCCGCCGGATCGGGCACGTCGCCGGGCAGGTCGTCGGGCAGCCGCCCCTCGCCGTCCGGCTCGGTGATCGCGCCGATCAGGCCACGCGAATAGGGATGCGCCGGCCGCGCCCACAGCGCCTCGCTCGGCGCGCGCTCGACGATCTTGCCGAGATACATGACCGTCGTGACGTCGGCGATGCGGCGGACGATCGAGAGGTCGTGCGAGATGAACAGGAGGCCGACCTTGAGATCGGCCACGAGGTCGACGAGCAGGTTGGCGATCGAGGCCTGCGCCGAGGCGTCGAGGGCGGAGATCGGCTCGTCGGCCACGATGCAGCGCGGATCGGCGGCGAGCGCGCGGGCGATGGCGATGCGCTGGCGCTGGCCGCCGGAAAACTGGTGCGGGAAGCGGTCGGCGATGCCGGCCGAAAGACCCACGCGCTCAAGGCACTCGCCGACCGAGCGGCGCTTCCCGCCATGCCCTTCCGCGACGCGGATGCCGTCGGCGATGAGTTCGCCGATCGGGCGGCGCGGATTGAGCGAGGAGAACGGGTCCTGGAACACCATCTGCAGCCGCCGCTGCGGGGCTGGCCGCGCCTTGCGGCCGAGCGGTTCCACCGGCGCGCCGTCGAAGGTGACGCTGCCGCCGGCCGGCGTGATCAGTCCGACCGCCGCCTTGCCCAGCGAGGACTTGCCGCAGCCCGATTCGCCGACCAGCGCGACGATCTGGCCCTCCTCGACATCGATGTTGCAGCCGGCCACGGCCGTCACAACGGCACCGGAATGGCCGCGATAGCGCACGTAGAGATCACGGACCTCGAGCAGGCTCATGCCGTCACCACCGCGAGCGGATCCACCGGGCAGGCGATCGCATGGCCCTCGCCCACGGCAAGCAGTTCGGGAATGTCGGCGCGGCAGATATCCTCGGCAAAGCGGCAGCGCGGATGGAAGGCGCAGCCGGCGGGGAAGCGGCCGATCGAGGGCGGCGAGCCGGGCAGTGCCTGCAGCGGGTGATCGGCGGGGCTGCCATGCGGCAGCGCGTCGAGCAGCCCGCGCGCGTAAGGGTGGCGCGGCCGCGACAGCACCGCCGCGCGCGACCCGTGCTCCACGACGCGGCCGGCATACATGACATAGACGCGGTCGGCGAGCGCCGACATGACACCGAGATCATGCGTGATGAGCAGCACCGAGAGCTTCAGCTCGCGGCGCAGATTTTCGATGAGCCGCAGGATGCCGGCCTGCACCGTCACGTCGAGCGCCGTCGTCGGCTCGTCGGCGATGAGGAGGCGCGGCCCCGCTGCGAGCGCCGAGGCGATGGCGATGCGCTGGCGCATACCGCCCGAAAACTGGTGGGGGAAGCGGGCCATCGCTTCTTTCGGATTGGGGATGCGCACGCGGTCGAGCATGGCGATCGCGATCCGGTCGGCCTCGGCGCGGCCGATCCGCCGGTGCTGCACGAGATGCTCCGTCATCTGCCTTCCGACCGAGAGCATCGGATGCAGGGCCGTCATCGGATCCTGAAACACCATCGCGAGATCGCGGCCACGCACCGCGGCAGCGCCGCGCCCGCCCTCGCCCATGAGCTCGCGCCCGTCGAACACCACCCGTCCGCCGGTCGTCGCGCCGGAGGGCAGCAGGCCGAGCGCCGCCAGCGCGGACAGCGTCTTGCCGCTGCCGCTTTCGCCGGCGAGGCCGACGATCTCGCCCTCGCCGATCGCGATGTCGACGCCGCGCACGGCGAGCGCCCGCCCGCCATCGGCGGTCGGCAGGCTGATCGAGAGATTCTCGATCGAGAGGAGGGGCGCGCCGGCCATCAGCGGAAAGCCTTGGCCGTGCGCGGATCGAGCGCGTCGCGCAGCGTGTCGCCGAGGAAATTGGCGGCGAGCACGACGAGCAGGATCGCGAGGCCCGGGAACACCGACAGCCACCATTTGTCGAAATATTTCGAGCCGTCAGAGACCATCTGGCCCCATTCCGGCGTCGGCGGCTGCGCGCCGAGCCCGAGGAAGGAGAGGCCGGCGAGGATCAGCACCGCATGGCCGAATTCGAGCGCCGCGAGCACGACGAGCGGCCCGACCACGTTCGGCCGCACATCGACCCACAGCGCCCGCATGGCCGAGACGCCGAGCAGCCGGCTCGACTGCACATAGGGCTCGTCGCGGATCGTGAGCAGCATCGAGCGCACGACGCGGGCATAGATCGGCCACGACACGACGACCACCGCGAGCACGGCGTTGAAGAGCCCCGGCCCGAGCGCCGCGACCACCGCCATGGCGAGGATGATGTCCGGGAAGGCCATCACGAGATCGGCGGCGCGCATGATGACGCCGTCGATCCAGCCGCCGAAATAGCCGGCGATGGCGCCGAGCAGCGTGCCGATCACCGCCGCCATGACGACGAGCTGCAGCGCATAGG
>Ga0209933_1001374_pt1 | contig 23523 bp, 11 predicted proteins | sample ThiBiot_300_biof_FD_183944 | JGI IMG/M metagenome (GOLD analysis project Ga0209933, IMG submission 183944) | Wastewater bioreactor microbial communities from Cape Town, South Africa - Thiocy_cont_300_biof (SPAdes) | ecosystem: Engineered > Bioremediation > Thiocyanate > Unclassified | place...
GCTCACGCGATATTCACCTGATTGGCAGTTCTACCTATGATGCATCTGGCTACTACGCCACCAACTTCCCGAAAGCTAATAACTGGGGTGGTCTGGCCGTACTGTGTAATCTGGCCCCAATTCAAATTGGTAACCGGGTGTGGCGCGATGACAACAAAAACGGACTTCAGGACCCTTGCGAACCAGCCATTCCAGGAGCCGTAATTACGCTCTATGATGCGGCTAAAACAACGGCACTGGCCAGCGTGACGACCAACGCGGCAGGGGAATATTATTTCTCCTCAACAACCATAACGGCAGGTACGTCTACTTCATCCGTTGCCACAACCGCTTTAACTTATAATACGAGTTATGCCGTAGTGATCACGAGTCTGGGTAGCAGCACAGCGGTTAGTGGATTGAGCTTAACCGATGTGAGTATCACCCCTGGAGAGAGCGGTGCTACCAACTCGGGTACTACGACCATCAACAACGATGCGATGGTCATGAATGGCAAGCCCACCATTATGCTGACGACTGGCGACCCAGGGACAATTAATCACACCTATGACTTTGGGCTCGCTGTTGTGCCTTGTTCGCTGAGCCTGGTCGCTACACCGGGTAGTTGTAATCCAGCTACGAATCAGTACACGGTAACAGGAACTGTTAATCTAACGGCAGCCCCTGCCAGCAGTCTGACCATTACGGATGGCCTTGTAAGCACGGTCGTCTCGGTGAGTGCTGGCCAGACCTCGGCTACCTACAGCCTGACCGGTCTGACGTCAGGTACAGGACTGCATACAGTAACGCTGCTGTCGTCGGCAACAGCTTGTGGTACTGCATCGGCTACGTACACAGCGCCAGCCTCCTGTACAGTGGCTCCGCCTGCCTTGACCGTATCGGTCTCACTGACCAATGCCTACACCGCCACAGGGACCGTCTCGCTCAGCAATGTGGTCGCCGGGTCAACACTGACCATCACCGACAATGGCGCTACTCTGGCCAGCCTGACGCTGACTAGTGGACAACCCTCCGCCAGCTTCTCGCTCAGCGGCACCTCCAATGCTGCCAGCCATACGGTAGTGGCTAGCCTGAGTGGCGGCCCATCGGCCACTACCACCTATACCGCTCCGGTAGCCTGCACGGTGTGTTCAACCCGGATCACCACAGCCAGCCTGCCCAACGGACAGGTAGGTACCCCCTATAGCCAGACCCTGACCGCCACTGGTGGCACCGCTCCCTACACCTACTCGGTGGTGGGCAGTCTGCCAGCCAGTTTGACTCTGTCTGCCAGTGGGGTGATTTCGGGGACGCCAACCAGTAGTGGAACAGCTTCCTTTACCATCAAGGTGAGCGATACCCATGCCTGCTCGGATGCCCAGCCGCTGACCATCACCCTAACGGCTCTGCCTGTCTGCTCGCTGACGGCGACGGCCACCCCTGGTATCTGTAGTACGGCCACCAACACCTACGCTGTCACGGGTAGCATCTCCTCCACCAATGCGGTGGCCAACAGTGCCAGTCCCCAAACGCTGACCGTGTCGGTCGGTGGGGTCAGTACGCTGGTGAGTCTAACTGGAGACGGTCCGGTGAGTTACACGCTGGCAGGGTTAATCTCGGATGGAGCCACTCATACGGTATCAGTCCTGAGTAGTGCCACCGCTTGTGGAGTCACAAGTGTAACCTATACCGCCCCAGCCTCCTGTACTGTGGCTCCGGCATGTATTCTGTCGGTAACAGCTTCAGGGGCGAACTGTAATCCTGCCACAAATCAGTATGTACTATCAGGAACAATTACGGTCACCAATAGCCCTGTGAGTCAGACCCTGACCTTGACAGACGGAAGTTATGTTCGCTCATTGACAGTGGCTGCGGGTACTGGAACCATCGGGTTTAGTTACACGGCCTTACAAAGTGATGGCGCTACACACACAGTAACCGTTACCAGCAGCGCCAGCGCCTGTGGTAGCGTTTCCACGACTTATACAGCTCCGGCTAGCTGCACAGTAGCACTCGCTGGCTTGGGCGACTTCGTCTGGCTTGATCTAGATAAGGATGGCACGCAGGGTGGCATAGAACCCGGTATTAAGGATGTATTCGTGACACTCTATCTGAACGGATCCATTTCGGCAACAACCCTAACGGATGATTCGGGATTCTACTCGTTCACCGGTTTAACACCTGGCACCAGTAATTCGTATGTAGTAGGCTTCACAACTCCATCGGGTTTCACCACAACGACGCCTTATAGCGGAACCGATCGCACCAAGGATTCTAATGCCGATCTGATTACCGGGAAGACCGAATCCGTTACGCTGGCCCCCAGTGAGTTTAATCGAACGCTGGATGCTGGTTATATAGGCCCTGAATCCCCTGCTAACATTGCGGGTCTGGGTAACTTTGTGTGGTTAGATTCGGATAAAGATGGTATTCAAGGCATAGGAGAGCCTGGTATTAAGGATGTCAACGTGACGTTGTATCTGAACGGTGCAGTTTCGGCAACCATGGTAACGAATGCGTCTGGTTTCTATTCCTTTACAGGTCTGACACCCGGCAGCAGCAATAGCTACACCGTAGGCTTTACGACACCAACGGGCTATACTGCTACAACGCCTTACAGTGGTAATGACCGCACCAAGGATTCGAATGTAAGCCCGAATACAGGTAAGACCGAAGCGGTGACGCTGACGGCTGGTGAATACAATCCGACGCTGGATGCAGGCTACTATCTCCTTCCCCCTTCACTGACTTTGAATAAAGTCGTTGATAAGTCGAAGGCTAGCCAGGGCGATATCCTCACCTACACGCTGGTGTTAACCAACGTAGGGTCAACAACGGCAACGAACGTTACAGTCCGGGATTCAACCACGCTTGGTCTGAGCTACATAGCCAACTCGGCTTCGGCTCCGACAGGCACTACCTTCGCATATGGCAACCCAGTTAGCACCTGGACGGTACCAAGTCTGACACCGGGCCAAAGTCTATCATTGACGTTCCAGGCTAAAGCCGATAGTACAGGTATTCTCTACAATGTAGCGACTATACCAGGTGATACGGCCAAAGTATGTACGACTATCCCGGTTAAGGTGTGTCAGGGTAGTGATTATTTATTTGAGCTTAGAGTGGCAACGGGACATACCAGCTATCAATGGTACCGCGATGGCGTTGAAATTGTTGGTGCTACCACGAATGTATTGAGTGTAACAGCTGCGGGTACGTATTCGCTACTTGTCGATGGTGCCGTTAGTGGTCAATGTCCTGAATTTAGCTGCTGTCCATTCATTGTTGAAGAAGATACACTGCCAACGTTCAAGGCTGTTTCTGTACCGGTCACCTGCATAGGTAACGTAGCTCAGGCAAACGGCAAAATCGTTCTGAGCCAGTTCAGGACCGGATATACGTACCAATATTCACCCGGCTCTTCGTTCAACGCGGCTGCATCGCTATCAGGGGTGGCTAAGCCAATACCGTCGGATGGTGTCATTGTGGCGAATCTGGCAAATCCGGCTACCGTTCAACTCTATACCGTTCGGGTTTATAACGGCAGTGGCTGCTATAGCGATCTGACGGTGGCCCTACTGCCAACGACGTGTGGCTGCCCGGCTAGTGTATGTGTACCGTTTGTAATCAGACAGACCAAAGGACCGATACGAGGTTCCCATTGATTCAATAATACGCTACCATTAGCAACGAGAAAAAGGATCATGTTTAACACCATGGTCCTTTTTTTGTAAACTAGCCCGTCAAACTTTCTACGACAGGTTAGCTCATAAACGCGTCAATCATACAAAGGACTTTTTCAACGAAACACACAGTGCAAACTCATCAAACGACAAGTTCGAACACATAAAATTGAGCCGTGATAGCCACAACCAGATCTGACCGTTAAATTTACCCGTTCACGGTCAAATCTAGTCGTGGCTACTCCATATCAGGCAGGAGAGTTATGGCCCAAATGACTATTTATGTAGTATTATTCCTAACATGAACCCCGTACAACTCATATGAAACCCTGGTCTTTACGTTTAGTGGGCTTATTGCTTACAATTTCTCAACTGCCGAGTTACTCTCAAACCGAAACCTATGCCGAAAAACTCGGGTTCCCGAAGGGTAAAAAGGTCGTTATTTTACACGTCGATGACGCGGGCATGAGCTATGACTCGAACATCGGAACGATTAATGCCATCGAAAAAGGCATCGCTAATTCAACCAGCGTTATGATGCCCTGTGGATGGGTGCCTCATTTCTTTGCCTATCTGAAAGAACATCCCAATGTCGACGCGGGTGTCCATCTGACGCTCACCTCCGAATGGAAAAACTACCGTTGGTATCCTATCATTGGTCGTGACAAAGCGCCGGGTCTCTACGACGGGCAGGGTAGTTTCTGGCCCGAAGTAGCCGATGTGGTCGCCCACGCCACACCCGATGAAGTAGAGGCCGAAGTTCGGGCGCAACTGGCCCGGTATCGGTCGTTCGGGTTTCAGCCGACCCACATGGATTCGCACATGGGTACGCTGTTCGAGCCTAAATTTATTGGGCGTTATGTAAAAGTGGCTATCGACGAAAAAATCCCGATTCTGTTTCCCGGTGGCCATGCAGCACTCATCAGCAAAACCAACCGACTGGCCGCGCCTATGCAGCAAATGGCCCGGCAATTGGGCAAACAGCTTTGGGACGCAGGCTTGCCGGTACTCGATGATCTGGACGGAAGCATCACCAGCTTGAACCTACCTGCCGGAGCCAAAGACTCGGATTTACAAAAATTTAAAACCCAGAAATTCATCGAACTGTTGAACTCTGTACAACCAGGATTGACGTACATCATCATGCACTGCACCGCACCAACGCCAACGTTTGATCTGATCAGTAGTTCGGGCCAATCGCGGAAGGGCGATATGCTGGGCATGATGGACCCCGCTCTCAAAGCCTATATCGAGAAAGAGGGCATCATCGTAACCACCTGGCGGGAATTAATGGAACGACGTAAAAAATTGTGAAAGAGCGAAAGAGTGAAAGAGCGAAATCCGCTGAGAACTCTTTCACTCTTTCGCTCTTTCACTCTTTCACTCTTTATGAAAATAAGTCTCATCTCCGCTGTGGCGGAAAACGGCGTTATCGGCCGGAATAATGAATTGCCATGGCATCTGCCTGATGACTTCGCCTTTTTCAAGCGAAAAACAAGCCATCATCCCATCATTATGGGCCGAAAATCGCTCGATTCGCTAGGAAAACCATTGCCCAATCGCACTAACATTGTGATAACCCGAAACGCCGATTTTAGCGCTCCCGGCGTTACCGTGGTGCATACGCTGGACAAAGCCCTTGACGAAGCGAAGGCTATCAATCAAACAGAAATCTTCGTGATCGGTGGGGCAGAAATATACAAAATGGCCTTGCCCATAGCCACTACTCTATACCTAACCGAAGTCCACCGAGCCTATGAGGGCGATGCTTTTTTTCCCGCTTTCGATAAAAACGAATGGCGTGAAGTCAGCCGCCACCACCACCCCGCCGACGAACGGCATGCCGTAGATTTTGATTTTGTCGAGTACGAACGGGTGGGGTAAGAGCCACACGTTGTATGAGTAGGTCGCCTACAGCGTTTTGCCCAGGTATCCAGGTATAGCGATGGCAGATTCTCAAATCTGCCATCGTGCGGTTTTGAGAAACCGCATGCGTCAGGTTGAAGAACCTGACACCACATAGGCACCCTCTTAGAGTGCGGGCAGATTCTCAAATCTGCCCTGTGCGGTTTCTCAAAACCGAATCAGACCAGCCGTGCGGTTTTGAGAAACCTAACCAGGCAGGTTGTAAGAACCTGCCACCACAAACGCAAACAGCTTCTATCCGAATGTAGCTCCAGGACTTCGATGAAGCATGACCCAACAGCGCTGTTTATTTCCGGGTGGTCAATATCGTGGGCCCGCTTGGACTCATCACCTCGGCATTATCTTCGGCCGTAATAAAAATGTCGGCGGGTTTGGCAATGGATGTGGCTTTCAACCGCGCTTCGAGTGCACGCCCGGAAGGCACTAGCTGCCCAAGTTTATTGACCGGATCGTTACCCGACTCCATCCAGACGACGTAAGTATTCGATGGTGGGCTAAGCTTTTTGGGCTCGGCCAGATTCCGAACGTTTACATTGACGACGTAGTTTTTGTTTTTATCCTTTCGAACGCCAACTTTCCCCGAAGCAGATGGAACAATCGACGAATCGGTGAAGACCATCTGAGGAGTACAGGCGCTAACGGCCGCAGCTACGTATAAGGTACTAAGAATAGATCGGATCGTTTTCATGACGTTACCAATTGGTTAGTCTGTTAACCGATCCGATTATCCAGATGTTTGGCCGTTAATCGCTCATTAATCTCCTTTTCGCCTAGCTTAACTTCTTGCCTTCAGCTTCCAGCAGCGCTTTGGTTCGGCGGATTCCTTCATCTTCGGCCATCCCCTCTCCTTCGAACTCCACCCCAATGTAGCCTGTAAATCCAGCCGCTTTAACCAGTTTCAGCATGCGTCCATAATCGATTTTAGTTTCATTACCCTTTGCATCGAAACCGTAACTTTTGGCGCTCACCCCTCCTTTGGCATACGGCAGCATTTCGGCAACTCCTTTGTATCGGTCATACGGGCGCTCACAGGCCTTTTCGGTACTCCCCCAATCGTGCGACTGGCAGAAATTGCCAAAATCGGGCAATAAGCCACAATTCGATTGGCTCACTCCCTTAGCCACCGAAGCCATCCAACTGCCATCGGATGAGTAGCCGCCATGATTTTCAGCCACCACATTCAATCCCAGGGGCTTAATCCGGTCGGCCAGTTTCCCCATGCTGTCAATGGCTCGCTTCCGCACCTCATCGACCGCGTCTTTATTTTGCAGGTTGACCCGAATGGTTTTGCAGCCCAGAAACTTAGCCGCTTCTGCCCACGCATAATGCCGGTTTATGGAATCGGCTCGTTTGGCAGCATCAGCATCGACCAGACTGCCTGCCGTATCGATCATGATCAGGTGATTCACGACACCCTCATTCTGGCTCCGTTTGAGCAGTTCTTTCAGGTACGTCGGTTCGTTTTTGACAAATTGATCGACATACTCGACAGCCGTTATACCAAAATCACGACGAGCGCAGGTAGGAAAATCGAGCGTTGTCGTCTCTTTTTTGGCCAACGCCCGATGCAGTGACCATTGTGCCAGCGAAATCTTGAAAAACAGGTCTTTAGGCGCTTCTATTCCTAAGCCAGTCACTAAAGGCAGGGCGGCCAGGGCACTCAGTTGGCCTAAAAACTGACGACGGGTTGGATTCATTGTGAGAAGATGTTTCTATTTTTTGTAAGGTTTTCAAGACATTCAAATGAGTTCTAACCTAGCTATTTTTTGTCATTTCCACTTGACTCAACGACTAGTTCTCTTCAACAATCTTTACGCCCCAGGGCTCTATGGACATTGATTGGCCAGAGGTTATCGGCTGATCGGCCAACAGCTCTTTCCCAGCTTTGTAGGGGTACTTTACAGAGCCCGGCGTAGCAGAATAGTTAAAGTAATAATGAATGAGTTTACCCTGCTGATTTACCCCCGATTTGACAATCAGCGGGAAAGTCAGTTGTTGATCAACTCCCCAAACATCAGCTTTTTTCACCGCATCTTCCAGCACTTTCTGCAACACAGCATCACTAGTCATACAGCCAATGTAGGTTGCCAGTCCATTTCCGTAGGTATTCTCCGTAATGGCGGCATAGGTTCCCCAAACCGGATGATCGTAGGAGGCCAGTACGCGGGCTGTTGTGGGTGTAATCAGTTCCATCCAGGTCTTAACCGTATTATTCGACTCACCTACCTTGAACGGATCACCTTTTAGGGATACCTTTTGCGGGATGGTAAACTGGCTGTAATAAATTCCACAGGCTTCGCTGATAATACCCGGTTGACGGGTCGAACGCACTTTCACATGCTCGTCGGAAAAACCGCTTTTGAACGTATAAACGACATGCCCACCTGCTTTAACGAAGCGATTGAGCCGCTCCAGCAATGCATCCGAAGCCGCATACAAAGCGGGTACGATCAGGAGTTTATACTGCTCCAGATTTGTGCTGGACGGGTCGACAAAATCAACGCCCACATTCATTCGGTACAGGGCATCGTACATCGGTCGCAGGATGTCGTTATACCGTTCGGTAGCACCCCAGCCAAAGCTAAACGCATTGAACGCCGTCAGGGCCTCGTTGCTGAACAACATGGCGACGGAATTGGTCTTTTTCAGATTGACGAGCTTCGGACTCAGTTTCGCAAAATCGCGTCCGATGGTTTTGGCTTCTTCGTAGGTAGGATTGGGTTCGAAATCGTGACTCAATAGCCCTTTCCAGTACGTTTCGGCCGAATTGTGAATCGAGTGCCAATGCCAGTATTCCAGCATACTCGCTCCCGATGCCAGATGACTAAACGCCTGCAACCGCAACTGCCCCGGATAGGGTACCCACTGCGGGACCCCCTGCGCTTCGGTTTCGAGCACCAGATAATTTCGGCCCCGAGTCGACGCATCGACTTTCATGGAACGGGTCACATCACCTCCGAACGAGATTTCAATACCCGTAAGCTGGTCCTGCGTGGGATGGTAAATATCGACGCCAGCGATGTCCATTGCTTTGGCAGCCGCAAAATGATCGACATCGGGCTGGATACCATACGAATACCCGCGCCATTCGAAGTCAAAGTTCTGGGTTACAAACTGACCGGGCCGTTTGTATTCGTTCACCAGTTTCGCCTGCCAGGCCAGATAATCTGTGACGAGTTTCCGTTGAAACTTAGCGAACTCCGAACTCAGGCTGGCATTGATCGTACCGACCATCGACGGAAAATCGGCCCAATTGTTAATCCGGTTACTCCAGTAATCCAGCCCAAACGCCTTGTTGACGGTGTCCAGCGTTTTGAACTTCGTTTTCATGTACTGCACAAACTGTTGCTGTACATTGGCCCCGGCGGTGTTGTAATGCTTGGTTTCGTTATCGACCTGATAGCCAATAATAGCCGGGTGATTTTTTACGTGTTCCAGCATTTTCCGAATCACGCGTTCGGCATGGAAGCGAAAATGTGGATTGGTAATATCCATGTTCTGGCGAACGCCGTACTGGTTCTGCCCGCGTGACGTGGTAGCCAGCACATCGGGATATTTACGCACCAGCCAGGTCGGTACTGCGTACGTTGGCGTGCCGATAATTACCTGAATACCGCCTTTGTGCATGGCATTCAGCACCCGGTCGATGTGGGTAAAATTAAATACGCCATCCTGTGGTTCAACCGTGCTCCAGGTCGATTCGGCGATGCGGACGACATTGATGCCCGCATCTTTCATCATCTGAACGTCCTTCTCCAGCCGTTCGTAGGGCATATATTCATCATAATACGCCACGCCAAACAGCAGTTTATTGGGCAAAGGGCTTTGGGCCGATACCCATGTCGAAAGGAGTACGAGGGTAGTGGTAAGTACTAAAGAAAGACGATTCATAATTTGGGGCATCCTTAACTGCGCTTTTCATTGCCTGCGGTTTCTCAGGGTCTGCCAATCTCTGCTGTACTGCTGATTTATGCTGTGTTGCCGGTTTCTTAAAACCGAACCGTTCTTTCGTTCGGTTTTGAGAAACCGCACGTGTCAGATGTGAGCATCTGACAGCACGAAACACCACAGACGAGGTACACCACAAGGCTCCGAAAACCTGTTTTGATCACTTCGCGCTCAGGACCGACTGCTTATACTTGGCTGTGCGGGCATCGCGGATGACGCCTTTCCAGTTCAGGCCAAAGCCGAAATCGTAGGTGTTTCCTTCCGAATCTTTATAGCAACTCATGTCGCGGGGAACGTCTTCGGCCTGTGCTTCTACCGTTTTCATGTCGGCTGGCATTTGCATGGGCAACAGGGCCGAGGGTTCATACACTCCAGTCAGTATATCCATCAAGGCTTGGTCCTGCACCCCGAAATGGACCAGCATCGCGTTCGACTGGCCTTCAAACTCACTGACCACCGTCGGGTTCGACATATTCAGCGCGACAATCACGGGTTTGCCGTTCATTTTGGCATAGGTGTCCGTAACCATGTTCAGATCGGTGGTGTTGATGGTCTTCGCCGTTTTGCCGTTGTATGTCCGGTTGGTGAATGTCTCCATCGGGTCGCCACCGGCCATGCTCGGGTCGCGAGTTCCTTTGGCTGTATAATCGCCATATTGCAGACTGACAGGAACATAGCCCGTACCACCCGCTTTGGCATCGGCGCTGTTATAGCCACCACCCGAGTTTGGACTTTGGATAAACACCAGCGCATAGTCGGCTTCAGCAGGATTATCTGTCACATTGAAATATTTCTTAACGATATTCAGATTGACCGGATAGGCCAGTTTTTCCGGGATTTCCATACCGAGGAAATTACGGCCAGCGGGTGTAAACTGTTTCGGAATATAGACCGTTTTGCCTTTCGCGAGCGGCAGTGCTTTCGCCTTGTTTTTCAGCATTACCACCGATTCCAGTTGGGTCTGATAACCTGCCTTCATGTATTCCGGCGTTCCAACCGATTTCTGCGATACCTGTGGGTCCAGGTATGGATTTTCGAATAAGCCTACCCGGAAACTATTTTTGAGTAGTCGTACTGCCGACTGCTCGAAGCGGGCACGCATGGCGGCTTCTCCGTGTTCTTTCACCCCCATTTTATACGCTTCGATTACGGGGCCGGATTCATTATTGCCGCCAAACTGGTCAACGCCGTTCATCAGGATTTTGTAGTGTCGCTCGGCTACTGTCAGTTTCTCAACACCCCACGATTTGCCCGTCAGAAAAACATCGACAGCGGTTTCATCGGCGGTAATCAGCCAGTCGGTGCAGACAACCCCATCGTATTTGTATTTGGTCCGCAGCAGGTCATGAATGATGTATTTGCTGTAACTGTTACCTACATTCTCGCCATACTTTTTATCCTGACCGTATGAGATGGTATAGTACGGCATCACAGCCGCTGCCGTACCCGTTTTTCCGTTCAGTTTAAAGGCTCCGTTCAGGAATGGGATGAATGCCGTTTCGAAATTTTTTCCGGGATACACCGCGTATTTACCATACCCATAGTGGGCATCGCGTCCACCTTCGCCCGAACCCCCACCCGGCCAGTGCTTTACCATGGCATTGACACTGTGATAGCCCCAGCCACCCGTAATTTCGTTGGCGCCATACGACGTCTGAAACCCATCAATGTAAGCGCGCGCCATGTCGGTTGCCAGTTGCGGGTCTTCGCCAAAGGTACCACTGACCCGATTCCAGCGCGGATCAGTAGCCAGATCGACCTGGGGCGACAAAGCCGTAGCAATACCCAGCGCCCGGTATTCCGTGGCTGCAATCTGCCCAAACCGTTTTACGGCATCGGGATTGAACGTAGCGGCCAACCCCAGCGAACCGGGCCACATGGAAATGGAGCCACCCGCCCCTGCGTTGTATTCGGCATCGGCACGGGTGCCATGTCGAGGGTCCGAACTGCTGTTGATTGGTATGCCTACGCCAATCCCTTCGACCAGCGCCTGAGCGTTGTTATTCCACTCAGCAGCGATTTCGGGACTTTGTACCGATGTAATGAGTACGTGCCGGAGGTTATCATTGGTCAGAAACGCCTTTTGCTGGTCCGACAGATCAGAGGCTTTGACGCCACTTTGCGCAAATATTTTTCCGCCGTAGGTACCGGCAAATGGACCACCCGCAGCCGCCGGAATCGGTTGGTGGCGGCTATAGAGCATCAGTCCGGCAATCTGATCGATGGTCATTTTTGAGGCTAAATCCTTCGCCCGTTCATCGACCGACAACCGCCAGTCTTCATACTTGTCCAGTTTACCGTTTTTGTTCAGGTCTTTAAAGGCAAACCCTTTATCGGTCAGTAGTTTCACACCCGATGCCGACGAGTAACCGATGGTTTTCCCGCCTTTGTTGGTGACTTTCGTCCAGTTTCCGACGTTCGTTTCGGTCCAGTTCTGGCCGAATGCGGCCGAGGCAGTCAACAGAGTCAACAGGCCGAAGGTGATGTTTTTTGTTCTCATAGGTTTGGTAGGTATTCTAAATAGATGTCAATCAATTAAACCGCCCGGGCGCAAAGACGCAAAGAATAGGCGATAGAATTATTTCTTTGCGTCTTCGCGCCCGGGCGGTTCACTACTCTTCTGCATAAAGATTAACTCAGCAATTTCAATTCTGCTACCCGCAACACGACAGGCCCGATCAGGCCGGAGTCCAGAAGTGGCGACTCTTTGGTGTAGTGTTTCCAGGTCGTGAACGTCACACGTCCGTCGGCAGGTTTGGGCTTTCCTTCTTTATACCAGGCCGGTAGTTCGACAATAGCCCCGCTGCTTAGGCTGGCAAATCCACTAGCCCCACCACCCGGAGTAAACTTGTCGGGATCGGGCAGATATTCGTCGCCAATCAGTCGGTTCGGCCATAAATTCGTTACGCTAATTTCCAGCGTATTGTTGCCAGCCTGCACCGCATCGGTAATATCTATCCGGTAGGGGCGTTTCCAATAAGTACCGAGGTTTTTCCCGTTGACCGATACACTGGCGAGTACCTCCACCCTGCCCAAGTCCAGAAACAACCGCCGTCCTGATGAACCCGGTAGCAGTTTGGCCGGTATCTGAATCGTTTTGATGTAGGTAGCCGTACCCGAAAAATGCTTCACCCCTTGCTGCTCATGGGTATTCAGTGGAATCAGGCTGTCTAACGTGATCTGTTCGGGAGTCCCCATATTGGCCGGAAAGCGAACCTGCCAGCTACCTGTTATTTCCACTGGCGGATTGATTCCGGCAACGGCCATAGGTGTACTACGTCCTGCTGTATCGCGTGCAACATATTGCCCATTCTGCCAGAACAGTAGCCCGCTTTTCCCATTAGCCGCTATTTCGACAGTAGGGATAGCCGTTGATTCAGTACGTTTCTGCGCTGCCAACTGCCGGATACGGTCGTCCGAAGCCGCTTCCGTGAGCACTTGTGGCTCGGTCATATCGCCATTGTAAAACGAAGCCCCATCGCTCAGGTAGGCTTTACTAATTCCGGGATGAACGATGTTTGTTCCAGCCTTTCCCTGCTGAATGAGTTTGCCGTTCACATAAATCGCCGGGATACCGTCTTTATAGACCACCGCTACATGGCTCCAGCCCGAAATGGGTGCTTGGGCCGACAGCCGAAAAGTGGGCATACCAGTCGTTCGTTCCCAAACCGCCACGCCGTTTCGCCCGATGGTTAGCCCGCAGGCAGCATGCCCAGCCCCATATAACTCCGTCCCCGAAGGTGGATAGATGGCGTAGTAATCAGTCCAGGCTCCTTTTACATTTTCCAGCAATCCACCGGGAGCCAACATGATATTCAATTCCGGCTTGGCCCACAGGCTAATCGTAAAGGTATTGGCAACGTCCTTGTACACCCCGCGAGTCGGAATCGGGAAAGGCTTGGTACTCAATACGGTTTCGGGCCCTTTGCTGATAGCTTGTAGCGGCTTTTTGGCGGGTGTCCTGAATACGACGAATACGGAACCCGACGGATCGAACTGTACAGGTACGCGGGTTTGTCCGGCCATGGTTTCGTAGATCGGCATGGGCGTCATTTTCCCCGTCGAAGCATCCCAGCGTTCGGGTTGTTTGCCCGCTACCCGGAACGTACAGACCGTTTCTTCGACCGTCCGACGCTGGTTGGCCAGAAAGTACACCTGTACCTCGCCAATGCGACGGTGTATCCATGTAATGGGCGCATCGCCGGAACGGGACGTCACCTCCACATCGGGCCTGATTGCCAATAGGTTGAGCACTGCCAGGATGGACTGCCCCCAGAACACACGCCCTTTGCCGAATTTGTTTTCCGTTATCGCCGTCCCGTTGATGGGCCCCCAGATGTCGGTCAAAAGCTGCTTAAACTCGGTATACCCTTCCGAATGCCGATGCAGACCGAGCGTTGTTTCAGGCTTTTCACCCACGACAACCAGTCCTTCATTCACATAGTCACGTAATTTTCGGAGCAGTGGCAAACTCAGCGCTTTGTGATTCTGGAGCACCAGAATCCGGTAACTCAGGCCATCGGGCAGCACCAGCTTTCCATCCTGAACACGAGTACGTTTCAGAAGCGTTTCGCCATTGATGAGGTCGTAATCGTAGCCCTGTGGCGGTGTTGGGGTTAGTTCGTGCGGCTCTACTTTGGTGTACTGATTTCCGGCTTCGCCCGTAAAATAGGCCAGGTCAGCCACGAATAGTCCCTGCTGCAACAAACTCTGGCAACGGGCCAGATAATCGAGCCAGGCCCGTCCCTGGTTCCACCAGGTCGTTGTCCGGTCGAAGTGGATACCCCAGGGCCCCATTGTCATACCCGGCACAGCGGTTGGATGAGGCTGGTGCGCGTATCGGTGAAAAATAATCCGGTTCAATCCTTGTGTAAACATTCGGTCGCCCAGTGCTTTCATACCGAAAGGGTATTCCTGCCAGCGAGCCGATTCGGGCTCTCCTGTAAAGGCTTCGGCTCCAACCAATTGTGGATTGGCGGGCGTGCCTCCACCAGCGTTTTTACCGTTGATATGAGCAATGGATGCCGCCAGTTTAGTGGTCCGTCGCATGGTCCAGTTGTTCTGAAACAACGACGACAGCCCATGCCAGAACTCCCCCATGTTCACATCGACCCGTGCCCCAATCTGCATTTCTTCCATCGGCCCCCGGTCGTACGGTTCGGCATAGGCAAAGATGCCCTGCTGATGGCATAACTCCGTGAATCGGGCGTAATAATGATCGGCCATCAGATCGGCCAGTACACGACGGAAATCCCAGAGAAACCGCTCAGTGAGGTCTACGTTTTCCACAATACGGCCCGTCAGCGCTGGTAAATAGGCCAGCAATGAATCGCCAACCCGTTTCTGAAACTCCTGCGGAAGCTGGGCCGTCCAGTTTTGCATACCCACTTCATAACTGTCGATCAACAGACCCACCTTGCCTTTCTGGGCCAGCGGTTTGAGGGTCGGCAGCAGGTTTTCCATCATCCGGTTAAAATGGAAATCGATGGCGGCCGGGTTATATTTATCGCATTCGAGGCCGATTCCCGTATCGGGTGCCGAACGGTTCAGCTCCCCTTTGGGCGTGTAACCGACCCGTAAAATAGTCCAGTTACCGGATGGCGCATTCCAGCGTAACGAACCCTCTTTATCCATGAATTTCGTCAGATCGACAATCGAAGACAGTTTAATAGCCGCTTTTCCTGCCTCTTCCGAATCATCCGTTACGCCCATTGCCCCGAAGACCATATCCGTTTTTTTCCGCCAATCGGCAAGTCGGGCCGCACCAGAAAACCGTAACTGCGAAAAATGTCGCGCACCGGGCGACGCAATGCGAAAATATCGTGCCTTTGTCGGTGCAAACTCAATGATTGTCAAGGTTTCATCCGCCGAACGCCCTGCGCTCCCTGAGGCTACTTTGCGAAACTGAGTACCATCGTCCGACGCTTCCAGCGTAAGTTGAGGCCCTCCTCCAAAGCCACCCTCACCCGAAGGCGTTTTCCCGACAGGTTTGCTGACAAAAGCGATAGACTGGGCTTCGTAAGGTGCCTTAAACTCAAGCAGTATCGTAGCTGGCTGGCCTTCCGCACTCGACTGCACAGTCAGCCCTTCTCCTCCGGCCAACTGCTCTGCCAGATTCGAATCAGTACCCCCAGTAGCTGTGATTTTAGTAACCAGTGCGGCTAGTGATGCTTCGCCAGATAGCGACGGATAAGCCAGCACGGCCACATCTCGGTAGTAGTTCAGTTTTGCGGGTGGTCTGGGCAGTGAGATCGTTACCGGCTGACCACCTGCCAGATACGCTTCGCTCCATGTCACCTCCTGCATGGCCAGTTCGGGCGTGATCCAGGGCCCACCACTCGACGACCAGCCGGGGCAATTGTGCATGGTAAACTCCAGCCCCAGCCGATCAGCTTCTTTCATGGCATGCTGTTTCAGGCTCAGCCATTCAGGACTTAGGTACACCACTGGACCTTTCGGTATACCTGTTCCGGCATCGAAATTCTGAAAGCCTCCCAGCCCGATTTGCTGCATGGCTTCCAGATCGCGGGTGATACCGTCGGCTGTTACATTGCCATTCATCCAGTGCCACCAGACCTGCGCCCGCGCTGACATGGGCGGATTGACAAAGGCATCGACAAACGATTCAGCCGCCTTGGTATCAAGGATAGTTGACTTTCGCTTGAATTCAATAATGCCTGCCGGAGTAACTAGTGCCGCTAAACCAGCCGTAGAGCTATTCTTTAAAAAGGTTCGTCGTTTCATGAAGGGTGGGAAATGATAGCACGCTGATTTTTATGATCTATTATGATTAACTAAGATTTTGATCTGCGTAAATCATAATAGATCATAAAAATCAGCGTGCTATTCTCTTGCGTTCTGGAACTTTCCGTTTACATCATACCCCTACTTAAACAGCATTGGGGTGTACTCATTCAGGTATTGCCGCCAGTTGATCCAGGTGTGGCCGCCCGACGATTCCTTGTACTGATATTTGATGTTGTGTTTATCGAGCAAAGCCAGTGTCTTTTTATTGGAATCCATCACAAAATCATCCTTACCGATGCTTACCCAGAAGAGTTTCTTGCCTTTGTTAAAGTTGGGGTCGTTGAGCACCTTGGCGTATTTGGTATCTGCTTCATCTGCCGTTGCGCCGAAGAAACCAGAGCTAAACACACCTACGTAGTTGAATAACTCAGGATGCGTTAAGGTTACGTCCAGCGTCTGAAAGCCACCCATCGACAGCCCGGCAATAGCTCGGTTTTCTGCATTGGTCAGGATCCGGTAGTTCTTCTCCACATACGGCATCACCTCTTTCAGTAGCTCGCTCGAAAACAGGTCACGCAATTGATTCATCATCTGGGCATTAGGCATACCATTCATTGGTGGCAGCGGCATACTGCCATTCGGCATAACCACAACCATGGGTTTCGCTTTTCCGGCTGCAATCAGATTGTCCAGAATGAAACCCGCCCGCCCGATTGTATTCCAGCCCGAATCATCGTCGCCCCCCCCATGCAGCAGATAAAAAATAGGGTATTTTGTGTTGCCTTTTTCGTAGCCCGGTGGCGTGTACACATGCATCCGGCGCATCATGTTCAGCGTGTTCGACGAATACCACACCTCTCGTACCTCGCCATGCGGCACCGCTTTGTTATCTTCAAATGCGGTTTCCGGCCCCGGCACAGCCATCATATTTTCCAGGCTACTGATCCCCTGCTTAATAACCGGATTTTTGGGATCCATCGTCCGAACACCGTCGACCATCAACGTATACGAGTAATAGTCGGGTTTCAGCGGGCCAATCAACACAGACCACACACCCTGCTCATTCTTCTTTAAGCTTAGCGGTTGCGGATTCGACAGAAAGTCCCCCCCCACGGTTACTTCGCTCGCTTTGGGCGCATAAATCTGAATCAGTACCCGCTTATCGGCCAGTACGTTAGGCGATTTGAGGGTATCGTTGGGCGTTGGGGTTCGCGGGGCCATTTGCGCCATTGCCAGCGGGGCCATAAAAACCGTACATACAGCCGTGCACAGAAGTTGTTTGGAGAAACGCATAATTGGGTTGGGAATGTAAATACAGAATGAACAATGGATAATGAAGAATGAATAATGGAAGAGCCGACAATGATTATACATTGTTCATTTTACATTATCCATTACCTAGTTATTTGCTCCGCCAAAGAGTAGGCAAGAGCTTATAATACAACAGATGCCGCCAGGTTCCCCAATCGTGGGCACCGTCGCCACCTACATAATATTCGTGTTTGATGCTATGATGCTGCAGGGCTTCGTGCAGAGCAATGGCCCGTTTTCCGATGGGTGCATTAGCCTCGTTCGTCCCCTGCCCGACCAGCAGATAATCGACTTTCTGATTGGCCGATGGGTCATTCAGAAAAGCTGCGCTGTTGGTTTCGCTATCCACATCGCCCGCACTCAGGATGCCGAACGAACTGAACAGATCCAGATTTTTCAGGCCGACAAACTGCGTATGCCGCCCTCCCATCGACAAGCCCGACAATGCCCGGCCCTTCCGGGTCGCGATAGTGCTGTACGTTTTGTCGATAAAGGGGATAATCTGCGTTTTCAGCTCGTCTTCAAAGAGCGGGAAGGTTTTGGCCGTGTGGTTTGGGTCGCTGCGGTGAATAACCTGATTGTTCGGCATGGCAATAATCATCGGTACCATTTTGCCCTCAGCCAGCAGGTTATCGGCAATAAAATTAGCCCGACCGTCCAGCGCCCAGCCGGAGGCCAGTTCACCACTGCCGCCCACCAGATACAGCACCGGATACTTCTTTTTGGGTGAATAGCCGGGTGGTGTATACACGTACATTTCCCGTTCGCCATTCAGAACCGTCGAATGATAAATATGCCGCGTTACGGCCCCATGCGGTACGGGTTTGGCGTCGTAATAGGCAGGCCCATCGCCCGGAACCACCAGGTTGCTATACCCCGGCTGATCGTTGAAGCCTGTCAGGGTGTTGTTCGGATCAGGCACCGTTACCCCGTCGATCACGAACTTGTACACGTAGATATCCGGCTTGACCGGCCCGACTGTCAGCGTCCACAGGCTATCCGTTTCTTTTTTAAACGGGATCGGATTTTTGGCCGACAGCGCCAGCAAGATTGGGCCACCCGTCAGCATGACCTGTCTGGCCTCGGGCGCTTTGAGTCGAAAGATAACCGTTCGGTCGTCGCGAACTTCCGGGGAGATGACACTGGCCCCAAAAGGCATCAGATTCTGGGTATTCTTCTGTGGATTCCAGTCCAGATTGACATGCGCCTGTTGTGCTTTCAGGCCCCAACAGGCTGTGACTACCAGAGCGATACTCAGACTGCAAACTCGATACATAGTCATGCAAATAGCTTTGCGTCAAAAGTACATAAAGATTATGAGCAACTGGTAATTCGGCAAGTTTTTTTTGTAGCTTTTTCAGATAAACTATTGATCGACCGTATAGAGCCTGCACATGTCTATCGTATACTGATAACGAACTTAGTGGAACGCTCCAAACGCCCTTAAACCTGAATGGACTTTTGTCATTTTGACGCAGGAGAAATCTTAGGAATAATCAATGAGTTAGCTTGAGATTTCTTCTGCGTCGAAATGACAAAAAGTTTTCAGACATTTTCCTAAGAACGATAATTAATCGATACAGCCTGACCTGACAACGTTCCCGGCAACGATTGCGTAAAAAAAGGGCAATCGTTTCTTGAATGCGTCTCAATTTTTGGGTCACTTTACTTATCCAATTGGCGCTTACCCCCCTTTACATCCAGATTGATTGGCCGTCAATGTATTTGTCCCGATACCTATGAAAACGCTCGCAGGCTTAGCTCTCGTTATACTGGCAACCGCCTTTCGTACAACGCTTCCTCTTCAATCAACTGCCGGTGCTGACCTGCCCAACGTACTAACCCCAACGTTTCGGAAGGACACGCTCAGTATCCGCAAATTCGGCGCAGTAGCCGACGGGCTGACACTCAACACGGCCGCTATTACCAAAGCTATAGAGCAGTGTAACCGGGCTGGTGGCGGAGTAGTGCTGATTCCCCGTGGTTTATGGCTGACAGGCCCCATTACCCTCAAAAGCCATGTCAATCTGCACCTGGCCGAAGGGGCTCTGCTGCAATTTACCGATCAGCGTAGCGCGTATCCGCTGGTCAATACCACCTGGGAGGGCGAAGAAGCCGTACGCAATCAGGCCCCCATTTCGGGAACCGACCTCGACAATATTGCCATTACGGGCAAAGGTATTCTGGATGGCTCAGGCGATGCATGGCGGATGGTGAAACGAAGCAAACTAACTGAAGATCAATGGAAAAAACTGGTCGCGTCGGGTGGGGTCGTCAATGAGAAGAAAGAGATGTGGTACCCCTCCGAGCAGTCGTTCAAAGGAGCAACCCTATCGGCGGTGAAATCGGGCCAGCCGATGAGCTACTACGAGGGCATAAAGGACTTTCTGCGCCCCAACATGCTCAGCCTGACCCGCTGCAAACGAATTCTGCTGGAGGGAGTTACCTTTCAGAACTCCCCCGCCTGGTGCCTGCACCCGCTTCTTTGTGAACACATTACGCTCCGAAAAGTGACCGCCAAAAATCCCTGGTACGCCCAGAACGGCGACGGTCTTGACCTGGAATCGTGCCGAAACGGACTGGTTGAAGACTGCACATTTGACGTTGGCGACGATGGTATCTGCATTAAATCGGGCCGTGACGAGCAAGGCCGCAAACGGGGTGTGCCAACCGAAAACATCATTGTGCGCAACTGCCGGGTGTATCATGCCCACGGTGGTTTTGTGATCGGCAGCGAAATGTCGGGCGGGGTGCGTAACCTGTACGTATCGAACTGCACGTTCATGGGTACGGACGTAGGCCTTCGTTTCAAAACGGCCCGCGGACGGGGTGGTATTGTCGAAAACATCTTCGTCGATGGGATCGATATGACCAATATTGCCGGAGAAGCCATCCTGTTCGATATGTATTATGCCGCCAAAGACCCGGTTCCTCAATACGGCGAATCCACACCAGGCGAGTCAAATGAATTGCCCCCGATTCCGGCCCAGCCCCTGTCGGAAGGCACTCCCCAGTTCCGGGCGTTCCAGATTCGGAATGTAACCTGCAAAGGTACCGAAACAGGTATTATGGTGCGCGGCTTACCCGAAATGGCAGTAAAAGATATTCTGATCGAAAATGCGGTGTTACAAAGCCGGAAGGGACTGGTCTGCATTGAAGCAGAAAATATTCGCCTAAAAAACGTAACGCTGATGTCGCCTGCTAAAACCCTGATGCAAATTCAGAACAGCCGCAGTCTCACCCTCGACAACATCCGCTATGCCGACGGCACTGACCTACTGATGCACATTTCCGGCAACCGTTCCAAAGACATTAGGCTCCTCAACACACCCACCTCAAAGGCCCGAAAAACCGTCGAAACTGGCGCTAACGTCCCGGCTAATGTACTGACGATGAAGTAAATTACTACCGTTTACTAATTTCACCAAGCATGGCTTGGATACTGCACTAACAGTATCTTGCTTTGCGAACAAGCGCTTCGCAATTAGTTTCCCTACTCAACCAAAACACTAAATACCAACGTATTCATAGTCAGTATCTTGATATTTAGCGATCTTGCGTACAATACTATGTTGGGTGGCGTGTTCAAAATAGGCTCACAAGGCGGGTTCTCGGCGACAGGTTGCAGGCCGCAGCGGCCAGGTTTTTTGCTTGTTCGGCAGGTTTCGGCTGACACGAGAAATGCCCGAGAGGTCAGGTTTACGCTTGTATGCCAGCGCCCCAGCGACAAGACAAGCGCCCCGATAGGAAAACCAAAATATTTGAGAATGGAAGTTGAGTTGATTGAGTGTAACGAACATGGAAGCCTACCAATAGCTTTTGTCTGTCAGCATTTGTTTCACGGTGAGCATTTGGGCTTTCATCAAGGTTACGACGAAGATGATGAACCGACATTATCAGGCTGGTGCGACAAATGCGAGGAAGTAAGGGCGAGAGACCATGAATGGAATGATGATAACATGGCTTTTGCCGCAATACAATTGGTATGTTCAAAGTGCTTTGAACACATAAAGAATATCAATTTGCAGTGACAAGCGGAAAGTGCGTTGTTGATCCGCTCCGCGTGGCTTCCCTGTCTTGCGACAGGGAGCACGTCCCGTGGTCAGGCTTGTCAGCCCAACCAAACAGGGGTGTAAAGGTTGGAAGTTGGTTTCGTTCAGTGAAGTGACTCGCTCACCATCAACCCCTGTTGGCGTTGGGTGCGGGTCTATCAAATGCCTGTTTGCCAGCGTCTTGGCGACAGACAGCACGTCCCAGAGGTGAACACTTTGGTTCGTTGGTCAGGTTTCGTTTGACACGAGAATCGCCCTGGTTGGGCAAGCTGACGAAAGGTGAGTTGGCAACGTAACGTGTGACAGGGTATGCGCTCCGACAGGGCCGGGCTGACAACAGTAGAAAGTGCGTTGATTGAGTACCTTTGCCGGATGGAAACAGGTATCTACATTCCCATTATTTCGGACTACGGTTTCAAAGCCACTTTTGGTAACGAAGCCGACAGTTTATTTCTACGTACCGCTTTACAGGCACTCATCAAATCCGAGACGCCCATTCGAGAAGTTAGGTTCGACAAAAACGTATTTGAGGCACTAACTATTGACAGTCGAAGCGGAATTTTTGATTTGGCCTGCACCGATGAAAACGGCAGTCAGTTCATCGTCGAAATGCAGTTGGGCCTAGCCCCTCATTTTGTGCAGCGTATGAAGTTTTACGCCCTACACAAATTCAATACGGTGGTCGAGCGGGGTGAGTTTGATTACGCCAATTTGCCCAAAATCTACGCTATTGCTATTTTAGCGAAGAGCATTTTACCAACCGCTCATTTTCATACGGTTGCCAACTTGAGGAGCGAAGCGGGTGAAATCATTGACACTCAGATGACGTTTATCACAGTGGAATTGGCTAAATTTAACAAGCTCGTAACTGAGATAGAGACCGTTTTAGACAAACTGGTATACACCATGAAGACGCTCCATACAACTGAACCCACGCAGTACCCGGCTTTCTGGAATGAAGAATGGCTGAAACGGGCCATTGACGAGTTGGATACGCGGAAGATGACTACAGAGGAGCGGGCGTATTTTGCCCGTGTGACAGCAGCCAATGCTGAAGCGGTAAAGGCTGAAAAACAGAAGATTCGGGAAGCTGTAGAGCAGAAGGAAATCCAAGCGATAACTAAAGCACTCAAAGGCGGAAAGCTTACGATAGAAGAGATTGCAGAATACAATGGAACATCTGTTGATTTTGTGCTTGAAGTTCAGCGGAGCCTTAGCAAAAACTCATAAGTCACCTTCCGGGTGACAGGAAGCAGGCCGCAAGGGCAGGGTTTGCAGCCCAACCAAATGAGGGTGTAAAGGTTGACGCTACGTGTGTTGTCTTGAGTCGCTTCCTCATCCATCAGCCCTCATGGTCGTTGGGTGTTGCAAACAGTTATAAAAGGTCGTGTGCCGGGTCGCGTGTGACAGGCCGCACGGCTCATTAGGGTAATTTTTTGGCTCTTTGGGCGGGTTTCGGTCGACACCAGAAACGCCGAAATGGGTCAGCTTTGGGGTCACCTGCGACACCAGAAACGCCCCGGTCAGGCCAACTAAAAGCAAGTTTGCTAAGTCCTGGCGACAAGCCAGCCGCCCCGACAAGGCCAGTGGTGGGCTTGGCGCCGGCAAAAACCGTCCGGTCAGGTCGGGCCACGCTTGGCTTCGCGTGGGTCTTTAATCGGTTGCGTGCCGCCCCGGCGTACCGGTTATTGATTCGCTTCGCGCAGGGTAGCTTTCGGGTGACAGGGAGCACGTCCCGCAGGAAAGCGAGGCAGCCCAACAGCCACTGTGTTCGCGGGCGAACGAACCCAGAAGAACGCATGAGAATAGAAGGCCACCTTTTGGTCTTATCTTTACTTGGCTGTCAGTAGCCCATTGTCGTGGGAAGATCGTCCTTG
>Ga0209933_1001377_pt1 | contig 23486 bp, 28 predicted proteins | sample ThiBiot_300_biof_FD_183944 | JGI IMG/M metagenome (GOLD analysis project Ga0209933, IMG submission 183944) | Wastewater bioreactor microbial communities from Cape Town, South Africa - Thiocy_cont_300_biof (SPAdes) | ecosystem: Engineered > Bioremediation > Thiocyanate > Unclassified | place...
GCCCCCGCGCGCAGCGGCCCCCAACAACGAGGACGCGGCTTTTATCTGGAGCCCAATGCGCCGAAATCTCCGGCACCCAAGGATTATATCCCAAAATACCCCAGATAAAACCATGCTCTGGATAATGTGCCCAGCAGGCGACAGGCACAATCTGCCCGGGCTCGCGGTCCGGCGCATAAAGCCGCTCGAACCCGGCATAGGCATCGGCCTGCAGGAAACCCGCGAATGTCTTGAGGTGCTCGCGCGGCCGCTCACCCTTGCGATCATGGCTGTAGCGGAACAGTGCTGCCGGTCTATCCGATGTGTCCCATCGTCGGTTGTCGCGCAGATAGACCCACAGCCTGCCGGTGGCCGTCTTGCCGGTCCCCGGCGCCAGCACCGGAACGGGCGTATCATCGGCATGAAGTTTGACACTGGCCATGACGTGATCGGCAATCCTGTCGACCAGCGGTTGCAGCAGCCAGCTTGCCTGCCCCAGCCAGTCGGCCATCGTCGAGCGGCTGATCTCCACGCCTTCGCGGGCGTAAATCTGCGACTGACGATACAAAGGGAGGTGGTCGGCGAACTTGGAGACGATGACGTGGGCGAGCAGGCCAGGCCCAGCGCGACCACGCGGCACGGGAAGCCCTGGGGCCGGTGCCTGGCTGATGGCATCACAGCGATTGCAGGATAGCTTGGGGCGCACATGCCGGGTAACGCGGAAGCGACCGGGGACATATTCCAGCACCTCGGTCACGTCCTCGCCGAGTTTGCCCATCGTGCCGCCACAGGCCGAGCAGCCGTCAATATCTGGCGCGGGGTGCATGATCTCATCACGGGGAAGATGGTCGGGCAGTGGCGCGCGGCGCGGCTTGCGTGGGGCGGCCGTTGCGGGCGCATCATTGGGCACGCGGCCTTCGACGAGGCACTCGGCATGGGCATGCTCGGCCTCAAGGTCTTCCAGCGTCAGTTCAAGCTGATCGGCCTCTGCCGCAAGGCGCTCGGAGGATTGGCCGAACTTCATGCGCCGCAGGCGGGCCAGCTGAACCTTGAACTTCTCAATCTGCAGCGCCGTCAGCTTTATCGAATTCTGGGCCGCTTCCAGCCTCTCGCGGGTCTCGTCATGGGCGGTCCGCTCGGCGGCCAGCGCCTGTTCCGAAGCCACCGCACGCGCCAGCATGGCAGCCGCAAAAGCGCGCAATTCTGCTGGATCAACAGGCAGTTCGAGATCGTCGGGAGACACGCTCCCCGCTAGCAGAATCTGCCCTTCCACCCAAGCGAAAAGCCCGGAATTGCGCCAATTATCGCTTCAGAGTTGGGCCGGTGTGCGTGGTGGTTCGGGTGCCACCGTGCGCCGCCAATCCATCGCCTCGATTAGCAAGGCGAACTGGGCCGGGGTCAGCACAACGCCGCCTTCGATCAAGGGCGGCCACACGAAACGGCTGCGTTCCAAACGCTTTGCGAACAGGCAAAGCCCGCTGCCATCCCAGTGCAATGCCTTCAGGTAATTGCCGCTCTTGCTGCGAAACAGGAAGACATGGCCGCCATAGGGCTCGACCGCGAACAAGGGGCGCACCAGCGCGGCAAGCCCGTCAAAGCCGAGCCGCATGCTGACCGGCTTGCTCGCCAGATAGACCTTAGTGCCCGGCGCCAGCGAGATCATGCTACATCCCGCAAGGCGCGCAGCACCCGAGCCAGTGCTTTCTCGTTGACGTAGCTATCCACCGATAGGCGAATGCCGCTGGGCAGATCGACGTCAATCGCGCCCGGCCGGGCACCGGGATGCGGGCGGGTCAGTTCTTCAACGGCTGCGTGCTGGATCGGCGCTGGCGGTGGTGCCATCGACGTAGGGGCAAGCGCTTGGCCTGACGGTTCGGCAACCGAGCCATAGGCGATGAACTGCAGCGGTTCGCTCGAAAGCTTCTCCGCCTCCCGGCGCATCCGCCGCCAGCCATGGATCAGCCCTGGCGACATACCCAGTCGCTTGGCCACGCCCACGATCGTGGCCTTGGGCTCGTCGCACATCGCCAGAACCGCTGCGCGCTCCTCATCCGAATACCGGCGCCGACGTTCCACACCGGTGATAATCTCAACCCTGTCCAACGCACTCTCCTTACGCAGTGCGAATGGACACTGCGTAAGGCCGCCTCATCGCGATGGCCCATCAACCTGGCAACACGACTGAGGCCGGACGCTTACCTTCTACAAGGCGGCGGGCCACGATTTCCTTCAGCGCAACCGGCTCCTCAATCACCAGATCGCCTGCCCACGCCAACAAATGAATGGCCAGTTCCAACAGGCCCCCAGAGTGGAAGCGCACCAGTAATTCATCGCCGTCCTCTTCCAATTGCTGGCGTGGATGGAAGCGCCAAGCTCTTGCGCGTTCGACGGCATCGGGCCGAACACGCATCATAATGTCGTGACCGCTCTCGCGCCAGATACCGAAACTATCGGCCAACCAAGCATCGAGATCCCATTCGTCCGGCGGGCAACCATCGCCTCGTCCACCGCATGGGCCACAATCGCCTCCATCCGAATGCTCACCCGCAGAACCGCAAGGTATTGCTATACTTGGTGATCTTTCGAGTCAGGCACTCAAATAATATCAATTACGTAGCCTTCACCTCGCACTGTGCGGATTAGGTTTGATGCACCAGCAGTCGATAATGCTTCACGCAAGCGTGAAATCTGTTTCTGAACAGCCATCTTTTTTTGCGACGATCCAGAAGCATAAAGAAGGTATTGCAGCTCGGAAAAAGTGACCAAGCGATTAGCATTGCCAATAAGATATCGAGCAAGGCGAAACTCGGCCAACCCTAGCCTTACGTCGACTCCATCAAAGTATATTTTATACCGCAAAGAATCTATAGATATTTTTTCTATATTAGTTATATAACTGTATCCTATATTTATTCCACAACCTAACAACTTTTCAAAATGCTTAAGCATTAAATCCCGACTTGGCACACAGGGTATATTATCAGGGGCACTTGCTTCTGCCCTCCCTACAACGGTCAAATGACCATTCCGGCCGATTGGGTGGTCGCGTATAATACTATTGATATTTTCAACATCACCCTGCACCGCAGAATTCCAAATGATCCAGATTTTACCGAACATCTTGGAAAAACATGCTGCATCTGCACAATTGCAAATACGTAACTCATAATCTTGAAACCAGATTGTATCCCGACCGAATACCGTCGAATTCGTGAACACATCCAATATTTTTTCCGACACAGCAGCACCTGTAGAAAATGGATGGTATGCAGAGCTCAAATTAATTCGGACGAGCGTGAAACCTCGGCAACTCCCCGCCTCCCATCGATTCTATCCAATTGGACAACGACATCTATTACTGTCGAAGAATATTCCAAGGTTTCCGAACGACTCAAGCCGATCCCTGCCTGCATCGCCATCAAGGCAATCTGGTCCAGCGCGCCCCGGGGGCTGTTAGCATGGACAGTTGAAAACGACCCAGGATGACCGGTGTTGACAGCACGCAAGAAACTTATTGTCTCGGTCCCTCGCAATTCGCCAAGCACAATCCTATCCGGGCGCAATCGCAAAGCAGCTTGCAGCAACTCATTTGCTGTCACACGCGCCTCACCCAGTTCACCTTTTACGGCTATCAGGCCAACACTGTTGCTACCGGGAAACTGCAACTCCGGGGTGTCCTCGACCAACACAACACGCTCTTGCCTTGGAATCTCGCGCATCATGGCGTTGAGAAACGTCGTCTTCCCCGTTGACGTCCCGCCAGAAATGAGAATTGTTTGCCGGTGCGCAATGGCATGGCGAAGAAACGCAATAGGGTGAGAAACTGGTTCAGGCGCAACCACTGGCTTTTTGAGCTTTACCGCGCCTCGATCATAGTCATCGAGGGTAAGATCCAGCAACCGATGGCGACGAATAGCTAGAGCCCAGTGTGCGCGGGTAGCCGGTGGTCCGCAAAGCTGGATACGTGCACCATCGGGCAGAGTTGCAGAAAGCAATGGGTGCTCCCGGTTAATAGCCTGGTGGCTAACACGGGCAACCTGCTCGGCAAGTCGCTGAAGGAGGTTTGCATCAACTTCCGGAAGCGAATACTGCTGCATGCCCCCGTTCTCGGAATCTTCAACCCACACCTCGCCTGGACGATTGACCATAATCTCGGTCACTGAGTCACGATCAAGCCAAGGACGGAATGGCCGCAAATAGGCATCCAAATAGACACTTTGCGGTGGAATCGCAGGATCGATCATGGCAAAGGTGCCTTAGAAAAATCCAGATCACGCGCAGTGAATACTCGGATGGGCAAGCCTTGTCTGACCTTTACCGTAGGAGCGATCTGCCCTGTCTGTCCGATTGCGGCTGCCGCGGCCGACTGACCGCCGCCAAGCACGATGGTAGATGAATTGTTGCCAATGATATTACCCAAATTGCCCACGACAGAGAGGAGCATCGCCGAACCAAATCGCTCGAAGAAATGGGAATTCACTCGACCGGCCAAACCTGTTTCGCCCGAAAAGGTGACCGCGGGAGAATTCAAGGCGACAGAAATGCCGTCTGGGCGGATCAGCCTTGTCCATATAACATAGGCACGTTTTTGACCGGCCTGCAATCCGCTCTTATATTCACCGACCAAGCGCGAGGACCTCGGCACCAGTACCGCTTTTCCGTCAAACGAGCGGATATCGGCGCTCACTACAGCGCGCACATAACCCGGCAAATCGGTATTGATTGCTGTTTCCAGTACGGCCGGAATCATCGTGCCTTGCGCAATGGTTGTTGTCGGGTTGAAGCTGGCAGTCGCAGTTGCCGGCCCTCCCCCCACGCCTCCTATCCGGCGGGTAAAGTCGTCCCCCCCCGTCGGTGCGGCAGGCCCTAATGCCACTTGGCCGCCAGCAACAGGACCACCAATCGATGATGGCGCTGTTGCATCATAAACGACGGTGGGTGATGCGTAATGGTTAGCAGGTGCCGGGCTACCTTGTACTACAGGATTTGGTGCGGGTGGTGGCGCGGGTGGTGGCACATCGGTGATAGCTTGCGGCGGCACTGTCGGTGGGGTTATCGGCGCGGGCGTTGGTAATGCCGCAGGTGCGGGGCTGGTCACAGGCGCGGCCACTGTCGCTGGCTGCGCCTGTCGGGCTCCGCTCATCGCCCATAGTGTTATTCCACCCAATAATGCGACACCAAGCACCCCCACGGCCACACCTACAGCATCAGAGGCTGGCTTTCTGCCAACAACCTCGGGCAAGACAGACCGTGTTGCCAGATCGACCTCGACTCGCTGCCCGCGCGGATCCTGATCATTCTGATCGCTTCCCGCCGTCTTTTCCCGAAAGGACACGGACATGGTTACATACCTTCCTTGCCAGCCTGCCCATGGGGCAAGCTGCCGGCATCTTTCAGGGGTTCTGGCAACACGGGCGAACTGGGCAAGTTGTTACGCGTCAGAACCGCTTTATCCCGACCTAGGCGGAGAATGATCTCTGAGGGAACCGTGTCCATCACGATCTCTCCATTCTGGACCGCGTAATTGACCAAACCTTCGGCACCTTTGCTGTCGCGCGTCAAAATTGCGGGGATGGGGCGGGTCGGCGCCCATGCCAGATAGGTGCTGCCCGCCAGATCATACAGGCGCACCGGGAAAAGCGCGGAACTGCCTTTTTGCGTCCAGCCAAAATTGGGCTTGGCAATCTCGGGAACAGCCTTCAATGTAAGCGCCTGAACCTCCGCTTCGCTCATCATCGACGGCTCTGCCTTAGGCAATTTGGGCTCTGGGTAAATGAAGCGCAACATATAGACCGGCGTAGCGCCCGTGCCTGCAACCAAATCGAACAAGTAAGTCCGCTGATCGGTAACCACTGTCATATTGGTGCGCGCCCGCAAATCCAATGGTTTCACAAAAAGCAGATTGGCGCGTTTGCTGGGCGTTACCTGCCAACTGTTGGCATCGCCCACGGCAACATTCTCGATACGCTCATCCTCATCGAACACAATGCTGGCTTGGACATTGGCGCGGCCATCCATGCGGATGATACGATGAGGGTCATAATGGCGAAACTGTAGGCGCGGATCGGTGGGGCGGTCGCCCTTTGGCACGGGCAGACGGTTGTGCGAGGCCGGAACGGGTTCTGGCGCAACTGCCTGTGGCGCAGGAGCGGGAGGCACAGCCGGAACCGCATTGTTGGGCGCACCATTCGACGAGGGGGCTGCTGGCAGATTATTAGCACCATCGGCGCGGGTTGCTGCATCTTGCGCCCCAAGCACCAAGGTGGGGGCCACCAAAGCGGCAAGCACGATACCGGATGAAACAAAGAACGGGGGCTTCATCGCATAATCTCCGAAGACGGGGAGGTTGGCGAGCGAAAAGCGCTACCGACACCCCTTGTGCGCTCGCCCGCGTTGGGCGTGCTGCGAACAGGCTCTGCTGCATTAGTGCTGTTTTGAATAACCAGCCTGCGCTCGGGCATCGACGCTGGCTCACTGGCACCAGATTCCATCATGACAGGTATCGCAGCGATTGCCGCCATACGACTAGATGCATGCCCAGCATTGGTATTTGCGTAGGCGGATTGCGGCGCATTCTGCGCTATCAAAGCGGGCATTGTGGCCGAAGCAGCATCGGATTGACGATTAAGCCCTTGGCCCACACGTCTAGCCATACCAAATACCTGCCAACCCGATACCATAGCGCCGGTTACTTTCATCGCCAGGCTCATCAAGGCGGCGTGAACGGAGGCAATCAGGAACAGACCCAAAGCCACTCTGCCATCAATGCCTTGGGCGGGTGTCAGGCGGGCAATCAAAGGTAGGGTTAGCTGAAGGGTAATAGCCCCCCCCACCACGACGAACAGCGGCACGAGAGCCATCATCACCAAGCCGCGCACCCAGCCAACAAACAGACCACGCGTGCCATTGAATAGCGCCAACACAATAAAGGCAGGCCCGATAGCCAACAAAACGGCCAAAGCGATGCGCGCGGTCAACAAAACGCCAACTGTACCCAGCAATAAGATCATGTCGGACAGCCACAATAGGTTACGCGGCGAAAATGTGCTGGCCTGCGCTGCTACGGCCTGCTGCGCCGCGCCTTCGGCGGCCTGGCTTTGTCCTGCCCCTTGCTGCCCTTGCGATGCTGCGTCCGCAATCGCCCCCATCACCAGATCGATCCTGTCACCAAACACTTGCGTGGCAGAGCCCTTGGCGCCCAGCAAAACACCAGCCAATTCGTCCGGCGCACCAGTGGCGAGATTCCATACAACGCTCTGATAAGCGGCCCAACTGGTGGCGAAAGTCAGCACCAACCCCAAAGTCAGCATGCGCGGGGTCAGTGATGAAAGGCTGATGGAACTGCGCCCGGTCAGCAGGCCAATGGCGAATATAACAATATACAGCGTAAGCAGAATGGTAAGAGCGGGCAGCAAAGCCCCTTGACCGCCAAACAATCGTGCAAATGTGCTGGCGGCGGTCTCGTTGGCCATGCAATCTACCGCGCGCAAGGCCACGCTCACACCTTGCGAGGCATTGTCCACCAAGGCATCGCAGGCGCTCATGGCGCGGGCACCGGCCAAGGCTGGTTGGTAAGCGCCGGATACCAGGCGGAAGGTTCATCGCCCAATTCGGCGCGCAAATTGTCAAGTTTGCGCACGCTGGATTCACGGCCCGACAAAACCGTAATCGCTTCAGGGATCCCCGACATATCAAGGCGCACGACTACCGAGGCATTAGGCTGGCGGATCAGGAAACAGCGGCTGTGGGCAGGCAAACTGCGGATCAGATCCAATTCATGCTCGGTCAGACCAAAGCCTTCGCAATAATCTTCGGCTCTTGCGCGGGCGTTGGGCATAAACATCATGGTTGCGGTTTGCTCAACTAGCGCGGTGCTGATCTTGCTATCCAGCGCGTCTCTCGCGCTCTGTGTCGCGAAACCCACTAGCGCATTACGCTTGCGCAAGGTTTTGAGCCAGTCGCGGATGCGCGCGGCAAACACCTCATCATCGAGCGCCTTCCAGCCCTCGTCAATCAAAATCATCGTCGGCTTGCCATCCAGACGCTCTTCGATCCGGTGGAACAGATACATCATTACCGGCGTTCGCAAACGTGGCGATTCCAGCAGAGCGGTCATATCAAAGCCCAGCGTGCGGGCTTCCATGTCTAATCTGTCAACACTGTTGTCGAACAGCCATGCATGTTCCCCCGCGCCATGGGGGCCATGTGCGATCCACGCATCCAACCTGCTGGCAAGATCGCCCGGTTGCGGACGGCGGGTTCCAGCCAGCAATTCGCGGAAATGGGAAAGACGTCGCAAGGTTGGATCATTAGCATAGGCCGCATCCACGGCTGCTGAAATTGTCGCTAGCTCCTCCGGTCCGTTCACGTCCAGCAACACGCCCAGCCAATCGCGCAGGAAAGCACGATTTTCGGGCGTGTCCGACAAGGCTAGTGGGTTGAAACCGGAAGGTTCGCCAGCAGAAATCCGGCTATAGCGGCCACCAATCGCACGAACAAAAATCTCGGCACCGCGATCCTTGTCGAACAGGATGGTCCGCGGATTGAATTTTTGAGCTTGCGCCGCAAGGAAATTCAGCACGACAGTTTTGCCCGAGCCGGAAGGCCCGATAATGGTGAAATTGCCCAGATCGCCGTGGTGAAAATTGAAAAAGAAAGGTGTGGCGCTGGTGGTTTGCAGCAAGCTGACCGCCTCGCCCCAATGATTACCCTGTGCCTGCCCCATGGAAAAGCCATGCAAGGAAGCAAAACAGGCCATATTGGCGCTGGAGATCAGCGAACGACGAACGAGATAGGCTTCGTTGCCCGGAAACTGACCCCAAAAGGCCGGTTCAAGATTAACGTCCTCCATCACAGCGATGGCCCCCACATCGGTCAAGGCCGCTGCACAAGTTGCCGTCGCATCATCCAGCGCGGCCAGTGTATCCGTCCGCACCAGAATGCTCAGATGATGATCGCCAAAACCAACCGCGCCCAGACCCAGCCCATCGCGCGCGCGCTGCATTTCCGCGCGCTCGGCCATGGCCTCTTCATCAGCCGATCGCAGGCGGCGGATTGCCAGATCAATGCGTTCGCGCGCCACCTGTCGGTCTGACGGCGCGTAACTCTCGCTCAACACCATTTCCAAAGGGAGGCGCAACAAGGCGTCCATCATACCCGGCGATGTGCCGTCGGGGTAGTCCTTCAGGCTCACCATGGCGGAAAATGCAGCCGAGCCAGCACCGCGTGTTTCGATCGCATCCATGCCGAAACTCAGCCGCCGATAAGGTATCATGCCGCCTATATCCGTATCTGGTGACGGACGACGGACCGGACGCATCTCGCCATTATAGAGAGCGGAGAGCAGTTCCAAGACTTCGTTACAGGTGCCGGTGCGCCCCTTGTAATCCCCCAAAAGCCGGGCGCCATAGGGCGCTAAAGTGGCGATCATCCCGTTGGCAGCACTCCGCAATGCGCGTACATCAGATAGATTGGCCTCAGGCTCTGGCTTGCCAAGACCACGCAATCCACGCGAAATGCGTTCCGCCCAGCCCGCTTTGCCGCGCGCCGGCCTGCGCAGCAAAGTGATAAATTGGTCGTTGACAAACATCGACCCACCAGCCTGCTTCTCGCCCCAGCGGGCGTCCAGATGGGCCGCAAAAGGATCATCTGAGCGCTGACCAAGCCGCACCTGTACTTTGCGCCGGATAACATGATGATACAGTACCAACCTTGCATCCAGCGCGCTGCGCAAAAGGAGCTCGCGGGTTGCGGCATGAGCGTTTAGCTCCTCACTATCGGCCGTTTCGAAGCAAAAGCCAGGAACCAACAATGATAGCATTACCGAACCATCGCGCAACAAAACGACATTGTCGTCCAGCATACGATAGTAAGGCAAGCGTTCACCTGCGGCGCTTTCCTTACGCAACCAACGGGCCGCGCCCGCCATAGGGGCACCAGGAAGTTTGGCCATTATCGACATTCCTTCAAGGCCAATAGCTATTGCAGCCCCAACGCTTCCAATTAGGAATACGGGCGCAGCGGCTGACTTTTGTCAGCCAAAGGTCGAACACACGCGGTTCACGCAAGCAAGCAAGATAACCCACCCCATGCACCAACAAGGCCGCACCCAATGAGAGAAAACTCTTGGTAATCAAGAAAATTTCCGTGGTAACGGCGGCATTAATGATAAAAAAGCTGTAAGTGACGCCCGCAAACATCTGCGGGCGGGTCAGTGCCCTATGCACAGGATGGCGGATCAGACTCATAAATGTCTATCCGCCTGCCGCGGCAGACTGAATGCCGGAAACGATGGCGCTAGCCCCAAAAAGGATAAAGCAGCCAATGATCACAGTCGCACCAAAGCGCCAATTCATGCGCCCAGTCAGCATCATGAAGCCCACCGCTGCCACCGCCATTACGGCAACCGCCGTGGCGACATTGCCCAGCAGTGTGCCCTGCAACCAGCCCAAGGCCGCCACAATCGGGCCAGAACCGCGCGGATCGGCAGCCTGCGCCAAGGCGGTTTGCGGCATAGCCACCACCAGTGCCAAGGCCAGTTTACGGACATAAGACATAATTTACCTCCCGAGCGTAACGGTCAAACGTCCGAGAATGGACGCAACATATTCTTGTGTTTCCCTGATCCGCGGAACGCCACCTGCATCCTGCACACGCTTAGGTCCTGCATTATAAGCAGCAAGCGCCTTGACAAGATCGCCATTGAACGCATTGAGTTGTAACCGCAAATAACGCGCACCGCCTTCGAGGTTGGAAATCGGATCATTCGCATCAACGCCCATTTGCCGCGCCGTAGCAGGCATCAATTGGGTCAAACCCCTGGCCCCGACTGGTGAAATGGCATTGGTGCGCCAACGACTCTCCTGCCAAACCAACGCCTCCAGCAAAGCTGGGTCCAAATTGTAGCGGGCAGCTATTGCGGACAAATACCCTTTCCACGTTTCGGGAGCCAACCTGCTGCTGCCATAGTCGACGGTTTCGGCCTGATGATCGGCTGAACTGGGCTTTGCTTCGGGTTGACGCGCATAAGCGGGCGCTCCCACCACCCAACGCGAAGCCCCCCCATCTACTTGCAACACATCCGCCCATGCGGACTGGGGCGCAAACAAGGCCCAAATCAGCAGCAGATGGATGGATAGGGGCAAGTGTGACGGAATCATGATATCTCCTGTTCAACCCTTGCCTCTGCAAAATGACAAGCGCGTGACAAAGTGCCGGTGCCATACGCGCCAAAGCCACTACATAGCGGTCTGATCTGCCACAAGCATCTGTCGTCCCCAAAAAATGTGACAACTTATATGACAAAAAAGGACGCGCAGGCCAAACCTACGCGTCCCATGCCTTGTAACCAATCAAGGAGAGGATCGGCTGATCCTTCCGCGTTAAAAAGCGATGTTTGCGCCCAATGAGAAGCTGGTACCCAGCTTATAGGTGTTGATGTCAATCCGCTTGGAGCCATCATTCTGGTATTCTTGGTGGGCCGTACCAAGAATATTGCGGGCTTCAAACTTGAGCTTGACCGGCAAACGAGCGATCCGAACTTCCTCGCGCGCAACAAAGTCTAGCTTCACGCCAGGACGTTCCATAATATCCACCTGCCCCAACGGACCGCGATTGGTCACACGATCGCTGGCATAGGTGAGCATCAGAGTCTGCTGCGAAAGCTTATCAGAGCTCTCCACGCCCAGTTGCAGGTTGACCAGATGATCAGACTGACCGGTCATCCGGGCACCGTTGCGGAAATAGGCGGTCGCCTGCGCCACTTCGCCATTCACGCCGAACGGAAGAATGATCGTTTCAGCAGCACCCACTTGAATTTTTGACTTCGAATAGGTGTAATTGGCCGAAACAACCAGCTTGCGCGCAGAAAATGCCTGCCCCAAGCTTTCCAGCGAGATGTTGCGCACGGCATCCAGTTCAACGCCATACAATTGAGCCTTGGGTGCATTGGCAAAGCTTGCCACCAAAGAACCCGAAGGAATGAAGGCAAAGGTTTCAATAGGATTGTCAATACGCTTGTAGAAACCGGCCGCCGACATACGCTGCCCACGAGGCATGTAATATTCCAGGCGTGTTTCAGCGTTATAGAGCACACTGTCTTTCAGGAAGGGATTGCCGAAAAATTGACGATCCGAATCCGTATCCTGATAGACCTGACGGGCCAATTCACGGAATTGCGGACGCGCAACGGTCTTGGAGCCGGCCACACGCCATTGAACCTTGTCCGTCACATTCCAAGTCACCGTTAGCGCCGGCAACCAGTAGGATTTGTTGATACGGGTGGGCGTCAAGAACGTCAGGTCAGTGGAGTTGAACAAGTTCAACGGCTGAACGTACTGCTCGCCCTTTTCAAAGCGCACACCGCCATTGATGCGCACGGTGTCCAAAGCCTGCACCTCAGCCTGTGCATAGGCGCCATGCACGCGAAGGCCAGCTTCGAACGCGGCGGCACCGGCCTGACCCGAAGTTTCTGTCAGGAAGATATTATTGGTTTGAATGCTGTAATCCGACAGCAAATAGTCCGGCCGCATCTGGGCTGCAGCGGAGTTGAGCGACCCGTCAGGCAAAAAGCGGAAATCACGACGGCTGGAATTACGCTTCGTGTCGCTATAGGCATAACCGGCAGACAAGGATAGCGGGGTAGCCGAAGGGACCTTCCACGCCAGATCGATCGCCCCAGAATAAACCTTCTCCGAAAGATCGCTGAAGGAAATACGCGCACTTTGGTTCACCGACCGCAGGTCATTAATGTAATCGCCGACAGTCTTGTCATAAGCATAACTAAAGCTGCGTTCATACGGCGCCTTACGTGACGAGCTTGCAGCTGAGCCACGCAGGTCCAGACTGACATCACCAAAACGCAATTCAGCCACAGCTTGCGAATTGATCAGCTGCTTTTCATACCAAGCTGTTTCCTGCTTCATCACAGAGTTTTCCGCGCTATCGGACAGGGCATCGTAGCCCTTGGCCAGCTTGGAAAGCTTCAGTGTATCGCGGATAATCAGGTTGGTGATACGAACCTTGTGGCGGCCAAATTCCGCGCCAACCCCCAACATGCCATTCAGCACGATCTGGTTGTCGCTACGAACTGCGGTATAGGACACATCAGGGTTCAGTTTGGCGCCGCCAGAGAATTGCTGGGTCGCCTCGCGCGTATGCCAGCTATTGGAATAGCTCATGGTGGCGATAACGCCGAGGCGGGTTTCGCCCACGTCAAATACGGTCCCCCAGTTGATGTCACCCGCCATGTTGACCGGCAAGCTGCTGTTGCGCTGCACAACCGAGGTGGCCGAATTATTGAGCCCCATACCCAGAGCCTGCAATTGGGCGGACGAGAAATTGGCACCTGGGGTGATCAAGCTCCCGCTGGTCAAGGCCGATTGCAAAAGCTTAGGCACATCGCGCGCGCCCCAATTAGCGCCGGTCCAATCCCACTTGCTGCCATAATGGGTATAGCCCACCTTACCCGTGGTAAAAGTATCGCCCGAAGTTGAAAAGCCCACTTCGAAATACGGCTTTTCCGGAATCGCCTTGGTGGTGAGATTAATCACGCCACCGCCAAACTCGCCCGGGTAATTGGGCGAAAAGCTCTTCTGAACCACTACGCTCGCCACCACATTGGTGGGGAACATGTCTAACGGAACCACACGCTTGAGCGGTTCTGGCGAGGGAAGAGGGGAGCCGTTGAGCAAAGCCATTGAGTAGCGGTCACCAAGACCACGTACATAAACAAAGCCGCCGCCCACCACACTGAGGCCGGTTACGCGGGTCAGGGCTCCAGCCACATCGCCATCACCAGCGCGGGCAATATCGGCCGTGGAAAGCACAGCCACAACCTGCGGCGTGGCACGAGCAGGGTTGGAAACAGACCGCCCGCGCACCACAATTTCCGGTGCGAGGCTGGCGCCCGACATCGACACTTCGACCTTTTCCTCGGTCGGCGCTTCGGCGGGTTGGGCTGGTTGCGCATTTTGCGCAAGAGCGGGAGAGGACAAGGCGGTGGAGAGCAGCAAGAGCCCTCCAAGCGGGAGGCGGTGAGCCATGGTTTTTCCTTATACTATCAGGCGCGCAAAAGGGCAGCAGGCTCAAAAGCCCGCTGCCCCATCGTCATGGCGGTGGTTAGGCGGGCAGGCTGGTGCAAGCGCTACCCGAACCGAAGCTCGCAAAGGAAGAGTCGCAAGTCCAACCACGATACCAAGTATCCGACGAATTGCGCACCGCGCCAATATAGGCAGTCGATGTGAAATAGCTGCTGATGCTGGTCAACAGGCTGTAGGCCGCAACGGCGGTTTCATTGGCACCATTCACAAACACCGAAGCCAAGGTCGAGGTACCACCAGCGGTGTTGTTCGTGCCTGCGTTAAACAAGGTCTGAATTTCGGTTGCGGTCACGTCGGTGTCGTTCACGAAAGACGTGGCGCAGGACATGTGAACCGAGTGGAACACAGGAGCGCCAGCCTCGTCCAACGTGGTGTCGGCAGCCTGAACCGTAGCCGCACCGTCAACGTCAAGGCAGTTGGTCTTGCCGGTGATCACGCCGTTAAAGAAGCTGTAGTCAGCACCGCCATGCAACGTCACAGCAGGAACGGTGTTGCCATTGCCCACCAGCGTGAAGTTGGCCAGGCGCACATTCTGACGCGGCGTATAGTTCACGTTGGAGTTGGCAGAGTCGATTTCCAGCAGGCGATCACCCGTCGAACGCTGGACCGCAATCAGATACTGAACGAAGCCCTTGTAACCAACGTCTGTATCAAAGCTGTCATCTTCCGCACCCGTGATAACAAGATTCTTCATGTTGGTGCGGCCACCGAAGACTTCGATGCCGTCATCCGAGCTGTTATGCACCTGAATGTGGCTCAATGTCGTACCGGAACCGGTGCCGCCCAGCGTCAAGCCCTGCAGTTCGCTACCAGCAGCCAGTTCAAAACCGGAATAACGAATCTGCACATATTGCATGGTACCGCTATTGTCGGCTGCGGTAGCGCCTCCAAAGCGCACATCCGATGTGCCTTCAAGGATACGCTCGCACGACGCGAAGCCGCCCGCCGATTCACCTGTCAAACAGTCGCTGATAGGCGCGCGACCCAAAAGAACCACACCGCCCCACTGACCACTGCTGGTGTCCGTAGCAGTTCCGAGTACGTTGGCACGCGAGGTGAAGATGATCGGCGAACTGGCTGTGCCAACCGCATTGATACGGTTGCCGCGATTAACCACGAGATAGTCAAGACCATTAGAACCAAAGACCACGACACCCGGATCGATTGTCAGCGTCACATTGTTCCCGGTGCTCGAACCACCTTTGTCAGTACCAACATTCACGCGACCGGAAAGCGAATAAATCACGCCCGTCATTTTGGCCAAAGCCAGATCGCTATCAATTGTGCTCGGTAACTGGCACACACGATAGGAACCATTCGAATTACTGATGGTCCCAGCATCAGTCAGGCGCGTAGGGCAGCTTGCAGCAGCCGTGACTGTGCCCGAAGTGGCGGTAGCTGTTGCCGTAGCAGTCGCCGTGGCGGTCCCGCCGACCAAAGTGCCCTCACCAGGCGAAGCGATGTCATTGGCGCCACAGCCAGCGAGCGCCAGCAAAGCAAAACAGCTGATCGTATAATAAGGAACGGACTTCATAGTGATTCCCCCTGAGGCCGTGGAGTCGGTTGCTCAATTCTGGGATCCGCCCTAGCTACGTTGGTTGACACTTTTTTGACAGATCGTCCCAGCACGCTGATCGGTGCCACAAGTCCGTAAGCGCCGACGGAATGCGGTGTTGACGCGGCCTAATTGGCCTTTCGTGTACGCGGCGCCCATTTCTTTGCCAGTGCGGCAAAGCTGGCGTGGATCATATCGATGTTGGGCTGGGCATTGGGATCATGGTCGTCGCCTAGGGCATCAAGAGCCTCTTCGTGATACTCATGGGCCGGATCTGCGAGCGCTTCGAGTTTCTCGGCGTAACCCCAAGGCCCGCCTGAATCCTCTGGTGGCTGCATGACGGTGGCGTCGAGCAGGCGTGGATAGCCGATATTGGGATCGGCAGGGGCGATGCCTTGGATTTTGACGCTGTGCTCCCACGCATCGCCAAAGTCATAGAGGTAACGGAAGGTCTTGCCCCACATGCCCTCAAGTGCCTGAGCCAAGGTCGTTTTGCGGGCATCAAGTGGGCCATCAAAGCCATAGGACGGATCAGGGGTACCGAAGCCCGTGTGGCCGAAGGTCACCCCATTTCAGCGAGAGGATTTCACCGCGACGGCACCCGGTCAGCAGCAGCAGCGTGATCGCCGCCGCCTGCGAGCGCAGGCTCTGATCGGAATGGTCGCGCATATCCGCCAGCTCAGCGCCCAAACGGGCCATCTCTGCCACGGACAAATGTCTCGTGCGCATCACCTTGCGATTGCAGCGCACAGCATAACAGGGGTTGGTGTTCTCAACGCGATAGCCCCAAGCCTCCGCCTTGTTGAGCGTGGCGCGCAGGATGTCCATGCAGCGGTTGGCCGCGCCCGGCCCGGCATTGTCAGTCAGGGCTGCAAACCATTTGGCAACGTCTGCCTTGGTCAGGCTGTCGACATAGATGTCCTTGAACGCCCCATCGATATGGCAACGGCGGTAATCGGTGGCGGTGGTGCGCGTCGACTGTTTCCAAGTCGGCGCGCATTTTTGCCAATATTCCTTCAGGAAATCATCCACGCGCGGCGCGCTGCGGATGCGCTCGCGGATCGTGGCAGGATCATGACCGACACGGGCATGAGCGATGACGCGCCGCGCCACTATCGTTGCCTGATGTCGAGTGAGCACGGTGGGGATGTCTGCCGATCACCGGGTTCCTGTGCACGGTCCAGTTGCCAACAGGCGCTGAGATCACGGCAGTTCAGTCCAAGGACAACCGGTCGCCGAGCCGCTGAATGAGATCCATCCGCTCGTGCAGGATGGCGACAATCAGTGGTGAATCATTGTCACGGAGAAGGCAGAAAACATAGTGATGCTCAATGCGGGCCATCCGTAAGCCGGGGTGCATATCGCTCATATCTCGATGGGAACCCAAGCCCTGGGCGAGACCCGCGATGCCTTGCTCGAGCTTGGCCATATAGGCGCGGACTTGCGCCTCGCCCCATTGCTGGCGCGCGTAACGGATGATCGACCGGACATCAGCCTCGGCCGCCGCAGTCAGAACATAGGCGTGGCTCAAGAGGCTTGGCCCGCGCCCAATTCCTCGTCAACGATGGCACTGATGCTCCGCGCCGAGTTCTGTCCAGCCAAGCCCTGCTCGATGCGTTCGCCCAGCAGCACCTGCAATTCGCGCCAAGCCTGATCGCCGCTGGCATCAGCGGGGAACAGGCGTTCGAGCGCATATTGCTTGATCGTCTTACCTTGAAGGGCGGCCAGTGCCTTCAGGCTTTGGTGCTGCTGGCTGGTAATGTCGATGGTCAGGCGGCTCATGTCGACCTCTTGGTGATTACAACAAACCATCATTACCGCAAATGTGGGTTTGTGGCCAGAGCCCGAAATCTGCTGCCCCAAAAAGCGTGTATCCCGCCAGCAGCGCTACCACAGCGAGCTTCACCACATTCGGGGGCGCAACCCCGCCTGCTTGAACGCCGACATAGATAAGCGAGGTCATAACTGCCGAACGCGAAAAATTTGCATCTCGGTTGCGGTAATCTGGTGCCCCTCGCAAAACAGTTGTGCAAAGTCCAAGCAGAGATTATCTTACTTTTGTCTTACCAGTGGAGCAGGCGATGAGCATTCAGGAACGGGTGACGACCACGGTGTCGACCAAAGGACAGGTTATTCTGCCCAAGGCGATCCGTGACCAACGGCATTGGCCTGCCGGGACCAGACTGATTGTCGAGGAGAGGCCCGAAGGCGTGCTCCTGAAGTCCATGCCGGCCTTTGCTGCCACCGATATGGACGCCGTGTTCGGATCTCTGCGGCCGAACGGACCATCCTTGTCGATCGAGGATATGAACACAGTGATTGACGTGGAAGCCAAGCGCCGTGCGCGCGATTGATACCAACATCGTCGTCAGACTGCTGACCGCCGATGATGCCGAGCAGGCTGAGGCGGCTCGCCGTGTCGTTGAAGCCGGAGACATCTTTCTAGGGGTGACCGTGCTGCTCGAGGCGGAATGGGTGCTACGCGCCGGATACAAATTCCAGCCTCAGCAGATTGTCGCGGCATTTCGAGGTATGGCGGGGCTGCCCGGCGTAACAGTCGAAGCGCCCGTGCAACTGGCGACAGCGCTCGATTGGCTGGAAGGTGGGATGGATTTCGCTGATGCGCTGTATTTGGCGCGTTCCAGCCATTGCCGCGACTTGGTGACCTTCGACCAGAAGTTTGCCAAGCGGGCCAAAGCGCTGGCGACCATTCCGGTGACCATTCCCTAACAGGAACCAACAGGTGCGCGGCATGGGGTGGGCTTGTCCCACCCCTACGTCCGCGTGCCTCCTGCCATCGGAAAAACAGAAGGAGGACGCCGCGGATGCGGCGCCCTCCCCCGAATTACTGGCGAAACGTCAGGCAGCGATGCGCTGGTGACGCTGGGCGAAGGCGTGGTGGGGCAGGTTCGCCTCACGCACGCGGCTCAAGAGGTTGGACTGGAGTCCCGAGCCTTCGCAGATGATGGCGTGGACCGGCTTGAGGTTCATCAGTTGCTCGTTGCGGACGAAGCCTGCGCGCTTGCCCAGTGCCCGGTTGAGGGTGAAGCGGACGGTCTTGACGCCGCGCGCGGCGGCCCAGGCGTGGGCGATCTGATCGCAGCCCTTGTGCTGGGCGGTGGTGGCCAGGACCATGTGGGGCACGCGGGCGTGGGTTTCGTCGAGCGCCTGCCACAGGAGTTCGTGGTCATGCCAGTCGGTGCCGCCGGAGAAGATGACCACCGCGCCAGTGGGAGCGTGGTCTTCGCGGCGCTTGGCTGCGCGGGCGGCGAGGAAGTCGCGGGCGTCGATCTGGCTGGCGGTCAGGCCGGAGGACACGCGGGTGCCTTTCACGGTCGAGAATGGACGCCCCGTTTCGACGCGGTAGATCTCGCCGGCATAGTCACGCATGGCTTCCATCGCCTCGCGGCAGTCCATCAGCGTCTGGGCAATGCGCTGCGTCTCTTCCAGTTCGACGGCGTAGATTTCCGAAGGGTCAAAGGCGCGGGCCATGTCGCCGAGCTTCTTGGTGGCTTCGTCTTCGCGCTTCTCGATGCGCTGGGAGGTGACGTGGAAGCTGTTGACGATGCCCCAGACGATGTCCCGCCCGAATTCCTCCATGCGGGTGCCTCGGAAGAGGTCAAAGACGGTGCCGATCACCATTTCCATCGCGCCGCGCGCGGCCTGCGGATCGGGCATGTCGGTGGCTTCGGGTTCGTCGTGGACCGAGAGTTGCGCCATGCTGCCCTGCTCGGTGAAGGCGGTGTCAAAGCCGGGGACTTCGATCTGCTCACGGTAGAGGGCAGAGAGGGCTTCAATGTTGGCGAATGCTTGCGTCATGGTGACCTCCAGAAGGTTTCTTGCCAAAAGGCTTATTTCGTCATCCTCGTGATGACGGGAGGCAAAGGGGGCGAGCTGGACCAGCTTGTCAGGGACGTTGGCCGGGAAGCCGGGAGCGCCGGAGCATTGCGCCAAAAAGTGGGAACCGGTTTTTGGCATCAGCGATGCGAACACAAAGCGCGCACGGACCCCGGTTGACGCCGCGCAAGCGGGGCGTGGGGGAGCCGATTTTGTGGTGGGCTGGCCCGCCGCAAAATTGGGGGGGACCTAAGCATCCTTGCACAAGCGCCCGGCCAGCTTGCCATGATAGGACTACGAGAGAGAGATTGTTGGTTTCAAGGGTACGCTACGGTGCCCCAAGCGCCCCGCGCCAGTCGATCGTCACCCGAATGGCCGAGACCCGCATGGGGCTCGGTGGAGCCCGGAGCCCGTCAGGGTTTTGGGCGGAATAGAGCGCGGTGACCGCCTCGGCGGGCAGGTGCTCCAATCTCATGATCCTGCTGATCAGAAAGAAAGCGATTGAAAAATTCTGCCAGCAAGCCTATCTCATCGTCACTACTCCCCCGGCAGCTTCGGTTGCCGGGCGCACGGCGGGCGTAAGCCCGCCGTTGCTCTTTTCGGGACAGCCCTTTGGACACACACGTCTACATCGACGGCTTCAACCTTTATTATGGCTTGTTGAAGGGTACAGCGTTCAAGTGGCTTGATCTGGAGCGTTTCTGTGACCAGTTGCTCCCGAAAAATACTGTGAAGAAGATATATTATTTCACGGCCAAAGTCGATGCCCGCCCCCAAGATCCCGATCAACCAGTGCGCCAGCAGGCCTATCTCAATGCCTTGGCGACCCTTCCTCGTGTTGAAGTTCATTTAGGAACCTTCATGAGCTCCGTTGTAAGCCAAGTGGTGGTTGCAACGGATCCAGCCACTGGGAGGTATATGAAAGCTGGCGGACAGCCGGTTTTGAAGACTGATCCAGTAACGGGGGCGCTGGACAAGGCCTGGGTCCACAAGACCGAAGAAAAAGGCTCGGATGTCAATCTTGCCGCTTATCTTTTGCGCGATGCTTACCGCTCGGCCTGTCAATGCGCCGTGATCATTTCCAATGATTCCGACCTGTTGACGCCCATTCGTATGGCCAAAGCTGACTGCGGATTGACCATTGGCCTCGCTCCACCTCGCCCGAAAGGGAGCGTTGAGCTCAAGCGACTTGCCGACTTTAAGGTCGAACCGCGAACACACTTGTTGGCCTCATCGCAATTCTTAGATCCAGTCGCCACGAACAGCGGCTCGGTTCACAAGCCGGTCGCTTGGTAATCGGCAAAGTGGAATTTGTCTCTTAGCGGTCCGCTGGCAGCGCCGATTGGCGCTACCAGTTCGCCACTCAATGCACCGCCACCACATCGATGAGCAGCCCATCGAGGCTATCGATGCCGCGCTCGCTGGCGATCAGGCTCCAGGCGGCGACCAGTTCCTCGAAATATTCGGCGTCGACCAGCGTCTCGGCGCTGGCTTCGCCAAGCTGGCTCTGTTCCCAGGAAAGGGCGTGGGCGGCGTCGGTCGAAGAGGCGATGGCGTTGCCCAAGTGGGCGGCGATCTCGTAATCGCTCAAGGTCACGGCTTGGGCGCGGATACGGGCGACCATAGCGGGGTTGGTGACGGTGATGCCGCAGGGGACGCAGGCGAATTCATCGAAGGCCGAGGTGTAAAACATGGGCTTGCTCCCGAAAGAGAAAGGGCGGCCTCTTGAGGCCGCCCGTCTGGGTCAGATGAACTCGATTTCGTCAGCGACGATCTCGGTGTTGTAGTAGGTCCGCCCGTCCTTCTCGTTCTTGGTGTAGCGGATCTCGCCGGTGACGATCAGCTTGTCGCCCTTCTTCTTGTGGTTGGCGATCGACTTGCCGAGGCCGTTGAAGGCCTTGACGGTGTGGAACTGGTCGTAGGTTTCTGCGTAGCCATCCTCGCCCTTCTGGACCTGGCCGTCCTTGATGACCGGCCTGCTGGTGACGAGGGTGAAGCTGACGCCGCCCTTGCTGTCGGTGCCGAAGCGGCTGATGTCGGAGGTAATGCGGCCGGACAGGAAAACCTTGTTCATGGGATGTCTCCAGATCTTACCGGCGAGCCTTTCCCGCCGGGATGAACTGAAGCGCAGCCCGCGATTGAGGGGCCGCCGCACCGGAGCGCAGCGTAGGGGAACCTCCATTTTTCGAGTGGTGCGGGCCTGAGCGCAGCGAAGAACTCGGTCGACAAATGGAGGTTGCGGCGGTCCCGCGCGGGCGTAGTGTTCATCCCTTCTCTGGCGGGATGGCTTGCCGGTCAGATTGTCCGGAGATGTGTGGCCAAGGTTGTGCTTGGCTGTCGGCTGCTCTGAAATCAGGTGCCTTGCTTGGCGCTGCCAAGGGCCTGCTGGCCCGCACTCGTTCCTATGCCGCCGTTTCGTGGTCGCCAGGCAAGAGGTCCGGAGCATGGCTTGGCTATGACCCGCAGCTTTCCGGCAGCGGCGTGGTCCGCGGCTAGCGATCGCCCGCCACCGCACGGGGGCGACTGATTGTCACCGGCGATGCTGCGCCCATTCGACGAGGGAGCGGGCGCGCCACAACAGCCGGGTCGGCTGATCGCTGAGAGTTCAGGCCTGAGCGGCGGCCTGCTGGTGGAGCGGGTTTTCGGGATCAAGACATTGCAGCGCATGATCGATATGCATGGCCGCCAGCAGGTCCCCGGCTTGCGTGAGCCGTCCCTTCACCTCGACCAAGGTTGTCTTGATTGCCTGATACTCGGTGGGTTTAAGCGGGTTTGAGACCCCAGTCATTTGTTCAGTTCCACTCTTTGTTGCCCCACGGCAGGGAGCATGAAATTGCCAACGATCGCATTGCGAAACGTCAATCCGAGGTAAGTTTTGTAGAGAATACTCCGTGGTGAAATACTCATCAACCGTGGCCTTTCCGGGGCATGGAAATTCGGGAGACATTGGCGATCAATCTGCGCAGGCTTAGGCATGCCGCTGGCTTGTCGCAGGAAGAGCTTGCGCATCGCGCTGACATTGACCGCACCTACATCAGTTCCATCGAGCGCCAGCAATATGCCGCCAGCATCGAGGTCGTTGATCGCTTGGCCAAGGGACTGGGCATCGAAGCATCGGAATTGCTGCAACCGCCACCAACACCGGACGATAAACAGCAGACCTTCCCCTCGAAGACTCCGGCCAGCATTGAACGAAAAAAGGCGACCCGTCGCGAGACGGGCCGCCCATAGTGCAAGCATTCTGGAGGTTGGCGTCAGGCCGCCTTGGCAAGACCCGGCTCGAGATCGCCGAAGGGCGATGCCTCGCGGCGATCATCCTCACCAGCGCCGAAGCCATCGTTGGCCGCCCCCATTGCGGCGGTATCGGCGAAACCAGCCTCTGCCCGACGACGCGGACGCGACCAGGCGATGTTGAGCGCGCCATCGGCCTGCGCGAAAAGCGCGATCGACAGCGGGGCTTCAAAGCTGGGATCATCGATCTGGCCCTGAAGGAAGGTGCCGCCACCGTTGGTCGCAGTCTTCTCCCACAGGCCACCAACAGGGATGAACTGGCCATTTTTGGCGCGGACCATCACGTCATACTTGGGGGCGGCGGCATTGCTGGAATTGACCGGGCGCAGGCCCACCACGAGGTCGAGCGTGGCGGTCTGGATCTTGCCCATGTAAACGCCAGCGCCGTTGAGCTTGAGTTCACCGATATTCATGGCCGTATTCTCCTCTGGCCCGACACCCTCTTGCGTCCTGGGTGCCGAAGGTTGGTTCATGTCTTTGGCCCCTTGGCCCCAGACACCCATCCTCATTCCCCTCAGCTCTCCCCCGCCCGGTGGCCGCCCCGCAGCCCCGCTGCCGGAGCCGAGCAAGGCCAGCGCCCCGCACAACGCCAAGGCGCCGCAGATGGTGTGGACGGCGCTCCAAGAGGGAATTGAGTCGCGCTACGCGACACCTCACGGTGTGATTGTCAAAGATCCACCAAAGCGGAGCACCATCCATGAACAAGCTATCACGCGATTTATCGG
>Ga0209933_1001378_pt1 | contig 23450 bp, 10 predicted proteins | sample ThiBiot_300_biof_FD_183944 | JGI IMG/M metagenome (GOLD analysis project Ga0209933, IMG submission 183944) | Wastewater bioreactor microbial communities from Cape Town, South Africa - Thiocy_cont_300_biof (SPAdes) | ecosystem: Engineered > Bioremediation > Thiocyanate > Unclassified | place...
TTTCAGTCGAGGCTGTTCCGCCCGGTGCGTCGTATAGTCAAACGTTCGTCAGTCGGATTGATGGGAGCCTGCAATACTATGCCGTAACGCCCCAATCGTCGACTAACACGGCTTCATCGGCCTTGTTTTTGTCGGTACACGGAGCAGGTGTTGAAGCTAGCGGGCAGGCGCGGGCGTACAAGGCCAAAGACTGGGGTAATCTGGTGGCAGCTACCAACCGCCGACCACGTGGGTTCAACTGGGAGGACTGGGGGCGGCTCGATGCGCTGGAGGTACTAGCCATCGCCAAGAATCAGTTTAAACCCAATCCCCAAAACATTTACCTGACAGGCCATTCGATGGGAGGACACGGGACCTGGTTTCTGGGGGCGACTTATCCCGACAAGTGGGCCGCTATTGCCCCCTGCGCAGGCTATCCAACCCTGAAAGAATATGGTTCGGCTGATGGGGTTATTCCCGATACCAGTAGCAATCCGCTGGAACAGATGCTGTTGCGGTCGGGCAATCAGAGTGATGTGCTGAAACTAACGGCCAATTATAAACCGCTGGGTGTGTACGTATTTCATGGCGATGCCGACCGAACGGTGCCCGTAACCTATGCCCGGCAGATGCGCAAACTATTGGGCCAGTCGCAACCCGACATGAGCTACTACGAATATCCCGGAGGTAGCCACTGGTTTGGTGACCATAGCGTCGACTGGAAACCTCTGTTCGATTTCTTCAAATGGCATCAGATTTCTGCCGACTCAGCGGTGAACACGATTGATTTTACAACCGCAAATCCCGGTATTTCGTCGGCTTATCGGTGGGCATCGATTGAGCAGCAAACCCAACCCTTACTATACAGCCGGATTCAGTTAACCCGCCAACGCACGTCTATTACAGGAACAACGTCGAATGTCAGCCTGCTCAAACTGGCCCTGAACGAATTTGGGGCGAAAACGCCGGTAATGATTACCCTGGATGGCACGCCCGCACTGACCTACACTACTGCCAGCGCCCAGGATACGGTATTCCTGCGTCGCGAAAGTGGGCAATGGGTACAGGCCAAACAGCCGGATGCCTGGCAGAAAGGGCCTCACCGAAACGGCACGTTTAAAGACGCATTTAACAACCGAATGGTGTTTGTGTACGGTACAAAGGGAACGAAGGACGAAAACGACTGGAATATCCAGAAAGCCCGCTACGATGCTGAAACCTGGCTGTATCGGGGTAACGGAGCCGTCGATATCATTGCTGATACAGAGTTTTCACTGACCAGCTATGCGGATCGGGGTGTGGTTCTGTTCGGCAATGCAACCAACAACGCGGCCTGGCAATCGCTATTGGCCGATTGCCCCATTCAGGTAGAACGCAACCGAATTCGGGCCGGGAGCCAGCAATGGCAGGGCGATGACTTGGGTACGTATTTCGTTTGGCCCATAAAAGGGTCGAAAACAGCATCGGTAGCCGTTATTGGGGGCACCGGGCTAAAGGGGATGAAAGCGGCATCGGCCAATCAGTATTTTGCCGGGGCCAGCGGCTTCCCCGACTTTATGATTTTCGGACTCGATATGGTTCGGGATGGTAGCAAGGGTGTTCGCATGGCCGGTTTCTATACCAACAACTGGCAACTGGCACCGGAGCACTACGTTGTCAATGGACAGATGAGCGGCAGTAACTAAAAGGTTATAGTCTCCAGGCCGAATTACTGTGGTGTCGGGTGGGAGCACTTGACACCACAAAAACAGAAAACGTCTATACTAGTATTCTCATGAGTCGCTATTCTTTCCTAGGTCTTGCCTTACTTTTTACCATTCATCTGCAAGCTCAGGACCTTACCCAGCGATATCCGCTTATCCCATATCCAACATCGCTAACACCCGCATCCGGGCAATTCACCATAACCGCTCAAACCGCGCTGGTTGTTGAAGACAGTCGATTTACTGCCGAAGCAGGGCTGTTGCAGGAGCTGATGCAGCAGGGACTTGGAAAGCGGCTTCCTGGAAAAAGCAACGGGTCAACAATTGTGCTCCAATACGATCCAGCTATTACCGCGTCGGAAGGGTATGTGCTACAGATCAATCCGAATCAGGTAACGCTGAAAGCCCGTCAGTCTGTCGGGATGTTTAGAGCCGTTCAAACCATCCGGCAACTATTGCCTGTAGCGATCGAAGGACAGGCCAGCACGTTGATGTCGCTGACGCTGCCATCGGTTCAGATTCAGGACCAACCGGCCTATGCCTGGCGAGGCATGCACCTCGATGTGTCGCGCCACTTCTTTTCAATCACCTATTTACGGAAATTCATCGACCGGCTGGCGTTGTACAAGTTCAATACGTTTCATCTGCACCTGACCGACGATCAGGGTTGGCGACTGGAAATCAAGGCCTATCCCAAACTGACAAGCGAGGGTGCCTGGCGAACTTTCAACAATCAGGATTCGGTTGTTCTGAAACGGGCCGTCTCTGAGCCTGATTTCGACCTGCCGAAGCAATTTATTCGCCAGCAGAATGGCCAGACCCAGTACGGTGGCTTTTATACACAGGCCCAAATGCGTGACCTGATTGCCTACGCAGCCGCCCGACACATCACCATTATTCCGGAAATTGATATGCCCGGTCACCTGACGGCCGCCATTAAAGCGTATCCGTTTCTAAGTTGTACGGGTCAGGAAGGCTGGGGGAAAACATTTTCCGTACCGATTTGCCCCTGCAACGAGCCGACCTATACATTCATGGAAACGGTGCTGAGCGAAGTGATGGCCCTGTTTCCCAGCGAATACGTACATATTGGCGCCGACGAAGTAGAGAAATCGACCTGGGCGCAGTCGCAGGCTTGCCAGGAATTGATGAAGCGCGAAGGTATTCGGAATGTAGAGGAATTGCAGAGCTACTTCGTGCATCGGATGGAGAAGTTCGTGCAGTCGAAAGGGAAAAAGCTGATGGTCTGGGACGATGCTCTGGAAGGTGGACTCAAGCCCTCTACGGCCGTTATGTACTGGCGTAGCTGGGTGAAAGATGCTGCTCAGAAAGCCGCTCAAAATGGAAACAATGTGGTCATGACGCCCGTCAGCACACTTTATTTCGATAGCCCTCCCGGTATCCGGTCGGTTGAGAATGTGTATAATCTGGCGGTAGTGCCTTCGGGCGTTACCACCGGGCAAACGAAGCAGTTTCTGGGCGCACAGGCCAACATATGGACGGAGTATATCCCTACCGAAAATCGGGTCGATTACATGACTATGCCCCGCATGACGGCTCTGTCAGAAGTGACCTGGACAGGTAAAAGAGATTTCGCTTCGTTTCAGAAACGACTTTTGTCGCACTTTCTGCGCATGGAAAAAATGGGCATTCATTACCGATTGCCCGACCTGACGGGGTTTGCCGAAGAGAATGTTTTTGTCGATCAGGCTACGCTTCGAATCAAAAAGCCGCTGGACAGTTATACCCTACGCTATACTACCGACGGTTCGCAGCCGCAGCCAGGCTCGCCGGAACTGCCAGTGGGGTTAACGATTACTAAACCACAAACAGTTAAGGTAGCCGCTTTTACGCCATCAGGAGTGCGCGGGGATGTCTACAGCTTACATTATCAGCAACAGGCTTACGCAATACCAGTTTCTACGGTTCGTCAACAGGCTGGCTTACAGTGTAATTACTTCAAAAAGTATTTTAAAGAAACGAAGCTAATGAAGCAGCAGACAGCCGATAGTACCTATACAATCAACAATCTGGTGGTACCAAAATCGGTCAATGCGCCTAGTTTTGGTATCCAGTTTCGAGGTTATTTAACCGTACCCGAAACGGGCGTTTATAGCTTCTTCTATACCTGCGATGATGGCGGTATTCTGCGCATTGCCGACCGAATGGTGGTTGATAACGATGGAAACCATTTTCCCATTGAGAAAAGTGGTCAGGTCGCTCTACAGAAAGGCGCTCACCCATTCGAAGCGGATTTCATAGAAGGGGGTGGCGGCTTTACATTGACGTTGAAGTATAGTCTGAACGGCTCCGAACCAATGGATATTCCCGATAGCTGGTTTACGCATTAACTGTAGAAGCAAACCTGCTCGTCCGCGATCGTATCGCGGACGAGCAGGGACTCTATGACTTAGAATTGCGCCAGTTCCACCGATCGAAGAGAGACGACAGCGAATCTTCGACAATAGGCTTCGACAAAAAATCATCCATGCCTGCCTCAATACATCGCTGTTTTTCTTCGGTAGTACTACTAGCAGTCAAGGCAATAATCGGAATATGGGTTTCCTGTTCCAGGGCTCGGATTTGTCGGGTGGCGTCTACTCCATTCAAGACCGGCATCTGAATATCCATTAAAATAAGATCCGGTTTCTCTGCTTTGTAGAGACTGACTGCTTCCTGACCATTTATCGCTTCCAGTATCGTTGCGTGAGGGACAATGCGTTTTAAAATCGATTTGGTTAATAATTGATTGATCCGGTTATCTTCCGCAACCAGTACTTTGATCGTTACATCAGACGTAGTCTTACCGGGCACGGTTTCTTCTCTGGCTGGTAGTTTCTGGTTATCAGTTGGTTTCAACCGGGCCAGTGCATAATACAATTCCTGCATTTTGATGGGTTTCACCAGCCGCTGGCTAACCCCCAATCGTTCGCAGCCTTTCAGGATTTCGTCATCATCGGAGGAGCTGTGTAAAAGTATAATGGGTTGATTGGTTGATGATGGCCCGAAATGCCCCTGTATTTTCTCAATCGTTTCAAGGCCATTGAGAAACGGCATATTGTAATCCATTAAAACGACGTCAATTTTCCTGCCGTCGGCCAGGATTTTAAGCGCTTCAATACCATTGCTGGCTTCGTCGACAGATATGTGTTTGATCAGTAGCATCTGGCGGAGAATGAGTCGGTTATTCTCATTGTCATCCACGATCAATATATTTTTTATGCTACTGACATCCTGCCAGATAATCGGATCGCCTACTTCCGATTTGAGCAGAAGGTCGAAATAAAACACACTCCCTTTCCCAATTTCGCTTTTCAGTTGTAAACGGCTACCCATAAGGCCCAGTAATCGGTTGGAAATCGTTAGGCCAAGTCCAGTGCCTCCATACCGTTTAGTGGTTGATGGGTCTTCCTGCGAGAACGCATCAAAGATTTTGCTTTGCATGGAAGCCGTAATGCCAATACCCGTATCCCGGACTTCGAAGTGAAACAGCGTACCTTCAGGCTTTTCTGCTTTAACCGTAATTTTTAATTCGATTTCACCTTGCTCGGTAAATTTCACCGCATTCCCCAGTAAGTTGACCAGTACCTGCTTTAAGCGGACCGAATCGGCATACACAAAACGGGGCAGGTTTGGCTGTAAATTAAGCAGCATTTCAAGGCCTTTATGCTGAACCTGGTAGGTAATGATATCAGCGGCCTGACTACTGATCTCGTATATATCAGTTTTTTCGGTAGCCAGCTCCAACTTACCTGCTTCTATTTTAGAAAAATCCAGAATATCGTTAATAATGCTCAGTAATGTACTTGCCGACTGGTTAACAATTGCAATGTACTGGTGCTGAGTGGCGTTCAGGTCAGTTTTTAAAACCAGATCCGTAAAGCCGATAACCCCATTCAACGGGGTGCGGATCTCATGGCTCATATTGGCCAGGAATTCAGATTTAGCTTTGCTGGCATTTTCGGCGAGTTGCTTCGCGCTTTTTAATTCTTCACGCTGTAAACAAATTTCGGTGATATCCTGGGTATACATCATAATACCGCCTATCGATCCGTCATAGGTATACCAGGGCCTTACTTCCCATCGTAAATGCTGACTTTGGTCCCATCCGGGAGGAGCCCATATATCTTCTTCGCATCGCTCGACCTGCCCTTGCAGACAGCGTTGATGAATTTCTTTCCAGTCTTCGGTTATGTTGGGAAATACCTCATAATGAGAGCGGCCAATAATATTTCCCTTGATTCTGTACTCCTCTAACCATCGTTTGCTGACGGCTAGATACCGGACATCTTTATCAAACATCGCCACAGCAGCGGGTGCGTGTTCGACAAAAGCGGCCAGTCGCATTTTTTCACTTAGTAACTCTGTTTCTGCTTTTTTTCGATCGTTAATATCCTGAAAAGTACCAAACACCCGAGCCGTCTTTCCGTGCTTAAGTTCCGGAGTGCCAATTAACCGTACCCATACCGACCGGCCATGGGCTGTACAGATCTGTAGTTCAGCGTCGTAGCTTTTACCTTCATTGACAGCGCGATTGAATAGCGTAACTATCTGATCGTGGTAAATACCCCTGAAAAAAGACATGGCAGTCGATAAATCAGGTTCGTACTCATCAGGCACTTCATGAATCGCTTTGGTCACAGTCGACCAGGATACTTTGTTCTCGACTAAATCAACCTCCCAGGTCCCGATTTTGGCTACCAGGTTGGTCTGTTCAAGCATTTCTGACGTGTGTTTTAGCTCTATTTCAAGCTGATGGCGCTCGGTAATGTCGATTGCATTACCGATAACATACGGTTCATTGTCTGGGCCTATTTCAATAATATTATTGAAATACCAGATATGTCGCCTTCCATTCCGATGAATCACGCCCATTAACCCATTGGCTTTTTTGTCTTTCTGGATAGCGAGTAAGTAATCGGTGATCTGGCTGTGGTAGTCGGGCGGAACAATATCAAATAGATTCAGAGCCGTAAGTTCTGCTGGTTCATAGCCCAACGAGTTTGCACCAACCTGATTGACAGTCAGGAATCGACCGCTCAGGTCATGAATACACATAAATCCCTGTGAGTTCTCGAAAAAAGACCGAAATCGGCGCTCCGACTGCCGCAGAGCAGTTTCTATTTGCTTTTCTTTAGTTATGTCGCGGGCAATTGCGTAGAGTAATCCCGTCAGGGTATCTGGTGTGGCTACCCATTGAAGGTTACGATAAAATCCATCTTTGCATCGAAAACGATGTTCAAAGTTGATGGTGAGCTGGCCCTGAGCCAGTTTCTGGATTTCCTGCTGGGTAGCGTTCAGATCTTCTGGATGGACTAAGTCAAAAAAAGAAGTGCTGAGCAAGGTGTCCCGATCCCAGCCAAGGATTTTCTCAAAAGCCGGATTGACCCGTTTAAAATACCCATCGGTTCCCGCTATGCAGAGAAGATCATTGGAAAGGTCGAAAAAATTTTGAAACTGCTCCATTATTCTTTTGGTGTAGTGGATGATCCGTTTACGGCTGAGTTAGTAAAAGCCCTGATAATTAGATGGATTCCATTCGCGTGGAATAAAATTTTACTGGGAAACATGGGCTGCGCTTAGCCATAAAAGATAACGTAAATAGGGGACATGTAGATGGATATATTGTTAGATATGCTATTGATAGGTAACATTATATTTACAAAATAAGGAAATTAATGAATTAGTAAAACTACTTAAGGCTATAATTTACGTTGGATAAAACTATCCCCTTTGTTGATTTCTATCATTAACATTTATAAGGGGTAATGGGTTAGAGTAATTATTCACCACATATATATACACTAACTCATGGGTAATCTTCTGTATACGATTGCTGTTGTCCTAATAATCATCTGGCTACTAGGCTTTTTGGGCGTTTTAGGTACTGGTATTGCCACCGGCGGTTTGATTCATATCCTGCTGGTTATTGCTGTGATTGCTATCATTTTTCGGTTAATTCAGGGGAGACGTGTCTGATTGAAAATTGAAAAGGGCGATAAACATGTGTCTGTGTTTATCGCCCTTTTCAGTTGTTGATAGTAGTTGAACTGATCCCCGCCTACTCCGACCGCAAACTCTTCACAGGGTTCGTTAAGGCCGCTTTGGTGCTTTGGTAACTGATTGTCAGCAAGGCAAGGCCAATGGCGAACATACCTGCCAATGCAAAGACCCACCAGGCTATGTCGATTTTGTAGGCAAATTCGGCCAGCCATTCGTTCATGGCATACCAGGCCAGTGGCGAAGCCAGCAGAATAGCCAGAAGCACCAGTTTCAGAAAGTCTCGGGAGAGTAGGGTGACAATACTGGCTACCGATGCACCCAGCACCTTCCGAATGCCAATCTCTTTGGTGCGTTGTCCAACTGTGAAGGCCACCAACCCATACAGGCCAAGTCCACAAATAACCATCGCCATCAGCGCAAACGTATTGACGAGTTTCGAAATCGTCGTTTCGGTCTCGTAGAATTTGTCCAGTTGGTCGGTCAGAAATTCGTATTCAAACACATCGTTCGGGTACAGCCGTTGCCAAACCGTTCGAATGTGGGCCAGTGTCTGGGTCGACGATGCACCTGAAATACGAATGCCCGCCTGTTTATACATAGTGGGGCATGTGGCAATAAAGCAGGGGGCAATCACCTCATGCAGCGATTTCTGGTGGAAGTCTTTGACCACACCCACGATAGGCAACGGCACCGACGACAGGTAATATTGCATCCGTTTACCAATAATAGCCTGTGGATCGCGGAAGCCGAGTTTATGCAGCAGCGTTTCGTTGATGACATACTCCCGGATCGAATCACCTTCCGTAATGTTACGGCCCGCAACGATTTTTAAGTTGTACGTTTTCAGGTAATCGGCATCAGCGAGTCGTTCCCGGACCGGGAAGTTGGTCCAGTCGTTTTTAACACCAAATTTGAACGAGCCGCCATTCATGACATTGGCCGACGGCGGACGGTATTGAAGGGTTACCGATTTGATATCGGGGTATTGGCGTAGTTCATTTTTGAAAGCCTCCCACGACTTCTTTTCAGAGAGAGGAAGGTTGACGGTTACAATATTATCCTGTTGAAAACCCAGGTCGATTTGCCGAATATAGTTCATTTGTTTCATCACCACCAACGCCCCCACCAGCAAAGCCTGACAAACAACGAATTGCAGAATAACCAGTCCTTTTCGCAACGAGTAACCCCCTACTGTAGCGGCCGTAAGCTTCCCGCGCAGGCTGGCCCAGGGGCTAAATCCCGACAGTACAAAAGCCGGATACCCACCTGCCAGTAGAATTACAACAAGTGTCAATAAGCTGATAAAGAGCAGTATGGATGAATCGGGGATAAGCGAAAGCTGAATGTGTACCCAATTGTTGAAAAGTGGTAAGCTCAACAAGGTTACCCCTACTGCCAACACGGTTGCCACAACGACAATTAACCCGGTTTCGAGTAGAAATTGCCAGGCTAGTTGAACGCGTGAACTGCCGAGCGTTTTGCGAACGCCCACTTCTTTGCTGCGCCGAAATGCCTGAGCTGTTGCCAGATTGATAAAATTGATGCAGGCGGTCAGTACCAGAAACAGGCCAATCAACTCCAGCGACCAGAGCAACGAGGACCGAATAACCCCACCCACGCGGTCGACGTCGAAATGTACATCGGCCAGCGGCTGGATATGAAACTTAAAAATATGAGCCACGTCGCCGAAATGTTTTTTCGATAAGTCTGGAAAGGTGGCTTCAACCCGCTTCGCTGTGGCTGGTGAATTGTCGTTCAGGGTACAATAAAGACGATAATTACTATTCAATTGTCCCCATGCAGTTACGTTGAAATCTGGATCGAACTGCCGGATAGTGGGCATTGAGATAAACAGGCCAACATGCGTATCGGTTGGCTGAACAGGATCGGCGATAATACCCGTGACGGTTGCGTTGATCGTGTGATTGAGTTCAATAGTACGACCTATTGGGTTACTCGTGCCGAAATAACGTCTGGCCCACGATTCGGTCATAACAACCGTATTCGGTTCGCGCAACGCCTTTTTCGGATCACCACTTAGCCATTGGTAATCAAAAATCTGAAACAGTTCGCCTTCGGTCAGGGCCGTACCATCGTGCTCCAGAAACCGTTTAGGGGCCTGGCCCAGTTGAGGAATGCTGACCGTCAAGGACCGATTAACCATTAAAAAAGCTGCCTGTTCGACCTGCGGGTAGTCGGTTCGAAGCACTTTGGCCATCGGTAACGGTGCTTCAGGGTAGTGTTCTACGGAGCCGTCGTCAAGATTGAGATCCACAACGATACGGTAGATACGGTCGAAGTTGGTATGGTGTCGGTCGGTGCTAAGGTGATACCGGACAAACAGAAAAATGAGTAGCCCACCCGCCATGCCAATGGTCAATCCAACAACGTTCAGAAGCGTATAGATGCGTTGTGAATACAGGTTGCGGAGGGCGATTTTGAAGTAGGAACGAAGCATTTGTTAGTGTAGAGACGCGATACCTCGCGTCTCATATCCGGATGGCTTGATGTTCAACGATAATTTTGCTGACGTAAACAATGGCTGACGCATAGGAGACGCGATACCTCGCGTCTCTACAGTTACTCGCTACGTAAACTATTTATAGGATTGGCCAGGGCGGCACGGATGGCTTGTGTACTGACGACCAGGCTTGTTAATAAAGCCAGTATTGCGGCTACGAACACAAACGGTGCCCAGGATAGATCGATTCGGTAAGCGAAATGCGTGAGCCAGTCGTGTAAAAGGTAGTATGCCAGCGGCCAGGCAATCAGGTTGGCAATGACCAGAATCAGGGCAAATTCCTTTATAAATAGATTGACGATGCCGATGGTGTTGGCTCCCAGTACTTTCCGAATCCCAATCTCTTTGGTTCGGCGGGTCACGTTCAGCGAAACCAGTCCCAGCACGCCCAGCAGCACAATAATGAGCGCCAGGGTCGTAGCCAGTCGGGAGGCTTTCTGAAGCTGTATTTCCGTCTGGTAAAGTTTCTGGAGCGTATTGTTCATGAACGAGTACTCGAAGGGCGCGTCGGGAAAGAATCGGCTCCATTCTTTCTGGATCGTTTCTACAGTTTCGTGCAGATGGTCAACACTCCCCGGCTTGAGCCGGAACGAGAAGTAGCGGTAAATGGGATCTTTCTGAACAGGAATAACTACGATGGGTTGGATGCTTTCGTGAAGCGAGCTAAAGTGGAAATCAGCCAGGACGCCACGGACTCTGAACGTGCCTCCCCGAAGCATGACCTGTTTGCCCAATGCCTCCTCAGGGTGTTTCCAGCCTAACGCTTTCGTGGTGGCTTCGCTTACAACAACCGCTAGGGAATCATACCCTCCGCCAGCAGCAGTAAAAAACTGGCCCGCCTTCAATGATAACCCATAGGTGTGGGCGTAATGGTCGTCGGCTGTGATGGTATTGGCTGTAATGGCCTGCGTACTGTCCTGCCCCTGGGCAAATAAACTGACACGACCACTGCTGCCGCCGTCGGGAATTTCAAATGAAAAACTGACATCACTGACCCCCGGCACGTTTAGTAACTGATTCCGAATGCCTTCCATGCGTTGTACCCCTGCTGGCGACCAGTCGCGCGGGACGGAGGCTACCGTCAGCATATGATCTTTAGCGTAACCCAGGTCTTTACGGAAAAAGTAGGTTACCTGCCGGTCCACTACCACAGCGCCGACAAATACGAGAATGGCGACCGTAAACTGAAATACGATCAGAGCCCGGCGCATACCAATTCCGTTTTGAACCGATGCGGCCAGCTTGCCTTTGAGGGAATCGACAGAAGGCAGATTCGACAGTATAAAAGCCGGGTAACTGCCAGCCAACAGGGCAATCAACAGAACCAGGCCCAGGAGGCCCACATACGCTATTGGCGACCAGCTTATCAGCGAGGGCATGGAGCGCTCCAGTATACTGGCAAAGGTCGGTCGGAAGATCTCGTGGCAGCCCAGGGCCAGGATGGTAGCGCCAATGGTGAGCAAAAGGGATTCCGTAAGAAACTGGCCAATCAACTGGCCCTTTATACCACCAAGTGCCTTTCGTACACCAATCTCCCGCAGCCGGGTTGCCGACATACCAATGGTGATGTTGATGAAATTAACCACGGCCATCAGCAAAATAAATACACCGATCAGGCTTAGGGTCAGCAGCATTTTCTCGACCAGCCCATTGTTTACTTTCAGATAAAGTGTCGACAGTGGGCTCAGATAGGCCTGCAGGTTTTTCCGATACTCTGGTGGCGCATGGGTTGCCAGCAGGTCAGCGAGGGGTTTGGTAAGCTGATCGGCTGTAACGCCCGGTTGTAATTCCAGATAGGTCGGGATGTATTGGTTTTGCCACGAATCGATCCCCGCTTTGGGCGTAAAGTAACCGACATCGCGCATTGGAATAAAAATCTGGTCTCGCTTGGGGAGCAAGTCTAATACACTATTGCGGGGTGGTTCCTGCAATACGCCGGTAACGGTAAATACCTGTTTGCCACCCAGCGGAGTCTGAACAGTAAGGGTTTGTCGCAGAACGTCGGGTCGGCCAAACAGCTTCTGTGCCATGTCTTCCGTAAGTACGATGGAGTTGGGGGCCAGCATAGCCGTTTTCGGATCGCCGTATAGTAGTGGAAACCCAAATATCGACAGCAGGGTGGAGTCGCCGATCTCAATGCCTTCCCGGAAATGATTTTCGCCCTGCGAGACAATGGCTGTGACGCCGTAAAAGCGGTAATAATTTGCTATCAGGCCGGGGTACTGTTGCTTGAGCGTTGGGCCGAGGAGTCCCAGACTCGTGATATCCATCCCCATAGTTGGCTCCTTCCAGCGGCTCTGTATCAGATATTGTTGGTTTACGTTCCGCAACGTTTTGTTGACGGCTAGCTCACCCTGAATGTAGTTGCCAATCAGCAGCAGAAACGTAATGCCAACCGTAAGGCCGAGGAGCGTGACCAGTGCATAGAACCGACGCTGGCGTAGATTGCGAAGGGCAATTTTAAGGTAATTCTGGAGCATGAGACAAACGATTTAGACGACCTGCTAGTTGACGCCGTGAAGGTATCGACTATCGCCTTTTGTTTGTCTTTTTATCTGATTGACAGGGTGTTAAAAAATGTTAAGGGCGGTGTGCCGGTCGCGAGGAGCCAGCAGAAGGGTAGTATAATAGTAGGCTACTCCGTTTTGTATCGTCGGAAAAACCAGACTTTTAGCAGGTCGGCGGTGAGCACATAACCTAAGATAATGAGCAGGATAGCTGCGAGTTGGTGAACGGGTGGCGGGGTAAGGCCAAACGTAGCCGAAACGGGTGAATAGGGGAGGTACACGGTTAGTAAAATGCACAATAGACTCAGTAAGCTTATCCACCGGGCGGGTCTGCTCCTGAAGAAATTCTTACGGGTGCGGATGATAAAGAAAATGAGCAACTCGGTCAGGATCGACTCGATAAACCAGCCCGATTGAAAACCTGATTCTTTCAGGTGAAACCCGAACAGAAGGGTACTGAACGTGATGACATCGAACAGTGAACTGTGAATTCCGAACACCAGCATATAGCGCTTGATCAGTTGGATATTCCATTTGCCGGGTCTGGCAATCTGTTCCTGGTCCACATTGTCGGAGGGAATACTCAGGAAGGGAAAGTCGGTTAGGAAGTTGGTGAGCAAAATCTGCTTGGGCAGCATCGGCAGGAAGGGTAGAAACAGCGAAGCCAGTGCCACACTACACATATTGCCAAATGTGGAGCCGGTGCTGATGTAGATGTATTTCAGCGTATTCGAGAATGTTTTGCGTCCTTCGCTGATGCCGTCGGCAATGACCGATAAGTCTTTTTCGAGCAGGATAAAATCAGCAGCATCGCGGGCTACATCGGTCGCATTATCGACAGTTATGCCTACATCGGCGGCATTGATGGCCGGTACGTCGTTGATACCATCGCCCATATAGGCCACGGTGTAGGCCTGCCGTAAGGCCTGAATAATATGCTCTTTCTGCTGGGGTTCTACTTCCGAGAAAATATGCGCCGATTTTACTTTCTGCGGTAGTGTTGTCGCGTCGATTGTGAGCAGTTCTTTACCCGTCATCACCACCGGATTGTCGATGCCAATCTGTCGACCAATGGCCTGAGCCACGATTCGGTTATCGCCCGAAATAATTTTAAAGTCGATGTTGAGTTGCTTTAGGGCGCCAATGGCTTCCACAACGCCCGCTTTGATTGGGTCTTTCATCAACACGAAACCGGCAAACGTCATATCGACTTCGTCGGCTTTGGAGAAAGTTTCGTGCTGGCTATCCTTATAACAGACCGCAAGGGCTCGCATCCCGTTTTGCCCGAATTGCTCGAACTGCTTTTCAATAGCTTGCCGATAAGTAGCGATTGGATTGGTGGTTCCGTCGGGCATGCGTACAGCCGAACAAATGGACAGGCATTCGGTAAAGGCACCTTTGCTGATGAGCCGTTTTTCGGTGCCGGTGTCGATGGCAATGCTTAGTCGTTTGCGGGTAAAATCGTAGGGGATTTCGCCCAGTTTGGTTGGTTTCGCGACGGGTGTATCGAAGGTAAGCGACCGTATAGCCTCGTCGATGGGGTTAGAATAGCCCGTTTCGAACAGCGCATTGTAATACACCATCGTTTTGACAAAGTCGCTGGATTGCCCCCATGCATCGACAAGCCCGTTGATCTGAATGGCTCCTTCGGTAATAGTACCTGTTTTGTCGGTGCAGAGCAGGCTGATTTCGCCGAGGTTTTGAATGGAATTCAGCTTCTTAACGATCACCTTCTTGTCCAGCAGGCGTTTGGCCCCCGCACTCATCGCAATGGTCGTAATGGCTGGTAATAATTCAGGCGCCATCCCAACGGCCAGTGCCAGCGCAAACAGGGCCGACTCGATCAGGCTTTTCTGATTGATCAGGTTAATGACCAGAATAAATGCACTCAACGCCAGCGTAATCCGCATGAGCATAAACCCAAAGTCCTTCAAGCCTTTATCGAAAGAGGTTTCGACAACCGAACTGGCACTTTGAACGACGTTACCAAACACCGTATGCTGCCCGGTATGGATAACCAGGGCTTTGCCACTACCACTGACAATGTTGCTTCCTTCCCACAGACAATTCGGCCGTTGCGATAAGGACGCACCCGCTTCCGAAATGCAAGGTTCTTTCCGGACTGGAAACGATTCGCCCGTCAGGCTGGCTTCGTTGGCCTGTAACTCATTGGTCTCAATGAGCAGACAGTCGGCTGGCACCATATCTCCCGCGTTGAACAGGAGCACATCGCCCGGTACTAGTTGCGAAGCTGGAACCTCTTTTTCCTGACCATCACGGATAACGGTGCTTTTAATGGTAATCAGGGCTTGTAGTTTTTCGACAACTTGCCCGGCATTGCGCTCCTGGAAAAAGCTGATTAAGCCCGTCGATAGCAGGATAAACAGAATAATCATGACATCGGAGGTGTCGCCTAAAAAAGCCGACAGGAGTACGGCGCCGATGAGCAGCAGCATCAGCGGACTTTTGAACTGCGCAATGAACAGCCGGATGTCTTTTTGCAAAGTGGACTCGGGTTGCTTTCCCGTGGTCGTTTTTAGCCGTTGCTGAGCTACCTGTTCGGTTAGTCCATTCTCGGAACTACCAAGCTGTTGTGCCCAGTAAGGAATCGTCTGTGTCCAGAAAGTATCTGTTTGGTTGGCGGTGTTCAAATCAGTGACAGTTAGTTGTAGCTGTTATTGAATTAAACCGCAAGGACGCAATAGACGCAAGGTGTTATAAATCGTCTACTTACTCCTCAAGTCTTTGCGCCCTTGCGGTTTAACAACGCTATGGTCAAGCAATGATACGCCTGAAGAGTCTCACTGGCCTATGATAAAAATCAGGCAAAAGGCCCACATTTGTCGGTGACAGGCGCTGGCCTGATTCTAAATGATAAACCTGTTTGAATGCTTTTAACGTGATTGTTCCTTCAGCGCTATGAGAAAAAAGCTAACTGCTATAGCTCAATTTTAGGAAGTTTAAATAGGTTTATGGATATAGGCCGAAAAGGATTAAATTTATACAACGCTTGCTTTATATGAGTAATACCTCGGCTAGCTGGCAGATTCCCGAATTTTACTGAGAAATCTAACCGTATGTATTGCTCAACTATACACCGTCAACTTGTTATTTACCCGCATGGAATCCCTGTTTACATCCACCAGCCCACTCCCTGATGCGCTCATCAGCATGGAGTTATATCGGCCTATACGCGATTCCAATGGCCAGATTATAGACTTTCAGCTCATTCAGCTCAATACGCCTGCCCTGGTGCAATGGGGACGCCCGCAAGGCGAACTTATTGGGCAAAGGCTTCGCCAGTTGGTAGCTGAAGCCGACGCTTTGTTTCTGATCCGGCAGTTCACGCTTGTCGTCGATCTTGGGCGCTCGGTCCGGTTTGACATGGATAGTCCTCAACAGGATAAGGGCTTCGTTTGCGAGATGCATGTTGCGAAACTTGACGATGATGTTATGGTGAGCTACGATGATAGGCTCAGTCGACGTCAGCAAAGCACGGTGTTTACCGGGTTGGCGGCAGCGGCATGGGAGCAGCCAGAGCGAAGTATATTGCATCAGGATACCATTTATCAGCAGGTAGTTGACAACACACAGGCCGGTTTGTTACTTGCTCGGCCTATTCGAAATGAGCAGGCTGAGATAATCGACTTTCAATATATACTAACCAACGAATACAATGCCCGTACGACGGGTCGGTCGGTGGCGGAGATGACCGGGGCATTGGTCGGTGATTTATTTCCTGGCTGGCAGCATTCAGATTTGTTCCGGCATTATGTAGAAGCCGTTGAAACCAGGCAGCCCAAACGAATTGTCTTTTTTTATGAGTCATTCGGGATGAAAGGCTGGTTTGATGGGTCGTTCACCTGCGTAGATGGCTGCATATTGTATACCTATAGGGATGTGACGGCTTACAAAGAAGCAGAACTGGAACAGCAGCAAAACGTAGCCCTGCTCGAACAGGTGATGAACATGACCCCCGCAGCCATTGTGCTGAACCAGAGTATCCGCGATGAAACGGGCGAGATTATCGACTTACGCATGATGAAGCTGAACCAGATGGCGGCCGACATCCTGCAAAATCCAATCGAAAAGATTCAGTATCGGCGTGTATCCCGCTATATTCCTGGTTCTATAGAAACTCCACTGTTTGAGCAATGCCGGCAAGTGATTAAGACGGGCGTACCGATTCGGATGGAGGTACCCTGGGCCGATCGGTGGTATGATTTTTCGGTAGTTCGGTTTGGCGACGGCGTAGTGTTGGCAGCGCAGGATATTACACCTACCCACAAGTACCAGGAGCAACTTGAACTGACCAATATCGAGCTAAAGCGGTCGAACGAAAATCTGCAGTCGTTTGCCTTTGTGGCTTCGCACGATTTGCAGGAGCCACTACGTAAGATAATATCGTTCTCCGATATGCTGGCTACACAATACGCCAACCAGTTCGATACTGAGCCAACTGATATTATCCGACGGATCAATGCATCGGCTATTCGTATGCGGCTCCTGATTCATGACTTGCTGGCGTATTCGCAGGTGCAAACGCGGCAGGACTTATTTAAGCCGGTAGACATCGCTGGTTTGATTCAGGAATTGCAGGAACACGAACTTTGGGAGACGATCTACCAGCGTAAAGCCGAGATCCACCTGGCTGAGCTGCCATTGGTTATGGCCGACCAGTCGCAGATGCGTCAGCTCTTCCAGAATTTACTTTCCAATGCCATTAAGTTTTGTGCAGGTGATGTCATACCCGTTGTTTCAATAAGCAGCCGACTTGTAGATCGGGCGGATGTACCCATAGGGCTGATCTACAAGTCGGCAAAAATGAAATCATCGGGTGCCCGATTTGCCGAAATTTCCATTACCGACAACGGAATCGGCTTCGACATGAAATACCTCGACCGAATTTTTCAGGTGTTCCAGCGCCTACACGGCCGTAGTGAATTCACCGGATCGGGGATTGGGCTGGCGATCTGTCATAAAATTGTGGAGCGCCACGGCGGAACCATCACTGCCAGCAGCCAACCCGGGAAAGGTAGTACATTTCAAGTGTATCTGCCCCTGGGTAGATAGTATAGTTAAACATATCGACGTAAGGAAGCTTTCAGGTAGATTTGTTATATTTGTGTAGTAGTTATAAAACTCGTTACGCATGGAAGCAACTATTGAGGAAATCTCTGATTACGAGCGTGAACGGGGTAAGCCTATGCCCACCTTAAATCACGCCTACGTACAAAGTAACTTACTGGTCGAGTTGAAAAACAAGTATCGGAAAACCCACACGATTCTGTCGGAGCTTAACATTACTATGCCTGAGCGCCCGGATACGGTTCCCGATATAGCGATTTACCCAAAACTCCAAATCGATTTCCTGCACGACATAACTTCCATGACAGAAATGCCGTTGACAGTTATCGAAATCGTATCGCCCTCGCAAAGTGATGCCGAAATACTGGCTAAATTTGAACGCTATTTTAAGGCAGGCATTCAGTCATGCTGGCTAGTAATGCCCAGCCTTCAGGCTATTGCCGTTTATTCCGCTATTGGTAAATACCAGTTCTTCGCCGATACAACTACACTTACCGATCAGATCACAGGCATTGAACTGGCAGTTGGTGAAGTATTTTCTTAACTACCAAAGAGCCTGGGGGTAGGGTAAAGAAGGCGTTCTTCGTCTCTTCACCCTACCCCCAGGCTCTTTGCAATTATTCACTGCGCAAACTTTTCACCGGATTCATCAGCGCAGCCTTGATACTCTGAAAGCTAACGGTGATCAATGCAATACCAATGGCTACCAGCCCAGCCATAGCAAACATCCACCACTCGACGTCAATTTTATAGGCAAAATCAGCCAGCCACTGATTCATGGCCCACCAGGCAATCGGGCTGGCGATCAGAATAGCGATCAGGACGAGTTTCAGAAAATCTTTGGAGAGCAAACCAACAATGCTGGTGACACTGGCGCCCAATACTTTCCGAACACCAATCTCTTTAGTGCGCTGCTCGGCCATAAACGCTGCCAACCCAAAAAGACCCAGACAGGCGATCAGGACAGCCAGCATCGCGAATGTAAGCGCAATAGTGCCAACGCGCTGTTCGGCCCGGTACATCTCGTCGAAACTCAGGTTCATAAACTGGTAGCTAAAGGGCTGTCCGGGAGCCAACTGTTTCCATTTCGCTTCAATCTGGCGCACCAGCGCGGGGATGTCGGCCCCACTTAGCCGGAACGATACTGCCCCCGAGTTTGCCTCTAAAACCAGCGACAACGCACCAATATTTCGCCGGAGCGATTCGAAATGAAAGTTTTTAACAACCCCGATCACCGTGTACGTCTTCCGGGTTTTGCCTTCCCCATCATTGAATCGCCAGACGCGCTTACCAATAGGGTCTTTAAAGCCCAGGATTTTTATAGCCGCTTCATTCAGAATAATCCCCGACGAATCGGAACCGAACTGCCGCGAAAATTCACGGCCTTTCACCAGTTGCATCCCCATCGTTTTCAGGTAATCGTGATCCACTCCCCAGGTTTGCATGCTAAACCCTTTGTTCATATCGGTCTGACCTTCTGCAAAGTAGGCATTGTCGCTCCGGTTGGATGGCGTCGGCAGATAGCCCGATATACTTCCGCTCAGTACGCCGGGCAGTCGTAATACTTCCTGTTTGAAGGTCTCGGCCTGTTTGCCAATGGCGTACGCATCGTTGACAGTCAGGACCTGTTCGCGGTTGAATCCGACATTTTTCGTTTGGATGAACGTAATCTGCCGATAAACAATGATAGTGCCCACAATCAGAATGACCGACATCATAAACTGAAATACGACCAGTCCGCTCCGTAAACTCGCGCTACTAAAGCTCGTGCCCATTTTCAGAGCCGATAACCCACCTTTCAGTACGTTGATAGGCTGAAATGATGACAGGAAAAAGGCAGGGTAACTCCCGGCAAACAGGCCCACAACAAACGGTAACAGAATAAGTATCGGCAATAAGTAGGGCGAAGTCAGTTGATTGATGGATAGTTCTTTGGCCGCAATGGCATTGAAGCCCGGTAATGCCAGCGCAACGATGAAGATCGCCAGGACCATCGCCAGTGCGGATGTCAGCACTGATTCGGTCATAAATTGCCCGATGAGTTGCTGCCGCTCCGACCCCATCACTTTCCGAACGCCCACTTCCCGCGCTCGATTGGCCGAGCGGGCCGTCGCCAGATTCATGAAGTTGATGCAGGCAATCAGCAGAATAAACAGTGCTACCGCCGAGAAAATATATACATATTGAATGTCGCCGTTGGGAGCCAGTTCAATCTGCTGTTTTGAGTACAAGTGAATATCAGTTAGGGGAATTAGCCAGTAACGGACACTGTTGCCTGCTTTCCGGAATTCACCCAGGCTCTTGCCAATCATCTGCTGTACCTGCGGACCTGCATATTTTTCGATAACGGTTTCGAAATTCTTCTCAAAAGTCGCTGGGTCGGTACCCGGTCTGAGCAGTATGTAGGTATGATGGTTATTGCTGAGCCATTGCCCCCATGGATACTCATCGTTGAGCATGGTCGGGAAGAGGTCGGCGTGGAAATGGGCATTTTTTGGCATGTCGCGCATGACGCCCGATACTTTAAACGCCATCCGGTTATCCAACATTAGCGTCTGGCCCATCGGGTTCTGATTGCCAAAGTGCCGTTTTGCGGCTGATTCACTGATGACAATCGTATTGGGCTCGGCCAGCGCCCGTTTCGGATCACCGGAAATAAGCGGTAAGGTAAAAACATCGAACAGCGTAGAATCGGCAAACGTAACGTTGTCTTCGCGCAGATTGGTGGTTTCGCCCGCTCGTTTTACCAGCCATGTACCGCGCTGGTGCAATCGAACGTATTGCTCAACCTGCGGATAGTCTTTTTTGAGGGTAGGGCCTACGGGATCGGGCGAAACGGCAAACCGCATATCGTTGCCGCCAAATTTAATGTCGGACTGAACCCGGTAAATCCGGTCGGCTTTTTCGTTGTATCGGTCGTAGCTGAGTTCATCCAGCACATAGAGAGTTATGAGCAGGCAACAGGCCAGCCCAACAGCCAGGCCAAAGATGTTGATAAAGGCAAAGCCCCGTTGTTTCTGCAACGTCCGCCAGGCAATTTTGAGATAGTTCGTTAGCATAAGGAAAAGGGGGAAGGAGGAAAGGCAGAAGGGAAGAGGGAAAGAAGGAAGTATGTAACCTCCTTTTCCCTCTTCCTTTCTACCTTCCTTCTTGTTTAGTTTATAATCGGTTTGCCTTCGTTGATGGCTTTTATCATAGCCTCTACATTTGTTTTGTTCAGGGCATTAGGGGCCTGTGGAAGTGCTGCCTGTAGATACGGTAATGCATCTTTAGGTTTCCCCAGAGCCACTAACGCCCGACTCATGCCCAGATTTGTTGTAAACTGATTCGGGTTTTTGTCGTAGTTGATTTTGAATACAGCATAGGCTTCCTGATTCCGTTTCTGAGCCAGCAGGCTGCGGCCATATTGATGCAAGTCATTGAGTGTGCCCAGGGGCATGGCTTCTTTCATAAGTGCCGTGGCTTCCTCCGTTTTATTGAGTGCCGTCAGGATAGCCGCTTTCGTACTTAACGTCTGAAAGTTCTTCTGCCCAATGTAGCGGGCATTAATCGCCTGATCGGCCCAAATGAGGCCCTGGTTCAGATCATGACTGGTTTCCAGACAATAGGTTGCTGCCTGTACCAGCGATTGCCACGTAAAACCGGGTTTGGAAAGCAATTCTTTGCGGAATGATGCCATTTGCTGGCCCACCAGATCGACGCTCACCGTAAACGGAATCATACGTTTTTCCCACGATAATGCCACGGCTGCCGAGCTATCGGTCTGGTTCACGAACGAATACGTGAGCAGTTCAACCGAACGGTCGAGCGGCTGATTCTTTACCGTAACCTTGAGTACATCCAGGGCGGGGTCGTAGTAAAAGCTGCCCCAGGAGACGATAATTTTGGAGAAAATGACGGTGGTTTCCTGATCGCCCAGATTCATAAACAACCCGTAGGTTCCGGCTGTGAGTGGTTTGCCTTCCACCTTCACATCGTCTGAAAACGTAATTGTTGTGGTTTCGTTGGCACCCGCTCGCCAGGGGGCTGGTTTGCCAGGACCATAGCCCAAATCCTGGAAGCCATAGTGTGCAATGGGTGTTCCCCAGATTTTTCCTTCGCGGCCTTTCACCCCCGGCCGGTCGTAGTGGACCGTAACGGTTGTCAGGCCAATTTGCTCAGAAACCGATGCTTTTTTGTTGCCACCAATAGGCGGTGTCGTGAGTTGCGCCTGACACACCAGCACATACACGAAAAGATAGACGGTGAGCGTAACGTTACGCATAGGGACAAACAATGAGAGGAATTACAGATGGCGAATTGGCCGCGGATGACAGACGATTAAATCTTCGTCGTGCCAGCCTGCCTGGTCGTATCTAAAGCCAGTGCTCCCTTTTTAGGCGTTAAACAGGATTGAGCTTTCTGCGGATCGGCTGTACCAGGGGGTTTAACCAGATAGCAAATAGCAATAATCAACAGCATACATAATCCTTTTAGGAACAGGCTAAGAAAGATTAGTTGTGCTTTCATCGTTTGGTTGTACGCAATAGGTAAGGCGGTATACAACTAAACCACTAAGATTATGCCATATGCTTAAATGTCTGATTTTTAGCGGTTTGTCTTGCTAGTTGTGTCCGCTATCGGACAGGATTTGTACGGGGGTGGACAAGGCATTTTGCGATGATTATCCGTAGAGACGCCATACCTGGCGTCGCAGGCGCGTCAGCCAAAACCATCCGGGCCTGAGACGCCAGGTATGGCGTCTCTACATCATTCGGATCGTAACGATTTTACGGGATTCATCAGGGCGGCTTTGATACTCTGGAAACTGACCGTTAACAGCGCAATACCAATGGCCAACAGACCCGCCAGTGCGAAAACCCACCATTGAATATTGACGCGGTAGGCAAAATCGGCCAGCCACTGATTCATGGCCCACCAGGCAATGGGACTGGCCAGCAGAATCGCGATCAGGACAGGTTTCAGGAAGTCTTTCGAGAGCAGACCCACAATGCTGGAAACCGAGGCCCCCAACACTTTCCGAACGCCAATCTCTTTAGTCCGTTGTTCGGCGGTGAAAGCTGCCAGTCCGAACAGGCCCAGACAGGCGATCAGGATAGCCAGTGCCGAGAATACCAGCACCACCTGCGCTGTCCGTTGCTCCGAACGATACAGCGTATTCAGGAACTCATCGAGGAAGGTGTATTCAAAGGCCGAATCGGGCATATCCTTCTGGAAAACAGCTTCCAGTTGACGCATGGTTTGGCTCAATTGGGCCGTACGGGTTTTAATCAGCAGGTAAGGGCGTGATTCGGTATCGGCATTGTGGAAGGCGTAGGCGCCAATGGGCGTATGAAGCGATTGGAAGTGGAAGTCATCGACAACGCCTATGATTTCGGCCCGATCCCAGCCGAACAGATTATGAGCTTTCTGGCCAATGGCTTTTTGAGGAGTAAGTCCCAGATAATTGACGGCTGTTTTGTTCAGAACAACCTGAACTGTTGTGTCTTTGGCGTCTTTGGTGGCCGGTAAACTACGACCAGCCAGGAGTTTCAGACCCAGCACATTCATAAACTCGTTGCTGACCCGGTTGGTCTGAATAGCCATGCCTTCGTTCGAATTCCCCGAACTGCCTGATCGACTGATCGAACGTCCGCTACCTCCACGACC
>Ga0209933_1001380_pt1 | contig 23438 bp, 22 predicted proteins | sample ThiBiot_300_biof_FD_183944 | JGI IMG/M metagenome (GOLD analysis project Ga0209933, IMG submission 183944) | Wastewater bioreactor microbial communities from Cape Town, South Africa - Thiocy_cont_300_biof (SPAdes) | ecosystem: Engineered > Bioremediation > Thiocyanate > Unclassified | place...
GTTTAATGCCAAGATCAAAGCCTTTCGGGCTCAATTCAGAGGGGTTCGAAATGTGGAATTCTTCTTATATCGGCTCACTCAGTTATATGCTTAATCCAAGTTGCTCCACAAGTATTGTCCTTGATCCCGGAAGCTCCAGCAGCGGAAAGGTATATCGAGCTTAGTGGTATTGATAGCCAGCGTGTACGCATTATGCAGTTTATCTAAGAAGAAGCGGAACCGCGTGTAAGCTATGCCCTTGGGGCAAGACTTTAGTTGCTACTACACAGGTGGCCCTGTCATTTCTGTTAGCTTTACTGAATGAAACAGCAACGATCTGGTAGTCTTTGGGTTCATAATTTACCAGTGTATCTGGTATGGAGCGCCAAATCACACTATCAGGTTTTGCAAGGCGATGTGCAACTGCTTTGTCGAAAATTGCTTCGCTAAACCGCTCCGTCGGCTGGGCTGCAATGCCTTGGATGTGCAGATTTTGAAAGGAGTGGTTGGCAAAAGACCATAGCCATCTGCGCGTGTCGTATCCGCCCTTATTAAGTGTGAGCGAGTTGGTCCGACTGCTAAAAGGTCGAAGTATTAAGTTGTTGATGGAAGACTTCAGCGAACTGCGTCGTCGGTACTGGCGAGACCATTTCAAGAGTATCAGTTGTGTTAGTTGAAGTGTGGGTAATATACTGATGAAGTATTACAAGCCTAGTTAGATCATCACATAGAGCTACCAAACGTGGATGAGAATTTCATTCTGGAATAACCCACTTTTAGTGGCTTTCGTTAAGTCGACTTTAGCCGAGTCTACGAATTTCATTCGTTTCCAGACTTATGGGCTTTCAGCTTACAGTCTTTTACTTCTGTCTATTTTATGGGGTATTATCGAAGTCCCTCCTTATAGGGCAGGGTTAGGTCGGTATGTGATCGGAGTTACTACGCCTGACTCAATGAACAGAAACGGTTTTACTGAAGTCGAAACTGTACTGGTCAAAGGAACGCTAGCTTTGAGCTGTGACCAGGTACGTTTGTTTACGGCTCAGTCGGTGGATATAAACGGATTGTCGGTCAATAACTTGTCGCTGGTGTTTTACGAGGATAAACTGTTTCAGATTTCCTGTGATGTCAGCGACGAGTTACAGAAGATGGTTCGACTACTATACGGGCAAGGGAAAGAGCCTTATACAGCAGCGAAACGCCTGAATCTGTGCGGCACACAGACTAATAAACTCCTGACAATAGAGGGAGAAAGCTGGCAGGATGGCGATATACGGGCGCGGCTCATTCAGGCCAGGGGATATGATAGCAACTGCCAGACAATCACTTCCCGGCGACTGGTCATTAGTGATCAACGTGTTTCAGCACTCTGTTCCGCCTGTGATCTGTCAGCTGTAAATCCGTTTCTGGAAGCGTTCGATCAGGTAAACGCTGGGCACAGATGATTACTATAAAGCTATTATTCTGCCTGTTTCCCGCGAGCCATAATCGAGGGAGTGCCATTTTCGGAGCGGAGACGAGCGATTCGAATTCCCGATAGGCCTCGGTGCCAGAGTACATAGTCGCTTAAAGGATAGGGCGTAATAACCACTGCCCCCTGTTCAGATGAAGCATGCATTAGGTGTAATTGCCCGCTGGGTTGCCGAACCACAATGCCTACATGTCTCATATCCAGACCGGGTCGGGCTGCCATCAGCATCACGATGTCACCTTCGCGTATAGAAGCCTCGGCTTGCTTAATGGCCTTTTTGGGGATAAAGGAGAAGGTTTGCTGACTGATAGCTGCTTCCGTTTGGGCTACCTGCTTAAGAATAGCCGGGTCAGTTAAACGAGGATATTTATACGTTGCGGTGGTCATATACGAAACAGGTTTCGCAACGGACATACTGCCCGGAAGTTCACGGGTGACATCGGTTACCAGCCCTTTGCGTTCATTATCACGAAGCCAGTCGGAGAAGTAGTGTAGTCGGCTGGCGTAGCCATCGATTCGACCATCCCGGTAACGAAGTTTGGTCAGATAGGTTCGGAAAGTCTGTTCAAAAGCGGTCTGATTTGGTCTAGCGCTTACATCCTGCCAGGCCAGTGAGAGGGCCAGTACGGTTTCCAGATAGGTTGTACAATCGAATTCGCGCAGGTTTACCACCAACTGTTCGGTGGGATTGGTATCGAGCGTATGGGGTACATACGGACAACCAATAAACTGCCTGCCAATTGACAGGATTGTTTCAGGCGTTGTTTTACCACCGACGATGGTCAGCGATTGCTGATTCGACGATAGTGTAATTTCCTGAGCCTGTGTACTAAATGGTATAAGTAAGAAAAAGAATGCTGTAAACAGTTTCATCATGGTGGCTTGGGTCGGTTTCCCTGTCTTGACGAAACAAACCTTAAAAAGTACCTAAAAGTTACGATTTTATTTCCAGTACGCGTACACTTCGTGGCGGAAGCAGTACTGGCACACCCGCCGAACCGACAACTTCGAGTTCAGTGTCGGTCAGAAAAATATCCATGAACTTATATGTGTTCGCCATCGTCAACCCCATTGTACCAAAAGCAGCCTGAGGAATCTGAATCGTCGTGTCATAGGTATTATACGCCGAGAAATTACAGACAATCAGTAGTTTCTGTCGGTCAGTATAGCGTAGGTAACTGTAAATCTGGTGAGCGTCGTAACCTGGGCTCTGCCCATTATCGTTCACGTATTGAAGGTCATAAAAATAACCGTTCTGGATGGCGTCGGAACCCATAACCAGGTAATTCAACTGTTGATAAAACGCCCGCAAATTTCGCTGATCGTCGGTGAGTCGGCCGCCATCGTAGTTACCACCGTTGAGCCAGCCCTGCCAGCGCGGCATGCCCCAATAATCGAAAATCGTGGTCCGGCCGTCATCACCACTAAACCCTTCGGAACCTTCGGCTTTAACGCCCACCTCCTGACCAAAATAGATGAGTACCGGACCTGTGTGCATGGTAGCTGTCAGCGTCATAGCTGGAACGGCCGCCCAGGGATCATTGGCAAAAAAACGGGAGGCTATGCGCTGCTCGTCGTGGGTTTCCAGGAACCGAAGCATATGCTGGGCAAAGTCGCCGGATTCCTGCTGCCAAACGCGCGTAAGGTCGTAACAGGAACCATGTCCTTCCATGAGCCGACGGACTGAATCGTAAAGCCCCACTTTATCGTAGAGATAATCGAACCCACCCACGAAAATAAACGGTCTGTAGAGGCCCGGATCATAAATCTCGGCGATGAAGATCATGTGCGGGTAGCGACGTTTTACTCGACTGATGGCCCATTGCCAGAACTCTACAGGCACCAGATGCGCCATATCGCACCGGAAACCATCTACACCCTTCGCCGACCAGAATAGCAGAATATCCAGCATCTGGTTCCAAGTGGCAGGAATGGGGTCGAAGTGGCGGCTTCCGTCAAAAACGTTGATGCCGTAATTGAGTTTAACCGTTTCGTACCAGTCGTTTATGTCGGGGCTGGCCGTTATTGAACCACTGCCCGTTACTTTGGCCGGAAATTCCTGTAGGTTGGTTGTATGACCTTCGGGTGACTGAAACGTTTGGCCGGGTAAATAATAGAAATTATTGCTGGGCGAAAAGCCGACCGTCGTATCGTCGTTCTGTCCCAGATCGACCACTCCCGCAGGTTTGGCGTCCGATTGGTATTGCCGCGCAACGTGATTGGGTACGAAATCGATGATAACTTTCAGATTATGAGCATGTGTCCGTTGAATGAGCGCGTCGAACTCAGCCATTCGGTCGGGAACACTGACGGCCAGATCAGGGTCGACATCGTAGTAGTCTTTAACTGCATAGGGTGAACCCGCCCGCCCTTTTACCACAACTGGATCATCGGGCCGGATGCCATAGGCTGAATAGTCGGTCTGGGTAGCATGTTCGATAATGCCTGTGAACCAGATGTGTGTTGCACCAAATTGCTTGATGGCCTGAAGGGCCGTATTATTGATGTCGTTGAATTTTCCTACGCCGTTTTCCTGTAGCGTTCCATTCCAGTGATTGGTCGTATTCTGATTGCCAAACAGGCGGGTGAAAATCTGGTAAATGATCAGTTTGTCCATCACCGGGACAGCAGATGCGGTGTACATACGGTCGGAATAAGTCAGGTGGTGCAATCATTCAGGTTTATTACTACAAAACTAGGCTCTTTTTCGGCTAAAATATTGGGCTAATTTTGCGTTCTTGTTGCATTATTCTCATTGCTACCTATGATATCTATGAAACGAAGCATATTTACGGGTCTTCTTGTTCTGCTGTCTCTATTCAGAACGGTGCTGGCGCAGAATCCCCTTATCCAGCGCGTTAACCCGACTAACTGGTGGGTCGGCATGAAAAATCCATCCCTGCAATTGCTGATTTACGGGCCTAATGCCGGAACGCTGGCTTACTCGCTGAACTATCCGGGCGTAAAGCTGGTGAAAACGCATACCGTCGAAAATCCAAACTACGCCTTTCTGGATTTGACCATTGCACCTACCGCTAAACCGGGTATAATTAAGCTGGTTGGTAAGCGTGGAAGCCAGACCTTAACCCAGCCGTTTGAGCTAAAAGCACGTGATAATAGCCCGAAAGGACAGGGCGTTTCAGCAGATGATTTCATTTACCTGGCCATGCCTGACCGCTTTGCTAATGGCGACGAGAGCAACGATAAATTTGCTGATATGGCCGACCCGAACGCCGACCGGTCTAATCCGTTCTATCGGCATGGGGGTGATTTAGCCGGGGCCGCTCAACGGCTCGATTATCTGAAAGATCTGGGTGTTACAGCCATTTGGTTTACGCCCGTTCTGGAAAATAACCAACCCCTGACCAACGAAGGGGGAGCGATGCGATCGGCCTATCACGGCTATGGCTTTACCGATCATTATACCGTCGATAAACGGCTTGGCGGCAACGAAGCCTATAAATCTTTTGTGAAAAAAGCACACGCTATGGGCCTCAAGGTGGTGCAGGATGCCGTCTATAACCACGCTGGTATCAATCACTGGCTCCTGAAAGATATGCCCAGCAAAGACTGGCTGCACCAGTGGCCCACCTATACCAATACCTCCTACAAATACCAGCCGATTACCGATCCGCATGGGGCCGAACGCGACCGAAAGGTTACACTCGATGGCTGGTTTGTCCCGTTCCTGCCCGATCTGAATCAGAGCAATCCATTTGTGGCTAATTTCCTGATTCAGCACGCCCTCTGGACGGTCGAAAATTTTGGTGTCGATGCGTGGCGGGTCGATACGTATATGTACAACGACCAGCCCTTCATGAACCGTTGCAATCAGGCACTTATGGATCAGTATCCGAAAATTCACATTTTTGGCGAATCGTGGGTGAACAACGTAGTCGATCAGGCATATTATACGCGTAATAAAATTGACTTTCCGTTTAAATCGAATCAGCCGGGTGGACTCGATTTCGTGTTGTACTCGTCGATGCTCGATGCCCTGAAACAGAAATTTAGCTGGGACGATGGTGTCAATCGGTTTTATCAGGCGCTGGCGCAGGATGCCGTTTATGCAGATCCGAACAAGCTGGTAACCTTTCTGGATAACCACGATACCGACCGCTATCTGTCGGTGATTGGTGATGATTTCGACAAGTATAAAATTGGCCTGACCTGGCTACTGACCACACGCGGAATACCGTCGATGTATTATGGAACCGAGATTTTGATGAAAAATTTCAAAGACCCGTCGGATGCCGAAGTACGCCGTGATTTTCCGGGTGGTTTTCCGGGCGATAAGCAAAACAAGTTCGAGGCTGCTGGCCGTACGGACCGCGAGAACGAAGCGTTTCAATTCGTGCGTAAACTGGCTACCTACCGGCGCGATAATCCAGTAATGCATACGGGAAAACTCATGCAGTTTTTGCCTCAGGATGGTACCTATGTGTATTTTCGCTACGATGGGAGTAAGACGGTGATGGTGGTTACCAATACCAATGAAAAAGAAATAGCCCTCGACACGGCCCGGTTTGCAGAGCGAATGAACGGTTTTACAAAAGCGCGCAATGTGATGAACGATCAAACGTTAACAGATTTAAATATGCTCAAACTGCCTGCCAAATCAGCATTGGTGCTGGAATTGGTGAAGTAATCGGCCTTCTCATAGGTTGATAATGAGGTAATTGTTCAAAACTTTCAACGGCACAGAAAGTTGAGGAACTTGAAACGTTGTTTTGGCCTATGAACTCGTCAAACGCACCCGATCATATACCAACTGAGCGACTACAGTCGGCCGAGGCTGTGCAGTTAGCACTGGCTGCCTATGATGCTTCGCTGAATGGCATCATCTCGATGCAGGCTATTCGCAGTCGAAAAGGAAAAGTTGTCGATTTTTTAATGCTGACAGCCAATCGGGCTGTTGAGCGTATTTTGCAGATGCCGCCCGAAAAGATTATAGGTACGCGACTGCTGGAAACGTTTCCGGGCAATGGTGAGTCGGGAATGTTTTCGCTGTACGAACGTGTGGTTGAAACCGGGCAGGCTGAGCAAATCGTTGAGCATTATACGGATGTGTATGGTTTGCAGGGCTGGTTCGAAGTATCGGCGGTGCGGTCCGAGTTGGATCAGCTGGTGATCACATTCATTAACGTAACCGATAGCAAACAGGCCGAACTAAAAATTAAGCAGCAAGCCGATTTATTACAGGCTGTCCTCGATCATACGCAGGCTGCCATTTCGCTGCACGAAGCCATTCGCGATGAAACGGGAAAAATTGTTGATTTTCATACAATTCTGGCGAATCAACAGGCCATTCGGATGTGGGGCGATCTGGCCGAAGCCATCCTGACAAAACGTTTTTTCGAGGTTGCTTCGCCCGAACAGCAACAGATTGACTTTGCCAAATACGTACACGTCGTTGAAACGGGCGAACCTGACCTGAGTGAATTCAGTATTGGCGATCAGTGGTGGTTGCGGCTGACCACCCGCTCGGGTGATGGAGTCGTGATTTCAAACGTCGATATTACAGAAAATCAGCGCAATCGGCTGCAGGTTGAAGCCACGAATCTGGAACTAAAGCGTTCGAACGAAAACCTGCAATCGTTCGCCTACATTGCTAGTCATGATTTGCAGGAGCCGTTACGAAAAATTCAGTCGTTCGGTGATATTCTTCGGAGCCAGTATGCCAGCCAGTTGAGTCAGGATGGGGTGAACATTGTGGAACGGATGCAGGTTGCGGCCGAACGGATGTCGTTGCTAATCCGGGATTTGCTGGATTACTCCCGGATCACCACTCAACGCGAGACGTTTCGATCATTCTCATTGGCCAAACTCATTGAGGACATCACCGAAGACCTTTGGCATCCGATTGAACAGACACAGGCTACCATTCAGTTAGGGGCCCATAATGAATTGCCAGAGATAGTTGGCGACCGATTGCAACTCCGCCTGTTATTTCAGAATCTGCTTTCCAATGCTCTTAAATTTTATCGAAAAGATGCTGATGGGGTACCTGTAGCGCCAGTTGTGCAGATTACGGCCCAAAAAACGCTGGGTTCAGCATTACCTCCAGCTATCGCAACCATACTGTCGGCCAGACGCACTTATTGGACTATTGCTATTGCTGATAATGGCATCGGATTCGACTCGAAATATGCCGATCAGATTTTTCAGGTGTTTCAGCGGCTGCATGCCCGGCACGAGTTCTCCGGCACTGGCATTGGACTGGCTATCGTCAAAAAAGTGATTGAACAGCACGATGGGGCTATTGACGTGCAGAGTCAGATTGGCGAAGGAACAACGTTTACGGTTTACCTGCCGGTTTAGCTTTCCGATAGGATTTACCGGATAAATCCTGTCGGAAACAATTCCAACGGTTTGATTCTGTTTGGAATCCTATGGAAAACCGCCAATCCTATGAAATTAATTTTCCTCCTTTTATCCGTGATTCTGTTCGTTGCTGGCTGCCAGAAAGATAGTGTTAGTCTGGCCGATGATGGCACGTTGCCTGGTCAGTTTCGACTGGAAATTGATCCAATCCGCTGTGCAATGCCCACTACTCAACGGCTGTTGGTCGATCAGACGGGTTCCGCCACTTACCGCTTTACCTACGACCGTTTTGGTGTAGGAACCTATCAACTCGCCGGGGTAAAGGCCGTAAAAAGTAGTTCGACTGCCTACGACCTATCCATTGATGGGCAGTCGATTGGGCAGTATGCTGTTGACGAAATTAGTACATTACGTGGACCCCGGAAAGGGTGGGTGCTGATGGTGCGTCACCGTCTGGGCGAGGCCGATGGCCTGGAATTTATGGGGATGAAAGAGTAGCAAGAACCCAATGATTCACCTTCCCGAAGGGGCAATGGTTTCGGGAAGGTGATTGAACTAACCGATTAAGGCGTTAATCCTTCGGCCTCATAGACTTTGTACCAGTTCACGTTGCGGGTTAGGTACATAATGACGCCCAAGATTAGCAATAGGCCAAAGCTCCCCAGCAATAACGAGTAATCTTCTAACTGAAGCAGTGAGTAGAAGAACCCATAAAGCAGGGCTAGAATCACGCTGAACAGAGCCGTTAGCCGCAGATTCTGAAATACATAGCGTACATAAAATGTAATCAGAGCCAGAATTATCGCGCTGCCGATCAGATAGGCGCCATCGAACGATAGGTGCTCAGAAATGGAAAGTAGCAGTAGATAAAACAGGCAGACCGCAAATCCGACTAATAAGTATTGGATGGGGTGAATCCGGCGTCGGTCAAGAATTTCAACAAAGAAGAACGATACAAACGTCAGGATCACAAACAGAATTCCGTATTTGGCTGAGCGCATCGTTTTCTGGTATTCATCGACCGGGAGTAGCAGTTTAACGCCAAAAGACGGTATCTCCTCGTTGCCCGTAATGGATTTAGCCAGAAAATTGCCGATGCCCTGTTGGGGGAAATTCCGGTTAAATTGTAAAACTTTCCACGAAGCCTGGAACCCCTTGTCGTGTATACTGCGCTGGTCGGGCAGGAAAGACCCTGTAAAGCTTGGCGTTGACCAGGGAGATTGTAACGTTACCCGCGTTTCTTTCCCAAAGGGGAGAAAACTCAGTTGAGTACTGCCATTCAGGTTAATAACTGACTCAAATTGAAGTGTTTCGGTTGCTGCATTGATCGGAACAGAAGCACTTACGCCCGATGGAAGCAGATCGTTGCTGGGAATACCTGACTCAGCTGATATAGGCTGGCTGTTCACCCGGAATGTAATGGCATCTTTAATCCCTTTCATGTCGCTGATTCCCAACGATAAAAAGGCTTTGTCCCATTGCAAAGCAGCAGGTGATATACCCAGCGATGCAGCGGAAGGTTTATGGAAACGCCCCCGGATCGTCAGTCGTGTATTGTACAGCATGACGACGAAGATGCCCCGATTTCGTTGTTCCGGTTGTACCTTACCGTTTATATGCAAATCGTCGGGCAGAAAATGGGCAAAGAAAGTTTGCCGCTGTTCATTGCCTTTATCATCTTTCGTAATCTCTTCATAAGGTACCGATAAGACTGGCCCGCCTAGTACCTGCTCTCCTCCCCATTTTGCGCTAACCTCTGCCAGTGCTTCGTTCCGGGTTGATTCTCGCTCCCGGATAAGTGCCTGGAGCATTTCCGTTGGAATAAGTAAAACCAGAATAAGCACTCCAATCACGGCTATTTTCAGCATCGTTGAGGTACGAATCCAATGGTTTATTCGATCGAATAAGGAGACAGGCTGGTCCGTAGTTGATAGTGGTTCCATGATTTCATATTTTAAAAGTACTTTGTATTGCAAAGTAAATGGTTTACAGATCGTTTTTCCAATTTTTCAGGTAAGTTTTTTTATGCCGTCGGGATGCTACTATCGAATGCGTTACTTTTGCTGTTTGTCAACCTGAATCACTATGCCGATCAAAGCATTCCTGTTCGATCTCGACGGGGTTATAGTCGATACTGCTATTTATCACTACCAGGCCTGGAAACGACTGGCCAATGAGTTGGGTTTCGATATTTCGGAAGCGTTTAACGAAAGCCTAAAAGGAGTTAGCCGAATGGAATCGCTGGACCTGATTCTGGCGCATGGTGGCCTTACGTTACCCGATGAGAAAAAGGCAGAATTGGCCGCTCAAAAAAATACCTGGTATCTGGAACTGGTCAGCCGGATGACGCCCGGAGATATACTGCCCGGTGTTGCAAGTTTCTTTGCTCAAGTACGTAAAGCAGGCCTTAAAACGGCGCTGGGATCGGTCAGCAAAAATGCGGGTATGATTCTGGACCGGATTGGTATGACCGATGCCTTCGATGCCGTTATCGACGGAAATAAAATCAGTAAAGGTAAGCCTGACCCTGAGGTTTTTACCAAAGGTGCTGCCGAGCTGGGTTTCGATCCGGCGGAGTGTGTCGTATTTGAAGATGCCGTAGCAGGGGTAGAGGCTGGAAAACGGGGCGGTATGTTTGTCGTCGGACTTGGGTCGCCCGAAATTCTGACGCAGGCTGACCTAGTTGCTCCCTCACTCGAAGTGTTAACGGTAGAGGAGGTTTTGACGAAAGCGGTATAAGCTTCCATCTGAACTAGTGTGTGGGTCATTCCGATTTTTCTGTCATCCCGACGAAGGAGGAATCGTCGGGTACTTAGAAATTCTAATTCCCACCTTCGTTGGGATGACAGAAAATAACCTACTTAGTTTGGTACAGTTGTGTATACTGCCGTGTTCACGCATGAACCACCATAAACTGGTGTCAAAACGCTAGCCAGCCCGATAGTTTGATGGCGAAAGGGGTTACCGGAATACCCGTCCGGCCTATGTTGTCGCGATAAGTAAGCCGATGCACGGCGTCGATGCGTAGGACTTTGAAAATGTTGTCGATGCCATATCCGACCTCCACGTATGGTGTGCCACTAAGTGAACTGAATCCGTCTACGGCTTGCCCGGTAGCGTTGGTAGCCGGAATCATTGCCAGATTTTTCGAAGAAACACTTCCGGCCAGTACTTTAGCGGTGACCAACTCCCGCCATTTGAGCCTACGCAGGAGGGGCAATCGATTGAATAGCAATCCGTTGAAATTGTGCTCAAATTGAACTGTAGCCCAGCGATCACAGACGAACTCGAAATAATTCATCAGATTGTAGGCATTGCCAACGTAGAACGAAGACTCGTTACCCAGCGGCATATAAAGCAGTGGGTAGGGGACTGTTGAGGGAATAATACCCGCTCCAATGGTATAATACGTTCGACCCAGTACACCCATTCGGAACGAGTGTTTCATCGTCAGCGCAATGCGATGATAGGTAAAATCGCCGTCAAGAACATTCCGTAGGCCCAGCGTGTAGCGTAAGGTCAGAATGGGTTTGCGAATGGCTCCGGTGCTGACACGGACGTTATCATTCTGGAGAATGAGCTCGTCAGGGGCGAAGCGAGTTTCCGAAATCAGTTCGGTTGTTTCGTAGGTGCTTCGGATTGTCTGGTCATCATCGTGTTTCTGGGGGGTAAAGGCGAACGGAAACAGTGGCTCAAAGCTACGATTGCGCAGTGCCAGCGTTTGCGTAAAACCCCGGCCCATTTCGCGTCGGAAATACACCAGATTTTCCTCCTGAAAATAAGGGCGTCGGATGGTGCCGAAGCGGGAATAAGCGGCAAACAGCGAGTTATTACCAATGTTGTCGGCCGATACGCCCAGCCGCTCCAGATCATACGAACGTTTTACACCGAACACCGTCCAGGGCTTTCGACTGATGATGTATTCGATATTGGCGCTGTATTTGAGTTGTTCATCGCGGGTACCGTAGGCCACATAACCACTCAGTAGCCACTTTTTGCTGAAACCAGTCGTCGTTCTTAACCCCAGCCGCAACCGGCTACCTTCTATATCGTTGTTGGCGTACGAATATAGAATGGGACCCAGTTCAAGATTCGATTTACCCAGTGGTTTATACCCGATAACGCCCAGTTTGATGATCTCACCACCGACTTTCATCAGGGGGATATTACGCACCGAGTCGACCACTCGCATGGCGCGCAACTCGTTGGATGATAATGAATTTGGGCGTACACTTTGCCAGAATGCCGGGTCCGCTTCCTTATAATCATCGGCCAGTTCGATGGCGGGGTCATAGAACGTAACATCCTTCGGATTGTTCTCGATAATGTTCTGAGCCGATGTGAAAAAACGAACCAGTGCACCCGGAGAACGAGGGGTTGGCTCGTCGCTGTCGATGGTTACCTGAGTCTGGATCGGAAAACGTAACCCAGACGGCGTTGTTTCCCAGATCTGTTCAATGTGGAGTTCGTCCACAAAGTTGATGTTTGCCCGTTTATCTACCTGAGCATCAATCTGGGCCAGGGCAAAGTGCGTTGTGTCGATCCAGATGGTGCCATTAAACGCCAGATCGCTCAGGCGTTTGGGGGTAAACTCAATCGCATAACAGACCGTATTGTTGAGCTGAACCGTGTCTTTCAGGCGATAGGTGTAAATCGTTTCCCACTGGGCACCAATGGGTGAAGGAATGTCTTTTCGGAGTACAATGAGCGCGTTCCGGTAGAAGTTATATTGTTGAAACGACGCTCCGGTAAGTTGCGCAATCAAGCCGCCATCTGATACCCCCACGCCCGTTACGTGCGATTTGAGCAGGTATTCTTTCGTTTTTTCGGGATTGGTACGGGCGTAAAAATTAGAGAGGGTTTCAGAGATAAATACGGGCACGGCTGGCTGGCCGTTTTTGTCGGTAATGGCTGGAAGTTTTCCCAGTAGCTTGCCAATTGGCCCCGGTCCCTTATTATTCTTTCGCTTCTGGGCGAAATTGTTGATATACGCTTCGATTTTAGTGTAACTGTCGTACTGGTAGGCACGCAACTGGGCCGGGTTGTACTGGTCGCCCCGGCGAACGGCCTCCCGCATTACCCGATAAGCCGGATCACCCCCTTTGGCATATACTTTTACTTCCTGCAAGCTGGTAGCGGCTGCTAATAAGTGGGCATCAATGACCTGAGTAGCTTGATTCAGAACCGGATAAGTACCTGTTCGATACCCCAGGCTAAGGACTTGTAGGGAATCGGATAGTGCATTGACGCGCAATACGTAACGGCCATTTACATCCGAAGTCGTACCGGCTGTTTTACCTTTCAGCGCAATACTGGCAAAGGGAATACCCTCACCTGTAGCGGCATCGGTTACCTGGCCGCTAATGGTATAGACTTTGGACTGAGCTACGATCTGAACAGACCATCCCGTCAGTAAAAGAATAATAGCCGTTAAGGTGCGTAGTAGTGAATTCATCCAAACAGTATATCAGCGAACTGTTATCCTATACGTAAGCGAAAAATAGTCAATAGAGTTTACTATAAACTAAAAAAATCGCTTTCAAAATCAGCTCGATTAGTAAAACCTTTAGGATGTTCTAAAAAAGAATGGCATTGTACTATTTTGCTGATTAGGATAGCTTCCTGTCTGGTAATCAATACGTAGGTTAGTATATTTCCGTTGCATCAACAGGCATACAAAAGTAATGGGAACCCAGTGTCTCCGGGTTCCCATTACTGAGAGAAGGCTATTCTGGCACTAGACTATTGCACAGACGGATAGGCTTGCTGGGCCGCTACGATACGCCACTTCTTGTCTTGCTCCCGAAGTACATGGGTATAGACGGAAGGCGTTGTTGCGCCGGTTAACGTACCCCGTACAACAATGAGTCGGTCGTCAAGCGCTTCGGCATTGGTTACTTTGGTCTGTACAACTTCGGGGGTTGTGCGTTTGAGCAGATTTTGTTGGACATCTGAACCGTGAAGAAGCGTTCCGGCTTCGGTCAGCAAGGCCGTTTTAGAATTCATGACGGTAGCCAGAGCGGCTGTATCCCCTTTGCTGTAGGCACTGGCGTAAGCTACTTCAACGGCATTGGCAATGGAATCGACTTTGGCTTGTGGCATCGATTCGGGCCGGGGTTTGTTGCCACGTACCCAATTCTTACCCGCATTGGCCAGTTTATTGAAAACGGGTACATCGAACCCAATACCAGCCGCAAAAATGATGGCAACAAGTATAGGCAGGATGAGTTCTTTCTGCAAACTGCCCGTCCGGCGATTTCGGCTGTAGCCTACCAACGATGACCAGTTATTGACAATGTGGAAGATAGCGGCTGTCACAAACAGCATACCGAACCAGGCATGGGTATGATCGACAATGTGCGAACCCTGACCGAAATAAATCAGGAGACCCGTAGTTGCTAACACCAGAAAAATGGCAGCCACAAACAGGCTAACTAAATTTTTTGATTTCATAAAACAAGATTAGGTGGAAGCGGAGCCAGTTTTATCAACAGACCACCATTCAGGTTAGACATTATTGTAGGTAAATAAAATGCAAAGGTAATTTGAATGTGGGTAAAGATTCGTGCGCGACCTAAGTGACGTAAAAATATCGGGATAAAGCTAAAAAGACTGACCATTCCGACGGCCCAGCAAATTTATCACTTGACGATCAGTCCACTCCGGTAGCCCGGTAACAAACTTAACTAAAATGTGAGATGTTGATTTTAATCAACTGAGGAATTGCCTACTGGCGTCGCAGTCGCGCTCCACCCCATCCCGTTACGCTCAGCTAATTAGCCTTCAGTGATCGGTTCAGGTTGGTATGGGCCTTGTTTACCGTGAATACTAAAAGCAGGACCAGTACAGCCCCCGCCAACAGAAAGGTTATCGACATGTTCTTCATCCGTTTCCATTGATTAGTTAAAAACGTAACTCAAAACGGGGTAGGGGTGCATCTCCTAAAACGCTCCTCCCTGAGACGAAGGAATATTCCTAGGCCTGCATCTTCAGTAGTTTAACCTCAGTCCACTTTCAAGCCAGGGCCAACCACTTGCATGTCATGATCAGCAAAGATTTTGGCTATTTCTTCCTGAGTAGGTTCCTTGGGCAGGCTGGACATGGTCACAAAAAACTCTTCCAGCTTACCCGCTGGCTGAAGAATAACCGTCATTCTTCCTTTTTCACTAACCTGAGTCCAGGCGTGGGGTACTTTGCGAGGTAAAAATATACTGTCACCTGCCTGAAGGTCAAAACGATCCTTACCAACTAAGAAAGCATATTGGCCTTCTTGTACGTGAAAGATTTCATCCTGATTGGGATGGATGTGCAACGGAGTACCTCGCTTAGGTGAGAGTGAAGTCTGCTCAAAGACAGCCAAATCCCCATTGGTATCTTTGCCCGATACTTTCACATCCAGGATGTTGACATTGACACCTTTAAGCTGGATATGTCCATGGTAGCGGCCCTCACCTTTCTGGATTTTAAAGCCTTTTGAGGCTCGCTCAGCTAAAGCCTGAGCGGGGTCAATAGTGATAAGAGGAGGCCCCGCTAAAGTGGCTTGAATAAATTTTCTTCGTTTCACAATTGATTCAGTTGATGACGTAGTTTTTACCTTTCAACCCTAATCACTTGTTGAGTGGCTTACTAATGAAAGGTACAGGCCTAGGTCAATCGACTAACGAAGCTTTTATTGAATGGTCATAAAGTCTCATTTTCGAATTGGGTTTAACGGAAATTAAAAAGTAAATGTCCCACAAAAGGCTCCCAAATAAGACGATGACGGATTTGTGTACCGGTAATTCGGGCATTATGCTTTGCTAATCGGTGGCTACGAGTCGCCAGCCTAAAAGTTGACCACTGTTTTCGTTCGTCCTTGCTGACAGTTGAACTCCACAACAAACAAAATTGGCCTTTACAACAAACCTTCTCTCCGGTTTACTCCCCAATTTTGGCCCTGTATTTTAAATAGAAAACAATGACTAATCAAACCGTATTAGTAACCGGGGGCACAGGTTTTGTGGGTATTCACACAATTTTGAGTTTGCTCCAAAAAGGCTACACCGTTAAAACGACAGTGCGCTCACTGGCTAAAAAAGAAGCTATCGTTCAGGCCCTGAACGAAGCAGGAATTGTCGACCTGGAAAAATTGTCCTATGTGGAAGCCGACCTGACCTCCGATGGAGGCTGGGAAGAAGCGGCCCAGGGATGCACCTACGTTTTGCACGTAGCCTCCCCTTTTCCATTAGTTCAGCCTGAAGACGAGAACGAACTCATCATACCGGCTCGTGAGGGTTCATTGAGGGTCTTGAAAGCGGCCCGGAAAGCGGGCGTAAAACGGGTGGTGATGACCTCTTCCTTTGCTGCAATTGGCTACAGTATCAACTCTAAAGAGCATATTTTTACGGAGAATGACTGGACCGATGAAAACGCCCCGGTTCAACCCTACATCAAATCCAAAACAATCGCTGAAAAAGCGGCCTGGGATTTTATTAAGCATCAGGGAGAGGGGTTGGAACTGACGGTCATCAATCCGGTAGGCATTTTTGGCCCCATTATTGGCGGGATTTTTCCGGCTTCCTACGAGGGAGTAATCAAAGCGCTCGTTGACGGTACGGTTACCGAAAGCCCTCAATTTACCTTTGGTGTGGTTGATGTACGTGATGTGGCCGATATTCATATCAAAGCGATGGTACTACCCGAAGCCAAAGGCCAACGCTTTTTAGCGACTTCGGATGGTGTGGTTAGCTTTTATGACGTAGCCCAGCTTATCAAGCAAGAACGCCCCCAAAAAGCCGGTAGGATGGCTGAGCTGAAGCCTATTGATCCGAGCTATTATATTACAATGTCCAACCAAAAAGCGAGAGACCTGTTAAATTGGCATCCACGAAGCAAAGAAGAAGCTATTTTAGCCAGTCTCGATAGTGAGATTACGAAGTAAAGTTGCGCGCTACCATCAGCCTTCAAAAAATGACTACCCAGCAAATTCATTCCTGTCATTTAGGACCTGACATTTCACCGGAACAGATTATTTCGGACCATTATTTTATGTTCCTGCTCAAGGGATCCATAAAAGCTTATGACGGCAAAAAACAGTATGTTATGCAGCCGGGAGATAGCTTCATTGCTCGCAAAAATCATTTGATTCGCTATACCAAGTTCAAAGAAAATGGCCAGTTTATTAAGATCATCATTACGTTGGATGAACCATTTTTAAAGCGCTTTACTCAGCGGCATGCTTACACGGTAGGCCCCTCAACCTACGGTGATTCGTTCCTGTTTGTCAACCAGAATCCATTCATTAAGCAGTATATCCAATCGCTGGAGCCGTATTACTCCAGCGATTCAGAGCTGGACGAAACCTTTGCCGATATTAAACGGGAAGAACTTTTGCTGATTTTGTTAAGGTCACAACCTGAATTGGCGTCAATCTTTTTCAATTTTAGTAGTCCTCACAAAATTGATTTAGAGGAGTACATGCAGCAAAATTTTCGATTCAACATCAGTCTGGAGCGATTTGCGTTTCTAACCGGACGAAGCGTTTCATCGTTTAAACGGGATTTCAAAAAAACCTTTGGCATGACGCCCGGAAGCTGGCTTCTGAAGAAACGATTGGACGAAGCGTATTTCCAACTCAGCCGTCAACACCAGAAACCAAGCATGGTCTATCTGGAAGTAGGCTTTGAAGACTTGTCTCATTTCTCATTTGTATTTAAAAAGACCTTCGGGAAAACGCCTTCGGAAGTAGCAACAAGCGGATTACATCAGTAGGGTTATGAATCAGCAAGGGCCGGGTCGTTGGACATTCCCGCGATAACCAAACCGACCCCGGCGTTTTTGTAACTGACTCAGACAGGCTAAATAGCAGATGAGCCGTTGCCCGACGGGGGCATAGCACTTGTATGGCGTAACAATATGGAGGGATTTACGCCATACTCCTTTTTGAAGGCGATGGAAAAATGAGAAAGATTTTCAAAGCCGATTTCTAAATAAACCTCTGATGGTTTTTTCTTCTTTTGTGAAATGAGAAAGTAGGCCATTTCCAGCTTCTTTTTTTGTAGCCATCGTTCAGGTGTTGATTGAAAGATGACCGCAAAGTCGCGTTTAAAAGCCGAAAGACTCCGGCCAGTCAGTTTCGCAAATTGGGCGAGGGGTACGTTGTATGAAAAATGGCGATTCATGTACGCTTCCAGATCCAGCTTATGCGGTTCGCTGAAATCAAATAAAAAGTTTTTCAGTGAACCGTTGCGCAACAATAACGCAATGACCTCCATTGTTTTTATCTGCGCCAGGGCTGGGGTCAGTTTTTCGGGCTGCGTGAAATACGGCATTAGCGAATCAAAGTAGCTTTTCATAAACGGATCTACGTCCATGATCACATTCGATTCACCCACATACGTACTGCCTGCTGCAACACCATAGTCTGTGCTGAATTTCTGTAGCGTTTTTGATCTAAACAAATGCTGATGGAGGCAAACGTGTGGGAATCGCCTACCCGCTTCATCGCTTTCACCAGCTGATTTTTTCTGATCAAGCCCAGCGTTCCGGCAGGATGTGAAACAGTCCCCTGCTGCGAAAATAGGTCTGTGCTGCCCGAAACAATCAGTACCAGCCAATGCTCAGATACAAAAGGATCGTGTCCGAATTCATCGTTTGCACAAGTGTACAAAACGATTTGTTGCTGAGGTTGCTTTTGCATACCGTCGGGGTTCATCCTTTTGTTTGACTCAAAATTACCTTCTGGAACAGCTTATCAGACAAAATTTTCCGTAAAAATAGGATTGATTTTGCACCATAGCCGCCGACATATCGCGTTTTGGGCTGTTTCGCTTCAATACCTTCTTTAATCAATTCTGCAATAACGATTGGTTCCGGGAGTGTCAGGTTCGTGGTGGCTTTCTGGGTAGAGGCCACCATGTCTTTATAGGCAGTATGTCCAGAGACAGCTGTCATTTTTTCGTTGGAAATGTCGGCCCACTCTGATTTTATCCCACCCGGTTCAATGACAATGACGTCAATTCCGAATTGTTTTACTTCCATTCGTAAGCTATCACTTAATGCCTCCAGCGCAAACTTGCTGGCATGATACCAACCGGCCAGCGGAAAGGCAACTTTGCCACCTATAGAAGAAATATTCACAACTTTCCCTCATTTATTTGCCCGCATTTTCGGTAGTACCAATTGAGTCAACCGCATGGCACCAAACAAATTAACCTCTAACTGATACCGTGCATCATCAATAGATAGGTCTTCTACCGCACCACTCGAACCGAAACCAGCATTATTGACCAGAATATCAATCGTTCCTGCTTCGTTGGTGATTTGTTGCACACAATTAACGATACTTTCCTCAGACGTTATGTCCAACGCAATTGGCTTGATGCCATAATTTCTGAGATCGTACATTTTCTCGGTCCTGCGTGCAGCCCCGTAAACGTTGTATCCGTTCTGGGCTAATAAAATAGCCGTTGCTTTTCCAATTCCTGCCGAAGCGCCTGTAACTAAAACTGTCTTTGCCATAATTTTCAATTATTTATGAGACAAAATTAGATCGTGATGCTTCGTACGGCTTTTCTGAAAAGTCCAAATCCGTTTGCTGAGAAGTCCAGTGTACGTCTGTTAGGCTAGCTTAGGAGGGATTCTCTTCCAAGTCGAATAGGTGTGGAAGAAATCTTAATTTAACGTGAACTATGGGATTATCTTTTTGATAAACAGCTTTTTAAAGGGCATATGAGCCGAAAATAGGTAGTTTTAGGTGCTAACCTTTTAAAAAAAACCTACAACCGGACTCATATGCTAGCCGACATCTACCGCACCGGCGGACCGGTCGATGTCGATGTCTTTTGCAAAGACAAAATGCCTTTGATTGCCAAAGCCCTTCACCACTGCGGGCTCTACAAAAAACTTCATCCTAGTCAACTTACTCTCGCCGAGGTGATGACTATCCTGATCTATTACCACTTGAGTCCTTACAAAAACGTCAAAGCCTACTATACCCGCCACGTGCTGACCGACCTACGCCGGGACTTTCCCCATCTGGTCAGCTATGACCGATTTGTGGCCTTGATTCCGCGCACGCTGATTGCGCTGATGCTGTATCTGGCTCACCGCTGTAGCCGAAGCCTACGCACAGGTATGTACTACATTGATTCGACCTCGCTGCAAGCTTCTCATCCCAAACGGGCTCATCAACATCGGACTCTAAAAGGCTTTGCGGGTTGGGGCAAGACCTCGACGGGCTGCCGGGCCGCCGGTGCGGTTCTTTGGTCTAAAAATGCATCTGGTTATCAATGTCTTAGGCGAGTTGATCCAGGTGCGTATCACTAGTGGGAGTACTCATGATGCCCATCCTAAAGTGCTTTTTTTACCCACCAAAGATCTGATTGGCTGGGTTTTCGGCGACAAGTGGTATCTGCTTAACCCAGAAAAGCAAGCGTTTCTAGAACGAGAAGGTCAACTGATTTGGGCGGCTAAACCCCGCAAGCCTAAGCAGGTGGTCGACTGGCCTGTGGCGGCTAAGAAATGGGCCCAAAAGCGGAATCTGATCGAAACCGTCATTGGGCAGAGCAAGGCGGTATGCGATTTGGAGCATAGCCGCCATCGCTCAACCACCAATGCGTTTGTCAACATCTACGCCAGCCTGATCGCTTACTCGTTCTATGAGCGTAAGCCCATGGTAAGTATCAACTTAGGCGACCGTTTGCTGAAGGCAGCTGAACCGGATTGGATTCTAGCAGCCTGAATGATCTCATAGTTCACGTAAATTAAGGAATTATTGTTCCTTAATTTATAAACAGCCTTCTGGATGTCTACTACCTGATTGAGTTGTGGTATCCTCATTTTTGCCCCCCTACAAACGCACTCAGCACCGACTCACCCCCATCGGGATAAACTACTTTTAAAGCATACTGACAGGAAGAACCGTTGGAAACAGCTTTATCCTGATAAGTAGTCTGTGCGCCGGGCAATCGGTCGATTAGGTGTAAAAACTGGCCATTGTCGCGCCGATATACGAGCGTAAAATGGCCGCTACCTGCCGGGGCTGTCCACCGGAGCATAGTGGGTTGCCCTGGCGGAGTCTGTACCGTCAGTCCCGAAATTCCCCGTCGAATGCCTGAGTCGAAGGTTCGTATACGTTGCGGAAACGACCGCTCAGATCGGTTACCGGCCTGGTCGACGGCCACCAGCGCATAGTCGTAGGTATGCCGGGGCAGTAACGTCGGGTCGAGGTATTCGGTTTGAGTGGCATTGAGTTTGGTGAGCAGTACATAATCGGCATCGCGGCCTGCTTCTTTGCGGTAGAGCCACTGACTCAGCACGTCGTTGCTACTGGAGCGCGCCCAATGGAGCCGGGCACTGCTATCGGCAGCCACAAAGCGGTCGAACACGGGTCGAACGGGCGCGATTAGGTCGGGACGTTTGAGTTCGAGAACATCCGATTCTGGGCTGGCCCGGCGCGACTTATCAAAGGCGATCACTTTAAAAAACTTCGATTTGGTGAGGGTTTGCAGCGTGGTGCTGTCGGCAAAAAATTCGTCGACCAGAAAATCGGGCGTTAGGGGCGTAAACGCGTGATCTCGGGCATTGGCCGTATACACCATATACCCCAGCAGGTCAGGTTCGGTATTGTGTTTCCAGCGCAGGATTACGCGGCCGGTGCTGTCCATAGTGCCGCTCAGGCTGGAGGGGGCAGCAGGGGCAGCACGGTCATGTATAGGAACATAAACGGGTACGGATACGCTGGCATTTCCGGCCGTATCGACTGCCGAGACTACGTAGAAGTTCGTGCCGAATTCGGTGGCATTGCCGTCTGTAAACTCAAGTGTCCCTTTCCCTAAAACCTTATCAGAAAGGGGTTTAAACGGCCCTGCGGAGGTAGTGCCGCGCCCTATAACGAAGCCAATAAAGTCGGGTTCTGTTTTGTCTTTGCGCCAGGTCAGTTTCACGATAGTACTGCCGGGTACGTTGGTGCCGACCAACTGTACGGGGGCGGTAGGTGGGGTGAGGTCAAGGCCACTAACGGGCATGGTGGGTGAATACTGCCCCAAATCGCTGAAGGGCGTGATCCCCACAATTCGGTAGAGGTAGCGGGTGTAGTTACGGGGCAGCGAATCAATCAGCACAACCTCGTTCTGGAGCGAGTCTGCACGGGCGGCAATATTCACGTAAGGCTTGCGGTTAAGCCGTTGGTAGGTGCGTCCACCGTCGGCAGAGCGTTCGTAGTGGTAGCCCGTAAACAATTGACTGCCGATACGCCGGTCCCAGCGAAACGTAACAAGACGGTCGCCGGGCTGATAGCGGATTTCGGGCATCGGAGGCAGAGGATCTACTTTTCCCGTCCGAACCATCAGGTATGTAGTATCGCCGATGGTCGCTTTGCTACCCGTGTTGGCAATGCTTAGGGCATACACGTAGGCTCGGTTGCGCTTCACATCGGTATCGGTGAAGCGCATCGCCAGCCCTTTAGCGTGTTTAGCCGACCAGCTACTGACCATATTGGCAATCAGAAAACGGTTGGCCGCGTCCATTTGGCCGTCCATTGCCTGGCTTATTTCGCTACCCGGTTCGAGGGCTGCTTTACCATACAGAATCTGCACCGCCACCCCCGCGAGGCTGTCGGTACGGGCGCAGCGCTGCTTCCATTCGTCGGCGGTCCAGGGTTTGAGGGGCGTGGGCGTCAGCGACCGGATTTCGGTTAGTTTCTGGGTTTGTTCGTTTACCTCAAACCGGCTGATTCGGTAGCCTAACTGACTGGCTTTCTGCCAAAACAGCGCGTTACCCGGCGACCATCGCAACACCACCGAGTCGCCGTAGAACCGGGCTTTCACCACGAGGTTGTTAATGCTAACGGGCGCGGGTGTTGGCGAGGTGGCTGGTACAGCTTGCTTTGGGGCTACCGGTGGTTTTTGCATAGCTTTTTGCGCCAACGCCGGTAGCAACATCAGTATAGATAGCATGCTGACTAGTAGTGATTTACGCAGAATACAACTCATCTGACAGTAAAGGGAAATGAAGTGATGACGCGGTTGTAGCTGGGGGTGCCGTTGGGGTCGATAAGCGGGCTGCTGGCCGTGATTTGGAGACCTGTGCTGAACCCACCCGCTTCTTTGAAAGTGGGCGTTTTTGTATCCACATTCCGCAGGGCATCAGCCGTTTTGAACAGATCCTGCCAAACGGGCGAGGCTCTCGTGGTGGCAATGTTTTTATTGATATTATCCGTAGTCAGAAAAATGTTTTCGTTTTTAAACCCGGCCTTCCGTGCCATGTCTTGCAAGGTACTCTTTACAGCTCCCTCAATCAGCAGCGGCCATCCATCTGCTTCTTCACTGACTGCCTGGCTGATTTTATAGAAATCGCCCGCTAAGAAGACTGTTCCGAACTGATAAACGGTTGAATACGAAACTGTCAGGTTTTCGTTGTATTGTTTTCTGGCCAATAGCTGTGTAGGCGGTATACTGTTAATTTTTGTTGCAACAGGTGCCGGCTGTGAGGAGTAGGTGGCTGGCTGCCGCGTTGCTCCGCCATTCAGCGTTTGCGTTAAAGATGGCGTTTGGGCCAGTGCCGCATTGGCAAACAGGCAACCCATAAGCATAAATCGTTTCATTTTGTCAGGTTAGGTTTAAGGGTGGCAGTAGGAGTGCCCGTCAGTACAAACGGTTTTTCGTTGGCCTGTAACGGCGGTTTT
>Ga0209933_1001381_pt1 | contig 23415 bp, 25 predicted proteins | sample ThiBiot_300_biof_FD_183944 | JGI IMG/M metagenome (GOLD analysis project Ga0209933, IMG submission 183944) | Wastewater bioreactor microbial communities from Cape Town, South Africa - Thiocy_cont_300_biof (SPAdes) | ecosystem: Engineered > Bioremediation > Thiocyanate > Unclassified | place...
CCGAGCCCGCCTCGAGCCAATCTTATTTCTGCGGAGAACGGTCCGACGTTCCTTCATGCGTCTGCCCCGCGTCCGTACCCGTGTTGCCAGTCGAGCTGGCATTCGGCGTGCGCTCAGGCTCGCGTTTGCCGGGCGTGCGATCCGACGTTTTGCCTTGGCTTCCGGGCTCGGTATTGACATCACCGCCAGCCGCCGATGGTGTGGTGCTGGACGAAGACGTCGAGGGTTGAGACGTCGAGGACGGTGCGTCTGCAGCGGATGCCACAGTCGCGCCAATCAGCAGTGCGCTTGCCACCCCGGTCAAGGCGACGATTCCGTATTTTCTAAGCATAATAAAACCTCTGGCTGTTTTTGAAGCTAAGAGAGGTACGGCTGCGCGCAGGTGAAAGTTCCCGCGAAACTAAGTTGCAGCGCAACAGAGGGACTTGCGAAAGTCGCTTATGGCTCGCGCTTTTTTGATCGTTCGCGACCTAAGATGCGCGATGCCACGCTTTTGTGAGCATCGGGCCGTAGTTCAACGCGAAGATGGCGAATGCCATCGACCAGCAGATCACGGATAGCAGCAACAATTCCGAATAGGCTGATGCAATCAACGGTGCGAGCGTGCGCGTCAACGCTGCGAGATTTGCGAAACAATAGATCAGCAGCGTCGGGCGGTCGGCGCGGCGCTCGCGGCCTGTGTGGCTGAGCGTCGTGCGGGTCATCATGGCGAGAGTCATGATGCCGATCGCGCCGGTGGTGAGCGCATGGATTGCCGCCGTCGCGGGTATGTCAGCCGGAAACAGCACCGATGCGCCGAGCATGGCGACGCCAAGCGCGCACCAGAAATAGGCGAGGTGGAGGATCAGAACCATGCCATCGCGCGCGACGATCCATCCCCTCCAGCGCGCCAGGCGGATCAGTAGTCCGAGACCCGCGATCAGCAATAACGCGCCGCTGAGGCGCGAGTCCGGCAACGCGACCCACGCCGCGAGTCCTGCGGCTGTTGCGATGAGCGAGAACATGTCGAAACGCCCGTAGGGTGCGGGCTGCGATGCGATCTTTCGCTGCGCTATCCAGTTTCGTGTGAAGCTCGGCACGAGACGTCCGCCCATCAGGGCGATGAGGAACGTGATGAGGCCGATCGTCATGCGCTCCGACACGGGGCCGATGCCGGGGAAGATCGTGCGTGCGTGGAACGCGATGTTGGCGATCGCAAGTAGTGTTATGACGATGGTGGGAGCAACGACACGCGAGTTCGTCGCGGCAAGAAGCTCGCGCCAGAGTGCAAGTGAAAACAGAACGAGAAAGGCCGCGTCGATGAGTGCGGCTGCGAGTCCGAGCATCGGATAAGCGAGCATCGCGGCGCGTCCGGCAATCCAGATGGCGACGAGCACGACGATGGGCCGCCCTGCAACGGGATAGTGTCCCGTCCAGTTTGCTCCGGCGATCGTCATGTAACCGACGATGACGGCCGCCGTGTAGCCGAACAGCATTTCGTGGACGTGCCAGTCGCGCGTAAAGATCGCCGCTGCCGTGTCATCGGCTGCGAGATAGGACAGCGACCACAGCGGCACCGAAAGCGCCGCCCAGATCGAGGCGAGAAGAAAGAAGGGCCGAAATCCGAAACTGAAGAGCGCAGGGCCGCGGTAGTCGCGCAGAATCTGTGCGGTCGTCTTCATGGATCGACTCTAGCATCTTCGCAGGCGCAGCGCGAACCGTGATGGAGTACGACGTACTAAGTGTGTCGTCAGCTTGAGGCGGTGTCCCACGCTCTGGTGCGTATAAGCTCGGGATCGTCGGCGTGATCGAGCAGGATGCGGGCGACGCGATCTTGCCAGAGCTGCGCGAAACGCTTTTGCTGGCTTTCGTCTGCGCGGCCAGCGACGGCGTCCGAAAATAACGCTCTCATATCGGGATCGGGCGGAACACGCGCCGCATTGAAATCGAGACTAACGCCGCGTCCCGTATCGCACCGCCTGAGCGCGAGGACACCATCGATATCGGCATCGAACTGGAGCAGGTTGCGACGGCCGAACCGTTGCCTTTCGCCGATGCCTCCGAATCCCGTTTCCGATGCCGCCCCTGTCAGTAGTGTCGCGACGGATGCGGTTACTCCGGTGGTTCCGCTCTCGCGGCCGTCGCGCATGTACACTTCGATGCCGCCGCGCTCGGGGAGATCATCGCCGTATAGATAGCGCAGGCCCTCGCGCACCATGAGGTAGGCGGCGGCAACGGTCGGACAGGAGTGACCGGCGAGCTTAACGGCGTCGGTGTAGGTGTAGGTGATCTCGCCGGTCGTCGAAGCGCCGAGGAAAACGGCCAACGGTTCGCGCAGCGAAATTGCCGGCACCTTATCGAAGAAGTCGGGAAAGCTCATGGCGAACCTCTTTGCGTACGCGCTCCGGTGAAGGTCTCGCGAACGATAGGGATGTCGGAGGGGCAGCCATTTGCTGCACATCAATATGAGCTGACGATGTGCGAGGGCTTCAGAGGTCGGCGAGCATTCGGAAAAGCAGTTGTTTTCCCCCGTCGGCGAATGCGCGGTGGATCTGGACCAGCGATGCTCCGGCGGCGAGGCGTGCGCGAATGTCTGCAGCCGTCTGAATGCCGCCGACAGATATCAGGGTCAGCGCGGCCATGTGATTGCTGATCTCTTCAATGCGTCGCAGGCTATCCGATACGAGAACGATGCCGTCGAGGCCATACACGCGCACTGCTGTCACGGCTGCTGGGATCGGATCGCCGATCGCGCCGCCGTCGAGCTTGACGAGGAGTGGCGTTCGCCTTCCGCGAGCTTCTGAAATTTCGTCGCGGACGTTGCTCAGGCGCCGCACGAGCCGGTCGACGCCCGGAGAGTTTCCACTTCGCTGCATTGCCGGCGCGGTGAGATTTGCGACGACGTAATCGGCGAAGGGTGCAGCCTGTCGCAGGCGCATTTCGAAGTCTTCGATGACGATATCGTCAAGGCCGGGCCGAAGGCTGCCAATATTGATGCCGAGGCGTGCACCGTTGGCGGAGCGCCGGAGCGGCGCGGCTAATCCTGTTTCAGAATTTATGGTGCCGATTTCGACGTGACCGAAGCCTGAGGCAAGAAGCGATGGAGCGTGTTCCCCGGTGCGATCGATGCCTGCGGCCAATCCAATGGGATTGGGGAAGTGCAAGCCCATCGCTTCCACCGGCGCTGATCGCTCTGACAATGATGGCCGGATGCTCATCATCCTCTGCGGCGCTTGAAATCCGACATGAAATTCGCGAGCGCCGACGCGGCGTCCGCCGTCACGCCATTGTAAAGACAGGCGCGGATGCCGCCGACGTTGGGATGACCCTTGAGGTGCATGAGGCCAGTTTGTTCGGCTTCATAGAGGAACAATTGATCGAGCTCCGGATCGGGGAGGCGAAAGCAGATGCTGACTGTCGAACGATCGTGAGGGCTAGCGAAACAGCGATAGAAATCGCTTTCGTCGATCACGGCGTATAGCTCTTTGCTTTTGGCGAGGTTCTTTGCGGCGGCAGCATCGAGCCCGCCTTCCTGGCGGATCCACTGCAACATTCGGAGCGCCACGACGATCGCGAACGTCGGCGGGGTGTTGACTTTCGAGTTTGCTGAGGCCTGGCGCGCGTAGTCGAGAGATGGCGGAACTGTGCGCTTTGAATTGGTGAGAAGGTTCTCGCTTGCGATCACGATCGTCAAACCCGCGGCGCCGAGGTTTTTTTGCGCGCTCGCATAGACGAGTCCGAAGCGCTCTATGGGGAGGGGACCTGTGAGAAAGTCCGCCGTCATGTCGGCGATCAGGGGAACTCCGGACGTCTCAGGAAACTCGTGATACTGCAACCCTTCGGCCGTTTCGGTGCTGGTGACGTGGCAATACGCAGCGTCGGGCGAACGGCGCCACGATGCGGGATCGGGAAGGGCGCCGTCGTGTGCGGATGCAATGATGCGAACGTCACACCAATCCGATGCGACTTCGATTGCGCGGCGCGACCAGTGGCCTGACAGCACGTAATCACAAGGCTGATGCTCGGCTGCGAGGTTCATCGGCAGGGCTGCGAATTGCGTCGAGGCGCCACCCTGAAGAAAAAGGACCTTGTAGCTTCGAGGAAGCTGGAGAAGTGATCTCAGCTCCTGCTCGGCTTCGTCCAGGATGTCGGCGAAGTCGCTTCCGTTGAACGGCAGCTCGAGCGCCGACATACCGCTTGCTCGCCATTCGATAATGTCGGCACTCAGTTTTGCAAGCACCTGCGGCGGTAGCATCGATGACGCTGAGGCAAAGCTGAAACGCATCTCACTCCTGCTCAGTTGAGTGAGAGTCCGCCGTGCGCTCCCGCGATCATGAGAAAGAGCGTCACCATGGATAGAGCCGTATTCACGCGGGACGAGAGAAAGGTGATGCGGGCGCAGCGCAGGCGTTCTTCCGTCGAAGCCTCGATGAAGCCGAGGACTTTTTTCTGATGCGGCCAGAGGACGAACCAGAGGTTCGAAACCATGAGCGTTCCGGTCCAAGCTCCGAGACCGATGATTGCCGACGATCCTGAAAGCGACAGCGCTTCCACGAAATCTCCGCGCCGCCACAGCATGAAGAGGCCGGTTGCGAGTACGACCAGCGAGGCGTGGCGGAATATTCCGTGCTCGCGTTTGGATGCGGCCATGAACACGCCTTTCACAGCGTCTTGCGGTGCGTCGGGAAGCACACGGCGAAACTTGGGAATTTGCACAACGTTGACCCAGTTGTGGCCGACCCAGATGATCACGCCGGCAACGTGAAGCACACGCGCCGCGAGATCGAGCAGTGCGATGTCCATTCTATGCAGTCCCGCGCGAAGCTTGATGATGATCGACCGAGGCGCGGCGCATCACTGGGCCTCCGAGCGCTGGCGGCGCTTCGTCTCGCGCATCTTCAACGGACCATCGCATGCCGTTTCGGGGATGCCGCGCTGTTCGGCGCGTGCGATGAGATTGTCGATCAGGTGCCTGTTGGACGATTTGGAGCAGACCGGGTCGGTGTTCGCTGCATCACCGGTGAACAGGAACGCCTGACAGCGGCAGCCGCCGAAGTCCTTTTCCTTTTCGCTGCAGCTTCGGCACGGCTCCGACATCCACGAGTCGCCGCGGAATTTGTTGAATGCCGGGGATTTGTGCCAGATCCAGTCGAGCTCGTGATCGCGCACGCTCGGAAAGTCGATACCCTTGATCAGCCGCGCTTCCTGGCAGGGCAGCGCGGTGCCGTCCGGCGCAATTGTCAGATGCACCGCGCCCCAGCCGTTCATGCAGGCTTTCGGACGGTCGTCGTAATAGTCAGGAACCACGAAGAAGATCGTCAGCTTTTTTCCGAGCCGCGCGCGGGCGGCGTTGACGGCCGCTTCCGACTTCGCCAGCTGCTCACGCGTCGGCAGAAGTTCCGCGCGGTTGAGCAGAGCCCAGTTGTAGTATTGGAGATTGGCGAACTCGAGATATTCAACTCCGAGATCGTCTGCGAGGTCGATCAGAGCCTCGGTACGTTCGATGTTGAAGCGGCTGACTGGGACGTTCAGCACCATCGGAAAGCCTTCGGCCTTGATGGAGCGTGCGATATCGATCTTGTGGTCGAGCACGTCGACGCCGACGAGTTTTGTGCTGTGTTGGCGATCGTTCGACTGAATGCTGAGCTGAACCTGCTTCAGTCCGGCCTTCTTCAAAGCACGAAGGCGGTCCTTGTTCAGTCCGACGCCCGATGTGATGAGGTTCGTGTAATAGCCGAGGCTGTCAGCTTCGGCGACGAGTTCTTCGAGATCGTTGCGAAGCATGGGCTCGCCGCCGGTGAAACCCAATTGCAGCGATCCGAGGCGGCGACCGGCGCGGAGAACCTTCTTCCATTCTTCGGTGGTGAGTTCGTTGCGGTATTGATCGAAATCGACGGGGTTGCTGCACCAGGGGCATTTCAGCGGGCATTTGTATGTCAGCTCGAGCACGAGCCAGAGCGGCAGGCCAAGGCCATCAAGACTTAATCCGGATCCATCCTTTGGCATGCGCAACCTCCAAAAATTTCAATGCGTCGGCGGTGAGATCGGCTTTGCCGTAGCGTTCGGCGAGTTCTGCAACGCCAATCGCAATGGATTGGCCACCTGTGCAGGCTTCCAGAATCGCCGCTGCCGTCTCGTTGAGCTTGACGATGCCTTCAGGGTAGAGAAGTACGTTAGCTTGTTGCGGCTCCTCCCAACGAAAATGAAAATTGGGATTCAACTCCACAACGTCCGACGTTTGGAGCTGCCGGTCGGGTTCCATGTGTTCTCTCCGATGCGCCGGGAGACCAGGCCGACAGAAAGCCCAGCCTCCCGTGCACTGCGCTACCGAACGTAGATGTAGGCTGTGACTTCGAATCCGAGACGCAGATCGCAGTACGCCGGCGCGACCCATGTCTTTGCTTCCGGCTCCTTAAGCAGGCTCTCTTGCATCGTGTGTCCTCCCTTGCATTGAGTCGAATGCCATTGCGCAGGCGTGCGTGCCGGCACCGAGCATCCGGCGCGACATTCACATTTGTCGACGCGCTCGAACTTGATTGTTGTTAAGCGGCGCCCATCAAAAAAGCGTCAGATAAGCGTGATGGAGCGAGCGCAGCGCGCGCGGGTTGGCGCGCGACCGAGGAGTTGCGGCCTCGAAGGCGCTGAGGCTGCTGCAACGATTTGTAGATCAGGGTGCGGTGATGACCAGCGCCGCGTTCTGTCCGCCAAAGCCGAACGAGTTCGAGAGTACTGCTTGAACGCGCGCTTGCCGGGCGACGTTCGGCACGACGTCCATCGGTATCTCGGCGTCGGGGACTGCGTAGTTGATCGTTGGCGGCAATGTGCCGTTACGGATCGTCAAGAGGGAGAAGACCGCCTCGATCGCGCCGGCTGCCGAGAGCGTATGGCCGATCATGGATTTGTTCGAACTCATCGGGACGTTTGCGACGCGGTCGCCGATCACGGCCTTCAGCGAAAGATATTCCATCTTGTCGTTTTCCGGCGTGCTGGTTCCGTGTGCATTCACGTAATCGATGTCGTCCGGCGACAGGCAGGCGTCGTCGATGGCGTTGCGGATTGCACCGATGATGGCGGTGCCGTCCGGCTTGGATCGCGTGCGGTGATAGTCGTCGGCTTTCTCGCCGCAGCCGCGCACGAAGCCCAGGATGCGCGCGCCGCGCCGCTTGGCTCCCTCGTAGGATTCGAGAACCAAGGCTCCGGCGCCTTCGGCCATGACGAAGCCGTCGCGGTTTTTCGAGAATGGCCTGGAGGCTTGCTCGGGCGCGGCGTTGTTGGTCGAGAGGGCCGAGAGAAGCGAAAAGCGGATCAGCGCCTCGATCTGGACGGAGCTGTCGGTCCCAATGCAGAGCGCGGCATCGGTTTCGCCACGGCGGATCGCCTCGACGCCGAGCTGGATCGCGGTCGCGCCGGACGCGCAGGCGGTGGAAACGGACGTCGGCAGTCCGCGCGTTCCAAGCCGTTCCGCAACGTGGTTTGCGACGCTCGAGAACTGAAACAGCGATTGCATTTCGTTCCAGTCGGAGGCGCGCGCCGAGGCGAGAAGGCGCCGGTATCCCGACTCGCTTTTATCCAGCGCACTCTGATAGAGCGCTCGCCGCTGCGGCCATTCGAGTTCGGCGGGCGGTGTCGCGAGGAAGAGCGGGCCCGGGAACTTGCCGTTCGATCCTGCTTGCGCTTCATGCAGTGCTTCGTTGGCGGCCTCCAGCGCCATCGCAATGGAGAGCGACGGGGCGGAATAGGGCGAGACCTTCAGCGTATCGACCGTGCCGGCGATCGTCGTGCGCAGGCCGTCGGTCGGGAAGCGCGTGATGGAGCGGATGCCCGAGCGTCCTTGTGTTAGTGCAGCCCAGTTGTCGGCCTTGCCGTTTCCGAGCGAAGTGACCACGCCCATGCCCGTGACGGCGACGAGCGGTCTTCCTTTTTTATCGTGACCTTGCGACATGTTCAGCTCACCCGATTGCTTCGATAAGGGCGAGTGCTTCGCCACGCCAATAGCCGGTACCCGTCACGAGCGCGTTTTTCGCGGCTCCGGGATTGCGAGACTTGCGCTCGCCTTTGCCATCCGTCGTCAACGCTGCGAGCGCGAGACCGGCGAAAAAGTGCGCCTCGACGGAGTAGCCGAGATCGTCGCCGTAGACGCGAACGTCGGGAGCGATGTCGTAGGCCGGCAAGAGATCGAAGAACGCCAGATCTTCCGTCGTTGACGGGTCTACGCCGCTGCTCCCCGCCCACACGGGCAAACGGCCGGCGGGAATGCGAGGAAGGAATGTCTCGAAGAGCTGGGTCAGGGAGCGTGCGATATCGCCTTGCTTGCGCGCGGTGTAATCGGTTCGGATGTCGGCAATGCGTGCATAGGCTTTTGCACCGCGTGCCTCGGCATGCGCGCGCGATTCAATCGTCAGAAACGCGCCGACGCTGCCGGGGATGAAGCCGCCGCCGTCTTGCCCGCTTCTTTCCTGAGCCGGCTTGAACGGGCCGCGCCATAGGTTGTGGCCGATTTCGTAGCCAAGCAGCAGGTCTTCGCGCTCTGCGTTGAGTGCGCCGCCAATGAGGATGACGTCGGCCTGACCCGACGAGATACGCCTGAAGGCGTTTTCGGCTGCGGCGAAGGCACCGGACTCTTCGCCCATGAACGTTCGTGAGGAGCCGGTGACGTGGTGCACGATGGAGATGTTGCCAGCGAGCATGTTGGACAGCTGCGCCAGAAAGAGAGTCGGACGCAGCGCGCTCGGAAGGACGCTCTTGGCGAGGAGCGCGGTTTCATCGTCGGAGTGAATTGCTTCCAGCACGTCGCAGTCCACTTTCGTGTCCCGCTCGCCGCTGCCCGCGGCAACGACAAGGTTGGTGCGGTCGAGCAGCTCTGCATTGCCCGCGATGCCGGCGTCGGCGAGGGCGAGGCCTGCGGCATACACGCCGATCCGCTGCCACGTCTCCATCTGCCGCTGATCGCTGTTCTTCGGTATCTGCTTCGACCACTCCAGCGGTGCGAGAGGATGCACGGGGTATGGGGCATAGCGCGACTCGTCCAAGACGCGGCCCGTGCCGGTTTCGAAGTGCGTCTTGTGAGTGTCCGCATCGATCCCGAGCGAGCTGATAAGCCCGATCCCGGTAATCCAAACCTCGCGTGGCGCGGTCGCTTCGGTCATGATTCTCTCGTTTAAAATTTGACGATGATTTTGCCGAAGACCCGGCGCTCTTCCAGCCGGCGAAGGCCTTCCTCGATGTCGTCGAGCGATATGACGGTGTCGATCACCGGCTCGATGTGCGACGCGGCCATTCGGCCCATCACGGTTTTCATGTTCTCGATCCGGCATCCGAAGCTGCCGATGAGGCGCAGCTGCTGCTGGAACAGGAGATAGAGGTTGGTTTTTGCAGCGACGCCTGTCGTCGATCCGCAGGTGACGAGGCGACCGCCGCGCGAGAGCGAGAGGATGCTGCCCTCCCACGTGTCCGGTCCGACGTGTTCGAAGACGACGTCGACGCCCCGGCGATTGGTGATTTTTCGCACGCGGCCTTCGAAACGTTCGCGGCGATAGTTGATGATGTGATCGGCGCCGAGTGTGCGCACCTTCTCCATCTTGTCGTCGCTGCCGACGGTGGTGATGACAGTTGCGCCGACGGATTTCGCGAGCTGAATTGCCGCCGTGCCGATGCCGCTGCCGCCAGCCTGGACGAGGATGGTCTCACCGGCTTTCAGTTTGGCGTTATCGAACAGCATATGCTCGACGGTTCCGAAGGTGATCGGCGCGCACGCTGCGGAAATCGCGTCCAGGGCTTTCGGAGCTTTGACGGCGAGGCGGGCCGGAATGTTCATGCGGTCGCGCAGGAAGCCGTCGATGTTGAAGCCGTACATCGCGCGCTCGCCTTCGCAGAAGTTGTCGCGTCCTTCGCGGCAAGGCTGGCAGGCGCCGCATGTCTTGGCGCCGTAAAATGCGACGATGTCTCCCGGTGCGAGATCCTTCACTTCGGAGCCGACCGCGAGGACTTCGCCCGATGCTTCGGCGCCGAGGACGATCGGCAACTCACGCTTTGCGAAGGCCATGCCGCGCCAGCTCCACACGTCGATGTGGTTGAGCGCGACCGCGCGAATCTGCACTTTGATTTCATCCGGAGCGGGGGCAGGCGGCTCGGCGATATGCGTCAATGCCAGCGCGCGCTCGCCCGTCAGCTGGACCGCGCGGACTGTCGTTTGTTGAGCGTGAGTGCATTCACACGTTTGCATTACTGTCCTCGAGAAATAGATTTGATGTTGTGATTTCTGTCCGTCATGCGGGCTCACCGGAGAAGACGACGCAGACGTTCTGTCCTCCAAAGCCGAACGAATTCGACAGTACGGTCGAGACGGACTTGGAGCGGCTGGTGTTCGGAACCACGTCGAGCGGCAGGTCGGGATCGGGTTCGTCGTAGTTGATCGTCGGCGGCAGAATTCCGGTTTCGATCGTAAGGAGCGAAAACACAGCTTCGACTGAGCCTGCTGCAATCAGTGTGTGACCGATCATGGATTTGTTGGAGCTGACCGGCGTGTTTGCGAGATGGTCTCCCAGTACGGCCTTGAGCGAGAGATACTCCATGCGATCGTTTTCGGGCGTGCTGGTGCCGTGAGCATTGACGTAGTCGATCTGCTCTGGCGTGACGCCGGCGTCGTCCAACGTCTTGCGGATCGCGCCGATCATCGCGGCGCCATCGGGGTTGGACCGTGTGCGGTGAAAGCTGTCGGCTTTCTCTCCACATCCGCGCACGATGCCGAGGATCGGAGCACCGCGCGCTTTTGCAGCGCTGAGTGATTCAAGCACGACCGCGCCTGCGCCTTCGGCGATAACGAAGCCGTCCCGACGTTTTGAGAAAGGCTTCGATGCTTTTTGCGGAGCATCGTTGCCGGTTGAGAGCGCGGAGAGAAGCGAAAAGCGGATCAGGCCTTCGGGATGAACGGTGGCGTCGGTGCCGACGCAGAGCGCGGCTTCGGTATCTCCGCGCCGGATTGCTTCGAGCCCAAGCTGGATTGTGGTCGCGCCGGATGCGCACGCCGTGCAGATCGAGAGTGGCTCGCCGCGCGTAGAAAAGCGGTCTTTCAAACGTTCGGCGATTGCGGCAAAGCGAACGTGACGTGCGAGATCGGCGTGCTTGCCGGAGCGCGCGCTGGCGAGGAGGCGCGCATAGCCGGAGATCTCGGAGTCCGGCAGCGCATTGTACAGCCGACGCAAGTGCGGCCACTCCAGTTCGGAGGGAGGCGTCGCGATGATGAGCGGCCCTGGAAACGACGAGCGGCTGCCGATGCGTGCTTCTTCGATGGCCTCGGCGGCTGCGGCTTCGGCCATTGCCGTCGAGAGGTCGAATGCCGAGTAGGGTTCAATGTCGAAATGATCGACGGTTCCCGCGATCGTCGTTTTCAGACCGCGCGTGTCGAAGCGTTGAATAGGTTTGATGCCGGACTGACCGGCCGTCAGCTTCATCCAGTTGTCGGATTTGCCAATGCCGAGTGAGGTCACGACGCCTCGGCCGGTCACGGCAACCAGCGGCCGTCCCTTGTGATCGAGGTTGTCGTTTGACATTCGCTTCGTCCTCACCAGACCGACTGGACGAGGCCTAAGCCTTCGCCGCGCCAATGGCCGAACGTCGTGACGAGAATCTGATCGGCCCACGTCTTGCGCGTATGCTCGACGCCGGACGTGTCGAAGGGCGGATAGAATTCGCTTTTGGAGAGCGCCAGCGCCGCGAGCGCGATGCCGACGAGAAAATGCGCTTCGTGCGTGTGACCGAAAATGCTTCCCCAGGCACGGATAACGGGTTCAATCCCGGCTTTCTGCACGTCTGAAAGAAATTGCAGTTCCTCGGCTGTCGTTGCGCGCACGCCGCTTGCGCCGCTCATGACGAACAGTTCGCGATTGCTCGTATCGAGGGGGAGTTCTTTAAGAAGCGTGCTCGCGGTCGCTGCGATATCGCCGGGCGCGCGAGGTGAGCGATCCGACGCGATGCCGCCTATTTGCGCGTAGGGCATAGCGCCGCGTGCTTTCGCGTGGCTGCTCGATTCCAAAACGAGGAAGAGGCCGACGCTACCTGGAATGAAGCCGTCGTTTTCGCCTTGCCGGTCCCAGACCGATTGGTGCGGGCCGCGATATAGGCTGCCTGTCAGTTCGCAGCCGAGAAGAAAATCTTCGCGTTCGGCGTTGAGTGCGCCGCCGACGAGAAAGAGATCGCCTTGCCCAGCTTTGATGCGGTCGACGGCATTCTTAATCGCCGATACGCCCGCCATCTCCTCGCCCTTGAACGTGCGCGAGGATCCGGTCGCCTTATGGATGATCGAAATATTGCCCGCGAGCAGGTTCGAGAGCTGAACGAGATAGAGCGTCGGCCGCAAGCCTGTCATCAGCTCGGTATTGAGGCGGGGCGCCGCGTCTGCGTCGGCATCCGCCGTCGCGAGAATGCGAGAGTCGAGCGCAATGTCGCGCTCGCCGTTGCCCGCGGCGATGCAAAGATCGGTTTTGTCGAGCAGAGCGTCGTTGCCTGCAATGCCCGCGTCCTGCAGCGCGAGACCTGCGGCATAAACCCCGAATTTCTGCCAGCGATCCATCTGCCGCTGATCGCTTGTGCGCGGGATCTGTTGCGCGACATCGATCTCCGGCATCGGATGTACCGTATACGGCGCGAAGCGGCCTTCATCGATGACGGGGCGGGGCGGCGTTTCGCCGTGAAGTTTGTTCCAGTGTTCGTCTATGCCGACGCCGAGTGAGCTGATCAGGCCGATGCCGGTGATCCAGACCTGCTCGCGCTCGTCTCCGTTCGGCATATCATCGGGCCTCCGTCGTAACGAGGCTCAATCGCCGGCCCTCATTCAACACATGGGCTTGCAGAGCGGGCGACGTGAAGGGCACGCTGCGCATGGTGAGCCGGGCGTCGGCGACGCGTTTACCATTCTGGCTAAGGGTGGCCTGCGTCACCGCATAGCCCGAGCCTTCGTGGATGACTTCGGCCTTCACTTCCAGCGTGCTGCCGGGAAGCACGAAGGATCTGAAGTTTGCTTCCTTGGCGCTCGCGAAGAAAATCATGCGCGAGAAGCCATTCAGCGTCAGCAGGAGATAACCCGAAGCCTGCGCCATCGTCTCAAGCATCAGGACGCCGGGCATTATGGGATGGCCAGGGAAATGACCTTCGAAAACCGGGCTGTGCTCGGGAACAAAAGCTCGTGCGACCAGCGTGCGACGATCAGCCGTTGCCGCTTCGACGATCTCGTCGAGCATCTGAAAATATTCAAGCCGCACTTGTCGATCGCCTCAGACGGTAGCCGGGGCGCGCAAGCCGTCGATTTGCGTGCAGAGATTGCGAAGAACGAAGTAGTCGGCGCCGTTCGCCTTGCCCTCGTTAACCGCCGCGAGCCATTCCTCGACCGGCAGCTGAATTCCGAATTTCTGGTCGATTTCGAACGTTATATCGAGAAACGATAGACTGTCGACTTCGAGGTCTTTCATGACGTGGCTGTCGGGGGTTATTCGCTCGAGAGGAATATCGCTAGCCGACGAAATAATGCCGGCTACGGTTTCGAACGTGGACGCCATCAGGCATTCTCCTGGATCGGGTTCATGCAGCACAGCGCGGGCAATTAGGCCGGAATTGCGCTGTCAACAGCGCGCCAATTTTTGCCTGCGCACTGCATCGGCTTCTAGCAATGGCCGTCTATGTGCCGTTTGACGAATGTCAAATGACGACGCGAATTTTCTGGCTATCGCTGCGCCGTAGTCTCGCACCTCGATAAGGATCACCCCGCTGCAACCAGATCGCCTTAGTGAACTCAGCGTCGGTCAGACGGAAAGCCTCAGCCGCACCATTACAGCGGAAGACGTCGCGGCATTCGCGAGGCTGTCGGGCGATTACAACGCTTTGCATGTCGACGATGAATTTGCCGCGCGCACGGAGTTTTCCGAGCGCGTCGTTCACGGCTTTTTGAATGCGAGCCTTCTGTCGACGTTGGTGGGGATGAAGATCCCGGGACGCGGCGCGCTTTACGTTTCGCAAAGCATCGAATTCACGCGGCCGGTCTTCATCGGCGATACGGTTGAGGCACGCGGCACGATCGAAGCGATCGACCAGGAGACGCGTCTCGTTACGTTGCGAACCGAGATATTGCGTAACGGCGGCGAATGCGTTCTGCGGGGCAAGGCGCAGGTCAAAGTCCTTCGCCTTGCGGAAGCGGAGAAGCGCGCAGAGCGGCCGCAAGTTGCGTCGTCGGCGCTTCTCGCGGGCAGGACCGCGCTGGTGACCGGAGCTTCGCGCGGCATCGGACGGGCGACCGCGCGCCTGTTCGCGCAGCATGGCGCCAATGTCTGGATCAACTATCAGCGGAGCGAAGCAGCCGCTCAAAGTCTGGTGCAGGAGCTTACCGGACTTGGAGGATTTTGCAGGGCGATCCGCGCCGATGTGACGAGCGATGACGATGTCGCGCGGCTGATGGATGAAATCGTCGCTGCAGGCGGGCTCGATATTCTGGTCAATAACGCCGGGCCGAAAATCCATTCGTCGACGTTCGCCAATCTCCAGTGGCCCGATATGGCTCAGGCCTATGAACTCGTCGTCGGCAGCGTGTTTCGCGTTACGAAGGCGGCGCTTCCGGCATTGAAGAAAAGCAAAGGCCGGGTGATCACGATTGCGTCGGCGGCGGCGATCGGGCGGACGGCCTACAACTGGCTGCCCTATGTTGCGGCGAAGAGCGCGCTTCTGGCAATGAGCAAAAATCTCGCGCAGGAGCTTGGGCCTCACGGCGTCACGGTCAATTCGATATCGCCGTCGATGGTCGATACCGATCTCGTCTCGAACATTCCGGAACGCATGCGTCAGATGACGGTGTCACGCACGCCGTTGCGAAGGCTTGCGACGGCTGACGACGTCGCGGGCGCGGCGCTGATGCTCGCGTCTCCCTATGCCAGCTTCATCACCGGTGAAAACATGCTCGTTACCGGTGGCGAGCATATGATTTGAAGGAATTCCAAGCATGCCTGCGAGCGCGAATGCGCCGTCGATGCCGGTAGTGCAATCGGCAATTGAGACGATCGTCGATGAAGCGATTTCGGCGGCGCCGGATTGCGTGCTGCGCCGAGCAATACTGCCGGCTATCAATTGGGCGGAAGTCGCGCCGGTAAAGGTTGCGCTTCTGATATCGACGCTCGCGGATGCACGCGTCACGGTGCCGAGGTGGCTTGCGAAGCAATTGCTTCTGGCCGGGCACGCTCTGCCGGAAAATCTCGAAAAGACGTTAACGTCCGCGCTCGTCGCGTTGAACCGGGTCAACGGTCCAGGCAGCTCTTCGGAAAAGCGCGAGGATATCGCTGGCATGCTTCCGGCTTTGTGTGCCGACGATCAGATCGAAGCCGATGTCGCTGCTGCACTCGTTCAGAAGTTCACGGCGCTTGGCTGGGCGGACGAAGCGGTTCGTCTCGCGCTGGCGCAGCAGCTTCGCGCGCCGGGCATTCTGAAACGCGCGGGCAAGGCGGTTGCGGCTTATGTCGATAGTCTGCCGGCGTTGCGCGTGCGCCTCATCGGGACTTCGACGACGCAAACGCTGGCGGACGAATTCAAGCCGTCGTTCGCGGCGCTCGGCTGGCGTGCTGACGTAACGCAAGCTGATTTCGGAACGCTGCTTGCCGAACTCATGCGACCGCCGGAAGGGGCGGATGCGCATGTGGTGCTTCTCGATCTCGATGGATTCGCGCCGCAGGATTGGCGGCGATCGGCGGCGGACGCGTCTGATCTACTGGCGGAACGCATCAACCATCTTGCAGCGGCGCTGCGTGAGTTCACGGCACATTCGCAAGCACCATTGTTGATCAATACCATCCCGGTGCCTGCGGCTCCTGCTGCCGGATTTCTCGATCGCAGCCATGCTTCGGGGCTGCGGCGTGCCGTCGATCGCATCAACCGGCATATTCTCGAAGCGGCGGAGCAATCGAAGCAGATCATCGTCGTCGATGCGGATCAGGCGCTTGCGTCGCTTCCCATTCGCGATCAGTCGGACGCCAAGCTCTGGTACTATGGACGGATCGCGTACTCCGCGGATGCCGTCCGCTTGCTGGCTCGTGCGTTCGCCGAAGCGTGGAGTTCTCTGAAGCGCGGGCCTGCGAAAGTTCTGGCGGTCGACTTCGACAACACGCTTTGGGGCGGCGTCTATGGCGACGACGGCGTCGAAGCGTTGGCGTGCGGCGACGATTTCCCGGGCAATGCGTTCCGGGCGCTGCAAGCGGAATGCCTACGTCTACGGCAACAGGGGATGCTGCTGGTCGCGCTCAGCAAGAATAATCCGGACGCGATCACGGCCTTCCAGACGCATGCCGGCATGCTTTTGCAACCCGACGATTTCGCCGCGACGGCGATCAATTGGGAGCCGAAGCCCGACAACATCCGCAAAATCGCCGCTGAGCTCAATCTTGGTCTCGACAGCTTCGTCTTTCTTGACGACAGCCCGCATGAACGGGAAGCGATGCGTCGGCTCTGCCCTGAGGTCTCCGTTCCAGAGATGCCGGTGGACCCGGCAGAGCGTCCGCTTTGGCTTCGGCGGATGACTCGCACTTGGCCGTTGCGTCTCACCGCCGAAGATGAAACGCGCGCGGCGCTCTATGCGGCGCGACGTGACGCGGAAAACGCAAAGGCAAGTGCTGTAAACTTCGAGGATTATCTCAAGGGGCTTGAGCAGCATCTGACGGTTGCTCATGTGAGCAGGGCGACGTTGCCGCGTGTCGTGCAGATGCATGAGAGAACGAACCAGTTCAACCTGACGACACTGCGATCGACGGAAGCGGAAATTTCCGCGCTCATTGAGTCCGGCGACCGAGGCGTCGCGATCGTTGGCCGCGTGCGCGACAAATTCGGCGATCATGGGCTCGTCATCGCGGCGACGGTCGAGATCAATGGAGCGGAAGCAGTTATTCGGTCGCTGCTGATGAGCTGTCGCGTCATCGGACGCGAGGTCGAGCGGGCGTTTCTCGGTGCGCTGATCGAAGACCTAAAAAGTCGCGGAGTCAGGCGCGTTAGCGGCGATTATATTCCAACAAGGAAGAATGCAATGGTCAAAGAATTTTACGCCTCCTGCGGCTGGCAATCAGCCGGCGCTGATGGCGAACGAACGAGCTGGACGTTTGATGTGACCGCCATGCAGCCGCCGCGATCGCAGTTCGTCGCTTTGAATTGGGAGGCGTAACATGGATGCTCTTGCCCCGACGGCGTTGTCTTATCCCGATCTTGTGCCGATCTTCGCCGACATATTTCAGTACGCTGAGCCTTTGACGCTCGAGACGTCGGCGGACGATATCGCGACGTGGGATTCGCTACAGCATATCGCGCTCATCCGGACGCTGGAGATGACGTATTCCATCCGCCTGTCGATGGATGAAATGATGGAAATTCGCAGCGTCGGCGATATCGAGAACGTCTTGCGGCGGCACGGCGTTTGACTTGATGTGATCGGAATTAGCTTGGCTCGCCCCAGCGAGTCATCTCCGGTCCGGGCTCGATGCCGGACCAACCAATCAGGCGTGCAGCGATCTCCTCGATCATGCCCTGCATCGTTTCACGCTTCGTATAAAACGGTGGGACTGGCGGCGCGATGATGGCGCCAAGGCGCGCCAGTTTCAGCATCCCTTCGAGATGGCCTTCGTGGAGCGGCGCTTCGCGCGGGACGACCACGAGGCGGCGCTTTTCCTTCAATACGACATCGGCGGCCCTGGTGAGCAGGTTGTCGCCGAAGCCGTGCGCCATCGCAGCCAGACTGCGCATCGAACACGGAACGACGATCATGCCGTCGGTTCGGAACGATCCGCTGGCGATCGGGGCTGCGAGATTGCGTGGGTCATGAACGAGGCTTGCGGCGCTCGTCAGATCACCCAATCCCGATGATCCCAATTCCTGCGCGATCGTGACGCCGGCGCCTTCTGATACGACCAGATGCGTCTCGACACCCGCGCGAGAAAGCTGGCGCAGGGTTTCCAGCGCAAGTGCCGATCCCGATGCGCCGGTGACGCCAACGATCAGCCGTTTGCTCATGTCGTTATCTGGTTCGGAAAGAATTCCTGCCATCGCTCACTCACCTGGCGTTCAATGTTCCGATCCTGCTGGATCGTGCGGCCCCAGTCGCGCGTCGTCTCCGCGCCGATCTTACGTGTCGCGTCAAAACCCGCTTTACCGCCTAAGCCCTCCAACGGAGACGCGAAGTCGAGAGGGTCGATCGGCGTGCGATCGATCACCATTAGATCACGTCCAGGATCCATCCGCGTTGCGACAGCCCACATCACGTCGTCCCAGGACCGTATGTCGACGTCGTCGTCGACGATGATCAGCATCTTGGTCATCGAGAATTGCGGCAATAGCGACCAGAACCCCATCATTACGCGGCGCGCTTGTCCTGGATATCGCTTGGCGATGGAAATGACCGCCATTCTGTACGAGCAGGCCTCCGATGGAAGCCAGATATCCAGGATTTCCGGGATCAGCTGGCGCAGGAGCGGTTTGAAGACGTCGAGGAGCGTATCGCCGAGCACGGAGGGTTCGTCCGGCGCGCGGCCGGTGAACGTCGTGAGATAGCTGGCTCGATCGCGGATGCGCATGCCCTTCAAAGTGAAAACCGGATAGGGCTCCGGGGCATTGTAGTAGCCGGTGTGATCGCCGAAGGGACCTTCGAGAGCGGTTTGCGATGCGGACACCGTGCCTTCGAGAAGGATTTCGGCGCTCGCGGGTGCGTGCAGCGGAATGTGCGCGCACGGCGCCATATCGATTCTCTGATTGTTCAGGACACCGGCCAATGCCAGCTCGGATATCGTCTCCGGCGCAGGCATGACGGCTGCGAGCAGAATTGCGGGATCGGCTCCGATTACGATGGCAGCGGGACAGTCCTCACCCAGTGCCTGCCATTGACGATAGTGCTTGGCGCCGCCGCGCATCGGCAGCCAGCGCATGATAGCGCTGTCGCGATCGAGTACTTGCATGCGGTAGACGCCGAGATTGTAATTGTCGAATTTGTCGTCGCCCGGCGGACGCGTGATCACGACGCCCCAGGTGATGAGTGGTCCGGCATCGTCGGGCCAGCAGGTCTGCACGGGCAGTTGCGTGAAATCCGGATCTGCCGTTCGCCATTCTCGCGGCGCCGACGTCGCTCTGGGACGGGCATGCAGCGCGTTGCGGGCGGCAGGCAGAAGCGACCACGCTTGACGTAAGTCACGTGGCGGCTTTGGCGACTGCATCCACGCCAACAATTCTCCGAGAGACGCCAACCCCTCTTGATCTGTGCCAAGTCCCCACGCGACTCGTTGGCGCGTTCCGAAGAGATTGGTCACGACTGGAAGCGGCGACGTTACGCCGTTCGCGTTCAATGGATGCTCCAATCGCAGCACCGGACCGCCGTTCGCGATGACCCTTCGATGCAGCTCCGTTGCTTCGAGATGCATCGAAATTGGCGCACTTATCGTTGAAATTTCGTTCTGCTCACTGATGAATGAGAGAAACGATGAAAGGCTCTGGAACGATGGAAGACGGCGTTGGTGCATGAATGGTCTGCTGCGGTGACGAAGCTGTCGTCATTTTTCGTAGCAGCGTGCGCCTTGCATTCTTTGCTCTGGAACAAAGGTTAATCGGGAGGCAACGCCTATGGTATCGCCTTGCGATGGAGACCGCCGTTGATGGGGCAGATTGCCGACGAAATGAGCTTGCCCGGATTTGTCCGGCGGCTTCTGCCTGCGGCGGTCGGATTTCCGCTGGGTCCGGTGCTGACGCTGTCGCTCAGATCGTTCGCGCGGCGCAGGCCTGAAATATTCGAACGGCTCGGTGAGTTTTGCAGCGCGCGCTATCTGATCGATCCCACAGATCTTCCATTTGTATTTGACGTCGTGCCGAACGGGCAATCTGCGACGGTGCAGATCGCGAGCGGAAGCCAGCCTGAGATCGCCGACGTCGTTTTGCGCGGTCCGATCATGGCGCTGCTCGGCATCGTCGACGGTACATTCGACGGCGACGCTCTGTTCTTTCATCGCACGATTTCAATCACGGGGCGGACGGAGGCGATCGTCGCGCTGCGCAATGCGATCGAGGATGCGGAGTTGCAGCCATCGGATCTTCTCGGTCTCAAAGGTATGGCTGCGAGCATCGCCAACACCGCCATTCTCGGCGGAGTTGATTTTGCGCGGGGTGCAGTGGCGAGCGCTGCGCAGCGTCAGAAGGAGCGGGCATGAGCGAGCGAGGCCGTATGGAGCTCGTATGCCCGGCAGGAACTCCGGCGACCCTGCGCGCGGCTGTGCAGGCGGGCGCCGATTCGGTCTATTGCGGCTTTCGCGACGAGACCAACGCGCGCAATTTTCCGGGGCTCAACTTCTCCGCGCAGGAGATGGCGGACGGCATCCGTTTCGCGCACGATCACGGCAGCAAGGTTCTGGTGGCGATCAACACGTTCGCGCGCGCCGAGAACACCGAGCCGTGGCGCAAAGCGGCTGACACCGCTGTCGCGAGCGGGGCGGATGCGGTCATCGCGGCAGATATCGCAGTGCTCGATCACATGTCGACGAACCATCCGGACACGCGTCTGCATCTTTCGGTGCAGGCGGCTGCAGCAACTCCGGAGGCCATCGGTTTTTATGCCGATGCGTTTGGTGTTCGACGCGTAGTGCTGCCGCGTGTGCTCTCGGTTCAGGAGATCGCTGCACTCAATCGCGCCATCGCCGTCGAGACGGAAGCCTTCGTCTTTGGCGGATTGTGCGTGATGGTCGAGGGCCGCTGCCATCTGTCGTCCTATGCGGCGGGCAAGTCACCGAACCTCAACGGCGTGTGCTCGCCGCCCGAGGCCGTCCATTATGTCGAAGACGCGAACGGGACGACCGCGCAGCTTTCAGGCTTCACGATCGATCGCTACGAGGCCGGTCAGCCGACGGGGTATCCAACCCTTTGCAAGGGACGGTTCAAGGCCAGCGGCAAGACGGGGCATCTGTTTGAAGATCCTGTCAGTCTGAATGCCGGAAGCATGATCGTCGCCTTTCGCGAGGCGGGCGTCAAAGCGCTGAAGATCGAAGGACGGCAGCGAGGCAAGGGATACGTCAGCGAAGTCGTGCGCGCCTTCCGCAGGGCGGTCGATGCCGTCGAGCAAGGCGGTACGCCGACGGAAATCGATAGCATTCTCGCCAGCATGTCAGAGGGCGGCCGGCAAACGACCGGCGCCTATCGAAAGACCTGGAGGTGATGCCCATGCCGCCAGTCGCGCTGACACTCGGTCCTGTGTTTTTTCATTGGCCGGCCGAAAGGCTCAGAGACTTTTATTTTCGCATTGCCGATGAGGCGCCGGTCGAACGTGTCCACGTCGGTGAAGTCGTCTGCGGCAAGCGAATGCCGTTCTCTGATCCGGTCTGGCCGGAAGTGATCGAGCGGCTGGAGCAGGCTGGGAAAGAGGTCGTGCTGTCGACGCTTGCGACGCCCATGACGGTGCGCGAGCGCCGGTCGATCGCAGATCTCTGCGGTGACGATCGCCTCGTCGAGATCAACGATTTGACGGCGTTGCCGGTCAGGTCGGGGCAGCCGTTCGTCGCAGGGCCGTTCATCAACGTCTATAATGGCGCGACGGCGCAGTTTCTCGTCCGTCGCGGCGCGCGGACGATCTGTCCGCCGGTGGAGCTATCGCTCGCGCATATCGCCGCCATCGCGCAGACGTGCTCGGACGTGGAGTTCGAAGTCTTCGCATTTGGCCGTTTACCGCTAGCGCTTTCGGGGCGCTGTTATCATGCGCGGCTGCACGGCCTGCACAAGGATTCCTGCCAGTTCACCTGCGAGCAAGATCCCGATGGGCTTCTCGTCGATACGCTCGATGATCAATCTTTTCTCGCAATCAACGGCGTGCAGACGATGTCGGCACAGGTTCATGCCGTGATGCAGCCGGCGAGCGAATTCCTTTCGCGCGGGATCCGGCGGCTCCGCCTTTCTCCGCACACATCCGACATGGTGCAAGTGGCGCGCATCTACAGATCCGTTTTGGATGGCGACGAAGAACCGGAGCGTGCGCGAACCCTGTTGTCGAACCTCGATTTGCCGGGAACGCTCGTCGACGGATATGCGCGCGGGCGAGCGGGCGCGGAGGCGGTCGCAACGCCATGACAGCCGACGGAAAGCTTTTGGCCCGCGGTGGGCGCAATGATGCGAAACAGCAGTCCATTTCCATCGTACCAGCGGAATGTTTTCAGGAGATGACGGTGAAGACGGAATTGACCAAACGAGAACAGGATTGGAATCCGCGTTCTGACCTCGTGCTTTCAAATCAGATCAAGGCCTACGATGCGATGCGGCAGCGCTGCCCCGTCGCGTACAGCGATTATCTCGGCTGGTCGCTGTTCCGGCACGAAGATGTCGTGCGCGTGCTCGACGACCACGAAACGTTCAGCAGCGTCGTGTCGAGCCATCTCTCGGTTCCGAGCGGCATGGATCCGCCGGAGCATACGGCCTACCGGAAATTGATCGACCGGCATTTCGAGCCTGCGCGCGTTGAGGCGTTCGAACCGCAGTGCCGGGCAATTTCACGGGATCTGGTGTCGCGCCTGCAGCGCAATGCCGAGATCGATCTCGTCATCGATCTCGCGCGGCTGTTCGCTGTGCGCATTCAGTGCGCATTTCTCGGCTGGCCGGATGAACTTCACGAACCGTTGCTGCAATGGGTGCGCAAGAATCACGAGGCGACGCTCGCCCGCGACGTCGGGGCGATGGCGGCCGTTGCGCTGGAGTTCGACGGATATATCACGGCGCTGCTCGATGCACGGCGCCAGGCTGGTGCGTCCGCGCCGGACGACATCACCACCGATCTGGTCCGAGAAAAGATCAACGGACGTCCGTTGAAGGACGACGAGATCGTAAGCATCCTGCGAAACTGGACGGTCGGCGAACTCGGCACCATCACGGCGTGCGTCGGCATTCTGGCTCACTATCTCGCAGAACATTCGCAGGTTCAGAAGCAGCTGCGTGCGAATTTGGATCAGCTGCCGGCCGCGATCGATGAGATCCTCAGAATCCATGCGCCGCTTATTTCCAACCGGCGCGTCGCGCATAGGCCGGTCGAAATCGATGGTCGCAAGATTGCAGCCGGCGAGCGCATCACGTTGATGTGGGCATCGGCAAATCGCGACGAGGCCGTTTTTGAGAACGCGGACGAGCTTCGTCTCGACCGCGATCCGGAGCAAAATCTTCTCTATGGGCGCGGCATCCACGTCTGTCCGGGTGCAGGACTGTCGCGGCTGGAGTTGCGCGTAATCATGGAGGAGCTGCTACGGGCAACCGAGACTATGGCGTTCATTCCCGGCCGTCCGGCGACGCTCGCGGTCTATCCGGCAGGCGGGTTTGCGGCGTTACCGATGCGGATAGCGTAGCTTCGCATGCGGATCGTGACCGTACTCCGGTCACGGTTGAAATTTTTAAGTTGGAACGGGACGCGAAGGGGAAGTG
>Ga0209933_1001382_pt1 | contig 23388 bp, 18 predicted proteins | sample ThiBiot_300_biof_FD_183944 | JGI IMG/M metagenome (GOLD analysis project Ga0209933, IMG submission 183944) | Wastewater bioreactor microbial communities from Cape Town, South Africa - Thiocy_cont_300_biof (SPAdes) | ecosystem: Engineered > Bioremediation > Thiocyanate > Unclassified | place...
CACCGTCACCGTCACCGCCGGTACAGTGTCGACGCTCGGCGATGACGCGCATGGTATCGTCGCGCAATCGATCGGCGGCGGTGGCGGCCTCGGCAGTCTCGGCTGTTCCAACTCCACGGCAGCCTCGGTGGGCGGCATCCAGACGACCTTGTGCTACGGCAATCCGGCCGGCGTCACCGGCAGCTTCGCGCCGTGGAACGATGCCTCCTCCTTCACGATCCATATGGGCGGTGGCGCGGGCGCCAGCGGCTCCGGCGGCGATGTCACGGTGAACCTCGACGGCGCGCTGTCGACGAGCGGTGCGCGCAGCATCGCCGTCGTCGCGCAGAGCATCGGCGGCGGCGGCGGCCTCATCACGGCCTCGGCCGCCAACACGGCGTCGGTCGCGCTGCAGGCCGCTGCCGGCGAGAACAATGGCGCCTCCGGGACGGTCACGGTCACGCAGGCGGCAGGCGCCAGCATCACGACGTCGGGCAACGGCGCCTGGGGCATCCTCGCCCAGAGCCTCTATGGCGGCGGCGGCTTGGCTGGCGATCCTTCCCTGCCCATCGGGTCGCTCACCGCGAACACGATATGGACCTCCAACATGGTGAGCGTCGGGGCCGGCGCCGTTAACGTGGACCTCGCCGGCAGCATCACCACGACCGGGGCCAATGCCCATGGCGTCGTGGCGCAATCGGTGGGCGGCGGCGGCGGCATCGCCAATTCGTCCGGCAACACCAGCCTCGCGCTGGGCAACAGCGCCACGCTCAACGGCAGCGTGGAGGGCAAATATGCCGCCATCGGCGGCACCGTGACGGTGACGGTCGAGGCCGGCGCCACGATCAGGACGACGGGCCCGGGGTCGATCGGCATCCTCGCCCAGAGCACCGGCGTCTCCTCCGATCAGACCGGCCATGCGACACCGCCCATCAACATCACCGTCAACGGCACAGTCATCGGCGGCAGCAGGGCCGGCAGCAACGGCGGCGTGACCGCGGCCGGTCTGGTTCTTTCGGGAGGCGGCTTCCAGTCGGTGAGCAATGACTGGAGCAGCAACGTCAATCAGGTCACGATCGGCGCGAGCGGTGTCGTCGGCACGGTCGATGGCATAAACGGCACGGCCATTGCCGCCTCGGACGGCCCCGTCATGCTGACCAACAGCGGCACCATCACCGGCAGCATCGATCTCGGTAACGGAAACAACTACTTCATCAATTACGGCACGCTCAATGCCGGGCCGGCCTTCAATCTCGATAATTTATACAACTACGGCACGCTGGCGGTCGGCGGCAAAGGGGTCGTGGCGACCACGACAATCTCCGGCAGCTACTCGCAGACCCCGTCCGGGATTCTGGCTGTCGATATCGACGCCTTGGCGCCGCAGAAGGCGGATCTGCTCGCCGTCGGGGGCGTCGCCGCGATGCAGCTGAACCCGCTGATCGTGCCGACCGCAAAGAGCCTCCTGCCGGGATCCTATACCGTCCTGACAGCTGCCGAGGCGGTCTTCGGCAGCGCGAACGTGCCGTCCTCTCTGCTCTTCAATTGGCAGGTCAATCTCAGCGCCAATTCGATTGCCCTCTCGCCGACCGCCAATTTCACGCCGGGCACTGTGAAGCTGACGCGCGGAGAGACCTCCCTGGCCAACTATCTCACGAAGGCGTGGGGCAATTCGGACGCCTTCCTCGCGCCGCTGTTCGGCGGCCTGTCGCAGATCAACGCCGGCAGCGCCTATATCGCGGCGCTGCGGGCGCTGTCGCCTGAGTCCTCGCATGCGCAGGCCACCGCCCTGCTGAACACGGCCGGCACGGTGCTGGGCGCGGCGCTGAGCTGCCCGGTCTTCACGACCGCCGGCATCTTGCTTGGCGAGGACCAATGCACCTGGGCCAAGGTGAGCGATACAAGGATGACCCAGTCCGCGACCCGCGACACGGAGGGCTACCAGGTCTCGCAGATCATGTATCGCGTCGGTGCCCAGAAGGAGGTCGCGCCCGGCTGGTATCTTGGCGGATCGTTGGGTGGCGGCCCGACCTGGTCGTCGTCCGACAACGGATCCAGCGGCCAGGGCTACACGGTCGACGGCAGCGTCTCGGTCAAGCATGTGGCGGGGCCCTGGCTGTTCGCCGGTTCGCCATGGCCTATGGCAGCTACACCAACAACCGCCTCGTCCAGCTCCCTTTCGGCGGCACGGCGGCGGCCGTGCTCAACAGCGACAGCAGCATGGCCTTCATCGCCGGCCGCCTGCGGGCGGGCTATGAATTCACCTTTTCGCGTGGGTACATCCGGCCCTATGCGGATCTCGACCTCGTCCATTCGTTTGCGTCGGGCTACCAGGAGCGGGGCGCCTCGATCTACGCGCTCGATGTGCAGAGCAGCAGCCAGACGAGTGCGATCATCTCACCCATGGTGGAGTTCGGCGGCCGCTACGATCTCGATGGCGTGATCCTGCGCCCGTTCCTGACCGCCGGGGTGAGCTTCAACACCAATGCCGCGCGCGTGGTGAACGCGCGCTTTGCGGGCGCCGCGGGTCAGGACGGCACCTTCCAGACCACCCTGAATTCACCCGCCATCATCGGCATCTTCACGGCCGGCCTGACCGTGTACCAGCGCAACGGCTTGGAGGTGAAGGCGGAATACGGTTTCTCGGCCAGCGATTCCTTCCAGATGCGGAGCGGCAGTCTGCGGCTGGCGTATCATTTCTGAGCAGAGGGAGGTGGCGCGCTGCTGCAGGTCATGCAAATCCCCTGACGGGGCAAAAATGGCTGCGGTTGCGATAACGATCGGCATGCAGCACGTTGTCCAGCGGGGTGGGACCGCCGTTTTCCTTCGCAGCGCCCTGTGGTTTCGAGGACGGGACTGGAGGAAGATCGCATGCCTGGCTGGAGCTGATTCGACTCGAATTTTCAGTGGATTGGCAGCGCCGTTGCGATCGTGCTGCTCTTTTGCACCAACCATCTTCGGGCCGATCTCAGCAAGTCACGATGGCACGACTACACATGGCTGTCGTGGATGGGCATGGCAGCCTACCTTCTGCACAACGTCGAGGAATACGGCATCGACATGTACGGGCGACTGCACGGGTCCCGCAGGACATCGTCCACGTCATGAAGTTGCCGCCGTACCCGGACTGCCCAATCCCGCCGCTGTACTTCGTGGCCGTCAATGTCACGGCGTTCTGGGGCATGGCGTCCATCGCCGCCTTGCTGAGCCGACGTCACCCTCTTGTCGGGCTTTCGATCTACAGCATCATCATGATCAACATCGTCTTCCACGTCATGCCGCTTCTGACTGGGGGTGGCTACGACGCGGGGACGTTGACCGCGCTCATCGTCTTCACGCACGCGATCCTGACCGGGCCGATGTTGCTGTTCGTCAAGGGAATGATCGGCAGCACGCCGATGGTATTGATTCAATTCGCGAACCTCTTCGTGCTCATGCTGATCCTCAGGCTCGGCGAAAGGTGGCGCAGCGGCGCTCTCATCTCGCCTCGTGCAGGAGACGTCGAAGCGAGTGCGGCTGCCAGATGAAGAGGGGGCTCTTGACGATCATCTCGGCCTGGCTGTGGAGTCCCAGCAGGTTGTCCTCAGTTATGTCGAGTCTTCCGATAGGTGGCTGGGCGCCGATACCGGCATGAGGCGGCGCCGGTTTTGGCAGTGATCTACCGAAAGCTCAAAGCTAAGCGCCGCGCGAACGGGCAGCGCTGCGGACGGAATCGAGGAACGCCGACAATGCCTTCCTCTGCAGCGCCGTGTCGCGCTGCACGATCGAGATCGGCGCCGAAATTGCCGCGAGGTTGGTCCTCAGGACCTGCACGAGCCCGTGCTGCTGCGCGACCGTCGCGGCGTCGAGCGGCACCACGGCAAGGACGCCAAGCTGGTTGGCAAAGGAAATGCTCGTGGCGAATGACGACGATTCGTAAAGGGGGCGCGGCGGATTGAGGCCGGCTCGGATGAAGGCGCTGTTGATGATCTGCCGCGTCGTGAGTTCGGCCGGCGGCAACACCCAGTCGGCGAGCGACAGGTCCTTCCAGGTGACACGTCGTCGGGCGAGCAGGGGGTGCCGAGGCCCGGCGATGATCGACAGCACCTCGTCGTAAAGCCGCTCGTGGGCAAGGCCGGCAAAACCCTCGACGTCGTGCAGCTCGCCGGAAAACCTTCCGATGACGCAGTCCAGTTCGCCGGCGGCCAGAGCCAGGATCAGATCGTGGATCGAGGCCTCGCGGACGCGCACCAGCACGCCGGGACGCTCGCGGCGGAAGCGCTGCAGGGCCTGCGGCAGGAAACCGAGCGCTGTCTGCGGCGTGACGCCGACGCGCAGGACCTCCGCGTCGCCATTGGCGATGGCCTGCAACTCGTCCTGCAGGATCGCCCATTCGTTCAGGATCACCTGCGCGCGGGCCACGAAGGCCTGGCCGCAGGCGGTCGGCCGGGCGCCGAGGCGACCACGCTCGAACAGCGTCACGCCCAGCGATGCTTCGAGCTCCTGCAGCATCTTGGTCAGGGCCGGCTGGGTGCGGCCGAGATGGCCGGCCGCTTCGCGCACAGTGCCCGTCTGCGCCACGGCGGTGGACAGGAAGAGGTGCTGCAGCCGCAGATGGCCGGCGAAGGGGGCGGATTTTCTCATGGAGTGACCTCCGGGTCGGCGACGCAAATTCGATAAAGTAATGGAATAGTATCATGCATATTGTTCAATTTTCTTCATCGTAACCGAGCCCTAGCCTTCGGGCATGACCAGCGCATCTCGCGACGGCGTTCGGCGCTTCGACCAAGACGGCGTGGCCGTCCTGTGCATCGACAATCCGCCGATCAATGCCATCAATGTGGCCGTCCGCGCTGCGCTCGACCGGGCGCTCGACGGGATCGCGACGGAGGCAGGCACCGCTGGCGTTGTGATCGCCTCTGCCGGGCGCATGTTCTCGGGCGGAGGAGACCTGCGCGAGATCGGCCAGGCTGCGCCGGCCGGGGGGCCGACCATGACCGAGCTCGGCGCCCGCATCGAGGCCTTTGCCAAGCCGGTCGCCGTCGCCATACACGGCCGCGCGATTGGGGGCGGCATATTGCTGTCGCTTGCCTGTCATGGCCGGCTCGGCACACACGACGCCACGATCGCCTTGCCCGAGGTCAGGCTCGGATTCGTGCCCGGAGCTGGCGGCACCCAGCGGCTGCCGCGACTGGTCGGAATCGACGCCGCCCTGGAGATGATCGCCCTGGCGAAATCGCTGGATGCGACGACGGCCCTTGCGGCCGGCTTCTTCGACGAGATCGCCGAGCAGCCGGACAGCCTGATCGACGCGGCCGTTCGGCGCGTTCGTGCTATCGCCGATGGCAGGCTGCCGTGGCGACGGACATCGTCGCTCGATGTGCCCGCGGCCGACGAGGGGGCGGCGCAGCGCAGTGCCGAGCGGTACCGGACGCTCGCCGCGGACGCTTTCCCGGGTCGGGCGGCGCCACAGGCCGCGATCGGGCTCGTGCTGGATGCCCTTCATCACCGCTTCGTCGAGGGGCTGGCGCGGGAGAGGGCGGCGTTCGAGCGCCTGTCGAATTCGCTCGAGACCCGCGCCCTGCTGCATCTGTTCTTCGCCGAGCGCGCGCTGGGCAGGCACGAGGCGCCGTCCCGTCGTCCGGCGCTGTCGGTACCGACCTCGGTTCGCCTCGTCACGTCGCCTCGTCAGCCGCAATCCCGCTTCGTCGAGGTCGTTTGTGCCGGCGATGTCGATGCCGGCGCGATGCAGGCCGCACTCGACGAGGCCAAGGCGATGCGCCGCCTGCCCATCGTCGTGCGCGATGCCTCGATCATCGAGCGGCTGGAGGCCGCCTATCTCGCCGCCGCCGCCACGCTGGAGCGACAGGGAGTCTCACGCCAGGCGATCAGCGCCGCCGCGTCGGCAGAAGGTCTCCCGCCACCGTTTCCCGGCGCGTCGCCGGCGCGACCCGCTGCCGAGCCCAGGATCGCCGCGTCGTTGCTGGAAGCGTTCGTGTCGACAGCCCGTGCCTGCCTCGCCGCCGGCATGGTGTCGCGCGCCGGGGACATCGACGTCATCGCCGTAGAGGCCTGCGGCTTTCCGGCGATTCGCGGCGGCCCCTTGTTCTACGCCGAGTCCCACGCCGACAGCACTACGAGGTTGTGATCTTGTCCTGCGAATTGCTCCCACCGATCGACGATATGTTCGCGCCGCGCTCGGTTGCGGTGATCGGCGCGTCCGGCGACACGACCAAGATCGGCGGCCGGCCCCTCAAGTTCCTCAAGGCTAACGGCTTTGCCGGAGAGATCTATCCGATCAACCCCAGGGCCGCCGAGATCCAGGGGCTGCCGGCCTATCCCAGCATCGGGGCGGTGCCCCGGACAGTCGACCACGCGATCATCGCGCTGCCCTCGACGTCGGTGATGGCAGCGATCGAGGCCTGCGCGGCGCGACGTGTGCGGTCGGCCACCATCTTCAGCTCCGGCTTCGCCGAGATCGGCGACGAGGGACGCCGCTTGCAGGAGCGCCTGGCTGCCGTCGCGCGCGAGGCCGGCATGCGCATCCTGGGCCCCAACTGCATGGGTTTCATGAACCTGCGTACCGGCCTGATCGCAAGCTTCGCCTTCATGGTCGATCTGGGCCTGCCGCCACGAGGGCGTATCGCTCTGGTGAGCCAGAGCGGCGCCTTTGGCGGCCAGGCCCTGGTCATGGCGCGCGACAAGCGCATGCCGCTCGGCGCCTGGGTCACCACCGGCAACGAATGCGACATCGAGCTGGCGGACTGCATTGGCCATTTCGCACGCGACGCCGAAACCGACGTGATCATGGGCTACATGGAGGGCTGCAAGTCGGCCGACAAGCTGGTGGCCGCGCTCGAGCTCGCTCGCGACAACGGCAAGGCCGTGGTGATGGTGAAGGCCGGCAGCTCCGACGTCGGGCGCCAGGCCGTGCAGTCGCACACCGGCGCCCTGGCCGGCAACGACCGCGTCTTCGACGCGATCTTCCGCCAGTATGGCGTGCACAACGCCGCTTCGGTCGAAGGCCTGTTCGACGTCGCCTACGCCGCGAGCGGCGGACGCATTCCCCGCGAGGGGAAGCTCGGCGTCTTCACGGTCTCGGGCGGTATCGGCGTGCTGGCCGCCGACGCCGCCGAACGCGCCGGGCTCGAGCTGCCGTCGTTGCCCGAGGCGGCGAGGGAGCAGCTCCAGCAGTTGCTGCCGCACGCATCGGTGCGCAATCCGGTCGACGGTACGGCGCAGATCTGGAGCGACATGAAGGTGTTCGACACCTTCCTCCAGACCATGGCCCGCGCGGGCGATTACGACGCCCTGCTGCTGTTCCTGACGGCGATGCCTTATTCGCCCGCGCTGCAGCTGCCGCTCAAGGCATGCCTCCTGCGCCTGCGCGAGGCGCATCCCGACAAGCTGCTGATCCTGTCGATGTTCGCGCCGCCCGAATTCTGTCGCGAGATGGCCGATGCCGGCTACCTGCTGTTCGAGGACACCACACGCGCCATCGAGGCCATTGCCGCCCTTCGCGATATGGCCAGGGGTGGGGACGGGGCCAGGGACGGGGCCAGGGACGGGGATCGCGACGACGCCGATGCCGAAGCGAACGCCTCTCCCGCAACCTATCCGGCCCTGGACGGCGCCGACCACGAGCACGCGCTCAAGCAGGTGCTGACTCGTGCCGGCATTTCGGTGCCCGAGGAACGGCTGGTTCACGACGTGCAGAGCGGCGCCCTCGCGGCGGAGGAACTGGGCTATCCCGTCGCGCTGAAGATCGTGTCGCCCGACATCGTGCACAAGTCGGATGCCGGCGGCGTGGCGTTGGGCCTTGCCGATCGCGATGCCTTCGTCGATGCCTGGAAGGCGATGATGCCGCGGGTCCGTGAGGCGCATCCCGCGGCGCGCATCGAAGGCGTCCTGGTCACGCCGATGGTATCGGGCGGCGTGGAAATGATCGTCGGTGTTCACCGCGATCCGATCTTCGGCCCGGTGGCGATGGTCGGCTTTGGCGGGATCTTCGCCGAGCTGTTCGGCGACGTCTCACTACGCCGCGCTCCGGTGCGCCGCCACGAGGCGCTGGCGATGATCCGGGAGCTGAAAGGCTTTGGCCTGCTCGACGGTGCGCGCGGCCGGCCGAAGGCGGATATCGCCGCGCTGGCCGACACGATCGTGCGCCTCAGCGGCCTCGCCGCGGCCAACGACGCGGTCGTCGAGTCGATCGAGATCAATCCGGTGCGCCTTCTCGGCGTGGGTGCGGGGGCGTTGGCGCTGGATGCCGCGCTGGTTGCGCGCACGCCCGCAGCGATGGAGTGACCTGCCATGTCCCGTAGCCAGATGCCCAAGACCGTCACCTTCTATTTTTCGCTGCTGTCGCCCTGGGTCTATTTCAGCGGCCCGCGTTTTCAGGAGCTGCTGCTGCGGACGGGAGCGACCGCGCAGTACCGCCCCATCGACCTGTTCCGGGTCTTTCGCGAGACCGGCGGAACGCCGCTCAAGGACCTTCATCCCGCGCGCAAGGCCCATCGCGCTGTCGAGCGTGGCCGCTGGTCGGCCTTGCTCGGCATGCCGATCAGCGCGCAGCCGCGCTTTCATCCCGCCGACGAATCGCTGGCGGCGCGGCTGCTCATTGCCCTTCAGGTGACGGATCCGCGGGTGGCGATCTGGCCGCTGGCGCAGTCCATCCTGGCCGGCGTATGGGTCGAGGACATGAACATCGCCGATCCGGCGACGCTGGTGGCGCTGGCCGCGCGCCATGGCATCGATGGCGAGGCGATGCTTCGCCGCGGGCAGCAGCCGGACATCCTGGAGATCTACGAGTCCTACACGCGTGATGCGTTGTCGGCCGGCGTGTTCGGCGTGCCGAGCTTCACGGTCGGGGGCGAGTTGTTCTTCGGCCAGGACCGGCTCGACTTCGTCGAGCGGGCGTTGGGCAGCTGATGTTTAGCGGGAGGCACATGCCATGAAGAGATGCTTCTGGAGGGCGCTGCTGGCGCTCTGCTGCTTCGCCGTCGCGACCGGTGCCTCGGCGCAGACCTGGCCGACCAAGCCCCTCCACTGGATCTCGCCGTGGGCGCCCGGTGGCGGCAACGACGTCCTGTCGCGATCGATTGCCGCCGAGATCTCGAAGACACTCGGCCAACCGGTGGTCGTCGAGAATCGGCCGGGGGCAAGTGGCGTGATCGGCACCGACCTTGTCGCCAAGGCGCCGCCGGATGGCTACATGCTGACCCTGGGAGCACCAGCGACCCATGCGACGGCGCCGAGCATGTATCCCAACCTGCCCTATGATCCGGTGCGCGATTTCACGCCGATCACGCTGGTTGGCACGGTGGCCAGCGTCCTGGTCGTCCACCCCTCGGTTCCTGCCAACACGGTCGCCGAGTTGATCGCCTATCTCAAGGCGAACCCCGGCAAGGTGAACTATTCGTCGGTGGGCAACGGCTCGATGCAGCATCTTTCCGCCGAACTGTTCAAGCAGTTCGCAGGCGTCGACATCGTCCATGTTCCCTACAAGGGCACGTCACCGGCCCTGGTGGACCTGACAGCGGGGCGTATTCAGCTCGCTTTCGAGACCATGCCGGCCGTGCTGCCGCTGGTCCGGTCGGGCCAGCTCAAGGCCATAGCCGTTACGACGCCAAAACGTTCCAACCTGATGCCGGAGATACCCACTCTCGACGAGGCCGGCCTGAAGGGCTTCGACGCCACGATCTGGTACGGCGTCTTTGGTCCCGCCGGTATGCCGCGTGAGGTGACCGGCAAGCTCAATCAAGCCATCGTTTCCGCGCTCCGAACGCCCGAGCTGGCGAAGAGGCTTGCCGATCTGGGAGCCGACGTCTCCGCAGGAACCCCGGCAGAACTCGGAGATTTCCTGCGCGAGCAGGTCGCCAAGTGGACGACATTCATCAAGCAGAGAGGCATAGAGCCGAACTGAAATCGAGCGATCCGCCCCTCGAGTGTTTCGCCAGTGCGACTTGCTTGTCGCGAGGGCGACTTGTCGCCGACTTGCTTGCAGGATGGACGGCGCGAGAAGGCCGCCGTTCCCGAGAGGAGGCGGAACGGCGGCACTATCTCTCGCGAGACTGAATGCGGCCCGGGGGGAGCCGCACTCAGTAAAGGTGCACCTGTCGAAAATACTATCGAGGCCCGAGCAGGCGGATAAGGTGCGATTTGCCCGTTTGCTGGGTTATTTTCGGACAGCGCGACGTGGTCCATGTGAAACACTTCTTTGGTTGTCTGGTAGCATGCGTCATGATGCTGACTTTCAGAACGGCGGTGCTTTCGGAGGGCAAAGAGGTCGAGCGCGTCATCCGCGCTGCCTTCACGCCCTATGTCCGCGCTTTGGGGCGGGAGATCCCTGCCGCGGGATCTGCTGGGTTTGCCGAAGGCTGGGAGCGGTTTCTAGCGGAACTCGAGCGCGGCGACGTTTACGTCGCGTTGGATGGTGAGGGCATCGTCGGTGCCGTCAGGACGAAGCCACAGGAGAAAGGCCTTTACATCCAACAGATCGCTGTCGATCCGGTGCGACAGGGCACCGGCGTCGGGAGCTGGCTGCTGCAGCGTATCGACGAGGTGGCGCGAGCGCAGGGCCTTGGCGGTCTGTCGCTCGAAACCGCCGAGATGGCCGTGGCTAACATTCGCCTCTACCAGCGGCACGGCTTCGAGATTGTGAGCCGCGGCCCGCCCGACCACGGGCTTGACCCACATACCAGAGTCTACATGGTGAAGTCGTTTCAGGTCGGGTCATCCTGAGCCAAGCGAAGGCGACATGCTTGAAGCAAGAGGTGATGAGATGGACCTTGGGCGTGGCCGGCAGACCGGCTTGCAGGGAGAAGCGTGATGCGTGTCTTTGTCGGGAGCGTATTCGGGTTCATCGCAGGCGCCATCGTCAGCTACTTCGCGCTCATGGTCGGCTATAGCGTCTGGATCGGCCTGTTCAAGGTGCATGATCAGGACGGCGGCGGCGCGATGGCAATGGGGCTCATCATCGGTCCCGTGGTCGCTCTGATCTGCGGGATCATCGCGGCCATCTTCTGCGGTGTGCGAGTGGCACAGCGAAGCTGATCGTCGCGGCCGCCCGACTTTCCGCCATCCCCACTACCGCCGGGCGCAGTCGACGGGATCGTACGGTACCCGTTGCACGAATCTCCAAGCAGATACTCTGGAATCGATAGAGTTTAGAGCACGACCTTCCGCTCGACTGGGGCCAGTCGAGCGAAACGTGCTCTAGGCCGAAGCCGGCAGCGGCAGGTCGAGCGTCGTGGTGCGCCGCAGCTCGCGACGGTGGGTCTTGTCGTCGAACGGCCGGGCGCGATGCATGGTGCAGCGATTGTCCCAGATCACGAAATCATGCGGCTGCCAGACGTGGCGATAGACGAACTGAGATTGCGTGGCGTGGTCGGTCAGGTCGCGCAGGAGCAGCCGGCCCTCCGGCACCTGCCAGTCGACGACATGGGCGGCGTGCGAGGCGAGGTAGAGGGCGCGCCGGCCGGAGCCTGGAATGGTCCGCACCAGCGGATGGACGGCGCCCTTCAGCTTGCTCTGTTCGTCCTCGTTGAAGTCGAAGCCCAGTACGTGGCGCGAATAGACGATGGAATGAAAAACGCGCAGCCCCTCGATCGAGGCGCGGGTTTCCTCGTCGAGCGCATCGTAGGCGGCGCGCATGTCGGCGAACTCCGTATCGGCCCGCACGGGCGGCATCGTCACTGGTTCCAAAAGAGCCGGATGGTGTAGCTGCTCGATGAGTTGTCGAAGGTGGGATCACCGGTGATCAAAAAGTGATCTAAAAACCACTGCTGTTTCCCCATGCATTTCTTCGCCTCTAAGGTGCAATCGGGAAAGGGCTTCCGCTGGGTGTTTGCGACAAGATAGGCACCTTGGAAGCTTCGCAGGAAAGAATGCCTCGGCGCTTGCGCAAAGGATGTGAGGGCATTCACGGGCTCATATGAGCGTGCTTGGAAAGGTAGTCAGGTGGTCGAGTAGTCCGGCGTCCAGAGAAACCCTGGGGCGGGAGGCACCAATGTCAGCTTGGAGTCTCGATCGCGTGGAGGCGGCCTTTGCCGAGGCAGCGGTCGACCCGTCGATGTGGGTCAAAGCGCTCGACGTCGTCGCTGCACAAACCCAAGCATTCGGCGCGGCGCTCCTGCCGGCCAGCGGCGATGCATTACCCAACGTATCCTATACGGCTAGCATGGCGCCGTCCGCCGCTTCCTACTTTCGAGACGGCTGGAACCTGAGAGACGAACGCTATCGAGCGATGCCGGCGTTCATGAAGAGCGGCATCGGGGACGACTTCGACGTCATGAGTTATGACCATATGCGTCGGCATCCCTATTATCAGGAGTTCTTGGCGCCACATGGATTGCATTGGTTTGTCGGGATCCGGGTCTCGTGCGGCACCGATTTGTGGTTCCTGTCGATCCAGAGATCTATCAAGCAAGGGCCGTTCTCGCCGGAAGAGAAGAACCGCCTGGGCAGACTGACGCGGTCGCTGCCAGGCAGCATTGCCTTGTCTCGTGCGCTAGGATCGGCTGCCGCATTCAGCGCTCTCGATGCCTTCGAATTCAGCCAGACGGCGGCCGTACTGATCGATCGGCACGGCAGAGCGATGCAGCTGAATTCATCGGCTGAGCGGCTCCTGCGCGGTGACGTGCAGATTCGCGATCGAAGGATCACCGCCGCCGACCGTTCGGCGACTGCAGCACTCGATCGCTGCTTGCATGAACTGATACTCCGCCGAGATGCGGCGGGCCTCGTCGCTCCGGTCAAGCTTCCTCGCTTCGGACAGCGCCCGCTGCTCGCTTATCCCGGACGACTTCCGGCAATGATCTCAAATCCTCTGACCGACTGTCAGGCGATCGTTGTGCTAGTCGACCCCGACGCACGGAAGAGGGCGGATGCAGCTGTTCTCCATCGCGTATTCGATCTCACCGACGCGGAGTCCCGACTGGCGACGCTCCTCGGCTCCGGCGAATCCCTCGACGACATTTGTGATCAATTGCACATTGCCAAGGAAACGGGACGTAATCACCTAAAGAGCATCTTCGCCAAGACCGGGACCCATCGGCAGTCCGAGCTGGCAATCATGCTCAGCGCGATCCGCTCGCCGTATGCGGTGTCTCGAGAATCCAAACCCGATGAGCGATAGCTATGCAGCCTGGACCCTCCAAGCGAGAGGCATGACCCAAATGGGTCATGTGCATGTTGTGACGAATGCCTAGAAACCGCCGATCGCAGGGCGCAACTGCCCATACGCGAAGTTAGAAGGACCTGACGGAGAAATCCCGGTGACGGGATCGAGTGTCTCGCGGGATTAATGCGGCCGAGTGGAGTCGGGTCTCAGCTGAGAGTTCTGAGCGAACGGATCGCGAAAGCAAAACGTAGGGAGGACGACGATGCTGTTCATCACCCGGTGGACGATTCCCCACACGTCACGCAAGGCTGCTATCCAACGCTTTCTCGACACCGGCGGTGCTCCGCCAGCTGGGGTCAAGATGGTAGCACGCTATCACTCTACGGACGGTGAGTTCGGCTTTGCCATCTCGGAGTCGAATGATGCGCAAGCGCTGGCCCGGTGGGCCAACGCCTGGGACGACCTCTTGATCCTGGATACACGCCCCATAGTCACTGACGAAGAACTGGCCGCGACGCTGCAATCGCCGTAGCCGCACGCGTCTTTTGGACGCCTTTTGCCGCCAGGGCATTCGGTTGGCCACGCGCACAGCAGGCACGTCGCTGGTGGTTGCGGTCCCAATGTTCAAGTGAAACTGTCGATTGGGGGACGTATGGTTGAGCATGAGGTAGGGCGGGATTCCCAGAACAGCCATTTCGATATCATCATTGTAGGCGGCGGGATTGCTGGCAGCTCCCTTGCAATTGTCCTGGCGCGAAATGGCCTCGCGATCGGAGTCCTTGAGCGCGATCCGCAGCCGGTTGACAGGGTCCGCGGCGAGTTCATGGCCCCATGGGGCGTGATCGAGCTTAAGAAACTTGGATTGCTCGATCTGCTGACTGGTGCGGGAGGAGTCTTTAGTCGGCGAAACGTCCCCTATGACGAGAACATGCCTGGGGAACAAGCGCTGGCCAATGCACTGACCTTCTGTAATTTGATTCCGGAGGTGGAGGGCGCGCTATGCATGGGGCATCCGGCCATGTGTCGGGTGCTGGCGGCGGAAGCCGAGAGACTCGGGGTCACATTCGTTCGCGACATTGAGGACGTGGAGGTGAAGGCAGGCGCGCGGCCTGCGGTTGCCTTCAGTCACGACGGTATCCGCTCTGAATGGCAGACACGTCTGGTCGTCGGCGCTGACGGACGCAATTCCGTGGTTCGTCGACAGCTTGCGATGAATGTCCTGGCTGATCCACCGCACAATCTGCTGGGGGGTATGCTGGTCGACGGCGTGCCTGAGTGGCCTCAGGAGATGCAGGTCATCGGGACGGAAGGGCGGATCCATTTTTTGGTCTTTCCGCAAGGGGACGATCGGGTTCGGCTCTACCTGTGCTATGACTTCGCCGACAAGGCTCTCTACTCGGGAGCGAATCGCAAAAGTAATCTGATTGGCGCGTTCGCGCGGCTGCGCTGCCTGCCACAGGCGTCAATGATTGCCGCTAGCCGCGCCATTGGACCTTTCAATTCCTTCTCCAACGAGGATCGTTGGGTCGAGGATCCCACGGCCACCGGTGTTGTGTTGATCGGCGATGCGGCTGGCCACAATGATCCGATCACCGGGCAAGGCCTTTCCATAGCGCTGCGCGACGTTCGGCTCGTGAGTGAGATCATCGTCGCCGGGGGATACGACCGGCTGTCCTTCCGACCCTATGTCGCGGAACGGCTCGAACGAATGCGCCGTCTGCGCATCACTGCTCGTCTGTCGGCAAAGTTGCGCGCGGAGTTTGGGGAAGAGGCGCGGAAACGGCGGGCGATCGTCCTGCGTCGCATTTTCGTCGATAGGATGCCCGCACCCTCGGCGGCGACGCTGATCGGACCAGACAGGGTTCCTTCGGTCAATTTCGAGCAAGCGACCATCGATGCCCTTCTCGCGCCGTGAGGTTGCCGATGCTTGCATCGACGCGACAGGCGATGCAGCGATCCGTTGGCGATGTTCGAGGCCGACGATCTACTCCGAGATCAGTATCCGACGCGAACTGAGAACTCTGAGCAAAGTATGCGTTTAGTCCTCGGCAAGCCGACCGATGCCGAGGCTGCTGGAGCACCAAAGGTCTGCAATTCAGCATAGAAAGTCACGATTCTCCTGAAGGAGTGACTCAGGGCCAACTCCCACTGATGGGCCGGCGCCAGGGTGCCGGCCCCTTTTGTCCTTTCAGGACGCCGCAGGCGTGACCCGTTCGCTGTCGGGGGTGTAGGGCTCTCGATGAAGCGTAGGAGAGAGTCACAGCCCGCGGCAGAACAACACTCTCTCGTCCAACGCCTTCACGGGCGGCTGTCGCTCTGAGTATGGAGCAGTCGAGGCGGCTGAGTGCCCGTACGGAAGGCATGGCGGTCGGGACGGATATCGGCGACTCCACAACTAGAGCGCGTCCTGATAATGAGGTGAGACCGCGGGGGCGGGTCAGGCTTTGCGGTTGAGGGTGGCGCCGGCAACGACTTCTGGGAAGGAGATCGCGTGTGTCCCTGTTTCGGTTTGTTGGGGGGCTCTTTGTTGCCGCCGGCCCCTTCATGATCTTCTTCACCGGCTATTGCGCCCATGATCGGTGCGCATTCGGTGGCGCCGCCGTGCACGGCGAGAGCGTCATCACGGGCCTTGGGCGTGGCCGGCAGACCGGCTTGCAGGGAGAAGCGTGATGCGTGTCTTTGTCGGGAGCGTATTCGGGTTCATCGCCGGCGCCGTCGTCAGCTACTTCGCGCTCATGGTCGGCTACAGCGTCTGGATCGACCTGTTCAAGGTGCATGACCAGGACGGCGGCGGCGCGATGGCAATGGGGCTCATCATCGGTCCCGTGGTCGCTCTGATCTGCGGGATCATCGCTGCCATCTTCTGCGGTGTGCGTGTGGCACAGCGAAGCTGATCGTGGCGGCCGCCCGACTTTCCGCCATCCCCGCTACCGCCGAGCGCGATCGACGGGATCGTACGGTTCCCGTTGCACGAATCTCCAAGCAGATACTCTAGGCCGAAGCCGGCAGCGGCAGGTCGAGCGTCGTGGTGCGCCGCAGCTCGCGACGGTGGGTCTTGTCGTCGAACGGCCGGGCGCGATGCATGGTGCAGCGATTGTCCCAGATCACGAAATCATGCGGCTGCCAGACGTGGCGATAGACGAACTGAGATTGCGTGGCGTGGTCGGTCAGGTCGCGCAGGAGCAGCCGGCCCTCCGGCACCTGCCAGTCGACGACATGGGCGGCGTGCGAGGCGAGGTAGAGGGCGCGCCGGCCGGAGCCTGGAATGGTCCGCACCAGCGGATGGACGGCGCCCTTCAGCTTGCTCTGTTCGTCCTCGTTGAAGTCGAAGCCCAGTACGTGGCGCGAATAGACGATGGAATGAAAAACGCGCAGCCCCTCGATCGAGGCGCGGGTTTCCTCGTCGAGCGCATCGTAGGCGGCGCGCATGTCGGCGAACTCCGTATCGGCCCGCACGGGCGGCACCACCCGAGCCGACAGCATGGAGTAGCGGCCGGGCGGGTCGACGAACGATGCATCGGTGTGCCAGAGCCGGTTGGCGACCGACGACGCGCGCATGCGGTTGTTGGCGTCGCGGATCTTGCCGTCTTTGTCGACATTGGAGACATCGGCCAGCGCCTCGTTGCCGAACCGGTTGTTGCCGATGGCCGAGGACGAGGTGCGGGCATGCAAGGTGCCGTCGAAGCGCTGGGCGAAGTCCAGCTGTTCAGCGTCAGTGAATTTCTGATTGCGAAATACCAGCACGGCGTATCTGTCCATGCCGGCGCGGATCGCCTCCAGCGAGTCGCGATCATGGATCCGGCGCAGGTCGATCGCGCTGACTTCGCCGGCGAATACAGGCGTGAGCGGCGTGATGGTGAAGGTCATGAGGGCCACCTTCCAGGAAAACGAGAGCACTATCTTGGTTGAAGACAGCAAGAGAGCCAACATGGATCTGTCGTCGCGCCGCGGGTCTCGAGGCGCTGTGAAGGAAAAATTCACACTCGTCTGGCAAGCTTTCGAACATGCCCGCTCACCTGACATGCCAGTGGCGCGGCCGATGATTTATTGAAGCCAGATCCCGGGGCCATACCACACTCTAGTCACTGGTCTCCGTAGTCGCGCCACTGTAGGTAGGCAACGTGGGCCAGACCGCTACCGTCTCCTCTCCCGGCTTCGACGCCGTCCCTGCCTTCTCGCCTGGGCCGCTCAGCGAGACGCAGGTCCGCTTCTTCCATGCCGAGGGTTATCTCTCCTTGCCGCCGATCGCGACCGAGGCCGAGGTCGCCACGCTACGCGAGACCTATCAGCAGATGTTCGCCCGCCGCGCCGGATGGGAGAACGGCGACTACCTCGATTTTGCCGGTCTCGACGATGCCGAGGCGCGGCTGCCGCAGATCCTCATGCCGTCGCAGTACGAGCCCAGCCTGATGGCGAGCCGCGTGCATGCGCAGTGCCTCGCCATGGCACGCCAGCTCCTCGGGCCGCAAGCCGAGTTCAATTTCGACCACGCCATGACCAAGCCCGCGCAGGGTGGCCCGCCCACCCCGTGGCATCAGGACAAGGCCTTCTACACCCGCAAGACGACGCATCGGACGGTCACCTTCTGGATTCCCCTGCAGCCGGTGGCCGCCGACTCCGGCTGCCTGCGCTTCGTCCCTCGCAGCCATCTCGGGCCGCTGCTGCAGCATCGCCGTCCCGGCGGCGACAGTCGCATCCATGGACTCGAGGCGATCGGCCTCGACGAGTCGCAAGCCGTCTCCTGCCCGCTCGAGGCGGGCGGTGTCACGATCCATCACCATCTGACCCTGCATGGCGCCGGGACCAACGTCGGCCATGGCGAGCGCTGGGCCTATGCGATGGGCTTCGGTATTCGTAGCGCGGCGCCGATCGTGGACCGGGAGTATGCCTGGAACCGCATCATCCGCACCGCGCGCGAGGCGCGCTTCAAGAAGTCGCTCGCCGGCCGCAATCGCTGGAGCTACCGGCTGCGCGCCCTGTTGATCAAGTGGGGCCTTCACTAGCGGGCTGATCGCACCGACGATCGCCGGCGCTTTCCCTTCGCTTCATCGACGCTGCTGCATCCGCTTGCATGCAACTGGAACCGCATGGCGGCTCCGGTTGTACGCAAGCGCGCTGATTCGGGCCGGCGAATGATATTGCCTATGAGGACGCCCAGCCCTTCCGCATCCTCTTTTCCAGAGCGCCGACCCGATGACCGAACAGAAGTTGCTTGTCGCCAACCGCGGCGAGATCGCCATTCGCATCTTTCGCTCGGCCGCCGATCTCGGCATGGGCAGTGTCGCGGTCTATCCCGCCGACGATAGCGCCAGCCTGCATGTCGAGAAGGCCGATGCCGCGCTCGCCCTGCCAGGACGGGGCGTCGCCGCGTATCTGGACGGCGCCACCATCCTGCGAGCGGCACGCGAGGCGGGGGCGACGGCGATCCATCCCGGCTACGGCTTCCTGTCGGAGAATGCGGCCTTCGCGCGCGCCTGCGCCGAGGCCGGCGTCACCTTCGTCGGCCCGACGCCCGAGATCCTGGAGCTGTTCGGCGACAAGCATCAGGCGAGGCAGCTCGCCTGCAAGGTCGGCGTGCCGACCCTGCCGGGCACGGCGGCGCCCACCACCCTCGAGGAAGCGCGCGCCTTCATGGCAGGGCTCGGCGCCGATGCGGCGGTGATGGTCAAGGCGGTTGCCGGCGGCGGCGGCCGCGGCATGCGCCCGGTGCTTGCGGCCGATGACTTGGAAGAGGCTTTCGTCCGCTGCCGATCGGAAGCAACCGCCGCCTTCGGCTCGGGAGACCTCTATGTCGAGCGACTCGTGCGTCATGCACGTCACATCGAGGTGCAGGTGATCGGCGACGGGGCCGAGGTTGCGCATCTCTGGGAACGCGACTGCTCGCTGCAGCGCCAGCGGCAGAAGCTGGTCGAGTTCGCCCCCGCGCCGAACCTGGAGGCGGGCGTGCGTCAGCGGTTGCTGGACGCCGCCTTGGCGCTGGCGCGCGCCGCCAACTACCGCAGCCTCGGTACGTTCGAGTTCCTCGTGGATGGCGCCAGCGGCGCTTTCTATTTCATCGAGGCGAATCCGCGCCTGCAGGTCGAGCATACGGTAACGGAAGCGGTCACCGGCCTGGATCTGGTCGAGCTGCAACTCCGGCTGGCGGGTGGCGCCACCCTGGCGGAGCTCGGTCTCGCGAGCGGCGCGGGACCGACGCCGCGCGGCATGGCGATGCAGCTGCGCATCAACGTCGAGACGATGCAACCCGACGGCGCGGCCAAGCCCGGCGGCGGCCTGCTGAGCACGTACGAGCCGCCCTCAGGTCCGGACATTCGGGTCGACGGCTATGGCTATGCCGGCTACGCGACCAACCCGGCTTACGACTCGTTGCTCGCCAAGCTGATCGTCTTCGCCCGCAGCGGTCGGGTCGAGGACGTGACGGGCAAGGGCTACCGGGCGCTCTGCGAATTCAACATCGCGGGTGCGCCGACCAACATCGCCTTTCTCCAGGCCTTGCTGTTGGACAAGGACGTGCGGGCCGGCAAGGTCGAGACCGGCTTCGTGGGGGCCAACGCCACCGCGCTCACTGCCCTCGACGCGGCAGCCCATCCGCGTCTCTATGCGGCCGCGAAGGACGACAAGAAACGCGGCGCGCGGGCCGGTGCCAAGGTCGACGCCGCCGATCCGCTCTCTGTGCTCGCCTACGGCCAGGCGACGCGCGACCGGCCGGGACCGACTGCCGGACCCGCGGATGCAGAGGACCTGCCGGACGGGATGATCGCGGTGCGGACGCCGATGCAGGGCACGGTGATCTCGATTGCCGTCGCGGTCGGGGACGCCGTTCCGGCGGGGGCCGAGGTCGCCGTGATGGAAGCCATGAAAATGGAACATGTCATCACCGCGACGGCCGGCGGCATCGTCCGGGCCCTTCATGTCGAGCCCGGCGACACGCTTTGGGAAGACCAGTTGCTGCTCGCCCTCGAACCGTCCGAGGTTGCGGCGGAGGTGCTGGGTGGCACGGATGAACTCGACCTCGATGCCATTCGCCCGGATCTCGCCGAAGTGCTGGCGCGTCGGGCCCTGACGCGCGACGAGAACCGGCCCGACGCTGTCAAGCGCCGGCACAAGACCAACCATCGGACGGCGCGCGAGAATGTCGATGACCTGATCGACCCCGGCACCTTCGTCGAGTACGGCCCGCTGATCGTGGCGGCGCAGCGGCATCGCCGGGATCTGGACGATCTGCTGACCCGCAGCCCGGCCGACGGACTGGTCGCCGGCGTCGGCCGCGTGAACGGGCACCTGTTCGACGCGCCCGCCACCGGTGTCGCCGTGATGGCCTACGACTACACCGTCTTCGCCGGAACGCAGGGCGTTCACAATCACTGGAAGACCGACAAGATCCTCGACATCGCCGAGGACGGGCGCATGCCGCTGGTGCTGTTTGCCGAAGGCGGCGGCGGCCGGCCCGGCGACGACGACTATGGCGGCTTCATCCAGTTCGACACCTTCCATCATTTCGGCCAGCTTTCGGCGCTGGTGCCTCTGATCGGCATCGTCTCCGGCCGCTGCTTCGCGGGCAACGCGTCGCTGCTCGGCTGCTGCGACGTGATCATCGCGACGGCCGACACCACGCTCGGCATGGGCGGCCCGGCCATGGTCGAAGGCGGTGGGCTCGGCGTATTCGCCCCGGAGGAGATCGGTCCGATGTCGGTGCAGACGCGCAATGGCGTCGTCGACATCCTGGTCGCCGACGAAGCCGAAGCGGTCGCCGTCGCCAAGACGTATCTCGCCTATTTCCAGGGGCCGCTGAAGGACTGGACCGCGCCGGATCAGCGGCGGATGCGCCATATCGTGCCGGAGAATCGGCTGCGCACCTACGAGGTGCGCGACGTCATCCGCACCCTGGCCGACGAGGGCTCGATGCTCGAGCTGCGCCGCGATTTCGGGCGCACCTTGGTGACGGCGTTGATCCGGCTGGAGGGGCGAACGGTCGGCGTGATGGCCAACGATCCCAAGCACCTGAGCGGCGCGGTCGATTCCGACGGGTCCGACAAGGGCGCCCGCTTCATGCAGCTCTGCGATGCCTACGACGTTCCGGTCGTCAATCTGTGCGATACGCCCGGCATCATGGTCGGGCCCGAGGCGGAGAAGACGGCGCTGGTGCGCCATGCCGCGCGCATGTTCCTGACCAGCTGCAACATGACCGTTCCGTACTTCACGGTCGTGCTGCGCAAGGCCTACGGCCTGGGGCAGAGCGCCATGGCCGGCGGCAACTACCGCGCGCCTTACTTCTACGTGTCCTGGCCGACCGGCGAGTTTGCCCCTATGGGCATCGAGGGGCAGGTCAAGCTGGGCTACCGCGCCGAGCTGGCGGCGATCGAGGACGCGGGAGAGCGCCGCAAATTCTTCGAGGAGATGGTCGCGAAAGCCTACGACGCCGGCAAGGCGTTGAACCGCTCGACCAACTTAATGCTCGACGACGTGATCGATCCGGCCGAGACGCGGGCCTGGGTCGTGAACATGCTGGCCGCCATCCGGCCCGGGCCGGCCCGCACGGGCAAGAAGCGCCCGATGATCGACGCCTGGTGATGGGTCGCGGAGCCACGATATTATCGGAACGACCAGACTCTAATTCTCTTGAGAGAACGACTCAGTAAGAAAAGGCCATTCGGCACTGAATGGCAGAGTCAGCGAGGTACACCCTGGGCGCTCTCTCCATCCTCGGAGAATGAAGGAAATGGCCGCGTCTGGGCCGAGGACCGACAACCGAGAAGCGCTCAACGTGGGCGAAGAGAATTCAAGCTAAGGGACTGGCGCTGGTAGCGCTCTACACGCCAGTACTGGGGCATGGAAGGAACGCCCGGCTTGAATGGTCAGAGACGGAATGCGGCGCTGCTGTCGGGCAGGCTGTTCTATGGCTGGATCATCGTCGCGGCCGTGTTTTTCACGACCGCGACGGCGGCTGGAACGATCTACGCCTTTCCAGCCTTCTTCGATTCATTCTCACGCGATTTCGCGGCTGACAGATTCGAGATTTCTCTGGTCTTTGCGATCTGTGAGTGCATCTGGTTTTCGACGGGATTCGTTGCGGGCTTCCTGGCGGACAGGTTTGGGCCGCGACCCGTCGTCGTGATCGGAAGTGCCTTCATGACCGGCGGTCTCGTGCTTGCGGCCTCGGCCACGTCGATCGACATGCTCTACGTTGCCTACGGTGCCGGGGTGGGCATCGGTGGCGGCATGATGTACGTGCCGTCGGTCAGCGTGGTGCAACGCTGGTTCAATCGCCACAGGGGGCTCGCGTCTGGGCTGGCGATCTGCGGCACCGGCGTGGGGACACTCGTGGTCCCGTTCCTCGCTACGTTGATGATCGACAATGCAGGATGGAGGACCACACACCATTTCTTCGCTTTCGGCGTTCTCGCCATCTGCGGGATGGCCGGAATGCTGCTCATCGCCAGTCCTCGCGAGATCTGCCTTGCGCCCGACGGCGATCCGCACGGTCCCGAGGCGGCAAGCCAGCCGCCGTCGGGGCTGGCACTGGGGCAGGCTCTTTCCATGCGTGCCTTCTGGCTCCTCTATGTTGCAAGCCTCGTATCGTCGGCGTCTGTCTTCATCACCTACGTCCATCTCGTGCCTTATGCGTTGGACGGAGGGATCTCGGCACAAAACGGCATCACGCTCGTCGGCGCGCTGGGTATCGCCGGCACGGTCGGCCGGTTCCTGCTCGGTGGCATGGCCGATCGGCTTGGCCGCCGCCATGCCCTGGCGCTGATGTTCGTGAGCCTTACTGCCGCGATGATCTGGTGGTTGCTCGCGCCGCCCACCTTCGTTTCGTTGATGATATACGCGGTCGCCTTCGGCGCATTCTACGGTGGGTACATAACGGTGCTGCCGGTGCTGACGATGGATTTCTTCGGCGGTCGGCGGATCTCGAGCATCATCGGATTCCTGTACACGTCGTGGGCAGTCGGGGCGCTTGGCGGGCCGCCACTCGCCGGCTTCCTCTACGAAGCGACCGGCAGTTACTTCTACGCAATCTTGACTGGCAGCTTGTTCATGGGGATGGCTGCAGCGGCCTGCTTTGCTATCCGGGAACCGCAGCACAAGTACTAGAGCGGACTTACGAGGCGGCTTGCTCAGATAGCAGCCCGGAGGCCCGCCTTCATCATGGCCAGACAGGTACGCCGTCCAGCCCCGCGGCTTCTGGCAGGCCGCAGATCAGGTTCGCATTCTGCACCGCCTGGCCGGCGGCTCCTTTGCCGAGATTGTCGACCACGCCCATCGCGATCACCAGGTTGCGCTCTGGATCGGCCGCATAGCTGACAAAC
>Ga0209933_1001386_pt1 | contig 23317 bp, 17 predicted proteins | sample ThiBiot_300_biof_FD_183944 | JGI IMG/M metagenome (GOLD analysis project Ga0209933, IMG submission 183944) | Wastewater bioreactor microbial communities from Cape Town, South Africa - Thiocy_cont_300_biof (SPAdes) | ecosystem: Engineered > Bioremediation > Thiocyanate > Unclassified | place...
TCCTTAAAGGCAACATCGCGATCGCGACGGCGCGCTTTCCGAAAGGCACGCGCGGCATCGACCTCGATCCCTTCGCACGCCGCGCGCTATGGGCGATCGGCGAAGACTTCGACCACGGCACCGGCCATGGCATCGGCAGCTATCTCTCCGTCCACGAAGGCCCGCAGTCGATTTCCCGCGCCGGCATGGTCGCGCTGCAGCCGGGCATGCTGATTTCAAACGAGCCCGGCTTCTACAAAGTCGGCGCCTACGGCATCCGCATCGAAAACGTCGTGCTCGTCACTCAGCCGGAACAGATCGGCGAAGGTGAGCGGCCGATGATGGGGCTGGAAACAATCACGCTTGCTCCGATCGACCGCCGCCTAATCGACGTCGATATGCTGGATAAGAACGAACGCGACTGGATCAATGCCTATCACCGGCGCGTCTTCGAGACGTTGGCCCTCGGGCTCGATCGCGCGACGCGCGACTGGCTCGAACAAGCGACGCTTCCGATCTGATCTTCTCGCAAATCGCGCGGTCGAGCCTTTAGGCCTTCCCGATCAACTCCAGCCATCCGTCCTCGTCGAGGACGGTGACGCCAAGCGCACGCGCATTGTCGAGCTTCGACCCGGCTTCCGCACCCGCAACGACATAGTCCGTCTTCTTCGAGACGGAACCCGACACCTTCGCGCCCAAACGCTCAGCCTGCGCCTTCGCCTCGTTGCGCGTCAGCTTGGTCAGCGTACCGGTGAAAACAACCGTCTTGCCCGTAACCGGTGACGAGACTTGCACGCGCTTGAACGCCGTGACGTTCACTTCCTTCAACAACGCGTCCAGTTGCTCCTGGTTGTGCTGCTCGCTGAAGAAATCGATCAACGCATCGACGACCGTCTCACCGATGCCTTCGATGTTGTCGATATCCTGATAGGCTTCGCTGCTCTTGCCGCCCTGGATGGCCGCATCGACCGCCGCGCGCAACGCTTCGAACGTCCCGTATGCCTTGGCGAGATCCTTCGCCGTCGTCTCGCCGATGTGACGGATGCCGAGCGCGAACAGAAATCGGTCGAGCGGCACGGTCCGCCGCGCATTGATCGCCGCGAACAGCTTGTTGACCGACGTTTCCTTGAAGCCGCGAACCTTCGTCAGCGGCTCGTCGGATTTTTGATCGCGCTTCTCGAGCGTGAAAATGTCAGCCGCCGATTTGATGCGCCCGGTCTCGAAGAAAAACTCGATCTTCTCGCCGCCAAGTCCTTCGATGTCGAAAGCGTTGCGCGAAACGAAATGCTTCAGGCGCTCTTTCAGCTGCGCGCCGCACACGAGGCCGCCGGTGCAGCGGCGAACGACATCCGCTGCGTTTCCCTCTTCATCGGACTCGCGCACCGCGTGGCTGCCGCATATCGGACAGACTGCAGGAAATTTATAAGGCGCGGCGTCCTTCGGCCGCTTGTCGAACACGACCTCGACGATCTGCGGAATGACGTCGCCGGCGCGCTGTACGACGACCGTGTCGCCTTCGCGAATGTCCTTGCGCGCGATCTCGTCTTCGTTATGCAGCGTCGCGTTCGAGACGACGACGCCGCCGACGGTCACCGGCTCCAGTTTCGCGACCGGCGTCAGCGCACCCGTGCGGCCGACCTGGATATCGATCTTGTTGAGAACCGTCGTCGCCCGTTCGGCCGCAAATTTATGCGCAATCGCCCAACGCGGCGAGCGCGACACGAAGCCGAGCCGTTCCTGATAATCGAGGCGGTTGACCTTGTAGACGACACCGTCGATGTCGTAGTCGAGCTTGGCGCGCTTGCTCTCGATCCCGCGATAATAATCGAGAAGCTCATCCGGGCTTCGCGTGATCTCCATCAGCGGGTTGACCGGCAGTCCCCAAGCCTTGAACGCGGCAACGACGCCGCGCTGCGTATCTGACGGAAGCTTCGAGACCGCACCCCATGCATACGCGAAGAAACGCAACGGCCGCTGTGCCGTGATCGACGAATCCAATTGCCGCAAAGATCCCGCAGCCGCGTTGCGTGGGTTGGCGAAAACCTTGCCGCCGCTCGCAGCCTGCGCCGCGTTGAGCTTTTCAAAATCCTTGTGCCCGAGATAAATCTCGCCGCGGATATCGATGACGTCCGGGACATCCTTGCCGTCGAGAACGTGCGGAATGTCCTTGATCGTCTTGACGTTGGCCGTGACGTTCTCGCCCTCGGCGCCATCTCCGCGTGTCGCAGCCTGCACGAACCGGCCGGCTTCGTAGCGGATCGAAATCGAAAGCCCGTCGATCTTCGGCTCGGCCGTGATTTCGAGTTCATCGCTCTCGCCGAGATTGAGAAAGCGGCGAACGCGCTGCACGAAATCGACGACGTCCTGATCGTCGAAGGCATTGCCGAGCGACAGCATCGGCACGTCGTGCGCGATCTTGCCGAACGCCGCGACCGGCGCGGAACCGACTTTCTCACTCGGACTTTCGGCGCGCTTCAGCTCGGGATGCGCGTCTTCCAGGTGGTTGAGACGGCGGCGCAACGCATCGTAGTCGGCGTCCGAAATTTCGGGTGCATCGTTACGGTAGTAGAGCTCATCGTGGCGTTCGATTTCCGCCGACAGCCGGGCGATTTCGTCTTCAACGCTTGTCGCGCCCGGAGAAGCCGGACGCGCCGATCCAGAAGAGCGCTTTTGCGTTTTCTTAGCCATCGCCGCCTGGGAATATACTGCGGAAAATAGAAAACGCGGCAAAAACCGCCGCGTTGTCAAACTTCAAAGAAATATCAGCAACCGCGCGTCGTCAGCCGCTACCCAAACCGAACTTCGGCACCGACTTCCAGGCCTTGGAGAGCCACGAACCCGAATCGTCACGCGGACCGACGCCGCCCGACTGCAGGAGGGCGTAGGAATCCTTGTACCACTTGCTGTCGGGATAGTTGTGCCCAAGGATTGCAGCCGCGTTCTGCGCCTCGGTGACGACGCCGAGCGCCATATAGGACTCGACCAGACGCGCCAGCGCTTCCTCGACATGCGCCGTCGTCTGATAATCGCTCACGACTGTTTTGAAGCGATTGATCGCGGCAACGTAATTGTGCTGGTTGAGGTAGTAGCGCCCAACCTCCATCTCCTGCGCTGCAAGGTTGTCCATGCAGATGCGGATCTTGTTGTCGGCATCGCGCGAATATTCACTCTCCGGGAAACGCGTACGCAGGATCTTGAATTGCTCGAGCGCCTTGCGAGCGGCCGTCTGATCCCGGTTCGCCGTCTTCAGATCGTCGAAGTACGACATGGCGATGATGTGATGCGCCATCGGCGCTTCTTTCGTGCCCGGATGCAGCGCGACGTAACGCTCAGCCGATGCGATCGCCTCGGGCGTCTTGCCCGCGCGATAGTAGGCGTATGCCGCCATCACGATCGATTTACGCGCTTCCGGCGAATACGGGTGCTCGCGGTCGACAGCCTCGAACTGTTTCGCGGCATCATCGAAACTGCCGCTCGACATCTTCGCGTCGGCATTGGCGAACATTTTCGACGGCGGATCGGGATTGAGCGCTGACGTATCGAGCTTGTTCGAGGCGCAGCCTGCGCCAGCCAGCGCGGCAACGACGGCAACGGCGCTCAAAGTCCTTCTGAGGTTCCCCACGAATGTCATGCGCCGCGTACTTCCCACCCTGATCGCACTTTCCCACTCATCGCCAACGGGCTGACGAGTGAGCATCCCGGATAACATTTCTCCGGGCGCTCCGAAAGACTAGAGCAAGTCCGTCGAGTGCCCGTAACCCCAGGTTATTTTATCGGTGGAATGTGGTGCATTCCAGGCCGATACCGGCGTCAGGCGCCGGTATCGCGACGACCTTCAGGCCTATTCGGCAGCGGCGAGAGCTGCCGGAGCCGTGATCTGGACCGGCGCGCGGATTGCGCGGGTCTTGGGGGCCTGGACGACCGCCCAGTTCGATGCATCGGCGAAGAGCGCCTGCAGCACCATCGAGTTCAGGCGATGACCGCCACGGTACGAGCGATAAGCGCCGAGCAGCGGCATACCGGCCAGCGCCAGATCACCCACGGCATCGAGCATTTTGTGACGGACGAACTCCTGGGGATAACGCAGTCCCTCGCGGTTCATCACTTTGCCGTCGCCGATCGCGACGGTGTTGGAGAGGTCGGCGCCGAGCGCCAGACCGGCTTTCCACAGCTTCTCCACGTCGCTCATGAAGCCGAACGTGCGAGCGCGAGAAATTTCGTGACGGAAAATGCCCGGGCTCATCTCATACTGGAGCCGCTGGCGGCCGATGACGGGCGAGGTGAAGTCGATTTCGACGTCCATGCGGAAGCCGGAGTAAGGCTCAAGCGAGCCCCAGCAGCCACCTTCTTCGACACGAACCGATTTCAGAACTTTGATATATTTGCGGGGCTCGGAAAGCTCCCGGATGCCGACCCGGTCGATGGCCTCGACGAATTCCGCCGAGCTGCCGTCCATGATCGGAACTTCTTTGCTGTCGATCTCGATATAGAGATTATCGATCGAGAGACCACGCAAAGCGGCGAGAAGATGCTCGACGGTTCCGACCGTCGTACCTGCTTCATCACCAATAACGGTGCAGAGCGTCAGATTTTTGACATTGGCAACGTGCGCCGCGATTTCCGAAATGACTCTTCCTCGTTTCGTAACGAGAAAGCGGAGCCCAGTATCAGCTTCTGCTGGATGCAGTGTAAGTGATACCGGAGCTCCGCTGTGCACCCCCGTGCCTGTCAACTGGATTTCGCGGGCAAGCGTGGTTTGCCGCGCACCGATGAATCGATTCGACATACAGCGCCGTCCCTCATTTATTGGTGGGCCGCTGCTCCCCAGCATTAATGCGGCCGACCACCCCCTGACCTGTGCGCTGTGCCTTCTTATTTTTGCCAGCCTGCCGACCTTGTTTGGCCGTGTCAGCACTGTCTAAAGGTTCAGCACAAGAAGTCGATGCACAAAAGCTAACTGCTTCGCTTAACACCGACAAATCACGCTTTCTTACACTCTGTTACGTCTTAGCAACTCGACTTGACGCTCTATGCGACTTGATGCAGGCGCCGATTTAGCGCCGCTCTCTGCTGCCGGCAATCTGCTTCGTGCCCGCATCCATGTCATCATCGGACGACCGCGAACCGTCCCTGTGCTGACCGGATTTCACACTGCGGCTGAGATTTGCCAATCGTCCAAAAAGGCCCGATTTTGTTGACGATTCCGCACGTCCCCCGGCGGCACCGCCGTGATGCGCATTCCATTCCTTCTGCGCTTGCGGAGGAAAATCTTCGATCGCAGGAAGGCGACGCGACGTACGCTGAAATTCGGCGGGCGCTTGCGGTTCGAAAGAATGAGTCGCGGACGTTCCAACGCCCCCTGACGGCAACGGCGGCGTCCGCAACAATGCATTTCCCGTGAGCGGCGGAAAATTCTCGAGCCCATCTTCGATCATCACGTTGCCGGGAGCGATCCAGCTGTCGCGTTGAGTCGGGCGTGATTCGCTTTCGCTCGGATTAGAATAATTCTGGACAGTTGGCGCCGCCGGCTGCAACGCCTCCGCAAGTCGGCGCTGTAGATCTCCTGGCGGTGCAGGAACCGGCGCGGGATTTTGCGGCGCGAAAGATTCTGTGGGCTGAGCCGGCTGAGCGGCCCGTGCGGCCGGAGCCGGCGCTTGATTGGGAACAAATCCCGGCTGCGGCGCACGCGGCGCTGCGATCTGCTCGTTCGGGCGATTCATGCCGGACGCGACGATCGAAACCCGGATTCGGTCGCCCAGCTGCTCGTCGAACGTAGCGCCGACGATGATATTGGCCTCGGGATCGACTTCCTGGCGAATTCGGCTCGCCGCCTCGTCGACCTCGTAAAGGGTCATGTCGCGCCCGCCCGAAATCGACAGCAGCAGCCCGCGCGCGCCGCGCAAGGTCACGTCGTCGAGCAGCGGATTGGCGATGGCTTCCTCGGCGGCGAGAATGGCGCGGCGTTCGCCCGTCGCCTCGCCGGTGCCCATCATGGCCGCGCCCATATTGCTCATGATGGTGCGAACGTCGGCGAAATCGAGGTTGATCAAGCCTTCCTTGAGCACCAGCTCGACGATGCAGGCGACGCCGGAATAGAGGACCTGGTCGGCCAGCACGAACGCTTCCGCGAACGTCGTCCGCTCGTTGGCGATCCGGAACAGGTTCTGGTTCGGGATGACGATCAGCGTATCGACGTGCTGGCGCAGCGACTGCACCCCGGCTTCGGCGATGCGCATCCGCCGCGCGCCTTCGAACGCGAACGGCTTGCAGACCACGCCGACGGTCAGCGCCCCGACCTCGCGCGCTGCCCGCGCAATGACCGTCGCGGCCCCCGTGCCCGTTCCGCCGCCCATTCCAGCGGCGATGAAAACCATATGCGATCCGGCGATATGCGAACGAAGTTCGGCGATGGCTTCCTCCGCCGCCGCTTCTCCGATTTCCGGCCGCGATCCGGCGCCGAGCCCCTCGGTCAGGTTGGCTCCGAGCTGAACCCGGTATTCGGCGCTCGATGCCGCGAGCGATTGCGCATCCGTGTTGGCGACGACGAACTCGACGCCCTGCAGTCCGGCCGCGATCATGTTGTTGACCGCGTTGCAGCCCGCGCCTCCGACCCCGATGACGGTCAACCTCGGCTTCATATCGACCAGCGTCGGCAGTTGCAGCTTGATGCTCATGGCACCCTCAAATTTGATAATCGTCGAAGTCGCTCCGGAACGGCTCCGGCACCTTAGTCAGTCCAAAAATCAGAATGCGTGCTTCAGCCACGTTCCGACACGGCCGAGATATCCTTGCTTCGAACCCTTGCGCTGAGATGGCGTACTCAATTCGTTGCTTCCCCGGGCGCTGAGAACGGCGAGCCCGGAAAGCGTCGCGAGTTGCGGTCCCCCGAGGCTGGCGTTCAGCCCGACGAGGTCCTGAGGCCGACCGACACGCACGTGCCTGCCGAATTCGTTGGCGACGAATTCCGAAAGTCCGAGGAGTTGGCTGGCTCCGCCCGTCAGAACGATCTTGTCTCCCGCGAATCGGCCCGCCGCATTGAGCGCCAAGCGCTCGCGCACGAGTCCCAAGAGCTGTTGCACGCGCGGCCGGATGATCGCCGTCAGCCGCGCCTTGGTGGTTTCGAAGCTTCCCTCGTCTTCCTCTCCGGCCACCGGATAGGAAATCGATTCGTGCTCGTCGGACTGGGCATTGAGCAGTGTGCCATAAAGCGTTTTGATTCGCTCGGCTTCTGCGAGTGGCGTCTGCAACGCCCTGGCGATGTCGTACGTCAGATGCTGTCCGCCGACCGGGATCGCCTCGACGCCGGCGAAAACACCATCGGCAAAAAGCGCGAGGGTCGTCGTTCCCGCGCCGAAATCGATGCATGTCACACCGAATTGCCGTTCCTCTTCCGTCGTGACCGCCAGCGCGCTCGCATAAGGCGACGCGACGAGGCCGTCGCATTCAGCGTAGCAGCGATCGATGAGGACGAGGAGATTGCGCAGCGGTCCTTCGTCCGCCGTTACGGCATGGAGGCCGGCCGCCATGCGCCGCGCCGAAAACCCGATCGGATCGCGCACGCCGCCGACGCCGTCGAGCTCATAGCCGAGGCGATTGAGATGCAAGAGCGTGCGGCCGTCGCGTTCGGCATAGCTTTCGCCCGCCGCCATGAGCCGTTGCAGATCGTCATGCGTGACGCGGCCCGTCTCGACGTCGATACGCGCCGTGCAGTGCGCCGAGGCGAGCCGCCCCGCCGCAACTGAAACCGTGTAATTGCCGACCGAAACGCCGGCCGCACGCTCGGCCTGCGCAAGCACTGCGCGAACGACCGACTCGGCCTCGTCGAGATCGGTCAGCACACCGGCTTTCACGCCGCGCGACCGCTGCAGACCGAGGCCCGCAAGCCTGAGCGACGGCTCCGACAGCGACGGGCCCTGCTCAGCCACCATCACAGCGGCAACCGTTTTGCTGGTGCCGATGTCCAGAAGCCCGAACGTCCGGTACGTACGCCTATCAGCCATTGGCATCCTGCTATCGTGAGCTGATGGTTAGAGGCGGCCTGGCGGACGCATCGAGAGCCGCTGTCTGCGCCGGCTTGCCATCGGCCGCGCGCAAAGCGATCCGCCCGGGCGTGCGCACATCGATGATCATCGGCTTGCCCTTGAGCGCCGGCGCGGCCGCGGAAGCATTCGCAATCTCCTGCAAGCCTTCGATCTCGCGATCCGCGCCGAGATCGATCACCGTGCCGCTCTTGAGCACGATGCGCCAGCGCCGCTCCGCGATGCGCTCGCCATAAGCGTATTGCTTTTCGATTTCGGGATACTGCCGGAGCGCAGCCAGCATCGGCGTCGCATCATCGGTCGCCCCCTCGCCGACGACACGCGGCAGCGCCCAATTGCTCGCAACCGGCGTCGGCCCAAGAACACGGCCCGTCGCATCGACAAGGTACGTCTCGTTGCCTCGCGTCCAGACGATCGAAGGCGTGCGTTCGCGAACGACAATGTCGAGCGTGCCGGGATAGACGCGCGTGATCTGCGCTTTATCAATCCACGGAATGCGCTCGATGCGCTTCAGCGCCGCTTCCGAGTCGAACGCCGCGAACGTCCGCACGTTCGTGAGATCGATCGCATCGTAGATGTCGCTATCGGACGCAAAGTGCTGCCCGGTGACATTCACCTGATTGATGCCGAACCCGGCCGCAATCGTCAGCGCCGTCACCTGCTCAGCGACAGCATGCGAAATCTTGGAGAAGGTCGCGCGATTGAGCGGCAGCGTGATCGCCGCCGCGCCAGACACCGCCAGCAGCGCGCCCATGGCGAAAGAATACTTCATCCACCGCCGCGTCGCGCGCCGGGACCGCCTGACGCGCCGCTCGCCACGCGGGATTTTCAGCGTCATCTCGGGACGCCGCGATGAGGAACGTGAAACCGTGCTGATTGTCTGGGGAACGTCGAAGGTCTGGACAGCTTTCGGCTCCGGCGTTGGCGCTTCCTGCGCCCGCCACCAGAACCGTTGCTTGCCCGCTACCTGTTGCAACTCGCGTCCTCGACCATCCATCGGACGAGGTCACCGAACGACCAGCCCGCATGACCCGCCAATTCAGGCACGAGGGACGTTCCCGTCATGCCCGGTTGGGTGTTCACTTCGAGACAGATCAGCTCGCCGGTTCCACCAGCCGTATCGTCGAAACGGAAATCCGCCCGCGACACGCCTCGGCAGCCCAGCGCCTGATGCGCCCTTAACGTTAAGGAACGGACTGACTGGTAAACATCCGGTAAAAGTTGTGCCGGCAGCTCGTGCTTCGAGCCCCCCGCACCGTATTTCGATTCATAATCGTAGAAAGCGAGCCCTCGGAGCGGCACGATTTCGATGACGTCGGTCACGAAATCTCCGATCACAGCACAAGTTAGCTCACGTCCCGGCACGTAGCGCTCGACCATCACGATCTGGTCCGGAGAGCCCCCGGATGTGATCGAACTCGGGGGCCGATCGGCGCCGGGCGGGACGATCACGACCCCGACGCTCGAACCCTCGGTCGGCGGCTTCACGACGTAGGGCGGCGGCAGGACATGGGCCTCCGCAGCCTCACGCCGTGTGACGAGCTTCGCTTCGGCGACGGCAACGCCCGCGAGCTTCATGATGTCCTTGGCGCGCTCCTTGTGCATCGCAAGCGCCGAGGCCAGCACTCCGGAATGCGTGTATGGGATCGCCAGCATTTCGAGGACGCCCTGAACGCACCCGTCCTCGCCGAACTTACCGTGCAGCGCGTTGAAACAGACGTCCGGGTTGATGGCTTCGAGCTGCGCCGCAAGGTTGCGATCGACGTCGATCTCGGTGACGCGATAACCCTCCTCGCGCAGCGCTTCCCCGACAGCCGCGCCCGAGTTGAGACTGACGTCGCGCTCGGCGGAAAGCCCGCCCTTGAGAACGGCCACGTGATCGCGCGTGCGCTTCGGCACCGCGCCGAGATTTGTCATGGCTCGTTTCCCATCATTTCCTGAAGCCTACGATTGGGCTTGATCGACCGTGTTGTCCAGAATAGCCAGCGCCTCGCCGACCGCAGCGCCCGGCCGCGGACTGCCAAGCCGGATAATCTCCCAGTTGAGCGTGACGCCGGATTTCGCCTTGACGCGCGCCCTGACTGTCTCGCCGAGCCGTTCGACGTCTTCGCCCGAGGCCTGCCGGTCGTTTATCAGAAAGTTGCAGTGCATCTCGGACACCTTCGCGCCGCCGACGCGCAGGCCACGGCATCCCGCGTCATCGACGAGCTTCCAGGCGCTATGTCCCGGCGGATTTTTGAACGTCGAGCCGCCCGTACGTTCCTTGATCGGCTGGTTCTGCTCACGATACTCCGCGACGGCATCCATCTCTTTCAGGATTTCCGCCGGATCGCCGGGAGCACCCTGGTACGTCGCTTCGCTGAAAATCCAGGTCTCCGGAATGGCCGAATGCCGATACGTGAACCCCATGTCGGCAAGCGAGAGCACATGAACGTTGCCCTCGGGATCGACGGCGCGCGCACCGACCAGACAATCTTTCGTCTCGCGACCGTGCGCGCCCGCGTTCATGCGCAGCGCGCCACCGATCGAGCCTGGAATGCCGCGATAGAACGCCAATCCGCTGATGCCGGCTTCGGCCGCCGCCCGCGCAACCTTGACGTCAGGAACCGCCGTTCCGGCTCTCAGTCGTCCGCCCTCTTCGATCTTGATCTCACTGAACCCGCGTCCAAGCCGGATCACCACGCCCGCGACGCCACCGTCGCGCACCAGCAGGTTCGACCCGAGACCCATGACGAAAACCGGCAGATCGCGCGGCTTGCGCTTCAGAAAGTACGCAAGATCCGCTTCATCAGCCGGCGTGAAAAGAACCTGAGCCGGGCCGCCGACGCGAAACCAAGTGATATCCGCAAGCGAGGCATTGGCGATGAGACGTCCCCGGAGTTCCGGCATCAGCGCGCGCAGGTCGCTCGTGATGTCGTCGAACATCAGGCCGCGCTCCCGGCCCGCTGCGCCGTTCCCGCGAGCCAGTCCGGCAAAGCATGCGCCCAGTCGGTTGAATTGCCCGCGCCGAGACAGACGACGATATCGCCCGGACCGGCAACGCGCTTGATCGCCGCCGCAATCGCGCCCGGCTCGTCGACCGCTTCCGCCGAACGCCGTCCGGCCGTCGCGATCCGCGCCGCCAGCGTCTGATTGTCGATGCCCGCGATCGGCGGTTCGCCTGCCGTGTAAAGCGGTGCGACGATCACGTGATCGGCATCCTTGAAGCAGCGCGCGAAATCCTCGAACAGATCGCGCACGCGCGTGTAACGATGCGGCTCGACGACCGCGATCACTTTGCCCTTGGTGCCGCCGCGCGCCGCAGCGAGCACGGCCGAAATTTCCGCCGGATGATGACCGTAGTCGTCGTAGATGCCGACGCCGTTCCACTCGCCCGTGAACTGGAAGCGGCGTTTGACGCCAGAGAACCCAGCCATTGCGGCTTTGATCTTCGCATCTTCGAGCCCCGCCTGCGTCGCGACCGCAATCGCGGCCAGCGCATTCAGCGCATTGTGCGCGCCGGGGATCGGCACCGACCAGTCGGTGAGCTTGCGCGCACCGCCCTTGACCAGCGCCGTCAGCGTCGCATCGAAATACGTCGTGTTGCCTTCGATGCGGATCGACTGCAGCACAAGGTCGGCGTCCTGGCTCTGCCCATACGTCAGCAGCCTGCGCCCATCGGCACGAAGGTTCAGCCGTTCGATCATGTCGCGCACGACCGGATGATCGATGCACGCAACGGCAAGCCCGAAGAACGGAATGTTTTTCAGAAACGCTTCGTATTCGTGATGCATCGCCTCGACCGAACCGAAATAGTCGAGATGCTCGGGATCGATGTTCGTGACGATGCCGATCTCGGTCGGCAGCCGCGTGAACGTGCCGTCACTCTCGTCGGCTTCGACGATCATCCACTTGCCCTGACCAAGACGCGCGTTCGAGCCCCAGGAATTGATGATGCCGCCGGTGATGACCGTCGGTTCTTCGCCCGCTTCCGTGAAAATGTGCGAGAGCAGCGACGTGGTCGTCGTCTTGCCGTGCGTGCCGGTGACGGAAATCGTCGAATAAAGCCGCATCAGTTCGGCGAGCATCTCGGCGCGCCGGATGATCGTCAGACCCTTCTGGCGCGCGGCGATCAGCTCCGGATTGAATGGCTTCACCGCCGTCGAGATCACGACATAGCGCGCCCCGATCAGATTGACCGGATCGTGCCCGACGAAAACCCGGATGCCCTTCGACCTCAAGCGCCTGACATTCGCGCTTTCCTTCTGGTCCGAGCCCTGCACCGTGTAGCCCTTGGCGACCAGAATCTCGGCGATGGCGCTCATGCCGATCCCGCCGATGCCGATGATGTGGAATGGGCCAATGTCGCGCGGCATTTGCATGAAAAGAGGTATCCTCGTGAAGCCGGAGCCGCGCTCCGAAAAGTCTCGCGTGATGATACTCACGATGTGCGATTTCCCCCCGGACGACGACCCTCCGCAAGAGCCAATGCGAAATCGGCTAAATTACGAACGGCGTCCGGACGCCCTGCGTTTTTAGCCGCCTTGGCCGTTGCCGCAAGGGTATCGGGGGATTTTAGAAGCTTTTCGAGTTCATCGGCGAGGCGCTCCGGCGACAGATTGCGTTGCTCGATGCACCAGGCCCCGCCAGCTTCTTCGAGCCGCCGGGCATTGTTCAACTGGTCGTTGTCCAGCGCATGCGGCAACGGCACCAGGATCGACGGCCGACCGATTGCAGTCACTTCCGCGACCGTCGAAGCTCCCGCGCGTCCGATCACGAGATGAGCATCCGCCATCCGCGCCGGCAAATCGCTGAAGAACGGCGCGACGTCGGCATCGATCCCGGATTCGCGATAGGCTGTTTGAACGCGCTCGATGTCTTCTTCGCGCGCCTGCTGCACGACGCGCAGGCGCTTGCGCAAGCCGTCCGGCAACGCGAACAGTGCCAGCGGCACGATATCGGAAAAGAACCGAGCGCCCTGGCTACCGCCGAAAATCAGGATGCGAATGGGGCTGTCCGGCAGCGGCGGCAGGAACCCGATCGCCGCCGCATCGAGCACTGCCTTACGTACCGGATTGCCCGTCAGAACCGCTTTCGCGGCCAGCGCGCCGTCGAGAAACTTCGTGCGCTCGAAGGACGTCGCGATGGCGTTGACGCGCTTCGCGAGCATCTTGTTGGCGCGTCCGAGCACCGCATTTTGCTCGTGAATCGCGGTTGGAATCCCGCGCAGCCGCGCCGCGACCAGCGGCGGATAGGTCGGATAACCGCCGAAGCCGATCACCGCGTGGGGTTTGGCTTGGCCGAGCAGCCGCAGAGCGGCGCTTGTCCCGCGCGCGAGCGTCAAAACCGTCTTGGCGACATCGCGCGGCGCCCGCGACGCCAACGTCGCCGACGGCACCTGATAGATCTTGCGGGCGGGAAATCCGCCGCCGTAGCGATCGCCGCGCATGTCCGTGATCAGATCGACGGCGACACCGCGCCGCCCGAGTTCTTCAGCTAGCGCGAATGCCGGAAACAGATGGCCGCCCGTTCCCCCGGCAGCCAGCATGATCGATTGAATGCCGCTCATTTTCCCCCGCTTAGACAGACGGAGTATGACTTGTGAAATGTGCCTCGTCGATGGTCGGCACGCGGCGCGGCTTTTTTAGCCGCATCGGATCGGGCCGCCAGCGCGTCAGCGCGAGCAGCATCCCGGCCGTAATCGCCAGCGCCAGCATCGACGATCCGCCCGCCGAAATGAACGGCAGCGTCATGCCTTTAGGCGGCAGCAGCCCGATGTTGACGCCCATGTTGATCAGCGCCTGAAGCCCGAGAAGCAGCGAAAGTCCCTGCACCGCCAATCGATCGGCCGCCGTCGGCTCATCGCTGGCGCGCTGCATCGCCCGGATCACGATGTAGGCGAAAACCGCGAGCAGCGCGACGCAGGCGATGACGCCGTATTCTTCCCCGATGACAGCAAAAATATAGTCGGTGTGCGCATCAGGCAGCACGGACTTGATCGTGCCTTCGCCCGGTCCGCGCCCGAAAAAACCGCCTTCCGAAAACGACTGCATCGCGCGGCCGACCTGATAATTTTCGAACGGCGCCGCGCTGAAAAACTTTTCAAGCCGCGACTGCACGTGTCCGAAATTCATGTACGCGAGCCAAAAGCCGCCGCTGCCAATCAGCACGAGGATGGCCGCACCGATCGGCGGCAATCCGGCCAGAAGATAAAGAAGTCCCGCAGTCACGCTGATCAGAACGGTTTGTCCGACGTCCGGCTGCGCGATGAGCAATCCCGCCATGACGCCCCAAAGAAGAAGCGCCAGCGGCAGCGCGGGCATGTCCGAGCGCCTGGCTGCTTCGCCATAGAGCCAGGCAATCACGACAACGAATGCCGGCTTCGCGAATTCCGAAGGCTGCAGCGAATAGCTGCCGAGCATCAGCCAGCGCTGCGCGCCGTTGAGCGCCGTGCCTTTGAACAACACGACGATCATGGCTGCGACGGACGCGAGCAGCAGCACGGCGGCAAGCCGGCGCACGCCCGCTGGCGAGAACAGCGAAATGATGAGCATCAACGCCGCGCCGATAGCGGCAAACGTCACGTGGCGCTCGACAAAGTAGTATGTCGGCAAGCCCTTCTTGATCGCGACCGCAGGCGAGGCCGCGAACGACAGCACCACGCCGAGCGCGACCAGCGCCAGCAACGCCGTCAGCAGCCCGCGATCGATCGTGAACGACCAATCCGCGAGCAAGCTACGATCGGCGCGCGAGAGTTTCATTTCGCTCCCCGCATTGCGACGCCGGGGAACGCTTCGACGAGTTTGCGGAAGGCATCGCCGCGAACCTCGAAGTTCCGGAACTGATCGTAGCTCGCGCACGCAGGCGACAGCAGGACGACAGGTTCGACGCCTGCGCTCGCTTTCGCATCGCGCGCTGCGGCTGCGACGGCAGCGTCGAGCGTGCCGCTGCGCTCGAACGTAACTTTCCCATCGAGCGTCTGCGCGAAATCCTCGCTCGACTCCCCGATGAGATACGCTTTCGCAACCCCGCCGAAGTATTTTTCGAGCGCCGAAATACCGCCTGCCTTCGGCTTGCCGCCGACGATCCAGAATACGTCGCGCGGAAACGACAACAGCGCCTTCTCGGTCGAATCCGCGTTCGTCGCCTTGCTGTCGTTGACGAACAGCACGTTTCCGATCCGCCCGATCTCTTCCATCCGGTGCGGCAGTCCCGGAAACGACGAAAGCGCGCCCTGCCAATCGAGATCGGACGATTGCCCGATCCAGTTCAGGCACTCGCGCACGGCAGCGATGGCGGCGAGCGCATTCTGCGCGTTGTGCTTGCCCCTGAGCGTCGCGATGCCACCGAGCGACGCGAGCTTGACGGCCAGCGCCTCGCGATTGCTGCAGATGATCGTATCTTCGAGAAGACTGTAGCCCGGAGCGATCGATTTTTCGGCGCTGAAGGCAATCGCCGGAGCCTTCTGAATACGCCGCTGCAGCATCGCCAGTCCGAACTCATCGTCGAGGCCGACCGCCGCAACTTCGGCGCCATCAACGAGGCGCTCTTTGACCGCCGCATAATTTTCGATCGTCCCGTGCCGGTCGAGATGATCCGGCGTGACGTTCAGCATCACGCCGACGGTCGGCTTCAACGTCGGAGTCAGATCGATTTGAAACGACGACAATTCGATCACGTGAAAACGCTCTGGCGCAGGGTCGTCGAGCGTCAGCACGGCGCGCCCGATATTACCGCCGAGTTGTACGTCGCGGCCCGCGTGACGGAGAATGTGCGCGATCAGCGCCGTCGTCGTCGACTTGCCGTTGGTGCCGGTGATGCCGATGAATGGCGCATCCGGCGCATGCGCGGCACGTTCCCGCGCGAAAATCTCGATATCGCCGATGATCTCGACACCGCTGTCCTGCGCCATGCGCACGGTCCAGTGCGGCTCGGGATGCGTCAGCGGCACGCCCGGAGCGAGAACCAGCGCCGAAAATTGCGACCAGTCAGCCTTGGCTAGGTCGACGAGCGGCACACCCTCGCGCGCCGCCGCGCTTCGGCTTGCCTCGCCGTCATCCCATGCGGCAACGGTCGCGCCGCCGGCCAGAAGTGAACGGGCGGATGCGATTCCGGAACCCCCGAGGCCGAACACGGCGACGGTCTTGCCGTTGAAGGACGTGGCGCGAATCATCGGCTGAAATCTACCGCATCTGAGGTCGCTTGGCTGAGGTCCTCGAGTGCTTCCGGAAAAGTGGGAGCCGATTTTCCGGCAAGAAGCACGACAAAACAAAAAGCTAGAGCCATTCCGCGTCCCATCAAAATCGGCAAGGCTCTAGCGCAGCTTCAGCGTCGAAAGGCCGATCAGAGCCAGAATGACCGAAATGATCCAGAAGCGGATCACAACCGTCGATTCCTTCCAGCCCTTTTGCTCATAGTGGTGGTGCAGAGGCGCCATCTTGAACACGCGCTTGCCGGTCCATTTGAACGACATCACCTGGATGACGACCGAGAGCGTCTCGAGAACGAACAGGCCACCGACAACAGCCAGCACGATCTCATGTTTGATCGCGACCGCGATGGCGCCGAGGATGCCACCGAGAGCCAGCGAGCCGGTGTCGCCCATGAAGATCATCGCAGGCGGAGCGTTGAACCAGAGAAACCCGAGCCCCGCACCGATCAGCGCGCCGCAGATCACCGCCAGTTCACCCGTTCCCGGAATGTGATGAATCTGCAGATAGCCCGCGAACTTCGCGTTGCCCGAAAGATAGGCGATGACACCGAACGTCGCCGCCGCGATCATCACCGGCACAATCGCCAGACCGTCGAGCCCGTCCGTCAGGTTGACGGCGTTGCCCGCTCCCGCGATCACCAGCACGGCCATGAGAATGAAAAACGGCCCGAGATCGATGACGAGATCCTTGAAGAACGGAAACGTCAGATCGGTGTCGAGGCCCTTCGGCCCGAGCTTCATCAGGATATAGCCCGCGACCGCCGCCACCAGCACTTCAAGCAGAAACCGCGACTTTCCGGAAAACCCGGCTGTCGAGCGCTTCGTCACTTTCAGGAAATCGTCATAGAAGCCGATCGCGCCGTAACAGATCGCGACGCCCAGAACCACCCAGATGTAGCCGTTCGAAAGCTGCGCCCAGAGCAGCGTCGAAACTGTTACGCCCGCGAGGATCATGAGCCCACCCATCGTCGGCGTGCCGCGCTTGAGGAGATGGCTCTGCGGTCCGTCATCGCGGATCGGCTGACCCTTGCCCTGCTTGACGCGCAAGAGATCGATGATCGCCGGACCAAACATCATCACGAACAGCAGCGCCGTGAAGATCGCACCGCCGGAACGGAAGGTGATGTAGCGGAAAACGTTCAGCGCGCTGATCTGATCGCTGAAATTGACGAGCTCATAGAGCATGCGCGCCGAATTCTCCCCCTCTTGTCGATCCGCTGGTGCCGGACCTAATTCCCGTACTTGGACTTCAACGCTTCCACGACCGCGCCAAGCCGCGTCCCGTTCGACGCCTTGACCATGACCGCGTCGCCGCCTCTGAGTTCGGACAGAACCGCAGGCTGCAGCAAGGACGACGTCTGAGCGTAGCCGCCCCTTTTGGACTTCGGTAGGGCATCATAAAGGCCCTTCATATGCGGACCGCAGGCAAATATGACGTCGACCCCGGCGTCCTCCACAGCGTCTTTGAGACCTGCGTGAAGCCCGGGCGCGTCCGCGCCGAGCTCCAGCATATCGCCTAAAACGGCGATCCTGCGGGGAAATTTCTGCCGCGGCAGAGACGCGAGCGTCGCCAGCGCGGCCCGCATCGACGCCGGATTCGCGTTGTAGCTCTCATCGATCAGGAGCGCTTCGCCACCGTCGAGACGCAGCACGCTCCGTGCTCCCCGGCCACCGGGCGGCTGCAATCCGGCAAGCACGGACAACGCCGTTTCGACATCCGCACCGATCGCGTCGATGGCGGCCGCGACCGCCAGAGCGTTTTCGGCGATGTGCCGTCCTGGCATCGCGATCTTGAGAGGAATGCGCCGATCGCCCAACCGCACAGTCAGTGTGCTGCCGTCATGATCGAGCGTCAGATCGTCTCCGCGAACGTCGGCGCCCTCACTGAAGCCGAACGTCACCGCCTTCGCGTCCAAACGCTCCGCAATCGCCTTGAGCCGCGCCGCATGCGGATTGTCGAATTTGATGATCGCCGCGCCGCCGGGCAGAAGCCCCTCGAATATCTCGCCCTTCGCGTCGGCGATCGCTTCGACCGATGGAAAGTGCTCGAGATGCACCGCCTCAACCGTCGTGATGATCGCGGCGTGCGGGCGAACCATTTTCGTAAGCGGCCGGATTTCACCCGCATGATTCATGCCGATCTCGAACACGCCGAAGCGTGTCTCGCGCGGCATCCGCGCCAGCGTCAGCGGCACGCCCCAATGATTGTTGTAGGATTTCTCCGAAGCATGCGTCGCGCCGAGTTGCGAAAGGCATGCGCGCAGCATCTCTTTCGTGCCGGTCTTGCCCGCGCTGCCGGTCACCGCAACGACGCGCGCATCCGGACTGAGCCGGTCTCTCGCCGCACGGCCCAGCGCTTCGAGCGCCTTCAGCGTATCGGACACGCGAAACAGCCCACCGTCTTCCGCGCGCCGCACGTAACCTTCGGAAACGAGTGCCGCCGCGGCCCCTGCCTTGAACGCTGGAGAAACGAAGTCATGCCCGTCGCGCTGATCCTTCAGCGCCACGAAAAGATCGCCTGCCTGCAGCGTGCGCGTGTCGATCGAAATGCCGCTAACCGGCTGGTCTGTCCCGCCCTCGGGCGCGACGCCGAACACGGCGCTCAATTCGGAAAACGTCCACAACGGTTGCATACTGTCAGCTCTCGAGCGCCTTGCGGACTTCATCGTGATCCGAAAACGGCAGGATGCGATCTCCGACAATCTGGCCCGTTTCATGGCCTTTGCCGGCAATCAGCACAACGTCGCCCAGCTGCATCATGCTGACGGCTGTCGCGATCGCCTCCGCCCGGTTGCCGATCTCCCGCGCACCCACCGCCCCGGCCAGAATTTCGGCGCGGATCGAGGCAGCGTCCTCGCTGCGCGGATTATCATCCGTCACAATCGTCACGTCAGCTTTCTCGACCGAAATGCGACCCATGATCGGCCGCTTGCCCTTGTCGCGATCGCCACCGCAGCCGAAGACGGAAATCAGACGGCCCGTCACGAACGGCCGGCACGCATCGAGCGCCGCAGCTAGCGCTTCGGGCTTATGCGCGTAATCGACGACGGCCAGCCCGCCATTCCGTTCCCCGATAATTTCCAATCGCCCCGGCACGCCCTTGAGACCTTCGAGCGCTGCGAGAACAGCATCAGCCTTTTCGCCCGTTGCAATCGCGAGGCCCGCCGCGACGAGCGCGTTCTCAACCTGATAAGCTCCGACGAGCGGCAACCGCACGTCAAAGCTCCGGCCATCGAACAGAATTCCGATGCGCTGCTGAAACCCGTCACGCGTCAGCGATGTCCGCTTCAGCGTATCGCCCAACTGGCCGACCGTCATGACGCGAAGGCCGCGCGCTTTCGCTGCCGCCGCAACGTCGGCAGATCGCGCTCCGTCCGTGTTGATCACGGCCGGTTGCCCCGGTTGCAGAAGCTCCATGAACAGCCGCAGCTTGGCGGCGAGATAAGCTTCTTCCGTCGGATGATAGTCCATGTGATCGCGGCCGAGATTCGTGAATGCAGCCGCTGTCAGTTCAACGCCATCGAGACGGTTCTGATCGAGCCCGTGCGACGACGCCTCGAATGCGAGATGCGTCACGCCTTCATCGGCGAGTGAGGCAAGCGTCGTGTGCAGCGTCACCGGGTCGGGCGTCGTCAGCGATCCGTAGATGGCCCCATCGGGCTTCACGATTCCGATCGTCCCAACCGACGCCGCCTTGTGCCCGAGCGACGTAAAGATCTGCCGCGTGAAATCGGCGACCGAAGTCTTGCCGCTCGTCCCCGTGACAGCGACTGCGCAACGCGGCTGGCGACCTGCGAATTTCGCGGCAATTTTGGCGAGTGCCGCGCGTGGATTGTCGACCTCGATCAGCGCAACGCCGGCAGGAACCGTGACGCCTTTTCCCTTACCAATAACAATGGCGCTGGCGCCGCGCTGGAGCGCATCCGGAACGTACGACGCGCCGTCGACCTTCGATCCCGGAAGCGCCGCGAAAATGGCGCCCTTGCCGACCGCCGCGCTTGCCGCCGTTATTCCTGTCACTTCAACGGAGCCTGCGCCAGGAGGCGGCTCGATGCCGGCCGGCAGCACATCGCTAAGCCGCATACTTCCCCTCGCCCGTGTCGTCTCGGCCGCATCAAATCGCGCGGATGAATTCGCGGAAGTTAGATACGTGGCCGACCCCTCGGTCGTCAAATCGCCACCGGGTTTGCTCTGGTCTGCCTATTGGCTCGCCGCCACGTCCGTCGGTGCCACGCCGAGTTGCCCCGCAATCCGCGAGATCAAGCGGCCTGTAACCGGAGCTGCGGTGTAGCCTGCCGTATGCTGGCCTTTCGTCTCCGCCGTTCCCTTCGGATCGAACAGGATGACGAATGTCACATACTGCGGATCATCCATCGGGAACGCTCCGAGAAACGACGAGATCACGGACTTCGACGAGTACCCTCCGCGACCCGGCATGTCGGCCGTACCGGTCTTCCCGCCGACGCGATACCCCGGAACGTCGGCCTCCTTGCCCGTCCCATCCGGCGCAGTCACGTTGAGCCGCATCAGGCGCGCCATGTCGCGGGACGTCGTGCGCGTGACGAGCGATTTCTCGGCCGCCTGATCGCCGCCGTAGCGCTTGAGAAAGGTCGGATGAACCGGCTTGCCGTCATTCAGAACCGACGCCGTCGCCGCCGCGAATTGCAACGGCGCAACGGCCAGACCGTGCCCATAGGATATCGTGATCGTCGACGCTTTCCCCCATTTCGGCGGCAGCTGTGGCGCGGCCACGGGGCCTTCTTCCGTCTTGAGCGGAGACAGCATTCCGAATTTGCGCAGGAACGCCTCGAATTTGTCCGGCCCAGCCTGCAGCGCCAGCATGCCCGCGCCGATGTTGGACGAATGCGTGAAAATTTCCGTCACGCTCAAGGGCCGGTTCGCGGGATGGAAGTCGGTCACCGTGAAACGTCCAACCTCCAACGGCTTGCGCACGTCGATGACCGTATCCGGCTTGGCGAGACCTTCATCCAGCGCCATCGCGATCGTCAGCGTCTTGAAGACGGAGCCGAGCTCGTATGTTCCGGCGGTCATCTTGTCGAGATACTTGTCGTCATGCGCCTGCGACGGCCACGCCGGATTGATCCGCGGCGTCGATGCGCTGGCGAGCACTTCTCCCGTTTTGACATTGAGGACAATGCCCGCAGAACCGGCTGCCCGGTATTTCTGTTCCGCATCGTCGAGTTCGTCTTCGAGCGCATGCTGAACACCGATGTCGAGCGAAAGCCGCACAGGCATCCGCGTCGAGAGCGACGCCGCATGAACCGGATCGGTGCCAATGCTCTCGTCGATGTATTTCTCGATGCCAGTCAGTCCGCGATTATCGACATTGACCGTGCCGAGCACGTGGCCTGCGAGCAGTCCCGCCGGATACGCCCGCTTCAACTCATAGCGGAAGGAAAGCCCGGGAAGGCCGAGATCGTGCACGCGTTGCGCGATCTTGGGCGACACGCCCCGGCGCACCCAGACGAAACGGCGTGTGCGATCCGAAAGCGCCCGCAGAAGCTCTTTCTGATCGATATCCGGCAAGACCGTCGCGAGCTTTTCAACGAGTTCGTCCCGGTCGAGCACGACGCCCGGATCGGCATAGATCGAAGGCGCTTCCAAATCCGTCGCCAGAAGCCGGCCATTGCGATCGACGATATCGGGACGGCTGAAGCTCGTCGCAACCGGCTCCGAAACCGCGAGCGTCACGGCCGACTGATGACCAGCCGCCAGCGTGAGCAGATGAATCGCGACTTCCGCGAACGCGAAAAAGAGAAAGCCATAGACGACCGTTTCCGTCGCGCTGCGCGTGCGCCGCTTGCGAACGTCGTCAGGCGCCGGGCGCCCGATCGCCAGAGTGCCGTCAGCGGCCATTGCGACGATCCTGATCGCCGAGATCGGACACTTCGCGCCCATTGGCGAATTGATCGACACGCGGAGGCGCAAGACCGATCTGCCGCGCCAGTCCGTCGATACGGTCCGGACGAGCCAGCGTTCCGCGTTCCGCCTTGAGCACCGCGATGTCGTCGCGAGCGCGCTCCGCAGCGCGTTCTTTCGACTGCACTTCCGCTTCCAGACGCCGGGTGTCGTAATTCAGTCCGTAAAGGAGCAGTGCGCTCGTGATGGCAAAGAAAAACGCGGCAATGTTCAGGAGACGCATGGCGGGCTCTCTCCGTTTACTCTGGACTCAACCCTAGATACTAATCCTCGAACGCAGGAAAACCTAACGTTTCGCGATTGAGCGGCCAAGGATCCGAGTCTGTACGAAATGCTGCTCTGAGACGTGCCGACCGAGCACGCGGGTTCACATCCAATTCACCTTTAGAAGGTGTTAACGGCCGCGAGTTAACAATTCGGAAACTTGGAGGCGTGCTTTTTATCGTTTCTGTTGGCAAATGGCGCGAAACGGACTGGGTTTTGCCGCTCCGCTCGGCGATGAATTTTTTAACGATCCGGTCTTCCAGACTGTGAAACGAAACAACGACAAGACGCCCGCCGGGCCTCAGCACGCGCTCGGCAGCCGATAGCGCCGAAGCCAGTTCGCCAAGCTCGTCGTTGATGAAAATCCGCAACGCCTGAAACGTCCGCGTCGCCGGGTGCCGGCCATCGACTTTGCGTCCGTGAAAAACGCGAGACACCGTGTCGGCGAGTTCCCGCGTTCGTGCATACGGCGTCTCCACGCGACGCCTGACGATCGCGCGCGCAATCGCCCGCGACTTGTGTTCCTCTCCGAACGCGTAAATGACGTTGGCGATTATCTCTTCTGCTGCCGAATTGACGAAATCGGCGACCGTCTGCCCGTTGCTGGACATGCGCATGTCGAGCGGACCGTCGTGTTGAAATGAAAAGCCGCGCTCCGCATCGTCGAGCTGCATCGACGAGACGCCGATGTCGAGCACGACGCCGTCCACTTGCGCTCCGCCGAGCGCGTCCTGAGCGACTTCCTCGAGCCGGCTGAACGGCGACTCGACGAGCGTTAGCCGCGGACCGAATTCGGCCAGCAACGGCGCCGCGCCTCGGATGGCATTGGGATCGCGATCCAGCGCCAGCACTCGGCAGTCGGCAGCTTCAAGGATCGCGCGCGTATACCCGCCTGCGCCGAACG